>Ga0272444_10001730_pt1 | contig 20711 bp, 33 predicted proteins | sample SSMForm13_FD_201033 | JGI IMG/M metagenome (GOLD analysis project Ga0272444, IMG submission 201033) | Marine sediment archaeal communities from Little Sippewissett salt marsh, Falmouth, MA, United States - SSM-Form-13 | ecosystem: Environmental > Aquatic > Marine > Wetlands > Sediment ... | reverse complement strand
ATACGGATCGTACTTCAAGCATTTCATGACGACATGCAAAAGCCCGGGCACGTTTTGCGCCCTGTTTGCGCGGTGGTGCCAGATCATCAGGGCGATCAGCTTGAACAGTGACACCTGCCAGACGACACCCAGAAAACACGCGGCGAGGACGGCATATATCAGGACCGGGACATCCAATGTGATTTCCGCAGGGGTCCGGGATGCGGCGGCCCCGGCAAAGCACCAAAAGGCGACGGCCGTGGGCATGGTATAGAACGGGAAGAAGAACATCGCGGATACAAGCATCGATGCCAGGCCGCCGGAAAGGCAGGGATCCGCAGACCAGGGGAGATGCACCAGGAACACGCCGAACAGGATCAGGCCGGCAAGCCCGGTTTCCACTCCTATTTCGAGGTAATCGTTATGAATCCGGTCGGTGGGTGCGGAGGATTTCTTACCCAGACTTTCGGACTCGGCCGCGAGGTCCCGGTGGGCGTAATACTGCTCAACGCGAAAGGACCGCAACCCCCACCCGAACAATGGGCGTTGCCGGATCAGTTTCAGCGCATTCAAAAAAAATGAGATCCGGGCCGTGCCACTGCTTTCGAGCGGCGATCCCTTTGCCTTGAGCAGTTTAGTCATAAAGGCAACCCCTCCGGCAATCAGCAGTATTGCCATTTCAAAGAGGAACCCGTTCAAGTAACAGAACAAGGCCAGGCCGCCGGAGCACCCGACCCAGGCCGCCCGGCATTTTGTCAGGACCAGGCATATTGCGACCAGGGACAAGGGCGCATAAAACCATGGACTGACATTCTCCGACAACCATAGGCCGGCAAAAAAGACCACGGCCAGGTAGACCCCGAAAAAATTCGTATTGCCGAACATGCCGGACGGCATGGTCACCAGTTGAAGCCCATCGATCTCGATGACATGGCCGTGACGTCTTTCGGAATATGCCTGATACAATGCCATGGGCGTCATGAGCACGGCCGGCGCAAAGAGGGCCAACATCATGCCGTCCGTATTGACGCGGCCGGCCGCAAAATACAGCACGAGGCATCCGGCCCAGACGACTCCGTCTGACAGTGCCTCTCGCGCATTCGTGGCCCATGCACAGGACATAACTGTGCAAACTCCGAATCCGGCAACCCAAAGATCGGGCATGTGGAGCACGGATGATCCATCACCATAAAAAAGCCTGGTTGACACGACATATAATAGGACCGTTGCAGATCCCAGTGCGAACAGGTAATGTCTGGCCTCGTGCGGTTGGTAGAGATTAACCAGGGGGAGGATAACCGCGCAAAAAATGATGTAATAGATTTCCACACTCTCCGACTCCTTGCTGTTAAGGTCCCCCGTTTTACCGGGGGACCGGAGAAGGTTGTGATACTGGTTACCTTGGCAACAGAGACGGAAAAATATCGAGCGCACCGGATGCGGAATCATCGTCGGTCTTGAGAACCGCCTTGGTGTATCTGTACGCATCGGATGGCAGGACATACCGGCCGAACACGGTGCCGGCGGCGTAAGGCCCTGTCGGGGCCGCCGCGCCCAGTTTGGTCGGCCATGCCCGGAAACTGCACGCCCGGCACAGTGTCTGGAAATAGGCCGCGGCATTCGTGGTGGCGTGGAGGATCCACACCTCGAGCAGGGCCGTGATATAGTGGAAACTCACCGCGGTATTCACCTGGGTGATGATCTCGATGCCGCCCATGGCCCCGGAATGCTGTTGGGCACCCTCATCTCCGACTTCCGTGGCATTCGCCGGGATGGTTTGGGCCGAGGCATAGTATTCGCCATATGCCCTTTGAATGTGGTCGTATGCTTCTCCCATGATAATATCTCCTTTCAAATAACGCTTTTTGTTATGGGTTGCCCTTCACCCTTCAACCAACCCGGGTCATTAAACCGAAATCGCCTCCTCGGTGCCGTTGAGGAAATTGTAGCTCGGCACGATGGGGATGGACTGATACGCGTCGTACAACGTATTTAGATCCTTATCCCTCACGCTCATAAACACCTTTTCCTCCTTGTACCCGTTGATCAGGTTTTTGCACTTAGGATGCATGAACAGGAAGGTGTTTGCCGGTGTCCCGCGCACATTGGCGATCAGGTCATCGAGTTGCGCCTCGGTCGGGATCTTGCCCGAATAGATATTGACGATGGCGTGAACGGTGTATGTACTCGCGATCTGGATCCCGAAATACCCCTTGAGACGAATACCGTAGACCAGGATGCCGCTCGAGTTTTTGTACACGTTGCCGCCGTTGATCGGCAGGGTGTGGAGCATCGCGCCCTGCTTGAACCCCTCGGGCGAGTAATACCCGTATGTCACGCCCTCCTCGAAACGGACGGCCAGGATGGTGTAGCATGTGTCCTCGGTCCCGGCCGCGTCGATGAGCAGTGAATTGTCGATACAATACTGGCGAAGGCAGTCATACAGGATGGCAACCTCGCTCGTCATGCCGGATTTCTTGAGCACGGGTCCCATCCGGTCCGCGAAATATTTCTCCTTGCCGCCGTACATTTTCGCCTTATCCTCGCCGCACTCCATCTCGCCGCCCATGACACTCAGATCGAACTTCTTGAGTTCACTGGTGACATTCAGAGTGGTGAGTGCCGCGTCCATATCCCCGAAGGCCGCGCCTGTCACGGACTCGACTTCCTCGTACATGTTCCACAGGCCGTGGGATGCCTCGGCGAACGGGATAATATCGAGGATCGGGGCCTCTTCGGTGATGCTGTCAACCATCTTGGGTTGTTTTTTCGCATACATGATGCTGAGTTCTTTAAGTGTAGGCATGATCTATTCTCCTTTGTCTCCCTTTTTAAAGACCTCTTTCATGAATTCTTCGCCTGTCAGATCTTCCTTCTTGCCTTTTGGCGATCCTCCGGTATCGAACGGATCCTCGGAGATCACCTGAGATACCGCGAACAGAATTCTTGCCAGGCGGGAATCATGAGCATAGTGGTCTGATAGAATCTTGATGTCTTCTTCTCCCATGCCGGCAGATTTTGCCACTGTGACAAGGGCTTTATTTAGGGCATTCTTGTTTGATTCATATTTGTCCGGACCCCACGTGGTCTTGAGTTCATTGACCGCGTCCTCGGCGGCCTTCTCATCCGCCGCCGCCTGGGCCTCGACCTGTTTAAATATGAAATTATTGAAGCCCTTGGTCAAAATGTCCGCTTGTTCCTGCGTTGCATGGGCCTCATGTAAAATCGGACGAAAATACGACATAGCCTCATCAGACAGTTCAACGCCTTCCTGCTCCGGGTCCGGGAACGTGTAGTCATCCGGGGATTCCGGCACAACGGGCACCTTGGTCCGGAGGTTCACCATGCCCTTGGCCAGGTCCTCGACACTGTCGAAGTCTTTTAAGGCCTCACGATTCTCTTCAGTGTCGAATTCTGGCGACAGGGTTTCTTTCCACGGTTTCTGTGCATCTATTAATTTCAGATGCAACCTGGCCAGATCCTCTGTGCTCTGTATCCCCTGGAGTACTTCATTCCCCAACAGGTCATCCGGAAGACCTTCCATCCAATTTTCCATGATATTCTCCTTTTGGTTTCTGCCGCCTGGCCGCCTTCGTGTTATCGTGCGTCGGTCAGCAATTTTTTTATTGTTTTTGGGTTTGGATCCTTGTCCTGGCCTTCAGTTTCTCCGACTTTTCAGCCAAAAGCCGGGCATATATCGCGGGGTCCGCCTCGATAATTTTGTTTTCAATAATATGGCCGATATCCTGCTGACCACTGTTATAAAAAGTCTGCGAGTTGCCGGTAAACACACTTGTTCCGGTCTTGCATATGCCGAAGATCCAGTTGAGCACACGGCCGCCGGCCTCCGATCCAAAGACATCGCGCAGATCCTGCATCAGGGCCGCGTATTTCATCCCGCTGAGATCCTCGGCCTTCTTTCGTTTCTCGGCCTCTTCCTTGAAAAACGGGCTATTCTTCAACGATCGGTTCCTCCTGTGCGCCTGTCACATCGGTTAACGCGTTCTTTCCGGACGTATCCGTCTTACTCATCTCCTTGGCGGCACCTATGGCCGTCAAAATGCCGGCCTGTTGCTCCTGTTGGGCCGCGGCCTGGGCCTTTGCCGCCCTGATGGGTGCCACTTCATCCTCACCCCGGTTGATTTTCGGGGGCACGCCCAGGAGGTCGGCGATCTCGTCAATAGCCTGGTCCGCGTCAAACTTATCGGCGGCATTCTGATCGATTCCCGCGGCCGCGCCCACAAACTGCATGTACCCATAGACGCTTTCGGTACACGCGATCTTCTGGGCAATGGCCAACTGCGACACAAATTCTATCTCGAGGGTCGCCGCGCTCAATTCGCGGGGTGGTTCCGGGAAATAATTTTCGTCCAGGGCCAGTTCGTATGTCCTGATGATGGCCGGCTCAAAATATTCGTCCTGTTGAGCGGTCACCACCGGGCCGAGCAGGATGACCTTTTCCGACTTTCGTTCCAGGATTTCCGTGGCCGTGGCGTTGGGGTGGTTGAGAATGAAGAGGAACAGGTCATTGAAATAACCCCTGGATATCCGTTGCTCCACCTGGCGGATTTTTTCTTCGACGCCGCGGATATTGTAGTCGATCTGGTACAGTGCCTTGATCGTGTCCATTCGTGCGGCCGCAGGGGCCACGTTATAACCTCCTGCGGATACATCTATGTTTTCCGAAAATTCCGGCGGCCCGACAACGGGCGGGTCCACGGTTTTGTACAGGGCGTTCAGACTTGTCTTCTCCATCTCCTGGAGACTCATGGCGGATCCGAGCATCATGCCGCCGATCCCGCGGCCGTACGTCTCCTCGGCAAGCCTCGAAAACCTGGGAGTGAAAAACGGTTTCGTCTTAAATCCGGCCTTTCGCAGGATCCTGCCTTCGGACGACGGATCGATATATACGGACCGGTATTTCATGTGCCCCTTGTCCATGTGCCGGGCGTCATAGTCCGGGTTCCGCTCGATGAAGTGTATGATTGAAAACCACTCGTAGGGATTTTTGGAATAAGCCTTTTTGATCTTCATGGACACGTTATTAAACCCGAATGTTTCCACGATCTGCCGTGCCGTTCGAAAATAACGCCGGCCCATGGTGTCGGGTTCGCCGCGGGAGTCGTTTGCGAGGACGTATTGCCCCGCGGGGACCATGTGGTAATATGCGAGAATGTCTTCGTCACTTAACGCGAGTTGAACCGCGCCGCCGAAACCGATCTCCTCCTCGTACAAGGGATACAGGGCACTGTAGAAATTACTCCGATGGAAAATGCTGTTCAATCCTCTCTGGATTGTATTCAGATGCTGTTTGACGGGGCCGTATTTCTGGAGGTCCTTGTCCGTGATGCCGATCCGGAACCATTCGGAGGCGGGAGAGGACAGACCCCATATCATTCCGGAGACGGTGGTCCTGGCCGCCAGGGCCGTGCTCTCGTTCATGATATCGTCCCACCGGTCTTCCCCATGATCAGGATCTGGACTCACGGACGGGTACTTCCCGCGGCCGGGGATCTCGAACTTCATGATGTTGATATTGCGATTATCCCAGTACAAGCGGTTCTGTTCCAGGTGTTGCATGTACCGGATGTATTTTTTAGCCTCTGTTTCAGCCATATCATTCACCTAATAGCTTTTTCTTTGCCACGGGTGCGTCTTCATCAAGCCCCAGGGCGGGGGTCAGTTTCATCTTTTCCTGTCCGAACTTAGACAGGGCACGACGCCGGGCCTCCGCCTTTTTTGCATTCGTGTCATCTTCCGTCGGCAGACTGTCAGACGGGCCGATAATCGATCCACCACTTTTTCTACTTGCACGATAACTCATATACGCGGATCCGGCCGCGGCAACGGCCTGGATAATCATTCCAACAACGCCGGCTACTGGTGCCATATATTTTCTCCCTATAAAGTCATAACCGATAACGCCAGTTTTGTTGGTTCCGGAAACCCGAAATAGCCCACCAAACGCGGCCACTTGGGATCATCCAACTTGTCTGTCTGCGCCACGATATAAACCATTCCTTTTTCACGGCACATGTCCACGATCTCCTGCCATTCCTCTTTCATCAACTTCAGAATATTAGGGGTCCATCGATTGATATCGATATGAACCACGGCCGTTTCGTGAATGTAAGCAATGGCCAGGTGTGCGTATGGCCCGTGCTCGTCATATCCCTGGATCCACACGAAAGGTTCGACGAAATGCCGGAAACATTCCGGCCTGTTTTCGAGCACCATCATCGGCATTATGCGTGCCCCCGCAACCTGGCCATGACGTCGGTGGTCTTAGCCTTCCTTGGACCCGCAGGGCTGTCCGCCGGCCTCACCGGCCCGATGTCTTCCATCCTGGACATCATGTCCAAAAGGTCATCATGGATCACGAACGGGAAAAAAACGTATTCTTCATCAATGAAGACCTGGACCAGGTCCTCGCCGTCGCGGATGAGACGCCTGGGAAGGTAAAATGTGCCGTTCTTGAACCGCGGCACCAGGCGGAGGATCCGGTCGCCCTTACTCAACTGATTGCCGCCCAGGGGTGTGATCATGAAATACGTCCCCTCGTCTTTCTGTTTCTCCTCGAAATAGTTGATGTCCGCGTCCTTCCCGTATTTCTCATAACCCACGGCCTGGATAGGTTGATTGTCAAGCCACATGTTCCGGAGGGCCTCCCATCGTTCGCCGAGGGATAACTTCTGACGGACCGCGTCCTCTAAGAACCAGTTGCCGTACGGGTCCACGCTGATAACGCCAAGGGTCGTGTAATCATTCTGCTTGCGCTTTTCATTGGCGGGATCGCCCAGGAGATATTTATTCCGGATCGCCGGCAGGATATCGTAGTACCGGACCCATTCCGGCTTAAACTTCTGCTCTTCACTGGCAACCGGGTTGAGCAACTGTTGACATGCGAATATGTAAGGCCCTTGTTTCTGCCGGAGTTCGTTCAAGCGTTTCTGGCTTAGTAGTACCGGCCGGCCCTGCGGGGTGCCGTCGTGCGTGGCGGGTTTAATGCGGACCTTATAGATTCGTTGCTTTCGTAAATGGGCGTAGAGATCCGCGAAATGATAATGGGTGCCGGCGATCCTGGCCGTGCCGCCGTCGGTTCCCAGTGATTCGGATGTCTCGTATGCATCGAGCACCTTCTGGATCTGATCCGGGGTGGTGACTGATTCTTTAGTGACGACGTCATCGTAGATTCTGACGGTGAAATGTTTAGACGTCGGTTGCCCGTCCACCATGCCCCAGGCCTCGATCGAGGCCTCCTTGCTGTTGCTCTTGCGACGCACGGTGATGCCGTCGTCCTCAGACCATTTCGGGGCCTGGGTCCTGGGGGTCCGCCAGAAGATATCCGGGAACCACTTGACGACCGGGACCTCTTTGTTCTCCAGGGTCTGCTTGATTTGCCTGAGAAACCCTTTGGCAATAGGCCGGGTATGAGAGAAGATCCCGATGCGTTCCTCGGGGTTGTTTATGATCTCCTGGATCGGCAGGGCATAGGTGATGATCGTGCTCTTATAATGCTCCCTGGCCCAGAGATCGACAGTATCGACATGATCCCGTTCGACCTCGCGGATACATTCGATAATAAATGGATCATTCACATCGGTGCGTTCGAGGCCGAAATACAAAAGGAAGAAGAGATCGTTTCTGCAAAGCTCACGATAGGTTGGCACGGCCTCGATTTCGCCGGCCGCGATACTCCGGAAGATTGCCGGGTAATCGTACTTATAAACGACACCTTTGATCGGAGTGAATTCAACCATCAGTGAATACTTTCCTCTTTTAAGGCCTCGGCCTTGAGTTCGTCGGCCTCCGACCGGAACTTGTCCAGGTCTACGGGGTCCAGGCCGGATCCGCCACCGTGCGGATCCCCGAGGGACCTGGCCAGTTTCATATCGATGACCCGGGCCGCTTTAATGGCATATTCGGATCTATCCTTGACGGAATGACCGGAGACAACCTTCTTGCCGTCGATCATGTCCTCGCGGTATTCGTTACGCATTTCATTCATCAAAAAGAGTTGGATCTCCTCGATGCACTCGAGATCCGTCTCAAGCTTTTCCTTGGCATGTTGGTTGAGACGTTCCTGGATCTCGCCGCGGAGTTGGTCCCGGCGGGGTTGGAGATATCTGGCCACGGAGGATTTAGTGATGACGTCCTGGCCCTTGAGGGCGGCCGTGAGGATCTCGGCGATCTCTTCGACCGTCTTCCCCTGGTTAAAGGCGAGTGCCTCGACTCTGGCCTCGAAACCGTATTTTTCTATCTTGGATTTCCCTGGCATATCAATTACCGCGAGTTAATGGCACGGGCCTGACGTTTGGCCATTTTCTGCGATCGATGGCCCCGGCCGTCCACCGGGGTGCCGGCACGGTTCCTGGCCAGGCGTCCGGTGGCCTTTTCCACGACCCGGAATTTTCCCGCGCGTTTACGTACGACAACAGGCACCTCAGTCTCCTTTTATGCGGGGCCAGGCCAGGAGTCTTTAGTGCGCCGAAACGTCGAACCCGGATGAACCCTGGCCCCTCGCTCGAGTATTTAAGGTTGGCCCGGATCCGGGCCAGGAGGTTACCCGGACCCGGGAGTGGCAAGAAACAAAAAACGAGAAACACATGATAAATTATACGTGAATTTTACGGCCTGGAGATCATTCGGACATTTTAGGGATGTCTTTATAGGAAGGACATTTTGATAGGGAAAATAGACGTTGACACGGTAAATCAGGATAAAAGGGAAAATGAGGCTGAAAAGGCAAGGTTAAAGGCCTTACGCGACCTGAGAAGGCCATGAGTTATCACAGGATCAGTCCCGGGGTGGGATCCCGGGCACTGATCATTTAGATTCTATAGAAGGCCAATCCCGGATAAACTGGCGCATTTGTTCAACCTCGACGGCCCATCCCCCGCGGATTTTCTTTATGGGCGATCCGGGTTGTTTACTGAGGGTGTAGAAGAAATTTTTTGAGATCCCATACTTCTTACAGATCTCATCACGCTTGAAAATAACGCCTGTTTCCATTTATATAAACCTCCTTTTTATGTCCCTTGAAAATCAAAAAGCCTTAAATTCTCAAGGGACATAATTGCGGATGGTTACGCCTCTCGGACTTGAACCGTATGACGCCGCCACTCACAACCGCCAACCATCCGCGCCAAAATTTTCGCCGCGCCCCCCAGTGAAAAACAAAAACGACCAGGGTGGTGGGATAGGTAAAAATTTAAACGCATGTGCTGATGCACTCACAATCGCATGGGCCCCCCGCGCAATTTCCGGGGGGTGGGGGGGGTCCCCAGGAAAAACCCGAAAAAAGGTTTTCCGGCCGGCCGGCCATCGGCCGGGGCCAGGTTCGCGCAAAAGACGGGTGATTATCCTTTTTCTAATCCGGCCAGACGCCTGGAAATCACTGTAAACGCGGACCAGGAAAACGCCATTTAGTTTACATAATGGTCTTTATCGTACATCTGCTCCGATGGACATAATTGAAAACCGGAGATTTCTGGCAGGATCCGGAGGCGATCGGCACCTAAAATCACCCAAAAGTGTCTCACGGACAAAAACCCCTAATTCCCGCTCAGTGACCGTAATCGGCCGAAAATACCCGTAATCCGGATCGAACCATTCCGGCCACTCCGGAATATCGAGAAAATCGTCGATTTCAGCCGATAATCGAGATAAATCACAAATTAACATGTCATTCACCGATTATTTCCCGGGCCTCCCCTTTCAAAAAAAAACAAAGACCAGTTTGTTTCTTTTGGTCGGCCTGGCAGACCGGCAAAGTGGGATCCCGGCCGCGGCCGGCCGCGCGAGTGCCCGGATTTAACCCGTCTTCACCCATCTTCACCCGAAATGAATCCGAAACAAACAACCGAACCTGGCGGACCTCGATTTTTCACAGGTCCCGGACGGCCGGCGATTCTGAAAGAAACTTTTAGCCGGCCTTCCAGGTTTCTTTCAAAATCCTTTTATCTTAACATCCTGTTTTGTTTGATTTTTATAGTAAGATTGAAAGCTGAAAGCAAATTCCCCTTCCCCTTTTTATCTTTACTAATGCTATATTTACCGAAAAAAAATAGTAGAGAATATATAAAAGGGAAAAGAATTTTTCTTTCAGTCTTTCAATCAGGCCTTTATGAAACCTCCGCGTCTGATCTATTTAAACTGGGAAGGGGCGCGGCGGAGGCCGGCCGACAGAACTCTCCCCATTTTCATTGTCCATGTCATTCTTTACATTGCCTCCAGTTTGTATTCCAGGTTAATCCAGTGTATTCGTCTTGTATCACCGAATGGTCCCTTCTTAACGCCTTCGGCCGCGAAATACCTCTCAAGCCTCGAATTAAAGTTCCGGCGGTTCAAAGGGTTGTGCCCGACGCTCTTACACCATCTAACATATTTTTCGTACACTTCCTGGACCTGGAGGGCGGATTTTCTGTCCGGTGGGACGGCCTCGAGGGTTTCCTGGAAAAACTCCGTGGCCGGATCCAGTGCCTCAAAAAACACTTCAGTCTCTTCTCGGACTTTACCCCCGACGACGAATTTATTTTGACTCATGATCTTTTCCAGGCCCATCAGGGACCACATGAACACAGCATCCCTACACCGGACAAGTTTGCGCTTGAGAAGGGGATCCGCGTTGACACCCTGCTCGAACTTCTGGTTTAGGTTGACCACCAGGAGTCGCCGCTTAAAGCCGTAAGAGGTGTCCGGAATAATAGGCAAGTTGTTCATGCTGATGACGAATTTTACATAGGGTTCATATTCGTACTTGTCGCCGTATTTACGTTCCACAGTGAGTTTTTCTCCGGAGACTATCTTCTTAAAGAGTTCCGTCTCGATCCCTTTCCGGTGACTAAGCTCGGTGATCTCATTCAATAGTTTGCCCTGCAGGAAATACAGGCTAAACCTGGGATCCGCGATGTGCTCCATGGTCAGGCTTGAACAGTTGTCATTCCCAAGCATTTCCCGGAGCATATGGACCAAAGTTCCTTTGCCGTTGCCGCCTTCACCCTTTAAGAATAAAGCCTTTTCATATCGGCAGTCCTGCAGTAGGCAATAGCCAAAGAATTGCTGAATGATGGATTTCTTATCTTCCTCTCCCGGACATATCGCCTCGAGGAAGTCCAACCAGGGCGTCACCTCTTCCTCATAATGTTCCCATCCGTATTTACATGGCAATTGCGACACCGACAGATACTTGGGATCATGCGGCTTCAGTTTCCCCGTCTCGATGTCTACCATGCCGTTAAGGCAATTGATCTGGTTGTTCCAGGCCGGCCATTCCTCGTGCTCTTTATTGACCAGGCCTCGGAGGAGATCGATGGTGCCGCGGAGGTAGGTGGGTTGGATCGCATCGTCCAGGGCATTGACCGCGATCTTCATTAGATTGAAGTGGCTGAATCGTTTCCAGACGCCTCCACTGTAATGCCAAAAGACATCACTCGTGTGGATGATATTCTGGAGATAGGCCGCATAATAGAAGGCCATGCGGCGGGGGATAAAGGCCACTTTGCCCTGCATGTTTTTCCGAAAGAATTCGCGCGGGTCAATTTTATTCGGAGGGGGAACGGCCGGGGAATCGAGCACGCCGGCCGGCGGTTCGTAATCGATGATTATCTTATCCAGAATCCCGGATCCCATCTCCTGGGTGGTTATCGACTCCGATCGTTTCTCTGACTTTGCTTTCTTAAAATGAGGATCATATCCGCTCATGTACGGGGCCAGGCTTTGGTCCTTAGAGATCCAGTACCGGGCCTCTTTCCATGTGTGGTTGCATGATTGGTGAGAGCAGTGATAGATCAAGGGACTCCCTGGAGTCCGCTGAATATATGCGTCATTTTTGCCGTGAGAAGGATCAAACAAGCAATGATCGAGCCGGTAAAGGGTTCGATCGCCGCGGTGTTTTACGTTAAAAGTGATCCCATGGGCCGTTAAATACTTCTCTACGTCAAATTCGCCCAGATCGGTCTCCTGAGACGCACGAGGTTGCGACTTTTGGCTCTTGTCTGACCTTTGGTATTCGTCTTCTGTCTCGGCATCTTTCGGTGCCATGACGGCCAGTGCTTTTCTCAATTTTTCATCGGCACCGATCACCTGACTATGATCCGGTGTGGTCTTCAGAAATTTCCTTTCGATGTAACTCTTCCGGTGCGGCCGCAGATCCGTGTGATCACCCTTCCGGGCCGATGTTCCATACAGTTTCCAGATCCGGGCGGGGTTGAAGACGGATATATCGACGTCTACTTCCTTGCTCCCGAACTTATGGGCCAGGGCGAGGAGACATTGCTTAATTTCCTGCGGTCCCGGGTCGTCACTGACATTGTCGCGGTTCTTTATTTCTATAGCCGGGTCAAGCTTGAAAACCAAGTGAGCACCGTTCCCGGACACCGCGGGGATCCCGGGCGGCCACTTCAGTTCGTTCACGAGGTATTTATAGATTTTATTCCGGAGTGTGATTGCTTTCTTGAGTTCATCGTCGGTGGACGATATCCCGGACGGCCGTTTTGGATCCAGATCGATGGGTAACCATCGAATAAACGCGATTTCCTTGTCTGAAGTGGTGACGGTCTTTGCGCCGGCGGCCTTGAGACGATTCGCCGCCCGGGCCAGGAGATCGGGGAGGCACGGGTTTAAAGTGAAGTAGATGCCCGGGGCCTTTGCCTTCTCCAGGGCCGTGGCGGCCTCTGCGAATGATTCCGGGTTGTCAAAGTATCCATATACGATCCCGGTCCCGCCGGCCCATCCTTCCCATGCCTTGTTGGTCTTCGAGAGTCCGTAGGCCCGGATTTCGACTACTTCCCCGGGCGTGAAAAAGAGGTTGTAGACCTCCTGGAATTTCATCCTCCACCTCCACCGCATTAACTACGCATTAGTAACCCGATAGCATCTCGTACAGACACGAACATGATCGACGCCGATGTATAAATTCATCCCGCCTGGAGAGATTTGCACGGGGAATTCAACCGGCACTTTTACCCATTGATGCTTTTTGCACAGTGGGATCTCACCGTATTTTTTGGGTATGATCGGAGGGTCTAGTTTCTTGCCGGACATTGCACATACCCCCATATATTGTGGTCTGTCGATTCAAATTCGTTTTATCGACAGACCTTGTTAAACTAAGTTGAGTTCAGTTTATTATACCGTCACCGAGGCCTCGATCGAGGCCATGGGCATGAGCTCTTCGGCCGTTCGGTGACCACAATATATAGGGTTATGTGTTTTCGATGATATGGTCCGCGAGGTGCCTCAACAACTGCGAAATATCATCCTTATGATGGGCAAACCACACGGCCTGATCCTGCCGCGTTCGTTTCTTCTCGATGGCCTCGGCCATCTTTATGGCCAGGTCGGCGAAGTCCGGATCGTCATCGAACGGTGACGCCGTTTTCCATTGATCGTAGTTCTCCATTGCTTTAGTCTCCTGGTAAAGCTCGATCGCTTTTCGGGCTTGAATCATCTGCGACATCGACTCGGGGATGAGTTCGTCCGTCTCGATAACGCTGAACTAACACGCCACCGAAGGCGTGTCGTTGTTAAGTGTCTGGTTATCTAAACTGTTTCTACGTTTTAGTTCATTTCTCCAATTTAAAGCAGTAATATCTGCCAATTTATCCATTACCCCAGGCTCAAATAATGGACTCCATTTTTCTCTGTATTGCGACAAATCAAAAAGTGTCAACTGTTCCATTAATTCTCCTTTAGATAATGTTGAATTGAGTGGTAGCCGGAGGCTTTTCCCGGCCATCCAACTCAAATGATTTGTTGTGCGCCCTGATACCGTATCGACATCTAAGCATCGGCCCTAACGGGTTTCCATGTGCCGCTAACATGACATGCCAGGGCGCACAACGTGAAGATCAGCGGTTATAATAACAGTTATTAGGCAGTCCCCAATACTTACACCCCTGGACATGCTCAATGTTTTTACAGGTGCAAATACCCGCTGAATCTTTTGGTTGGAGATTCTGTTGCCCTTTCTGCCAACCTTTTTCAAATGCCTTTTGAAGCCCCTCAGTAAACATCAAGATTTCTTGTGGTGAATGTTTTATTCCTCTCCGTTGAAACCATTCTTTAATTTCTTGTCGATGATACCATCTTGGTATTTTCATACTAAACCTTTAACGATGAAGTCAGTTGCAGCTTGCTGTCAACTGAACTGACAGGTTATCTATTCCAGATTTTTAAGTTCCTCGTAACTCTGCAAAATTTTAATCGCATCCCCGCTTGAAAGTGCTTCGTCTGCTCGACGTAAAGCCTGTTCGATCATCAACTTCCCGAAGTTTCCAGCGGGACCAATGGACTCATACATCGATTTTAACTCTCTTGCCCTTGCCTGTTCTTTTACTATCTCGGTTCCAACGCTTGACATATTTCCTCCATAGATAACATGAAGATCACCCGAGCTTTTCAGTCGGGTGAATTTTCCTGTTGGCGAGTTCCTTTAATTTTTTAACCGTAACTCTGATCCCAAATTCTTCAAGTGCGGACAGCTTGTGATTGAAGGGGATGCCATTTAATATACGAATAAGTGCTTCAGGCGTAGCGTCTCTAATTAAACTTTCTGTATCCATATTTTCTCCCTTAAAAGCCAACGTGGAGTTGAGCTACCCCGTGCGGCTGTTTGCACGGGGTTAGCTCTAACGATTTGTTATATTTTTTTGAGGTAGCACACATCGATGGTGCCGCCGGAATAAGTTTCACCGTCAACATCGTACTCTAATTGGAAGGGTTTACGGAGGTCAGTTTCGGTATTCTTCCTTGTAAAGCCTTTATCCATAAGGGTTAATTCTCTGAGTTTCTTTGACATCTAGTCTCTCCTTATAGATCTGCGACCATCGTTCCAGGATGTCCGCGGCCTCATGCATGGCCTGGGTCTGCTCGGTAATACTGTGAGCACCCGGGGGATCCCTGAGAACTTTGATTATTTCTTTGAGTTCCATCCATCAGGTCCATGGTCGGGCGGCCGCACAGGGTATTGACTGCTGAAGACGTCCAGGTCAGTGTCGTCCATGTGGCGGGCGCCGTTCCGTTTGATGTCGTCCAAAAACAATAGCGTAATTTTCTGGGCTAATAGCTTGGTGACATTTGATCTTAGTACTTCAATCATTACTTGCCCTCTGATTATTTAACTTCTCTTGCTTTCAGTTCGTATTTGCGTTTGTGCTTTCTTTTTATCGATACATCACTGGAGATGTATCCCACGGCCATGCCGAATCCCAAGGCAAACAGGCACCCGAGGGCACCCACCCACCAGGGCGCATTAAGTATCCAATCCATCCTGTTCTCCTCCTATCCTCTCGAGAATGGACTCCGCATACGCAATAACTTCATCCGCATCAACCTGGCCAAAAGTCCCTTGGGCTTTTCTTCTTTTGGCGTGCTTGATGTACAGCATGAGTCGTTCCTCGGGGGGGTGTTGCGGTTTGTATGGAATTCCGGGACCACTGAACGCGGCCCCGGAGATGAGTTGATCGATGTATTGCTTTTCGTTCGACGTATTATATCCCGCTACAGTGGTCATCCCCCCCCCCTGTACGCTACATTTATCTTATCTGAAAGTTGAATGATACCCGGCCCAGGTTGTTGCGCCGGGCGAACCTTTTGGCAGAAAAGCACCGGTAGCATGTGTCGGCGGCCGGGATTCGGTCCAGGACGTTTTTCTTTATCCTCCTGTTGCACCCGGGCGTCTTGCATCTCCGGTCCGACAGTTCGTCATACCTGTAGGGTTTTCGCATTGGACCCCTCCTGTTTTATGAATCTCTTTGCTTACTCCGGCCGGGCCGGGGGAGTTTTTTGCCGGCCGTCTTGTTGATCTGCCGGCCTCTTCTGATTAGTGCGTTTCCGATTTCAATTGCCTGGTTCCCCGACAGGCTGATCGTCTTGACCAGGGTTTCGAAATCAACCATGACCATGTCGCCTTTAATCGCGACCTTCACCTTTATTTCCTGCGGCATGACTCACCTCCTTTATGGTTTTTGGTCTGAGAGATCCCTCCGGTCGAACGGTGGACCAGGTCTATCGAAAGGAAAAACTCGTGAAGTCTGAGATCCATATCGAACGAAGAGGAATTCTTTCTTGAACTCCCTTAGAGACTTAAGTGTTTCTGTATCCGGTCCAGGTACGTTTTCTCCTCAAATATCGTGACCGAACCATCCGGTTTTCGAACCCCGATGCAGTTGGATCTTACTGGGCCATTGATGGTTAACGGGGCACGGGGCACGATATCATCGTTGGATGTTACTTCGTAGCACCATGCTACGATATCATCCTCGAGCCACATCTCATCGTCCTGGCCTTTGTAAACGGTAGCATGTCCCGGGACTGCCGGGACTATCTTAATATTCGACATTGATTTCTCTCTCTCCGTCTCTCACGAATTTGTCGTAGGCCCATGGTGAGATCCACACACACCGGGGTCCCGGTTCGATGCACGACTCCGGGACTTTGTATATCTTGCCGGTCTTGGCGGATGTCACCCACACGACTCGGCCTAATGTCTCGATGTCTGAAATGTCCAACCTTATGCAGGGCTTTTGTCCCATGATAGAGGCCGTTTTTTCCGGTTGAATTCCCTCATCCTAGGGGCACGGCCGCGTGTCCGGTCCTGGTTGAACCGATCAACCTGGCCCAGACATATTCCACACTGGCCGATCAGGAGGCCATGGCGGCACCGGGATCCCGGCGGCGTCGTCTCCCGTTGTTTAGGATCCTTTCGCATGTCAGGCATTTCGACTCCGGCTCAATCAGATTGTCATCGCATCCAGGCCGCTTGAACTCACACCACAGCTTGCACAGTGATAATCCATCTCTATAGAAATGATACTTGTTGCTCTGCCTATTGAAGATCCACATTATAAACTCCCGTTATGCCGCTTTTTTCCCTTCCGTGTTTTTGCGTTTCTTTAAGATCTCCATACACCGTTTGCAGTTCTCCTGGATATCGTCGTATTTTGTTAAGAGTTCGAGTTCGCCCAGACGGACCCATTGCTTGCACAATGACCGGCCATTGACAAAGTAGTGACGTTTCGTCACGTTCGTTAACCATGCCCATCCTTCCATTGTCGTTATCTCCTCCGTTTTGTTTTGAGCGGATATCTCTTCCGGATATTCTGGGGCACAAAGGTATAGAGGGCGTAAGACACTCCGTACTGGCCCTTGGTGACTGCCTCGATATATTGCTCGATTCTTTTTTCCTGGGGGGTGATGAGTAGGGTGTGGATGCAGTCACTGCAGACAATATCGACGTCCGGGTCTGAATTCCGGTCGGAGGGTTCTTCCTTCTGACAGATCAGGCATGTTTTCATTCTTCTCGTTCCCTTCTGTAATAGAGCTTTTCGCCCGACCTGGGATCCCGGATGTAACCTTTGTCTTTCGAGGGCCGGCGGGAAGGGAGCATCGAGCGCAGACTCTGATTGGCGAGTTTGAGTTGTCTGATAGTCTTGTTATTAGTATTAATGGCCTTCCGGATCTGGATCTCCGGCGGGTTCATGGGCTTGACGGCCATGACTTTTACCTCCTGTCTGATCGTCGTCGGACTTTTGTCCGACCGCAAAAAAAAATGGTCGGAAAAGAATCCGACCAAAGTCTTATTGCCTTCTGTCTTCAAACCTCACATGATCAACCAGACTCGGATTGGCCCTGACCGTATCTATCCCGAGCATGATACAGCACCGGATGATCTCACTCGCGGACTTGTCAGTCTCCACGGTCAACCGGCCGATGAGATCCTTGAGGGCCTCGGTACACTTGAAGGTGATTTTCGTCTCATTCATTTTCAAATAATTCCTCCGTTGGAACCCGATAGAATTTGGAAAGCTTTTTTTGGATCAGTGCGTTGTGACGGTGATCGTTCAGATGGGCCGTCACATTTTTGGCCGTGGTTCCGATCTCCTCCGCGATTGCTTTCTGATGGATCCCGGTCAGTTTGGGCAGTGCCTTTCGGATGTTGGTCAGGGGGAAACCCAACGACTTGAGTTCAACGACGGCCGCATGGACATTTTTCATGGAAAAAGACCTCAAAAAGCTTGAGTTTTCGGTTGGATGGTGTATCCTTGGATACAACATGTTGTATGCGGGGGGTTTATACTACACTATAGACAGGGTTGTCAATTAAAATATGGCTAAAGACAAGAAAACGGTCCATTATTCTGATTTATCGAAGAAATTCATAGAGTTACTTGAAAGTAAACGCGGGACCGCGGCTAAGATGGCAAAGACGGTCAATAAAAATGCGAGTTTTTTCAGTGAGATAAAGCGAGGCAAGCCGGTAAACGCGGAACATCTGAGGGCCGCGGGTCTGGTCTTCGGCCCCGGGAAGGTCGCCGAATTGTTGTCTATAGACACCGTAAAATTCCGTGAGGATCCCAAATCCGGTTCTGGATCGACGATCTCGGACACCCGCGACCATGAAGCCGTAAAATTAAAATTGATCGATGGTCAAGGCCAAAACGGGGCAAACGGCATCGATTTCAAGAAGTGCCTGGAGTCAAAGAGGTGTGCACGGCCCTGGTGGCATTTGGTAATGGGTTACCAGTTGGGGGAGGACGGGAGGATCCCCTCGTGAATGATCTCGAAATCTTTCCATCGATGCCATTCATCCGCGAGGGTGTCTGGGTTCGTGCCCATGAACTGATCATGCCGGGCACCGATCATGTGCAGATACTCCGCGACGAGTTCGGAGCACACGCAGAACTTGCCGCGCCAGGTGAGGTATTTGGCCAGGGGTGGGATCAACTGAAAAGGCAATCTCCAGATGGGATAAACCTGGCCCTCGTGCTTTTTTCGCAGTTTGTAAATAGCTGTTTCGGCCTTGAACTCGAGGGTCCAGGGGTGGCCGGTATACCGGGCAACCAGGACGTTTTCGCCGGCGTAGGCCTCAAATAGATTCTGGTTTTTAACAGTCCACAGGGCTTCAAGGGTGTCCCCGAGGTCCGATGTGATGATGCCGGCGTGCGAGTATTCCGACCGGTTGTCCCTGGACCATACTTTCTGAACCGCGTTGATCGCGATCCCGAGGGCCATGGGGTTTTTTGTCGTGAAGAAATCTCCGAGCTTTACATTTATCATGCCGGCCTCAATAGACAGGTGTATCACTGATGATCAATTCCGGATCGAGGGACGTTATCCTCAAATGGACATGCGGCGTGACGCCCGGATACTTCCGGCTGATGTCCTGGGCGACGCCGACCCTGTGCCCGATATTGACGGTCGTTCCGATCAAGCATGGATCCGGTTGCACATAGAATAGTTTCGCCTTGCATCGGCGGCCGACCAGGTAGACCCCGGAATATCCCACGCATGGTTTGGCCTCTCGCTCAACCAGTGCGGTAAACGGCATGACCACTTCCTGGCCGACTTCAGCCTCGTAATCTGTACCGTCGTGCCGGTACTCGATCTGGTGGCCATCGACCGTCTTGGTGCGCCGGACACCATAATATCCCGCGCCGCGGGAATCATTCCGGATTTTTCTTCCTGTCGGGTTCACCAGATACATTCCGGCCTCCGGTCTGCAGGTTGTCATTGCCGTTAAACAACGGGCAGTGTTTCTGTATCCGGTCCAGGAAGGAATCCCCCTGGCCGAACCTTCTTTCCATGCGTAGCATCTGACCGAGGATCAGGACCAGGACCGCGCCGTTTGCTAAGAGGTAAGGTGTCTCCGGTTCAATCATCATTTTTATTTTCCTGGTAGAAAATCATTTGGAGTATAAATTAAAAGATCGCGCAAAATTCGCTTGTTCTTCCGCTGAAAGGACCCGGCTAAAGAGGGCCAGGGTCGCTTGTTCTCCGTCCCACAACCACGCGGACCCTTCGTTTAAAGATCCTATTTCGGCGGCGATAGGACCGTCATAGATTGCCGCGGGAAATGCGCCGTTTGTAGTGGACGCGACGGGGAGACCGTTAAAATACAATACCACGGTTTGTGTACTGGCATCGTAAGAAAAGCCGGCGATAAACCAGTTCGTTTGACCATTCGGCACAACCGCGGCGTCGCTATCCTCATAATTAGTGATGTCCGCGCCGTCGTCGTCAGCGTAAAACCTTAGTGTCCCTGTGGTCGAAATACAAAACAGATAACAGGATCGGGCATTGAAGGAGTCCCATCGAGCTAACATTCCGTGGCCTGAGCCGGGTGTCACCCCATCATCCATACGCGCGACCACAAACCCGCTTATATCTCCGGTTATGTTGAATCCGGTTTTATAGATTTTAATCGAAACAATATCTTTATGAGCAAACCCCGTTTCGACGGTTGTCCAGTTTTCGGTTGTCCCTCCGGGCGTTGTGGTTATGTGAACTCCGGTTGCGGGGCAGTCCGTGACTTTCCTTAATGAGACATCATCAAAACGTGTATGCGCCCCTGGTGTTGATCGACCATAAAAATCAAGGTCCACAGTTTCCGCATTAAAATAACCCGAAAATTCGGCCCATATTGTGTCTACCTGGGACTGGCTGAGTTGAGTCCCGCCCGTATTCCAATAGCCCGTGGCCTGGGTCGCGTCAATATTTTTCATCCACCATGACGTATAGTACAGGGTGCCAATCGTTTGACCGGAAACGGTTTGTCTTAATGTGTCGCTTGAAACACCATACAAAGAGTCTAATGCCGCGGATCCGGCACCGCCCGTCCTTTCATCTGCAACGCTTGCCAGGGTCGCGCCGTTTAATGCCGTCCATGAACTCGGCGGGTCCCCGCTTTCCATATTGCCATTAACCATTAACTCACTTCCTAAAGCTAACAC
>Ga0272444_10001727_pt1 | contig 20739 bp, 14 predicted proteins | sample SSMForm13_FD_201033 | JGI IMG/M metagenome (GOLD analysis project Ga0272444, IMG submission 201033) | Marine sediment archaeal communities from Little Sippewissett salt marsh, Falmouth, MA, United States - SSM-Form-13 | ecosystem: Environmental > Aquatic > Marine > Wetlands > Sediment ... | reverse complement strand
TCGCGAAGGCTGCGGCTTGCACCGTAGAACCTTCGGCCGATAGCCCGGCAGCCGTTCGGCTGGCGGATTCATCGCTGATTTTGCGGAGCCGCACGGTTGTGGCCGCTACCGGGGCCGACATAGAAATTCCGCAAAAGCTCCGAATGATCGACCACCCGACAGCCAGCGCCGTGGCGATCCGGAAATACGTCAAGTCGGCAATACCGATCGAGGATATTATCCTCTCTTACGACCGAAGCCTCGTCCCCGGCTATGCCTGGATAATCCCGGTGGAAGAGGGTGAGTTTAACGTCGGCTGCGGCGTGAGGCTCAGGGACGGCAAAAGTAAAACCCCCAACCTCAAGAAGATGCTCCGCGGATTTCTGGCCTCGTTTCCGCTGGGGCGGGAACTTGAACGAACCGCCACCGACCAGTCGAAGATTACCGGGGCCGCTCTTAGATGCAGTCTGGTCGGGTGCCGGAGAATCGTAAAGGACAACCTTGTACTGGTGGGAGAAGTAATCGGCACTACTTTTCCGCTCACCGGAGAAGGTATCGGGAAAGCCATGCACACCGGAGAACTGGCCGCAAAGGCTGTTTCCGAGGCTTTGAGAACCGGTGACCCGTCAAAGCTTGAAGCTTATCCCCGGGCGGTGAAGCAGGAAGTCGCGCCGCGCTACGAAGGGTACCTTCGCGCCGAGAGGTGGCTCTCTTTCCCCTGGCTGAACGACTTTCTGGCCCGCCGCGCCGGCAGAAGCCCGTATCTTCGAGGGGAGATGGAGCGTTTCGTGGCCGAAACCGGCGATCCCCGTTCGGCCTTCGGCCTCAGTGGCGTGCTAAAATCGTTCTGGAAATAGCGCTGTTTAATCTTCCTCAGCCTTGCCAACGCTTTTCAAAAGAAGTACCATAGCCTCCTATGAAACTTGGAATTATAGGAAAACCCCAGGCCGGCAAAACCACCGTCTTCAACGCCGCCTGCGGTCAACAGGAGAACGTGGGGGATTTCAGCAAGGCGGTCCACCGAGCCCTGGTGACCGTCCCGGACGAACGCCTGGCCGTCCTGGCCGAACTCGTCCACCCGAAGAAAATCACCTACGCCCAGATAGAGTTTGTCGATGCCCCGGGTTTTTCCGGCAAGGGCAAAGACGCCAAAGCCTTCGAAATCCACGAGGACCTTCGCCAGGCCGACGCTTTCCTCATGGTGGTGGACGCCTTCTCTGCCGATGCCTCCCCCGAGGCCGATGTGCGCAGCCTGATCGATGAAATGATCCTGCTCGACCAGGCTCTCGTCGAAAGCACGATCGAAAAACGCAGCCGCAAAGCCAAACTGACCGGCGACAAGTCAGAGACGCGCAAGCTGGAGCTGCTCGGTCGCTGTCTGGAAGTTCTGGAAGCGGAGAAGCCGCTGCTGGAGTGTGAACTGGATGCGGACGAAGAGAAGATACTTCGCGGCTATCAATTCCTGTCCCAGAAGCCGCTGTTGATAGTGATCAATATCGGCGAAGAAGATATCGACCAGACCGAACAGGTCCGCGAGAAGTACCGGAGCTATGTCGAGAAGGGAAAGCGGGAACTGGCGGTAATCTGCGGCAAGATCGAAATGGAAATGGTCGGGCTCGATCCCGAAGAGCGGGCAGAGTTCATGAAGGATCTGGGCATCGACACGCCCGCTATGGAGAAAGTCATTTCCAAGTCGTACTATCTGCTTGGTCTGATATCCTATCTGACGGCAGCCGAGCCCGAAGTCCGGGCGTGGACGATCAGGCGCGGCGACACCGCCCAGAAAGCAGCCGGAGTCATCCACTCCGACATCGAGCGGGGCTTTATCCGGGCCGAAGTCGTATCTTACGACGACTACGTCGAATACAAAACCATACCGGCCATAAAGGCAGCCGGGAAACAGCGGCTGGAAGGCAAGGAGTATATCGTTGCCGACGGCGATGTTATCCTTTTCCGGTTCAATGTGTGACCGATGGAACCATATTCCGGTGTGACACGTTTACAGAACACGGGCCGATAGGGCCCGGGGCGCAGTATGTCGCACCTGTTCAGTTTTTGAGCAGACCGGTCGATATACCTCGATATACGCTTAAACAAAACCTGGCAACGGACGTGAGGTTCAATTGAACGGCATAGAAACCAAGAGAGAGGCAGATGTGATGACTGACACGGAAGTTCTGCCGATTCTTCCCCTTAAAGGCACTGTGGTCTATCCTTTTCTGGTAGTCCCCCTGATGATCCAGCAGCCGGAGCACACCCGGCTGGTGGATGAGGCCCTGATGCGGGGCTCGCGAGTGGGGCTGTTTCTCCAGAGAGACTCTGACATAGAAAACCCCGGCCCCGAGGACCTTTACCAGGTCGGGACGGCGGGAAATATCCTGAAGATGCTGCGCTTCCCCGATGGCACGGTGCGCTTCCTGATCCAGGGGCTCAGCCGGATACGGATCAAGAAGTTTGTCTCCAACCGGCCGCACATGATGGCCGAGATCGAGGAGTTGGATGAAACAGTCGACGAGTCGGTCAAAATGGAAGCGCTCCAGCGCAATCTTAACGAGCGGGTGAAGCGGCTGGTTGAACTGGCTCCGTATCTGAACGAGGAGTTTCACATCTCGGCGCTCAACCAGGAAACGCCTTCCAAGCTGACCGACTTCATCGCTTCGAACCTCAATATGTCGACCGAACAGCGGCAGAAGATCCTGGAACAGGTCGATGTCCTCAAGCGGGCCCGCACGCTGTACCAGGTGGTCAATAAGGAGATCGAGGTTCTCGAGCTGTCCCAGAAAATCCAGGCGCAGGCGGCCAGCGAGCTGGGCAAGTCCCAGCGCCATTTCATTCTCCGTGAACAACTCAAAGCGATCAAGAAGGAGTTGGGCGACACGGACGACACCGGTGAAATCGAAGAATTCGAGAAGAAGATCGAAGCGGCCGAGATGTCCGAGGTCGCCGGGAAGGCCGCCCTCAAGGAACTGGACCGGCTGTCGCACATGTCGCCTTCGTCGGCCGAGTACACCGTCTCACGCACTTATCTCGACTGGCTGGTGGCGCTGCCCTGGCAGAAATCAACCACCGATATTCTTGACCTCAAGAAAGCTAAGAAAGTCCTCGACGAGGACCATTACGATCTTGAGAAGGTCAAAGACCGCATTCTTGAATATCTGGCGGTGCGCAAGCTGAAATCCGACATCAAGGGCCCGATCCTTTGTTTCGTCGGCCCGCCCGGGGTCGGGAAGACCTCTCTGGGCAAGTCGATTGCCCGCGCCATGGGGCGCCAGTTCGCGCGGGTGTCGCTAGGCGGCATGCGCGACGAGGCCGAGATCCGCGGCCATCGCCGCACCTACATAGGCTCCATGCCCGGCCGGATAATCCAGTCGTTAAAGCGCTGCGGCTCCAACAATCCGATTATCATGCTTGATGAGATCGACAAGCTCGGCACCGATTTCCGGGGCGACCCGGCTTCGGCCCTGCTTGAAGTTCTCGATCCGGAGCAGAACGATACTTTTTCGGATCACTATCTCGATGTGCCGTTCGATCTCTCCAAGGTGATGTTTATCACTACGGCCAATTGGGCGGAGCCGATCCCGCACGTACTTCGCGATCGGATGGAACAGATACAACTGCCGGGATATACCGAGATCGAGAAACTGCAGATCGCCAAACGGCACCTCATTCCAAAGCAACTGCTCAACCACGGTCTGACCAAAAGCCATATTGGTTTTGTCGATTCCGGTATCAAGACGATCATCGACGGGTACACGCGCGAAGCCGGCCTTCGCAATCTCGAGCGCGAAATCGCTTCGGTGGCCCGCAAAGTCGCCCGAAAAGTGGCGACCGGCTCGAAACGCAAGACGACTATCGATGACAAAGCTATTCCAAAACTTCTCGGACCGCAGAAATTCACCCGCGAAGTGCTCGTGCGCCAGGGGCGGGTGGGCGTTGTCCCCGGCCTGGCGTACACGGCTGTAGGCGGCGAACTGCTGTTTGTCGAGGCCACCAAGATGAAGGGCAAGAAGCAGCTTACGCTGACCGGCCAGCTGGGCGACGTCATGAAAGAGTCGGCCCAGGCAGCGCTGTCGTTTATTCGCTCCAATGCCGAAGGTTTGAGGCTGGGCGATGCCGACTTTGATGAAAACGAAGTTCACATCCACGTCCCGGCCGGCGCCACGCCGAAAGACGGACCTTCGGCCGGCATCACCATGGCCGTCGCCCTGGCTTCACTGCTGACCGGGTCCCCCGTAAAGCCCTGTCTGGCGATGACCGGTGAAGTAACGCTGCGCGGTGAATTGCTGCCGATCGGCGGGCTGAAGCAGAAACTTCTGGCGGCCGCCCGGGCCGGCGTGGAGACGGTGATTCTCCCCGAGGGTAATCGGAAAGATACCACCGACATCCCGCCGGAGATACGCAAACAGCTCAAGTTTAAGTACTTTACCGATGTCATGGCGGCTATTAAATTTGCCCTGGACAAGCCTGTCAAGAAGGCCTCAGAGAGGCCCGGCGCCAAAGCCCGAAAAAAATAATCCGGGAGTCGGTAATTGAAACTGGTCAACGCGGACACTATGCGGCAGATCGATCGCGAGGCGATCGAAGGTCGCGGGATTCCCTCTGAACAACTTATGGAAAACGCCGGGCAGGGAATTGCCCGGCGTATTCTGGCTAACCTGCTGCCCTCGTCCGGCTCCGGCAGTGCAGCCGTCTTCTGCGGCAAGGGCAACAACGGCGGCGATGGTTACGTCGTGGCCCGACATCTTTACAAGGCCGGGGTGACCGTTAGTGTATATTTCCTCGGGCCGATCGATAAACTCTCCACCGACGCCAAACTGAATTTCGACCGCGCCGCCGGCATGGGGCTGGACCTTCATGAGATCACGTCGATGGAGGACCTGCCGGAGGTGATCGAGAGTGACGTCCTGGTCGATGCCGTTTTCGGAACCGGTTTCTCGGGGGCGCCGCGCGGACTGGCCGGCGAGGTTATCGACTACATTGCCGAGCAGGAATGCCTGATAGCGTCCGTCGACCTGCCCTCTGGAATCAACGCCGACAACGGGCAGTTCGAAGGCGCCGTTGTCCCTGCCGACTACACCTACACGCTGGCTCTGCCCAAATTCGGGCTGTACCTGTCGCCCGGCAGAGAACTGGCCGGTGATGTTGAGATTGTCCCGATCGGCATTCCCGAGGATGTCGTACCCGCCTTTGACCTGACAATCGATCTCATAACCGAGGAATACGTCTCTGATACTTTGCCGGTGCGCAAGCCCGACGGCCACAAAGGTGATTTCGGGCGCGTTCTGCTGGTAGCCGGCTCCACCGGCCTCACCGGGGCTGCGGCCATGGCCGCCGAAAGCGCCCTCAGAGCCGGTTGCGGCCTGGCCAAGCTGGCCTGCCCTCGCACGGTTCAGCCGATTCTCGCGCAAATGGTAGCTGAAGCGACTTCTCATCCGCTGCCGGATGTCGCCAAAAAGGGCGCCCTGGCTCTTCGGTCGCTGGGCGAAATCAGGAGCCTGCTGAAAGAACACGATGCTCTCGTGCTCGGACCCGGAATCGGAAGACACCACGAAACGGTCGAGCTGGTCCGACGCCTGGTCGAGAAGCTGGAAAAACCGGCGATTATCGACGCCGATGGTCTTAACGCATTGGCCGGACACACGGAGATTCTTCGCAATTGTCCCGCTCCGCTGGTGTTGACACCGCACCCGGGAGAATTCAGACGGCTGGCCGGAGTGGAGGTCCCCGAGGATATACACGAACGGACCCAGATGGCGAGGAAGTTTGCCGCCGAGCATGAGGTCGTCCTGGTTCTCAAAGGCTCGCCGACGCTGGTGGCCGGCCCTGACGGCGATTGCTGGTTGAATCCGACCGGCAACGACGGTATGGCGACCGGCGGCTCAGGGGATGTGCTGTCGGGGGTTATTGGAGCTTTTCTCGCTCAGGAAATGCGGCCGATCGATGCCGCCGTGTGTGGCGCCTACGTGCACGGGCTGGCCGGGGATCTTGCCGCCGAGATGCTCACGCCTCGGGCCATGATCGCCGGTGATTTGATCGAATACCTGCCGCAGGTCTTCGAAGTGCTGGATTAGTTGTCCCAGTCCGACTTCTCAGCGATCTTCTTCTTACTCTGAATGAAGTTTATCCCGAAGCCGATCCCCAGTGTTGCTTCATCTCCGGCTGACAGGTGAGACAGCGTGATGGTGAATACATTATCAGGATCCGCGCTGAAAAACGACAGGGAGAGGCCAATCGCAGTCTTTGATGCACCCTCTTCATTCGTCTGCAAGTAGCGCAGCAGTGATACGGAAGGCACCAATCCGGTCCGTCGGTTGAAAAAGACATGACCGTATACGGTGCCGCCGAGGTATGACTGCGATTCTCCCGATGTTCCCTCTCCGAACACAGCCGCATACCCCTGATCGATACTGAGAGAAACGGGGAGCGACGAGGACGGATCAGTATACGGAGCGTTGCGATTCCATTGATGCAGAACATACACCGAAGCCTGTTCCGCAATATACGTTATGCCCTTGTCGGCCTGTTTTAATCTTCCCACTCCCACGCCGACATCGACAATCGACGCGAACGCGCAGCCGAACAACCCGGCCACGTCGGAAACGCCGTCCTTGTCGGCATAGCCGAACTGCGCAAAAACCGCCGTCTGCTTCTTCTTGAGAAACACACCCTGGCCCTGAGCCGGGGGTACCAGGAGAAGCGCGGCCAGGACTATCAGCGCGGATCCAAACCAGCTATGGGACCTGACGGATAGTGGCGAACAGGAGCCCGACTTTAAACTCAAAAACACCCTCGGAACCTTCTGCATTGCTGTCGCTATAGGTAACACCTCCCGCCAGTATCACTTTCGGTGTAATCCGGAAAGCAATGGTCGAAGAGGCGAATACAGTGGTGGTGACTTTCGTATCGATGCCTTCAGAAGACCTCACCGGCACCCACGCCGATACGCCGGCAGCGGTGACGGTTCGGCCGGTTTCTGAGATCGGCCCCATGAAACCCAGGGCGGCGCCCGGCACCAGACTGGTGACTGTAAGGTCGTAGGGGAGACTGGCGTGATCGAGACTTATCGACGGAATGACCACCGTGTGAAAGACCGCGTCGCTTTCCGTTACGATATATCGCTCATACCCGAGACGGTAGTTCTTTACTTTTGGCCCCTCGGATGGTTTTGCCCAGGAATATCCCAGAAAGATACCCTCGTGCTCCCGGCTCTTGACCGTCAAGCCGAATCCCTGGGCGGTGATATCTCCGTCCCTGGCCCGTGCGTACTCAACGGCGACACCGTTTTCTTCAGCGTCAAACATGTAGTACTGGCCGGATGCGGTACCGGAGTATAGGATGAGAGCAGTTGTGAGAATCAATGCTCGAAGCATATTCCTCCCGGTGTGTGATGTTGTGTTTAGGGTAAGAGTCCGCTGCATCATTGTCAACCAGAGAGCCGCCGGCGAGCTTGGATCTGTGCGGATCGACGGCTGGTTACCATTCATCAACCGTATCTTCCCCGGAAGTCAGCCAGGCAAACAACAGGCCGAGTCGGAATTCAAACGTGTCTCTGGCCTCCGGCTCCGTACTGACAGAATAGGCGGCCCCCAGTATGAAATTCCAGGTGGGGGTAATTCTGAAAGATTGTGTTGAAGATATCGTTGCCCAGGCTATCTCGTCCGGGTCAAAATACTTACTCGAAACGACGGGAAGCCAGGCTGACAGGCCGATAGTCGTGACGTTCCGGCCGTCCCGGCCGATGGGGAATACAAAACCCAGGGCGGCTGAGGGCAATCCGCCGAACGCAGACCGGCCTCGGCCGTAAACGTGCGTAACCATTCCCAGCGAAAGTATTGGTGCAACGTAGCTGTCCGGATAGTCTCCGGATCGAAATTCATTGTTCGCATCCGGCGAGAAGTAGTGCTCGTAGCCTGCGCCATAGCTGCTGGCTTCCGCGCCATACCTGTCATCGAGGCCCGAATAGCCGAGATAGATTCCCGATCGGCCACCGCTCTTGATAGTTACACCGAAACCGTCGGAATTGACTTCGCCTGTCCTGGCGCGACTGTAATCAACCCCGAAGCCGTATTCTTCTGCGTGATAGAGGTAGTACTGGCCGAAGGCACTGCTGCCGGCCAGGACCATAACGATAGTCAAAACAAGTGGAACGAAACGCATATCCCTCCCTCGTGGGCGTATAGCTTTTACACAATAGCAAACGAGGGGGAGGGTGTCAATGTTATTGAGGCCGGGTGTGCATGACCGGAGATGGATTACTCCGCAGTGAAGAGGCCGGAGCGGTACAGATCTGACGGGGCGAAGATCCAGTCCGGCGTGATGATATCGCTGCGGACGGAAAGGTCGTACCACGGATCAAGATCCGAGTCGTTGGGATTGCGGAGAATCACCATCTCCTGGGCCGGAGTGAAGCTTTCCAGCAGCAGGAACATCTGCTGACCGGTGGATGTGTCCACCGCCATGTCTGCCACCATGCAAGCGTGGCCGGGGAAGCCGGGTTGGATGAAAATATCACCGATTCTCATGTTAGACAGGGAGTCTACCTTGTGCAGTTCCTTGTGCAGAGACCAGGTGCCGGCGTACATAAAGACAACTTCGAGGTAATGATGGAAGTCATCATACGAGGCCGACGGTTTTTCGGTCCGCTTCCATTCGACTTTGTTTCCATTGACCGTCGGTCGGTACCCCTGCCGCCATTGCGACCATCTGGCGCGATCGCCGCTGGTGAAGTTGAATGCGATTTCGTTTTCACGTTCGACAGCGCGAAGGTAGTCCGCTTGAAGCCTGATGATAGCATCGGCGCACTGCTGCAGGTCGCGGCCGCCGACATCGATATCAACTACAGCATGATGAGTATCCTGGCGGTGCTTTTTCTGTCCGTCGTGCAAAAGCACGTCGGGTTTCCCGGCCTTCAGGGGGAGATTGCGCAGCCACGTGCCGAATGACTCCGGTGCGGCCGGAACTCTTTCGAAGCCGGCAGGCACTTCTATTCTGCTCTGAAGGCTTTGCGTTGTATCGTAATTGTCAGTCCAGGGGTAGGCCCTGGGCTGCGCCGCCAGAGAGAGGGGCAACAGCTGGACGAGACCAACGACGGTTAGGCCGAGAGCAAGCTGAGATCCCCGGGTGGCCCTCCGCTTGCGGTGGGTTTCTATGACTCCTAGTCGACTATTCCCGGAATCCGACCTTTGCAATCGCGATCGCCTGAGAAACCCAGGGCAAGCCCTGGGCCACCCTATCGGATTCTCCCTGAAATCGCCGACGAGGAACAACTCACCCTCTGCGCGCTACGCGTTCGCCCCGTGGCATTTCTTATATTTCTTGCCGCTGCCGCAGGGGCAGGGGTCGTTGCGACCAACTTTCGGCATTTTACGGCGCACCGTCTGAGCCCTGGTGCCGGCCTGCGAAGCCTCAGCCATCGGGCTCCCCGTACCCTGCACCCCCTGGGTACCCTCGGGAGCGGCCGGGGCGGAGGCGTATCCCAGGTTCGTGGATTCGGCGTGCGAGGCCACCATGGCCGGTTCCCGACGCCGCTCGGCCCGCGACTTCTCGGGGACGTTTACCTGCAGTTTGTAGACAAGATTGACAATCTGGCGGTCGGTCTCCCGGATCATCTTCTCGAACATCTGGAAAGCCTCGCGCTTGTAGATGTCGATCGGTTTGCCCATCTGACCGTGATAGGCGCGCAGGGAGATACCGGCCCGGAGTTCATCGATCTCAGCCAGATGATCGCGCCATTGGCGATCAATCGTAGCCAGGACGGCGTAGCGCTCAAGCTGACGCATGACGTTTTCGCCGTAGAGATCCTCTTTGTACTTGTAATACTTCATCACCGCGCCCAACACCTGTTCCTTGAGACTCTCGCGCGTGAGGTCCGGGATCGTCTCCGGCTTCAACTGCAGGTTGAACAGGTATATCTTGCGAAGCTCGTCGGTGAACGGGGTCAGGTTCCAGTTTTCCGGATGTTCCTTCTCGGGGCAGTGTTCGTCGATGATATCCTCAAGTACCCCTTCGATCAACTCCACTACCTCGTCTTTGATAGACTCACGCTCCAGCGCCGCCAGCCTTCGGCCGTAAATCCAGTTGCGCTGGACGTTCATTACGTCGTCGTATTCGAGAGTGTGCTTGCGGATGGCAAAATTCTGCGTCTCGACTTTCTTCTGGGCCCGCTCGATTGCTTTTGTCACCATGCTGTGCGCGATGACTTCGCCTTCCTCGACTCCGAGGCGATCCATGATGGAGCCCAGGCGGTCGCCGCCGAATAAGCGCATCAGGTCGTCCTCGAGCGAGAGGAAAAACAGCGATGATCCGGGGTCGCCCTGACGTCCGGCGCGGCCGCGAAGCTGCCGGTCGATACGCCGGGAATCGTGCCGCTCGGTGCCTACAATGTGAAGGCCCCCGGCTTCCACCACGCCGGGACCGAGTTTGATATCGGTACCACGGCCGGCCATGTTGGTGGCGATAGTCACCGCGCCGGGGTGCCCGGCATGGGCCACGATTTCTGCTTCACGCTGGTGCTGTTTGGCGTTGAGGACGTTGTGGCGGATGCCCTTGCGTTTCAACATGCGTGCCAGCGTCTCGGAGACATCGACCGATATCGTACCCACCAGTACCGGCCGTCCCCGCTCGTTGTTCTCGGCTATTTCATCGATGATGGCGTTGTATTTTTCGCGCCGGGTGCGGTATATCTGATCGTCCATATCATCGCGGACAACCTGCACGTTGGTCGGGATCACGGTGACATCAAGCTTGTAAATATCGAAAAACTCGCCCGCCTCGGTCTCGGCGGTACCGGTCATACCGGCGAGCTTGTTGTACATGCGAAAATAGTTCTGGAGAGTGATGGTCGCCAGAGTCTGCGTCTCCGACTCGATTTTGACACCCTCCTTGGCCTCGATCGCCTGGTGGAGACCGTCGGAATATCGCCGCCCCGGGAGAATACGCCCGGTGAATTCGTCGACAATCATCACCTTCCCGTCCTGAAGGACGTACTCCACGTCCTTTTCGTAGAGGGAGAAGGCCCGCAGAAGTTGGTTGATGGCGTGGACTTTTTCCGAGCGCTCGGCGTGAAGGGAATAGATTGCCTCGGTCTTTTTCTGTTTGTCCTCCAATGAGAGAGAGTCATCTCCCTCGATTTCTGAGAGCATGGTCGATAGGTCGGGAATCTCGAAAAGATCCTGCTCGTCGTTGGGCAGTTGGGCGGTGCCGAGATCGGTCAGGGCGATGGAGTGCTCTCGCTCGTCGATGTAATAGTACAAGAGCTCATCGATCTCATGCAGCTTCTTGTCCCGCATGTAGACGCTCTCGACCTCGGTCATGAGCTTCTTCATCCCGGTCTCTTTGAGAATCTTCAGCAGCCGCTTGTTCTTGGGAGCTCCCCGGTTGACCGTCAGCAGCAGGGTACCGAGTTCGAACTCGTTCTCCGCCTTTTCTTCCTTCATCAGGCGCTCCGCCTGGGTCAGTTTGTCGTTCATCAGCGACAGTTGCTTGCGTACCAGTGTGTCGACGGTCGATCTCATTTCTCGGTAGCGGTCATTAGCGGTTGATTCTACCGCCCCGGAAATGATCAGCGGCGTTCGGGCCTCATCGATCAGGATTGAATCGACCTCATCGATGATGGCATAGTTGTAATTGCGGTGAACCCGGTCCTCGGCCTGCTGGGCCATGTTGTCGCGGAGATAGTCGAACCCGAATTCGTTGGCCGTGCCGAATGTAATATCGCACTTGTACATCTCGCGCCGCTCGGCGTTGGTCATCTGATTCTGGATTACTCCCACGGTCAGCCCGAGATAGCGATAAATCTCGCCCATCCACTCCGAGTCGCGAAGGGCCAGGTAGTCGTTGACGGTGACGATATGGACACCTTCGCCGGAGAGGGCGTTGAGGTAAGTCGGCAGGGTGGCCACGAGGGTTTTACCTTCACCGGTGGCCATCTCGGCGATTTTCCCCTGATGCAGCACGATCCCGCCCATGAGCTGACAGTCGAAATGGACCATGTTCCATTCGGTGGGTATCCCGGCCACTTCCCAGGATTTGCCGACATGCCGGCGGCAGGCCTCCTTGACGACCGCAAACGCCTCGGGCATGAGGTCATCGACCGTCTCGCCGTCGGCCAGCCTCTTGCGGAACTCGTCGGTCTTGGCCAGGAGGGCTTCTTCGCTGAGGCTCTCGAGTTTCTGGAATTCCTCGTTTATCTGCTCCACGAGCGGCTGGAGCTTTTTGGCCTCCCGTTCGTGCTTGGTGCCGAATATTTTCGTCAGTAGGTTTTTCATCGTGTGCCTGGTTTATACAAATTTACGTTAGTGGAGCATACAAAATTCAAACACAAAAGGCAAACAGCCGGTTCATGGGCGAATGCGGAGCGCGCACAATAAACTTGTGAGCTCTACCGGCGGGACCTAAATTGTCTTCGATGAGTGAGCAGCAGACAGGGATCGTGGTGGCCCTCAGAGGCAGACTCTTCGAGGTCCGTAGCGAGGAAGGCGCCCGCTTCAAGTGTGAGGTCCGTCAAAAAGTGAAACGGGCCGCCGACAACACCACACCGGTGGCGGTGGGCGACGACGTCCGGATAGCGCGTGATCGGGGCAAGAGAGGGGTGATCGAGGAAGTCCTGCCGCGGCGAAGCGCTTTTTTTCGTCCCACCACCGGCAACGAGTCGATAAAACAGGTGATCGCTGCCAATCTAGACCGTCTGGCCGTGGTGGTGTCGGTGAGCTCGCCGCCGTTAAAAACCGGATTAATCGACCGGTGTTTGGTCGCCGGACAGAACGGGGAACTCAATTCGTTTGTTGTAATAAACAAGGTCGATCTCGAGAAACCGGACGATTTCGACACAATCGTCGGTACCTATCGCAATATCGGATACCGGGTAAACGTGGTATCGGCGACAGCGGACCAGGGGGTCGACGCTTTAAAGGAGGAACTGAAGGGGCATCGGACGCTCTTTGCCGGCCATTCCGGGGTCGGCAAGTCAACTTTGCTGAACCGCCTGATACCGGGGCTGAACATCAAAACGAGGGAGATATCGTCCTATTCCAATCGGGGTCGACATACCACCAGCAATATCGAGCTGTACGAACTGCCTTCGGGCGGTTTTGTGGTCGATTCCCCCGGTTTGAAAGTCATGGGACTCTGGGATGTTTCCCGCGAGGATCTGCCCCATTATTATCCCGAGTTCGAGCGCTATCTGGGCCGTTGCAAGTTTTCCGTCTGCAGCCATACTCATGAGCCCGACTGCGCCGTCAAGGAAGCCGTGGATAAAGGGGATATCAGCCGGTTCAGGTATGAGAATTATCTCGCCATCTTCGATTCGCTCTAATCCCTTCGGCTAACCTAAGCAATTTCAGAGCCTTACCGATAAATATCGATAGGTCGCAGGTCTTTATGGCAAGTTCAAATAACATAGAATTCCGGGTCGGCGTAATCGTCCTGCTCTGCCTTGTCCTGGTTGCCTGGTCTATCTACTGGCTCCAGGGATACAAGCTCCAGAGAAACGCCCAGATGATCATGGTGCGGTTCGACGACGTCGGGACGCTGGCTGTCGGCGACAAGGTCACAGTCGCCGGCGTGCGCAAAGGAAAGGTCAACGATCTCCGTTTAACGGAAGACGGTGTGCTGGTACAGCTTCAACTTTACCGGGATGTCGTTCTGAAGGGGGATGCCACCTTTACGATCAAGAACCTCGGTCTCATGGGGGAGCGCTTCGTGGCCATATCGCCGGGCAAAGAATCCACCACCTACGACACTTCGCAGACAGCCGAGGGGCGGTACGACAGCGGTATTCCTGAAGTCATGGGGTTGATGGGGGAGATGGTCACCGAACTCCGGCTGGTGGTTCGATCGCTGCGGCAGTCGGTGGCCTCGGATTCTTCGCTGGAGAAGTTCAACCGGACGGTTGCCAACCTTGAATCGGTTTCGACTTCGCTGGCCGGTTACATGGACAAGAACAAAACCAAGTTCGATAAGACGGCCGACAATTTCCTGGCCGCCTCGCGCAATCTGAATCAGCTGCTGCAGCGCAATCAGAGTGTGATCGATTCCACCGCCGAGAGGGTCGATCGCATCGGCCAGAAACTGGAGCGGTTCGTGGATCAACTCGATACGCTTTCAACCACCGCTCGTAATTTCGCCGACCGGCTGGAAAACGAAGACGGCACTCTGCAACTTCTGGTGGAAGACCGGCGGCTTTACGATGACCTCCGGCGCACCGCCGACAATCTCGACGATCTCATCACGGACATCCGGGCCGATCCCCGGAAATACATCAATTTGAAGGTGGAGCTTTTCTGATATGGCCAAATTCAAACTGGCTTTCGGCATTCACAATCACCAGCCGGTGGGAAATTTCACGGCGGTTTTTGAGGAGGCCCACCGTCGGGCCTACGTCCCGTTTCTTGAACTGATCGCTCGCTATGACAACGTCAATATCTCGCTCCACCAGTCCGGCATCCTGTGGAACTGGCAGAAGTCAACTCACCCGGAGTTTTTTGAGCTGGTCGGAGGTCTAGTTGACCAGGGGAGAGTGGAGTTGATGACCGGCGGTTTCTACGAGCCGATCCTCACCTCGATCCCGCAGCGGGACGCCCGGGGCCAGATAGCCATGCTCAACGACTTCCTGAAAGACCACTTCAGCGTATCCACCCGCGGGCTCTGGCTCACCGAGCGTATCTGGGAGCCGCACCTTCCCAAACTCCTCAACGAGGCCGGAGTCGGATATCTGCCGATCGACGACACTCATTTCATCTACGCCGGCTTCCAGCACAGCCAGTTGACCGGACCGTTCGTGACCGAGGACGAAGGTCATACCGTTAAGCTCCTGCCCATACAGAAGCGGCTACGCTATCTGATTCCTTTCGGTACCGTAGAAGAGGTCATCAACGAGCTTCGCGGCCAGGCGGAACGCAACCCTGAGGGATTGGCCATATACGCCGATGACGGCGAGAAATTCGGCGTCTGGCCGAACACATACGAGCATTGTTATGAAGACGGCTGGCTGAAGGAATTCTTCGACGCTGTCGCCGACAACGGCGACTGGTTGGAGATTATCACGTTGGGCCGGGCCGCTCGCGAGCAGGCGGTCGGCCGGGCTTACCTGCCCTCGGCTTCATACGAGGAGATGCTGCACTGGTCGCTGCCGGCCGAAGCCTACACCGATTACGAAGTCTTCGAGAAATGGCTGGAAGAGAGCGGTCAGAAGGAGGCCTACGGCCGGTTTGTCAGGGGCGGCCACTGGCGCGGCTTCCTGGCCAAGTACGATGAATCCAACCTGATGCACAAGAAGATGCTCTGGGTCTCCGACGAGCTTAAGGCCTTCATTGACAGCCATCCTGATCAGGCCGACAAAGCCGAAAGGGCGCGCCGGAGACTTTTTGCTTCCCAGTGCAACTGCCCTTACTGGCACGGCGTTTTCGGCGGGCTGTACCTTCCGCACATCCGTCAGGCCGTCTACGCCAATATGATCGAAGCTCATCACATTCTTCGAAACCTGACTGAAGCGCCCCCGATCACGTTTCAAGTAATGGACTACGATCGGGACGGTCTCGAGGAGATTGTCTGCGACAGCGACGACTATACCGCCGTGTTCCAGCCTCATCGGGGCGGACTTCTTCTCGATCTTTCTCTGAACCGGCATAAGTTCGATCTAACCGATACGCTCAGCCGCCGCCGGGAAGGCTATCACGCCAAGCTCGATCGGGCGGTATCTTCAGACCGTAACGACTCGCACGCCTCGATCCACGATCTGGTGCTGGCCAAGGAGGAGGGGCTCAAGGATTTGTTGGTCGAGGATTGGTATCTCAAACGCTGCTTTATCGATCACTTCTTGTCACCCGATGTCGACCTTGAGGCTTTCGAGTCCGGGAGTTTCGGCGAGGACGGCGATTTCGTCCTGGAGCCGTATCGCCACGACGTTCATCCCGAAGGCAACCGGCTGGTGCTTCGCCGCGATGGTACGGTGCGGCGAGCCGACGGCGCTTATCCGGTCAGCCTGATCAAGGAGTTCACCTTCACCCCCGGTGAGGAGACGATCGAGGTTGCCTACCTGCTGTCCAGTTCGTATCCGGGTGGCGTGGAGGTGACGTTCGCCGTCGAAAACAATTTCACCTTTCAGGCCGGCCATGCCGAGGACAGGTTCATCCTCATTGACAGCCGGCCCGATGACCGCCGGTATCTGGATGCGGTCGGGAAGTGCCCCGAAGGTCAGGCTATTGCCATGATCGATCAATATCGCTCACTGGGTGTGGGGATACGCTCCGACCGGCCGGCTGAACTCTGGCATCTGCCCATTCTGACGGTTTCTCTTTCCGAGGGTGGGTTCGAGAAGGTCTATCAGGGAACGACTATCGTCCACAAGTACCAGTTGCATTTGACGGATCACCCCCTTCGCATCGGTCTGTCGCTGGATGCCGGTGATATGAAAGTTGTTCTGGCGCACCTGGCGGCTGCTTCGGCCCTTGCTCGGTAGGCCCGAGTCTGAACCGACCGGGCTCCGGCTTCAGAACGGTAATTTGTCTTTGTATTTTGCTCCCGGCCAGCGTATCTTGGCGCCAGATGTTGGAGAAACTGGCCGAGATCATAACCAACTGCTCCAACGGAGCGGTTTTGACGGGGGCCGGTATATCCGCTGAATCCGGAGTACCGACTTTTCGCGGCAAAGAGGGCCTGTGGGGGAAATTCCGACCGGAGCAACTGGCCACCATGGAAGCCTTCATCGCCAGTCCCGAAATCGTCTGGGAATGGTACAACTGGCGGCGGCAGTTGATCGGCGAGGTCCAGCCCAATCCGGGCCATTATGCGCTTTGCGAGTTGGAACGTTTCTTCGATTCCTTCGCCCTGATAACCCAGAATGTCGACAATCTCCACCGGCTCGCCGGCTCGACCCGGGTGCTGGAGCTGCACGGCAACATTTATCGAAACAAATGCTCCCAATGCAGCACAATCCTGGATGAGGGAGTGGATATCGACCCGGCCGCTATACCGGTCTGTGAGAAGTGCGGCGGCAAAATCCGACCGGATGTGGTCTGGTTCGGGGAGATGCTTCCGGAGGACGTGATCAACGAGGCTTTCGCCCGGGCCGAACAGGCAGAGGTCTTTTTCAGCATCGGGACCTCGGCCATGGTTCATCCGGCGGCCAGCCTGCCGCTGGTGGCCAAACGGGCCGGGGCCACGCTGGTGGAGATAAACCCCGAAGAGACACCGCTGAGCCATCTGGCCGACTTCTACTTCCCGGCCAAATCGGGTGAAATGCTGCCCGAGTTGTTAACCCTCCTGGAGCAACGTGCTTCACACTGAACGAACGGGCCGATCGACGGTACAAAAGATGAGCCCCAACGGTCCCCTGGAGATAGAATGAAAGCTGCCCCGACATATAAGAAGAAGCTTCTGCTGGTGGCCTTGATCGCCCTCATGGCCGCCTCCGGCTGTGGCGTCTATTTCAATACGTTCTTCAACGCCAAGAAATACTTCGGTTCGGCCGAAAAAGCCCGGAAAAACAGTCCGACCGGCCAGGGGGGGAGCGGCGACTATCAGAAAGCAATCGACAAGGCTCTCAAGGTAGTAGAGAACCATCCCAACTCGAAATATTACGACGATGCCGTGTACATCCTGGGGGTCTCATATTTCCACACGGGACAGTTCAGCCGTTCGGAACGCCGCTTCCGCGAACTGCTGGCCAATTATCCCGACTTCAAGAACGCCCGGCTGGCCAACCTGTACCTGGCCAAAGCCCGGCTCCAGTTGGGTGATATCGACGACGCCATGTCGCTGTTCAGCGAAATCTTCGAAACCAATTTCGAGAAGAAGTACAAAGCGGAAGCTGCCATGGCGCTGGGCCGGTTCCATTTCGACGAGAAGGGCTATGAGACTTCGCGCCGGTATTTCATGGCCGTGCGTGACTCTCTCGGTGACAATTCCCAGAAGCTTGAGGCGCAGATCTACATGGCCGACGGTTATTACGAGTTGTTTAAATTCCGCGATGCTCTTGGGGCATACCTGCAGGTGCTGGGCATGGATCCTGATAAGGACCAGGCGTATCACGCCAAGTATCGCAGCGCCCTCTGCTGTTATCGTCTTCAGAGAATCGACGATGGTCTGGCTTACCTGAACGAACTCATCGAGGACGAGCTTTACTATGACTCCCTGGGGAGTCTTCGGCTGACGGTGGCCCAAGGATATGAATTCGACGATGACCTGCTGCAGGCGGAAGAATGGTACGCGGAAGTGGCAAATACTACCGAGAACCCGAGACTGGCCTCGCGCGCTTTTTACCGGCTGGGCCTGATCTATCAGTTTGACTACGATGAGTTGACTCGGGCCAAGGAGTTCTACGATAGAGCGGTGCAGGCGAACCGGGCCACCGAGGAATCCAAGGATGCCCTCCAGCGCTCCTCTGATATCGGCAAACGGGAGCTGTTTGCTCACAGTGTTCTGGATTCCAACGCCACGGAGAGCGCAATTGACGACGCCGCCTACACTCAATATCTGCTGGCGGAGCTGTACTGGTTCAAACTCAACAAACCCGATTCGGCGATTATAGAGATGCAGTACCTGGTGGATTCATTCCCCGCTTCATACCACGCTCCCAAGGGACGCATCGCGCTGGCGGAGATGATCCGTGAGGAAGAAGGTAACGAAAGGAAAGCCGATTCCCTGCTTCGAAGCATACTCCTGGAATATCCGCACTCGGACTATCTCCCGGAGGCCCTGGTTGCGCTTGGACTGGCCAACACCGCCGCTGACACCGGCTACGCTGAGATATACATCGACCGGGCCGAGGACTTCGTGGAGGACGAGAATTACGATTCGGCCCGGGCCAACTACCAGTATGTCGTGGACAATTTCCCGGACTCGAAATATCACCTGATGGCTCAGTTCAGCCTGCTGTGGCTGACCGAGCAGTATGAACCGCCCGGGGACTCCTCGCTGATCCTGGCTTACCAGGAGTTTGCGGACTCTTTCCCGGGCAGCGAGTTTTCGTACGTCGCTCTGGAGCGTCTGGGGCATGCGGCCCAGCGGCCCAGCCGCCCGGTTGAGCCGGAAACCCCCGAGGAGGAACTCGCGCAGGCGCCCGAACGCGACGAACTCCCGCACTCGACTGTCGGTCAGGAGGACACGACAATACAGGAGTACATTGACCCCCTCGTGTCGCTCTATTACCGCCCCAACGGCGACTCTCTGGTGCTTCTGAAAGCGGACCCGATCGAGGTAATCCAGGAGTTTGAATACCCGGTCGAGGTGGCCAGTCAGGCCCCGACCGACTCCCGGCTGTACTTCCAAATCCTGGTTGATTTCTCCGGAAAAGTTGTCGATTATAACCTGCACATTCCTTCGGGAATCGAAGAAATCGACGCACGTGCCAAGTTAGCGGTGGGATCAATGACGTTTGACGCACTGGAAGTATCCAACAAGATTGTAAGTTCCGGAACGGCGGAATCGGACGATGGCCGGGGGCACTGGTTTGTCTACGAATACCGGGTCATCAAGCCGGATTATCTCAGATGACGAAATTCGCACCCGAGACCACCCTGGTCAAAAAGAACCGACACCTCTCCAACGATTATTTTGCTCTGACACTGGGGCCCCTGTCCCGCACCGGCAAATGCCGGCCGGGTCATTTCGTCCACGTCCAGCTTCCGGAGACGGAGGTCTATTTCCGACGCCCCATGTCCGTGGCGGCTATCAATCCCGAGAACGACGAGATGGAGTTCATCTTCAAGGTGCTGGGACGGGGAACGGCCATCCTGGCCCGGTTCCGCAAAGGGATGGCTATTAACATCCTTGGACCTCTGGGCAACACCTTCAAGCTGCCCCGCAAGAACGAAACCAGCCTGTTGATCGCGGGGGGGATCGGTTTCCCGCCGCTGCTTTATCTTGCGACCGAGATGGTCCGCCTGGGTTATGATCCGAAGTCGATCGAATTCTTTTACGGCGGTCGGAGTTCACGGGATATTCTTGAACGGGCCCGCATCAAGAAGCTCGGCGTGAATTTCCGCCCGGTGACCGACGACGGCTCGTTCGGACAGAAGGGCCTGGTGACCGAGGCGGTCGAGAGGTACATCAACGACAATCCCGGGACGAAGCACCGCATTTTTGGATGCGGCCCGGACCCGATGCTGAAGGCGGCCGATGCTCTCGGACTGCGACATCAGATCCCGGGACAGCTTTCGCTGGAGGCGCCGATGCCTTGCGGTATCGGGGTGTGCCTCGGATGCGTGGTGCCGCTGCGCAAAGGAGGACACGCCCGGGTGTGCCAGGAAGGTCCGGTGTTTGACATCGGGGAGGTGCTGCTGTGACCCCCGATCTGAAAGTCACTATCGCGGGAGTGGAATTCGACAATCCGATTATGACCGCCTCCGGCTGCTGCGGGTACGGCGAAGAGCTGGCTCAGGCTTTCCCGCTCTCCAAACTGGGGGCGCTTGTTACCAAGACTATTACGGAGGCCCCGCGTCTGGGGCACCCGCCGCCGCGAACGGCCGAGGTAGCCTCGGGCATGCTCAACGCCATCGGCCTCGCCAATGTCGGGGTCGATAAGTTCATCGCCGAGAAGCTGCCGTTTCTTGAGAAGCAGAAAACAAAAGTCATCGTCAACGTCGGCGGCGCCAGGGTCAAGGAGTACGTTGACATATGTGCTCGCCTGAACGACTGCCCGCGGGTGGACATGATCGAACTTAATATTTCCTGTCCCAATGTCGACGAGGGGGGGATGTTGTTCGGCAAGGACCCCGCCATGACCGAGCGGACGGTTGCCGAGGTCAAGAAAGTGTTTAATCG
>Ga0272444_10001725_pt1 | contig 20763 bp, 22 predicted proteins | sample SSMForm13_FD_201033 | JGI IMG/M metagenome (GOLD analysis project Ga0272444, IMG submission 201033) | Marine sediment archaeal communities from Little Sippewissett salt marsh, Falmouth, MA, United States - SSM-Form-13 | ecosystem: Environmental > Aquatic > Marine > Wetlands > Sediment ... | reverse complement strand
CGCATCCGCGGCGTGGCCGGCGTGGTCGGCTGCACCAACCCGCGCGTCAAGCACGACTACGTGCATGTGGAGATGGTCAAGGAACTGATCAAGAACGACGTCCTGGTGGTCCAGACGGGCTGCTCCCAGATCTCCCTGGCCAAGGCCGGCCTGCTGACCCCCGAGGCCGCGCACCTGGCCGGGCCGGGGCTGGCGGAAGTCTGTGAAACCGTCGGTATGCCGCCGGTCCTGGGGCTGGGCTCCTGCGTGGACAACAGCCGCATCCTGATCGCCTGCGCCGAAATGGTCAAGACCGGCGGGCTGGGCAACAGCATCGCCGACCTGCCCGTGGCCGGCGCGGCGCCGGAGTGGATGAGCGAAAAGGCCATCAGCATCGGCCACTACTTCGTCGCTTCCGGGGTCTACACCATCTTCGGGGTGACCTTCCCCATCGTCCAGGACACCAAATTCCAGAAACTGCTCTTTGAGGGTCTGGAGTCTCAACAGGGACTGGGCAAGTGGGACTTCGAGGCCGACCCGATCAAGATGGCCCAGAAGATGATCGCCCACATCGACAAGAAACGCAAGGCGCTGGGCATCGACAAGGCCCGCGAACGCGTCCTGATGGATATGGCCGACCGCCAGAAGCTGGAAGTCGCCTGATCCGACGCACTACCGCTGTACAAAAAAAGCCCCCCGCCCGGGGGGCTTTTTTTTGGCCGTTTCCCCGCCGGAGGTCAGTCTCCGGGCTCGCCGGCCGCCGCCTCGGGGTGCGCCGTCAAAAACCGGTAGAGGGTGGCCCGCCCCACCCCCAGAAGTTTGGCCGCCCGGGCCTTGTTGCCACCGGTTTTTTTGAGCATCGCCGCCACTGCGGTGGTGTCCAGCTTGCGCCCCGGCCCACGGCTGAGAGCGGTCGACTGAAACTCGCGGATTTCCAGTGGCAGGTCGTAGGGTCGGATCACCGGGCCGGTGCAACGGACGAATGCAAACTGGATGGCATTCTGGAGCTCGCGCACGTTGCCGGGCCAGCGGTAGGCCGCCATCTGCGCCAGGGCCTCGATTGAGACCTTGAGCGGCTCGCGGCCGTAACGCTCGGCGGCCTTTTGCAGAAAGTGCTCCACCAAAAGCGGAATGTCGTTTTGACGCTCCCGCAGGGGCGGCAGATGAATGGGAATCACGTTGAGGCGGTAGAAGAGGTCGTCGCGGAAGCGCCCCCGCTTGACCTCCTGTTTGAGGTTCTTGTTGGTGGCGCAGATGATGCGCACATTGACGCGCGAGGTTTTCTCGCCACCCACCTTTTCGAAGGTTCCCGCCTGCAGAAAGCGCAGCAGGCGCACCTGCATGTGCTTGGAGAGCTCGGCCACCTCATCCAGAAAAACGCTGCCGCCGTCGGCCAGCTCGAAGCGTCCCTTCTTATCGCGGATGGCGCCTGAAAAAGCCCCCTTGACGTGGCCGAAAAGCTCGCTTTCAATCAAGCTCTCCGGCAGCGCCCCGCAGTTGATGGGCACAAACGGGGCGTCGGCGCGGCAGCTTTCGCTGTGAATCGCCGACGCCACGAGTTCCTTGCCGGTGCCCGTCTCGCCCGAAATGTTGACCGGGTAGTCGTAGTTGGCCACGTTGCGGATTTGCTGGTAGATCCGCAGCATCTTGTTACTGCGGCCGATGATGTTGGCAAAGGAGGTCAGTTTTTCGGCCTGGACCCCGAGGCATGCCAGGTCGGAGAGGTCCCGGAAGGCGGCCAGGACCCCGAAGGCCCGCCCCCCGGCTTCGGTCATCATCGTCTGGGTCATCTCGATGCGGTGGCGCTCCCCGCTTTTGGACGTGATGGTGAGCAGATAGCCGTTTTGATCCAGGTGAGGCTTTGGCGGCGGACTGCAAAAGCGGCAGTGCTCGCCGCAAAAGGGCGCACCGAAGGCGTCGTGGCAGTCCTTTCCCAGAACCTCCGTCCGGCCATAGCCCGTGATGCGCTCGGCTTCCCGGTTGAAAAAAAGAATCCGCCGCTCCAGATCGTGGGCGATGATGCCCTCTTTGAGGTTGTCCAGAATGCGGGCGAGATTTTCCGGTGTGACGTTCAGGGGTTGCAGAGCCAAATCGCTGTCCGTCCTTTCCTGGAATACCGGCGTTCAGGGTCACGGCAAGAAATAATTCCACAAAATGGCGAAGCATTTTGGTTCGTCATCAAGGCATATCCGTCGGCGCATATCGAGATATGGGCCGGCGGATGTAACGCCGAGGACGGGCCAAAAGACAAGCAAGATGTGGAATAATTTTTTGCCGGGGCCCTTACAGCCGGCTGGGGATCTCGCGGTTGAGGCGGATGGCGCCCAGGTCGATTTTGACGTCCCAGGCCAGAATTTCAACGCCGCTTCGCACGGCCCGGCGCAGACTCTCCCCGTAGGCCGGGTCGATCTGGTCCGCCGGCCGGAACACCCCGGCGTCCATCCGCTGAATCACAAAAAACATCAGGCACCGGCACCCCTGGCCAGCCAGCTGCTGCAGCTCAACCAGGTGCCTGCGGCCGCGGGCGGTGACCGCATCCGGAAAGAGCGCCTGGCCGTCTGAGACCAGGGTGCAGTTTTTGATCTCCACAAAACACGGGGCGCGGCCGGCGCCGGAGAGCCGCATATCGATGCGTGAGTGCTCACCGACCCGGACCTCCCGCTTGAGCTCGGCATACCCCTGGAGAGCCGGCACCTGCCCGTCGGCCAGCGCCCGGGCCACCAGGCGGTTGGGGACCAGGGTGTTGACCCCCACCAGGGAGCCGGGCATGGCGATCATCTCCCAGGTATAGGCGAGTCTGCGCCGGGGATCGGCGTGCCACGAGAGGTAAACCCGCCGCCCCGGTTCACAGCAGCCGGTCATGGCGCCCGAGTTGGGGCAGTGGGCGGTGACCGTCGTGCCATTGTCCAGCGCCACATCCGCCAAAAAACGTTTGTATCTTCTGAGGAGCCTTCCGGGGGTCAGTCGGGGCCACCGAAGCCCGCCCAAACCGTCTGCCGCCGCCACATAGCCCATCCCGCCCCCCCTGCCCCGCGCCGCGGGTTGCGGCCCAGGGGAGTGCCGGCCGCCGGCGGCTTCGGAATATGGTCAATTATTTTAATAATTTTAATAGACCACAACCCTTATCGTCAAGCCCAAATGGGGGCCGTGCGATCCATGACGGCCCAAGGTCGGGCAGGTGCTGGGCCAATCCGGCGATTGCGCCCGGGTTGAAGGTCGACCCGGACCGGGAGGCCGTCAGGGCTCGGCAGCGGGGTCGCTGCTCCGGGGAGGCGGCGCTGCAAGCTGCCGGCGCAGTGGGTGCCAGTGGCCGGGGGGTGTTTCGCCAAGGAAGGTCAGCGGCGCGTCTGAAACCGCCTGCAGCGGCGCATAGCGCTCCGGCAGGGCATCCGGCGGGTTCTCGGTCAGGAGGGCGTCGGCGGGTTGTGAGATTGAAAACTGCCGCCCGCCGGGTTCATAATTGCCCGATGCCAGGTCCCTGAGGGCCGACGGGCGATGGCGATAGAGGGTGTAGTAACGGAAGGCGGGGGTGCTGCTGCCGTCGAAAATTTTAAAGAGCAGCTCGTGCTGCAGGACCTTGCCCCGGCGGGGCACCGGGACGTCCGGAGGGCCTTCGCTGAGCGCGATCTCCCGGGCCGCAAAAACGGTGCGGGCGCTGAGCGCGTGGTGCAGGGCATCCAGCCAGGCATCGGGATGGGACTGCTGAAACCGCTTTAGCGCCAGCAGGTAGCCGCGGGCATCGTCGATCCCGGCCAGCCGGCTCTCCAGGGTGAGGTTGCGAACCCGCTCGCGGCGCTGGCCCTGGAGCCATTTTTCCTCGTATTCGCTGACCAGCCGACCTTCACGGTAGATGCCGAAACGCACCCCGCCATCCAGACGTCCCTGATCCATGTTGCCCTCGATGCGGTACCGCAGGGCGCCGTCCTGAAAGACCCGCAGAAGCCCCCAGCCCTCGGCGCGGCCATCTTGGCAGGCGCCGTCCCACTGCAGGCGCTGGCCGGCCTCCGGGTGGCTGTCGAATACCTGGCAGCCGGCGTTCTCGGCCGCGATCCAGTGGCGCCCCCCGCAGCCGGCCGATGCAAAGCAAAGCAGGCCGGCCGCCAGCAGCGCCAACCAGGGGCGTGACTTCCGGCGGTGGCCGTTTTTTTGTCTGATTTTCATTCTCAACCGCCGGCAAAAGTGTTATCAGGCTGCTGCATGCGGGAAGCTCAGGGCCGTGGCGGCTCTTTTGGGGCCAACTCCCGTCGCCGGAAGCCGGCCGGGCAAAGCCCGGTCTCTTCCCGGCATCTTCATGGCGGTCAAAAGTCCGCTCACAGACCCCGAGACCAATAAAGCCCTTCAGACCCACCCAAATGCTTGCGGGGAGACGTCCGTGCTTTCTTCATCACGCGCCTGGGCGCCGTTGGCGGCCATCGTGCTGGCCGTGCTGCTGTGGTCCAGTTCGTTTATCGCCCTTAAAATCGCCTTCCGGCACTATGACCCGATGGTGGTCATCTTCGGCCGCATGGCCATCGCCACCCTCTGCTTCGGGTTTCTGGTGCGGCGCATGGGCCACATCCAGCTGCGCCGGGGCGATCTGAAGTTCATCGTCTTCATGTGCCTCTGCGAACCGTGCCTCTACTTCATTTTCGAGGCCAAAGCGCTGCAGAACACCACCGCCTCCCAGGCCGGGCTGATCACGGCCATTTTGCCCCTGCTGGTGGCCGTCGCCGCGGGCCTTTTTCTGAAGGAGAGAATCAGCCGGCGTACGATTGTCGGGTTCCTCGTGGCGATTGCGGGCGCCTGCTGGTTGAGCCTCGAGGGCGACGCCACGGCCGAGGCGCCCAACCCGGCCCTGGGGAATTTCTTCGAGTTTCTCGCCATGGTCTGCGCCACCGGCTACATGGTGACCATGAAGTATCTGGCGGCGCGGCTTTCGGCGCTCTTCATCACCGGCATGCAGGCGGCGGTGGGCGGCCTGTTCTACCTGCCGCTGCTCTTTCTGCCGGGCACCCGGCTGCCCACCAGCTTCGAGCCCCTGTCGGCCTTCGCCGTGGTCTACCTCGGGGTTTTCATCACCCTGGGGGCCTACGGGCTCTACAACTTCGGCGCCAGCCGGATTCCCGCCAGCCAGGCGTCGGCCTTCGTCAACCTGATCCCGGTCTTCTCGATCTTTCTCGGCTGGCTGGTGCTGGGGGAAACCTTCACCCCGCCCCAGCTCGCCGCCTCGGCCCTGGTCTTCATCGGGATCGTAATCAGCCGCGATCGCCCGGGAAACCGCCGACTGGCCGCCGCCGCCGGATAGGGGCCGGCGCCCGAAACCCGCCCGGTGGGCCGCCAATCTGCGCAGGAGATTTTCGCCTGCAAGCCAGGGACGGCTCCCGGGGCTCATTTGCAACATGCCGCCGCTTAGACGGCCGGCGCCTCGCCGTGCTGGTAGATGTGGACATCGCGCTGGGGAAAGGGAATCGAGATCCCCTCGGCGTCAAAGCGCTTCTTGATCTTTTCGGTGAGGTCGAAATACACCCCCCAGTAATCGGCAGCCATAACCCAGGGGCGCACCACGAAGTTGACGCTGGAATCGCCCAGCGCCGAAACCGCGATGGTGGGCTCCGGGTCCTTCAGAATCCGATTGTCCTCGCCCACGATCGCGGTCAGGATATCGCGCGCCTTGTCGATGTCGTCGCCGTAGCCGATGCCCACCTCCAGGTCCACCCGGCGGGTGCCCTTGACCGACCAGTTGACGATGTTGTCGGCGGTCAGCTTGGCGTTGGGGATGATGATGGTTCTATTGTCGGGGGTCAACAGCTGGGTGGTAAAGATCTGAATCTTCTCGACGACCCCGACGACGCCCGCGCCCTCGATGACGTCCCCGACTTTGAAGGGGTGAAAAATGATCAGCAGAAAACCGGCCGCGAAATTGGCAAGCGACCCCTGGAGAGCCAGGCCGATGGCCAGACCGGCGGCGCCGAGGACCGCGATGAAGGAGGTGGTTTGAATCCCCAACTGCCCGAGGGCCGCCAACACCACAAAGGCGAGCAGCGCGATATAGGTCAGGTTGCCGGTAAAGTTGGTGATGGTGGGGTCCACCTTGCGCCCGCTCATCACCCGCACGACGAGTTTTTCGATGGCTTTGGCCACCCAGCGCCCGATAATCAGAATGACGATCGCGGCAATCACCTTGAGGCCGTAAAACGTCAGCAGTGCATATGCTTTGTCCATCAAATTTTCCATAATCTATTCTCTCCTTTTTCATACGTTGAGATCAAATCACGATGGTTGCCGGAGCCCCCTGCAGCGGCCGGTAAAGACCTTCAGCGGTTTTCCCAGGCACCAAACCGCCGCAACAGCAGCAGCCCCGGCAGCGCCGCCAGTGTACAGAAAATGAAAAACAGCTCCCAGCCGATCCGCTGGGCCAGAAACCCGGTGGGGGCTGCGGCCAAGACCCGCGGAATGCCCATCAGGCTGGTCAACAGGGCATACTGGGTGGCGGTGAAGCGTTTGTTGGTGATGCTGGCCATAAAGGCCGCGTAAGCGGCGGTGCCCATGCCGCCGCTGAGGTTTTCAAAGGCGATGACCCCCGAGAGGGCCGGCAGGCTGTAACCGATCCGTGCCAGCAGGGCGAAACAGGCCGTGGAGAGGGCTTGCAGAACCCCGAAGAGCCACAGGCTGCGGTGAATGCCCAGGCGCAGCATGAGCACGCCGCCGACCAGGGAGCCGCCGACGGTGGCCCAAAAACCGAAGAGTTTGACCACGGCCCCGATCTCGGCCTTGGCAAACCCGATCTCCAGGTAAAAGGGGACGGACATGGCGCTGGCCATGGTGTCCCCGATTTTGTAGAGCAGGATAAACGCCAGGATCCAGACGGCCTCCGGCCGCCTGAAATACTCCACCAAGGGGGCCACCACCGCTTCCCGCAGACTCCGGGGCGTACCGGCCGCCGCCTGGGGCTCCGGCGCCAGCACGGTGGTGAGCACCCCCGGCAGGAGACAGGCCGCCATGATGGCATAGACCAGCGAGAAGGGGATAAACTCGGCCAGGATCAACCCGCCGCCGGAGGCCAGCAGCATCCCCAACCGGTAGCCGTTGATGTAAAGCGAGGACCCCAGCCCCAACTCCCGGTCGGGCAGGTCCTCCCGCCGGTAGGCGTCGATGACGATGTCCTGGGAGGCGCTGAAAAAGGTCACCAGAAAGGCCACCAGGGCCACCCCGGCCGGGTTTTGGCGGGGGTCCGTCAGCCCGAGGCCGGCGATGGCGACGATCAGCGCCGCTTGGAAAACCAGCAGCCAGCCCCGCCGCCGCCCCAGCCGCGGCAGGCTGAAGCGGTCCAGGAACGGCGCCCACAGGAACTTGAGGGTGTATGGCAGGCCAACCAGGGCCATCAATCCGATGACGGCCAGATCGACCCCCTCCTCCTTCATCCAGGCCTGCAGCACCGAAATGGTCAGCAATAGCGGCAGGCCGGAGGCCAGCCCCATCATGAACGCCACCACCATGCGGCCGCTGAAAAAAACCCTGAGGGTGCTTTTAAAGCTGTCGGCGCTCACGTGAGGCCTCCGCGGCGGCCCGGGCGCAGGGCACCCCCGCGGGCGGGGTGCCCGATGGCGGTAAACGCCGCTGCCGGAGACCCCGGCTGACGATCCCGGAAGCCGGGACGGCCTTCGGCGCGCAGGGGGCTATTTTCCCGGGCACTGGGCCCGCACGTCAGCGTCGATATTTTTGTCCCCGTAGGCCTTGTCGAAGCGTTCGCTGAACTCCCGGGCCAGCTTGCGGGCCCGCTCCCCATAGGCGTCTTTATCGGTCCAGGTGTTCTCGGGAACCAGGATCTCGTCGGGCACGCCCGGGCAGGTCACCGGAATGTCCAGGTGGAAAAGTCCCTCGGGCTTGAACGCCACGTTGCTCAGCTTGCCGTCCAGGCAGGCGTTGACCATCGCCCGGGTCAGGGTGATGTCCATCCGTTTTCCGACCCCGTACGGCCCCCCGCTCCAGCCGGTGTTGACCAGGTAGACCTGGGTTTTGTGGGTGTCCAGTTTGCGACCCAGCAGCTCGGCGTAGAGACGCGGCAGACAGGGCATGAAGGGCTGGCCGAAAAAGCGCGAAAAGGTCGACACCGGATCGACGACCCCGGTTTCGGTGCCGGCCAGCTTGCTGGTGTAGCCCATCAGAAACCAGAGCATCGCCTGTTCGCGGTTGAGCCGCGAGATCGGCGGCAGCACGCCGTTGGCATCGGCGGTCAGAAAGAGAATGGTGCGCGGGTGCGCGCCGGTGGAGTCGGCCTTGATGTTGGCGAGGAACGTCAGGGGGTATGAGGCGCGGCTGTTGGGCGTCAGGCGGTCGTCGCAGAGGTCGAAGCTGCCGTCGGGGTACATCATCGCATTTTCGACGATCGCCCCGTGCCGGCGGTAGTCGTCCTGGTGAAACACGGCCCGGTAGATCTCGGGCTCCTTTTCGGGGTTGAGATCGATCAGCTTGGCATAACAGCCGTTTTCGAAGTTGGCGATGCCGTTTTCACTCCAGCCGTGCTCATCGTCGCCCAGCAGGGCGCGGCTGGCGTCGGCCGAGAGGGTGGTCTTGCCGGTGCCGGACAGCCCCAGGAAAAGCGCCAGCTCGCCCCGCTCGTTTTCGTTGGCACTGCAGTGGATCGGCAGAATGTCCTCGAAAGGCAGATAGTAGTTCATCACGGTGAAGATCAGTTTTTTGACGCTGCCGCCGTAGGCCGAGCCGTAAACCAGGCCCAGGCGCCGATCAAAATCCATGGCGATGATCAGATTCGAGGTTTTGCCGTCCGGCAGCCGGCGCAGGCGCCCGTGGTAGCGGCGCGTGTCGATCTTGTCGTAGGGCAGCACCAGCAGGGTGAAACCCCGCTGGGCAAAACAGCTGGCCTGCAGGTCGGAGGGCGCCGGCCGAAACATGTTGAGGGTGAAGAGGCTCGTCAGGGCGCGATCGGAGACCGTCTGGACCGGAAGCGCATAGTTGGCGGAGGCGCCCACCGCCCGGTCGGTCACGAAAATCCGCTCCTTGCGGCCGAGGACCTCCAGGGCGTCCTGCCAGAGCATTCCGAAGGTTTCGGGGTCCAGGGGCAGGTTGTTGGGCGAATCCCAATCGATGTTGGCCTCGGATTCGGGGCGCCGCACGATCACCGTGTCCTGGGGTGCGCGCCCGGTGGACTCCACCGGCGTCCAGGTGGCCAGGCAACCGCTGGCGGCCACCAGGGCCTCCCGGCAGTCGACCGCCGTCTGGATGGCGGCCTCACGATCGAGATTGCGCGCCACCCGCGCGTGCCCCGCCACGACCTGGTCCAACGCTTCTTTAAGTTCCATGATGTCACCTTCGGATTGGAGAGCTGTTATCATATCGGTCCACAAGAGAAGCCGGATGCGGGCCATTGGGAAATCGCGGCCGAGGGTGCCGGCGGGGAGGTCCGTGGGGGGCCGCCTGCCCGGCGATGGGCCTGCGCCACGGGCCGGCGGGCAGGGATGCCGACGCCGCGCGATTCGACCGGCGCCCCTTTGCACCCCGGCAGCGCATCTCAGTCATCCCTGCTGCAGATGAATTTCTCATCCACCTGAAATTGCTGCCGGATCCAGATCAGCACCTTGCCGAACTCGCTGCGGAGTTCGTCCAGGGCCTTGCCGCGGTGACTGACGCGGCTTTTCTCCTCGCGGCTCAGTTGGGCGAAGGTCTTTTTCAGAGGGGGGTAATAGAAAATCGGGTCGTAGCCGAATCCGTTTTCGCCCGCCGGCTCTTCGGTGATCAGGCCTTCACAGCGCCCTTCGTAGGTCAGCGCCGCCCCCGTCGGCACCGCCACAGAAATCACGCACTCGAAGGCGGCGCGGCGATCCGTCTTTCCGACCATTTCGGCCAGTACCCGCCGGCAGCGCTCCGCATCCGAGGCCCCGGGGCCGGCATAACGCGCCGACACCACCCCGGGGGCACCCCCCAGCGCGGCCACCACCAAGCCCGAGTCGTCGGCCAGGGCCGGCAGCCCCAGCACCCGGGCGGTGAAGCTGGCCTTCTTGTAAGCATTCTCATCGAAGCTCAGACCGTCTTCGACTACCGCGGGGATCGGCCCGAAGTCGGTGAGGTCTTTTATGGTGACGGGGTAGCCTTCCAGGAGTTCGCGAATCTCGGCGCATTTTCCCTTGTTGCGGGTAGCAATAACCAGCGTGATCGGAGGGGGCACGTTTTGCTTGCCTTTATATTAATCGTAGTATTTTCTGTCGGATACGGGCCTTTGGAAGGCCGTCCGAAACCCAGCCGAATTGGCTATCGGTATAAATCATGGGGCCTTTTTTGTAAAGTCTTTTCAACGGGATGCAGCGGCAAGAAAACCCTTTACAGCCTTGAGAGGCCTGTTATATAGGGGTGGCCGAGGCAGGGCCGCAGCTGCCCTGCGCCCCGCCGGCCTTTTGAAATAAGGCCGGCGCTTTTCTTGCGCCGCCGCGGTCTTCAACCGGCCCCGAAAACCCACCCGGGCGGGTGCCGACCCGGCGCCGACGGCGGCGCGCCGGAACGCCGGCCCCGGCTTTGCGGGCCGCGGCCGGCCGCAAGCAACCCAGAGCGCCGAACTCACGAGGAACCCTGCGATGCACAAACTTTTGACCGATCAGACCGGCCTGGAAATGCTCCTGCTGGGCAACGAGGCCATCGCCCGCGGGGCGTTGGAGGCCGGCGTCGCCTTCGCCAGCACCTATCCGGGCACCCCGTCGTCGGAAATATCCGCCAATTTCTTTCAGATCGCCCGTGAAACCGATCTTTACTTCGAGTACAGCACCAACGAGAAGGTCGCCATGGAGGTGGCGGCGGCGGCGGCCAACGCCGGCGTGCGCAGCATGTGCATCATGAAGCACGTCGGGCTCAACGTGGCCGCGGACCCCCTGATGACCCTGGCCTATGTGGGCGTCAAGGCCGGCATGGTGATCGTCACGGCCGACGACCCCTTCATGTTCTCCAGCCAGAACGAGCAGGACAACCGCTATTACGGCCGCCTGGCGGGACTGCCGATGCTGGAGCCGTCGTCGGTGGCCGAGGCCAAGGAAATGGCCGCCTACGCCTTCGAACTCTCCGAAGAGCTCCAGCAGCCGGTTCTTTTCCGGACCACCACGCGCATCAACCACTCCACCGCGGTGGTGACAACCGGCCCCCTCAAAACCCGCCGCCCCAAGGGCCGCTTCGTCAAGGACCCCCTCAACTATGTGCCGGTGCCGGTAGTGGCCCGCAAGCTGCACGCGCGCCTGCTGGAGCGCCTGGAGGCCGCCGAGCGGCTGGCCGCCGACAGCCCCTTCAATTTCACCTCCGGACGCGGCGACTGGGGAATCGTCTGCAACGGCGTCAGCCACAGCTACGTCTGCGACGCCCTCCAGGACCTGGGCGTCCAGGACCGCGTGCGGGTCTTGCGGATCGGCTTCTCCCACCCCCTGCCGGCCGGGCTGGTCACGGGGTTTCTCAAGGCGTGCAGCCGCGTCCTGGTGGTCGAGGAGGGCGAACCCTTCATGGAGGAGACGTTCAAGGCCTACGCCCAGGAAGCCGGCCTGACGCTCCCGATTCGGGGCAAGGGGCCGGGGCTTTTTTCGCGCCTCTACGAATTCGACCCCGCCATGGTCAAGAAGGTGGTCGCCGCCTATTTCGAGGTGCCCCACAGCCCCCCGGGGATCCCCGACCTGAGCGACCTGCCCGAGATTCCCCAGCGGCCGCCGACCTTGTGCGCCGGCTGCTCCCACCGGGCGACCTTCTACGCCGTCAAAAAGGCCACCGAGGGGCTGGACACCATCCACCCCACCGATATCGGGTGCTACACCCTGGGATTCCTGCCGCCCCTCTTAATGGGCGACTTTCTGATCTGCATGGGCTCTTCGGTGGGCACCGCCGGCGGCTTCGCCCAGGTGACGGACCAGAAGGTGCTGGCCTTCATCGGCGACTCGACCTTCTTCCACTCCGGCATCGCCGGTCTGGTCAACGCCGTTTTCAACAAACACAATTTCACCCTGGTGATACTGGACAACGGCACCACGGCCATGACCGGCCACCAGCCCCATCCCGGGGTGGACATGCACGAGTTGGGAATCGAAGGCCACGGGCGGGTGTCCATCGAGGCGGTGGTCAAGGCCTTGGGCGTCCAGCACGTGACCACCATCCGGCCCTACAACACCAAAAAGAGCATTGCGGCGATCCGTGAAGCCCTGGAATTCGAAGGGGTTTCGGTGGTTATCAGCCAGGAGTTGTGCACGCTTTACGCCAAAAGCCTCAAAAAGACCCGCGGCCGGGCCTTCTACGTCTCGGAGGCGTGCAAGAATCACCGCGACTGCATCGACGACCTGGCCTGCTTCGCCTTCTACCTCCAGAACGGCCGGGTCAAAATCGACCCCGACCTGTGCGCCGGCTGCTCGGTCTGCGCCCAGATCTGTCCGGAAAATGCCATCCGCCCCATCAAGGCCCAGGGCTGAGGGGCCGCGGCGCCGGGTGGGCGGCGAATTTCCGAACCAGTGATCCTACGAACCGCAGACGGGGAAAGGTGTTCCCGCGAAAAAGACGACAGGATGGTCCAGATGGAAGCGAAACGGTTAATCATTGTGGCGGTTGGCGGGCAAGGCAACCTGCTGGCCTCGCGGGTGCTGGGCGAGGCGGCGCTGCTCTCGGGGGTGCCGGTGCGCATGAGCGAAATTCACGGCATGGCCCAGCGGGGCGGCGTGGTGGAGTCGGCCATGGTTTTCGGCGACGCCTGCAGCCCGATCATTTCCGACGGCGAGGCCGACATCCTGCTGGGCTTTGAACCCGCCGAAACCCTGCGGGCCCTGCAAAAGTGCAGCGCCGACAGCCTGGCCATCACCAATCTCAGCCCGCTGACGCCCTTTACGGTCACCATCGGCCGGGGCACCTACCCGGGGCTGGGGCAGATCCAGAAGCTGCTGCGGGCCAAGGTCCGCAAGCTGGTGGCCTTCGACGCCACCACGCTGGCCAAGCAGGCGGGCAGCGTGATGGCGGTCAACATGGTGCTGCTGGGCGCGCTGCTGCATGAAAACGCCCTGCCCCTGACAGCCGAAAACGTCAAAACCGCCATCCGCACGCGCACCCGCAAGGACTTCGTGGAGACCAACCTCAAGGCCTTCGACCTGGGGTTCGAAGCCGCAGCGGGCGCCTCCAAGGGGTGAGACCGTCGGCGGCCGGAGGCGATGCGCGCCGCTTTGCCGCCCCCCACAACAGCCTTTCACCCACGGCCGCCGGCCTTTGCCCGCGGCCGTTTCCTTTTTGCCGCCCGGCACCGCCCGAGGCGGCAGTCACCCGTTTGAACCCGACCCAGGACGCGTGTTTTGGGGCCGGGTCCCTCAGCCGTCGGGGTCTTCCCCCCCGAGCAGCGCCCACTTGATCCGGTGGGCGTTTTGCACCACGGCGGCCACGTGCTGGTCGAAGAAGAAGTGCGCCACCGTCACCTGGTCACCCCGGTAGGCGAGAATCAGCCGGCGGCCGTCGGGAACCGACTGCACCCGGCAGCGCGACAGTTCGCTCAGCCCGGTGCCGGCGGCCTTGAGCACGGCCTCCTTGGCCGTCCAGAAACGGAAAAAACGGCGTTCGGGAACCTCGCCGGAAAGCCCCCACTCGGCCTCGTCGGCGATCTTGCGGCGCACCCCCTCCGAGAAGGTTCGAATTTTCTCGAGGTCGATGCCCACCGGATCCGGAGAAACCACCCCGGCCACGTAATCGGATTTGTGGCTGATGGACCAGTAGACCCCGTTTGCCGGCAGCGGGGCGCCGCGCGCGTCCTTGGGCAGACGGGGCAGCGCGACCCCGCTGCGGGCGGCGGAGAGCGCCAGCGCCTGGCGCGCCCGGGCGCTGAGGTGCCGCACCTTCTCCGGGCCCTTGAGGCCGCGGTTGGCCGCCGTGACCGGCAGTATCACCGGGTGGAGAACGGCCACAGCGCGCCTCCGCGATCCTGCCATCCCATCAGACGGCGCCCAGGAAAGACTTTGGAATCAAAACGAGTCGGCCTTTCCTCAAAGGCGCTCCAGGGCTGGGGATCAGGGGCTCTCACGTCTGGCCTGCGGGCGCCGGGTCGGCCGCCCCCCACCCGAGCCATTCGAGCGCGTCGTCGGGATTGTCGAAGGACCTCACCCACATCCCCCGATTCACCGCGACGGTTTCCCCGAACCGCTGCGGATCAAACACCGGCTCTCGAAGAATGTAAGCAAACTGGGAGGCGCGGGGGGCGCGTTTCGGATGGGTCGTAACGGCATGCGCCGCAAAACTGCCGTAAAGAAAGCGTTCGATGGTTTTTGGCTCTCCCTTGAGTTCGCGTCCATCGATGAGAACCTTTCCGGCCCTGTGTTGGGCCACGACATCCAGAAGCTCAAGAAAGGTGCTCTTGGCCTCATCCATCGAGAACTCACCACTGACCACTGCCCGCAGCGACCCCGGCCCGGCGTAAATCTCCAGCGTCATTTTCAATTTCCACCACCCTTTCCGGCACTAAAGATCACCGGCACGCTTCAGGGGTTCAGATGCGCTGCTTCGGGTACATATGGATTTGAGGGCGTCATGGAAAAGCTGCGCCCGGTCCGTGTTGAATCGAAATTCCATCACCCCGCGCCATTCTTCCCGAAAGACGGAGGACTCGAAGGCAATCGAGAGGGTTTCGGCTTTTGGAAGGGTGACCTGGAGTTCGGACACCCTCGGGTCATCGACGGAGATGTTGATCTGCCGCTTCCCATACGTGTAGCAGAGGATCCGCTTCTTGGTGACCACCAGGCATCCCGTGAACCCCTCGGCGCGGTTTCGGTAACGCCTGCCCGGACCGTTGACATGCTTCGCGAGGAACCACCCGCCGATCCCCTCGTCGGCAACGACAATCCCTTCCGACTCGATCATGGGGCGCAGCTGCTTGGGTATCCTCCCCAGGCCAAACAGCCTGTATAGCAGGGTCTTTTTCATGAGTAGCACATTTTTTCCAACGTGGATTCAAAGGGCCGGGATGCACGCCGATACGTTGGATCAATTGGTCAACCTAATATGCCTCGGTAAAATAATCTGAGGATGTTCGCTTGATTTCATATGTCACCGCTTTTGACGTGCCAAGATTGACGGTTCTGTAGAAGTCCAATTTCTGCCCTCCCCTACCTATCGAATTCGCTCCGGCGTATCTTGAGTACGCCTCACTCCTCGTGATTTGGCGGTTAGTGTAACCTTCTTTCTGTAATTTCGATTCAAGCTCCAAGAGCCAGGCGGGGGCCCCCGGGGGATCCCCAAAAATCCCCCGGGGTGGTCCCGCCGGGTCCAGGCACGGAAGGGCTTGAAATTGGTGAGTCAGATCAGTACTCCAAAGGTTCGCGAAAACCAAAACGGAGGAACTGAAATGACCCACCATGAACAGAATACGGCAATCGGGCAGATGTTGGAAGCAGTAATCGAAAACGCCCTGGAAGGGCTGGGGAGAAATAGGGACGTCCATTCATTTAGAAATATGGTTTTGGGCCAGTCTAAAACCATTTTCCATAAACGGATTGGGAGCCAAAAAGTCATCAGTCTTGCCCCTTTGCGAGCCCTTTTTTGTACCGCAACTGCCCTTGGATTTTCACGGCCTCGGCGTAAACACTGCGCCGGGGGAGGCCGTGTTTCTTGGCGATGGTCTGGGAGAGGGCCGCGATGCCGGCGTTTGGCTCAGCCAGACCGGCTTCGATCTCCCCGCGGATTTGTTCGATGGCCGGGGCGGCTGCCGCCGCGCCCGCGCCGCTGACCAGCAGGGTGCACTCGCCTTTTAGCGCCGGGCGCTGCGCCAGCGTCTGGGAAATTTCGGAGAGGCTTCCGCAAAGGAATTCCTCGTGGATCTTGGTCAGTTCGCGGGCCAGCACCGCCCGGCGGTCCCCCAGGGCGTCCCGCAGGGCCTGCAGCAGCGTGAGCAGCCGCCGCGGGGATTCGTAGAAGATCAGGGTGGCCCGCTGGGCGGCGAGGGCGGCCAGGTCGCGCTTCAGGGCGCCCTGTTTGCGGGGCGGAAAGCCCACGAAGAGGAAGGCGTCGGTGGGCAGGCCGGCGGCGCTCAGAGCTGTTACGGCCGCCGAAGGCCCCGGAATCGGCACCACCGAAAACCCTTCGGCCCGCGCTGCCTGCACCAGCCGGTAGCCGGGGTCGGAGACGCCGGGGGTCCCGGCATCGGAGACCAGGGCGACCGTCTTGCCCTCCCGCAGGGCGGCCAGCAACTGCGCCACCCGCTCCGCTTCGTTGTGCTCGTGGCAGGAGATCAGGCGGCCGGCGGGGAGAGCGTGGCGGTCCAGCAGACGTTTGGTGTGGCGGGTGTCCTCGGCGGCGATGAGGTCCACCGCGGAGAGGGTTTTGAGGGCCCTTATGGTGATGTCGTCCAGGTTGCCGATGGGGGTTGCGACAACGTAGAGCGTCCCGGCCGGCAGAGGCCCGTCGGGGTCATTCGTAGGCGAGTTCGAAGGCATTTTTGACGATCTCGATCCGCTCGGACCGCCCGGCGGTGGTGATGGCCACCACGTCGAAGCGGGCCCGCAGGGACATCCCTTTGCGGGTCTTGAGGTAGTACAGGGCCGCCATGGATATTTTTTTCTGCTTGCGGGGGGTGACCGACTGCTTGGGGCTCCCGTAGCCGTCCGTGCGCCGGGCCTTGACCTCGACGAACACCAGGGTCTGGCCGTCCTGGGCGATGATGTCGATCTCGCCGGCGGGGGTGCGGTAGTTCTGCTCCAGGATCCGGTAGCCGCTCTTTTTCAAATGCCGGACGGCAAGGGCTTCGGATTTCTGCCCGTACTGCTGGCGGGGATTCAGCATGGGGCGCCCTCCCGCCGGGGGCCGGCGGCCTGAGGCCGCGCGACCGCCTTCATGGTCCCCAGCCGGGTTGGGTTGACGCCCCGGCCAAGGGCCCAACGCCGTTGAAACTGCGTCTGTGAATAGGGCAGCAGCCGAACTGCCGCAGGGCGTCGCGGTGGGCCCGGGTAGGGTAGCCCTTGTGGCGGGAGAAGCCGTACTGGGGGTAGTCTTCGTGGTAGCGGGCCATCAGGTGGTCCCGGCTGACCTTGGCGACGATCGAGGCCGCCGCGATGGAGGCGCTCAGCCCGTCGCCCTTGGGGATGGGCGTTTGGGGCAGTTCGGCCGGAATCCCGAACGGGCCGTCGATCAGGAGCCAGTCCGGGCGGGGCCGGAGATTGGCGACGGCCATGGCCATGGCCCGCAGGGAGGCCTGCAGGATGTTGACGCGGTCGATCTCGATGGTATCCACGATCCCGATCCCGACGGCCACGGCGCGGGCGTAGATCTCCGCAAAGAGGCCTTCGCGCTTGCGGGGGCTGAGGGTCTTGGAGTCGGCCAGACCGTCGATGGGGGCGTCGCGGTCCAGAATCACCGCGGCCGAAACCACCGGGCCGGCCAGGGGACCCCGGCCGGCCTCGTCGACCCCGGCAATGCGGTCGTGCCCGCGGTCGTAAACGCCGCGTTCGAACTTCCAGAGAGCGGCGGCGTCGGCGGGCGCGGTCATGATCCGCCCTAGTTCAGACGCCGTTCGCGGATCCGGGCGGCCTTGCCCCGGAGGTTGCGCAGGTAGTAGATCTTGGCGCGCCGCACCCGCCCCCGGGTGACCACCTCAATCTTGTCGATGATCGGCGAGTGCAGCGGAAAGACCCGCTCCACCCCGATGCCGTAGGACACCTTGCGGACGGTGAAAGACGCGTTGATCCCGCCCTTGCGCTTGCTGATGACCACGCCTTGGAAGACCTGGATGCGCTCCTTTTCGCCTTCCTTGATTTTAACGTGCACCTTGACCGTGTCGCCCGCGGCAAAGGCCGGCAGGTCGAGGCGGATCAGTTCTCTTTCCAGTTCCTTGATTAGTTCCATGGTCGTCTCCCAGATGAATTCGTCCCAACGGGTGGATCCCTGATCGGGACCGTCGGTTAATCGGTTTCCAAATCTTCCTTGGCCCGGCAGCCCAGCAGGCGATCCAGGATCACCGCCGCCGCCGCCCGGACCGAAAGGTGGTTGTATAAGCTGGGCCCCTCAACCGGCTCCAGCACCGTATCGGCCGCTTCGAACACCGATGGCGCGAGACCCCAGGCCGTACCCAGAACCAGCACGTGCGGGCTTCCCCCCGAAAGCTGCCTGCGCAGGTCGCCGAAGCCGATGCTGCCGGGTCGGCGGCGGGCGGCGGTGGCCACCGTCCGCGGGCGCTCTCCCGCCTCCCGGCCGATCTCGGCCAGGGCCTGCTCCAGGCTGTCGGCCAGCCGGATCAGCGCCAGGGCCTCCCGGCGTTTGGGGTTGTGGCGCCCGCCGGGGCCCTTCAGCCAGTGGGCCGTGATCCGCCGCGCCAGGTGCTGTTGGTCGGCCAGCGGCGTGGTGACGTAAAACCCTTTGACACCGTACGTTTTGGCGACCCGGGCGATGTCGTGAAGGTCCAGGTTGGTCACCGCCGCGGCGATCGTATCGCCGTCTTTATTGACCACCGGGTGGTGCACCAGCGCCACGTAGAGATTGGGCATCGATGATCTTTCCCACCGTATGCTGCCAGCGCTTGAGAATCGCGATCTCCTCGGCCGTGCAGTCCCGCCCGGCGAGCAGATCCGGACGCTTCAGGACCGTGCGCACCAGGGAAGCCTCCAGCCGCCAGCGGCGAATTTCCTCGTGATTGCCCGAGAGCAGGACCGCCGGGACCGGCTCGCCCTCGAACTCCGGGGGCCGGGTGAAGTGGCCGTGCTCCAGCAGGTCCCCGGAGAAAGAGTCTTTGTCCGCGGACTCGACCCCTCCCAGAACACCCGGAATCAGGCGCGCCACCGCATCGATGACCACCATCGCGGCCAGTTCCCCGCCGGTCAGGACGTAGTCGCCGATGGAAATCTCGTAATCGATGAAGCGGCCGCAGATGCGCTCATCGACCCCTTCGTAGCGCCCGCAGACCAGGGTGAGACCCTCGCCGGCGGCCAGCTCCTGGGCCAGCCGCTGGGTGAACGGGCGCCCTTGGGGGCTCAGCAGCACCGTCGGGGCATTCGGGGCCCTGCCTTTGGCGGCGCGGATGGCGGCGGCCAGCGGCTCGGGCTTCATCACCATCCCGCAGCCCCCGCCATAAGGCCGGTCATCGGTTACCCGGTGCCGGCCTTTGGCAAACGCGCGAATATCGATACAATCGATGCTGATTTTATGCTGCTCGATGGCCCTGCGGATAACGCCATGCCCGCATAAGGCCCCCACCATATCCGGAAAAATCGTTAAAACGGCAAACTGCATGGCGCCCTGTCATAGCCCTTCCAGCAGGCGCACCCGCATGACGCCGGTATCGAGATCGATCTCCCGAATCACCGAGGCGATGGCCGGCAGCAGGATCTCCGTGCGTTCGCCTTCGGGATTGCGGACCACATAGACGTCGTTGCTGCCGGTCTGAAAAACGGCGGCCACCTTTCCGACGTATTGGTCTTTCTCCGTGAGAACACGCAGACCGATCAGCTCGTACCAAAAAAAGGCCCCGTCCTGGGGTTTGGCCAGCAGGCACTTCTGGATGTAAAGCGCCGCCCCCCGCAGGGCCTCGGCCTGGCCGCGGGAGTCGACGCCCTCGAGGGCCATCAACAGCCCCTGCCCATGGGGCTGCACCGATTTGACCCGGCACACGGTTTTGGCGCCGCGCACCGGCTTGACCGCCAGGGTCAGATTGGGCGCGAACAACGCGTCGCTCTCGGCGTAGGAGCGCACTTTGAGGTTGCCACGGATTCCGTGGACGCCGACGATTTCACCGATCAGAATCTCGCCGGCGTCGGCCATGTTGAGCGGGCTACTCAATGATCTCAAGAACGGTCCGCTTCTTGACCTTGGCGGAAGCGGCGCTTAAGATGGTTCGCATGGCACGGGCCGTCCGCCCCTGTTTGCCGATCACCTTGCCGAGATCCTCTTTGGCCACCTTGAGTTCCAGGACCGAGGTCTGATTTCCCTCTACTTCTGCAACGGAGACTTCTTCGGGATGGTCAACCAGTGCCTGAGCGATGTACTTGATGAGCTCTTTCATAGCGCCGCCTCCTTTTGGTCTGCGAATTAGAGGAAATGTGGCCTGAAGAGCAGCCCAATTTTATAGAGGATTAGCAAAAATCCCTTCTTTTTTCAAAAGGTTTTTTACCGTTGGGGTGGGAATCGCCCCCTGGCTCATCCAGTACTGGACGCGCTCGTTTTTGAAGGTCACCTGGGCCGGGTCCGGCAGAGGGTTGTAGGTGCCCACGACCTCCAGGAAGCGGCCGTCGCGCCGGGCTTCGGAATTGGCGACCACAATACGGTAAAAAGGCTTCTTTTTGGCGCCGTGTCTGGCCAACCTGATCTTTACTGGCATTTAATTTCTCCTTAAAACGGCAGCATACCGCGCCCCAGATTGCGCAGGCCGCCTTTGTTGATTTGCTTCATCATCTTCATGACTTGGCTGTAGTTTTTGAGCAATTGGTTGACGTCCTGTACCCGGGTGCCGCTGCCCATGGCGATCCGTTTGCGCCGGCTGCCGTTGATGATCGTGTGCTGCAGCCGCTCCTGGGCGGTCATCGAATTGATGATCGCCTCGATCCTCACCAGCTCGCGGTCGTCCACCTGGAGATTCTTGAACTGCTTGCTTTTGCTGATCCCGGGGATCATGCCCAACAGGTCCTTGACGGAGCCCATCTTGCGGATCTGGACCATCTGGTCGCGAAAGTCCTCCAGGGTGAACTGGTTCTTGCGCAGCTTCTTCTCGAGCTCGGCCGCCTTTTTTTCATCGACCACCGCCTGGGCCTTCTCGATGAAGGTCAGCAGGTCCCCCATTCCCAGGATGCTGGAGGCCAGGCGTTCGGGGTGAAAGGCCTCCAGTTG
>Ga0272444_10001724_pt1 | contig 20772 bp, 17 predicted proteins | sample SSMForm13_FD_201033 | JGI IMG/M metagenome (GOLD analysis project Ga0272444, IMG submission 201033) | Marine sediment archaeal communities from Little Sippewissett salt marsh, Falmouth, MA, United States - SSM-Form-13 | ecosystem: Environmental > Aquatic > Marine > Wetlands > Sediment ... | reverse complement strand
GCTGACTGGCATACTAACCGCCAGCCCGCCCATCAGCCATCCCGCCGGCCTGGCAAGCGCGGCACGAACATCCCATCCGCCGACTTCCAACTTCACGCCCGACCAGTACCGCCAAGCCATCGCGCGCTGCGTCGAATACGTCGCGGCTGGGGACATCTTCCAGGTGAATCTCTCGCAGCGCTTCGAGTTCCCCCAGGCGCCGCCCCCGCGAACGACCTACCGCATGCTTCGCCGCCGCAACCCGGCCAGCTACTCGGCGTACATGGAGTTCACCCGCCAAGGCCGTCCCTGCGCGGTGCTGAGCAGTTCGCCGGAGTTGTTCCTTCGCGTTCGCGACCGGCGCGTGATAACCCGTCCGATCAAGGGCACCCGCGCTCGCGTCGGCGACCCGCAGGCCGACGCTGCCGCGCGGGCCGAACTCCTGGCCAGCGCCAAGGACAACGCCGAACTCGCGATGATCGTGGACCTGCTCCGCAACGATCTCGGGCGAGTCTGCCGGTATGGTTCCATTAGGGTTATCGAGCCTAGCACGCTCGAGACGTACCCAACGGTCTTCCACCTCGTCGCGACGGTTGAGGGTGTGCTGCGTGAGGATATCGGCCCGGCCCAGCTTCTGCGGGCAACGTTTCCGGGCGGATCGATAACCGGCGCGCCGAAGATCCGCGCGATGGAGATCATCGACGAACTTGAGGGCCTTGCCCGAGGCGTTTACACGGGTTGCCTGGGCATCGTATGCGCCGACGGCAACTGCGAGTGGAACATCGCCATCCGCACGATGGTTTACGACGATGGTCGTGCGCTGGTCCAGGCCGGGGGAGGCATCGTGGCAGACTCCCAACCCGACGACGAGTACGACGAAACCCTTCACAAGGCTCGGGCGCTCCTCGAAGCCGTGGCGATGGCCGGGAATGGCTCGTAGTGGAACAAGGCACGGGTCTTGGGTTATGATAGGCGTTTCGGAGTTTACGATGAAAACTTATCCGATCATGTTGGACCTTCGCGACAAGCTTGCTGTGGTCATAGGGGCCGGCCCGGTAGGCCTTCGCAAGGTCGCGGGCCTGCGAGAAGTCGGCGCGCGCGTGCTTCTCGTAGCCCGGCACATCTCTGCCGACGCGGTGCCGGAGGGCGTCGAGATCCGCACCGAACCCTACCGCCCGGAAATGCTCACTGGGGCGGCGATAGTGTTCGCCTGCACGGATCAACCGGAATTGAATACCAGTATCGCCGCTGACGCTCACCGTATCGGCGCACTGGTCAACGTAGCCGACGTGCCGACCGAGTGCGATTTCTACGCCGCATCGGTCATGCGCGACGGTGACGTCGTGATTGCCATCGGCAGCGGCGGTTCCTCACCGGGCCTGGCGGCCTGGCTGAGGCGACGACTTGCCAAACACCTGCCACAGCGCATCGGCGAATTCGCAGCCGCACTGGACAGCTTGCGCGGGGAAGTCCGATCCGCCATGCCCGACGACAGTCAAGGGCGTATGAATGTTATGAAACTGCTGGTGTCCGACGAAACCTACGCCGAGTTTCTCTCAGGGGGCTCGCAGGCCGTGCGGGATAAACTCAACAGGCTTCTTCAAGGCGACAAGGACTAGACATGCCCTCCCCCGAAGCCAAGCTGGTGATTTTGCTGGCCCTGGTGGCCTACGCTATGTCAACCGTGATGACATGGGTCACCGGCATACGTAAGAACCAGACGCCGACGAAACTCACATCAGTTGCCCTGGCCGCGGGAATCGCCCTCTGCCTGGCCGGTGTGGTCCTGCGCCTGGCTCGAGGCCACGCACCGGCAGCAAGCGGGTTCGATACCTTCGCGATGCTCGCTCTGCTGGCCGGGGCGGTGGCGGCGTACCTTCAAGCCGCCGACGCGCTTGGCAGAGCCGGGCTCGTGCTCATGCCTTTGGCAACCGTATGGGCTGGCCTGGCCGTCGCGCTGTCAGGCCCTGCCTATCGCGACTTCGCCCGGAACACGTGGACGGTGGTGCATGTGGTCCTCGCGGCGTCGGCAACGCTGGCGATGGCAGCCGGGGCCATCGGAGGATGGCTGTACCTTCGCAAGTACCGCCAACTCCGCCGCAAGGACCCGCGAATGTTCGACCGCACCACGCCGTCGCTGGAAACACTCGGCCGCTTCCTTCGCCGGATTCTACCCGTTGCGTTCTCGCTGGTAACCGCGACGGTCCTTACGGGATTCGTCGATGCATTCCAAAAGGACACGTACTTCCATAAATGGGTGACGCATCCGAAAATGCTTACCGCGGGAATAACCTGGCTTATCTACTCCATCGCGTTGCACGCCGCCTACGCCAGGAGATTCAGGGCGCGGCTCGCGGCCATACTTTCAATCGTTGGATTTATCCTGCTGCTGGCCGTGCTGCTGGCCAGTATGCTCCTGCCGATAAAATGACATGCGAATTCTCTGCGTAGGAACAAACCACAAGACAGCCGAATTGGCCGTCAGAGAAAAGCTGGCGATGGACGCCGAGCAGCGACTTCGCGCGCTGACCGAACTTCGCGCAGCCTGGCCTGACTCCGAGTTTGCCATTCTCTCCACGTGCAACCGAATGGAAGTCTACCTGGCCAGACCCGTGCATGGGCATCCCCGCATTGAGGAACTGCGCGACTGGATCCTGGACTTCCAGAACACCTCCGATCCAGCCTGCGCCAACGCCCTCTACATGCTCGCCGACGCCGAAGCCACCAGCCATCTCTTCGCCGTTACCAGCGGGCTGGACAGCCTGGTGCCGGGCGAACCGCAAATCGTAGCCCAGGTCAAGGAAGCCTACACCCAGGCCGTAGAGGCAGGCTCCGCCCACGCCGTGCTCAACGAGCTTTTCCAGGCCGCACTTCACGTGGCCAAGCACATCCGAACCGAGACTGAAATCGCCATGGGAAACGTCTCCGTGGCATCGCTGGCGGTGGACTTCGTGCGGCAACTCTTCGAAACGCTCAAGGGCAAGTGCGTGCTGAATGTCGGCGCAGGCAAGATGAACTCACTCATGCTCGCCCGTCTGCGAGAAATGCAGGCCGACAAACTCGTCGTCGTCAACCGCAGCAGGCCAGCGGCCCAGCGACTTTCCGAGCAGTTCGGCGGCACATGCGGTGACTTCGAGAATCTCGAAGATCACCTTGCCGAGGCAGACGTCGTCGTAACCAGCACCGCCTCGGCTGAACCGGTAATTACGCTGCCGATGGTCCGGTCCGCTCAAAAACGCCGCAACTGGCGCCCGCTTTTGATAATCGACATCGCCGTCCCTCGCGACGCGGACCCACCCGTCGGCGAACTTGACAACGTCTTCCTGTACAACATCGACGACCTCGACCGAATCGTCCAGGCCAACATCGAGTCTCGCACGGGGCAGAACGGCCCAGCCCACACGATCATCACCGAGCACGTCGACGAACTTATGAGTGCCCTTCACGTGCGAAAGGTGGCCCCGACAATTGAATCGCTATACAAGAGATTAACTCGGATCGCCGAGCAGGAACTTGCCGACGCCCAAAACAAGTTCTCGACCCACGACGACGCCGAAGAGGACATCGCGATACTTCGCCGAACGCTGCACCGCACGATCCGGCGAATCCTGCACCCCCTCGCCCAACGTCTCCGGCATGCTGCTGGAACCGACGTCGCACACACGCACGTATCAAGCGTGCGGGAACTATTTGAACTCGACGACGCAGACGAACCGACAGACACACCCGATTCGTCCAGCGATAACGAGGCGGAGTAACCGCCCCCTTGTCATCGGTCATTGCCACCTCGCCCCCGTCATCTCGCATTTAGCATTTATCATTGGGGACTGCGACCCCCGTATTCCTCCGGCAAGCGTTTGGACCACTCTTCCCATGCCACGTCGTACCTGCGCAGATGGCCTCCCTTGATGATCCTGCGCTCCGTTCCATACACCTCGTGCTCGCGAAGATATCGAAAGGTAGCCCATGACTGATCGCGAATCGCCTTCAAGTCGTCCTGGCCCCAGAATATCAGGATCGGAAGGCTCTTCGCTTCGTCAGTCAGCGGAATGCTCTCCAGCAACTCATTGGTGCAGTTGACATCCCTCGCTATGAGCATGTCGAACATCTCCGGATGCCGCAAGCCGGTGTAAAACAATGGGAACCCGCCAGATGAAAAGCCAGTTAGCAGGATGAGGTCCTTGCCCGGAACACCGTTGGGATCCGGCGGGCGACGCGCGATCCGCCATTTGCTGCGAACATCCTGAATTACTGCCAGGATTGCCTTTTCGTCCTTGGCCAGCCTCTTCGGGCTTGCGTACGACACGCTGGGAACGACTGGAACAGCTCCCTGAGTACTCGACAGCTTCGGCGCCACCACTATGAGCCCGAACTTCTCGGCCGTGTCTCGCCACTCCAGTATTTGCCGGGTCTGGCCGTCCCATGGGTTTGTCCCGTGCAGCGTCACCACCACCGGCCAGTCGCTATCATCACTGTAGTAACTGGGAATGTAGACGTGGTAATGGTTCTTGGTTACCGGCTCTTTCAGTGTGAGGTGCGGGTTCTTGGTTTCCGGGGGCACAAGTGGACAGCCCGCCAGGAAAAGCGGCATGACCGCCAGAAGCATGGCTCTGGTCGCAACTGAAAACAGTGATACTTTCATCTCTGATACTCCAGTCGCCGGTCAGCGCCGGCGAATCCACCTTTGCATGCCAACACACGTTTCCGGTATGCTGTTGTATGGTCACGGTCAGTCCGTGGCGATTACTTTAACGATTGAACCATACCAGCAGCACCAATGGCAAGACAATGACCTATCACAGACGAACCATCGTGCTGGCCTTCGCTATAAGCATTCTTTGTGCGGCCGCGAACGGGCGGGCTGCGCTGACGGCCAGGGAAGTCCTCATCGTAGGCAACGCCGGAGTGGTGGATTCTGTCGAGTTGGCAAAGCTTTACGCCGCGAGCCGAGGCATCGACGCCAAACAGATACTCCTGCTCAAAACGAGCGGAGGATCGGATATCACCCGTGAGAACTGCGACAAACAGATCATTGAACCCATCCGCAAGGCCCTGGCCGACCGAGGCCTGGAAGAGCAAATCAGATGCATATGCACGATCTATGGCGTGCCATTCCGCGTCCGCGGACCCGCAGACGACCCCGCTGTCATCATGTATCGAAACGTCAGACGCGATGCGACCAAAATGCACTACCAGATTGCCATCGACCACAAGCTTCTGGGCACCGTTGGCGTCGAGTTCCCCAAGCCTCGCACCGAGGGCATCAAGCCGCTTGGCTTGCTCTTCGCCGCCAGCATGGAAGCGCCGAGCGAGCCACTGACGAACATGAAAACACTTCGCGAAGAGATCGATAAACTGCTCACGGTCAAACAAGCCCAGGTCGCAAAGATCACCGACCCGGGCCATCGGAAAATTGCCCAGCGACAACTTATGGCGATGCACTTCGAGTTGCGTGGATTCAAGGGGCTCATCGATCACTTGCGGAAAACACGCCCCGAAGGAAAAGCGTACGTCGAGCAACTCCAGAAGCAACTGGACCAGGTCAACAACAAGCTGGCCGAACTGCGTAAACGGAAACTGACACCGGACGATTTGACTGAGTTGATCGAGAACATGCGAACTGCCGACGGACTCCTGACGGCCGGAACGTACCTCGACCAACTCAAGGGGCGAATGAAAACCGCACAATTGGTGAGGAACTCCGTCGCCGCGGTCGACAGTGAACTGGCCCTGTTGCACTGGGGAAAGTACTCCCTGCCAGGCCCGGCCCGGAACCCGCTGAACTGGCGAACCAGGCCACCCGCAAGCGCCAAGGTCGCGCGAACGCTGATGGTTTCACGCCTCGACGGTCCCAGCCGCGCCGATGTGGAGCGAATGATAGAAGACTCGGTCAAGGTCGAAAAGACCGGCCTGGCGGGCCATTTGTATGTAGATGCCGGTGGACCCCAGAGGGTGTCGCCCAAGGCGCGAACCGCTTACGACGCCAAACTCGAAGCCTTGGGCAAATTCGCCCGGGAAAACTCGACTATGAAAGTCGTCATGGACACCAGTCCAGCTTTGTTCAGCAAAGGCGACTGCCCGGATGCCGCCCTGTACGTCGGCTGGTACAGCCTCCAGAAATACGTTGATGCGTTCACTTGGAAACCAGGCGCCGTCGGATGGCATGTTGCGAGTTGGGAGGCTGTCCACCTCCGCGACCCCAAGAGAAACGAGTGGTGCGTCAAGATGATCCAGAACGGAGTCGCAGCCACTCTCGGCGCCGTCGGCGAGCCACTGCTGACGGCATTTCCCGAGCCCGTCGAGTTCATGGAAATGCTGATGGCCGGGCAGTACACCCTCGCCGAATGCTATTGGCGGACGGTCCCCCATACCAGTTGGCAAATGATGCTGCTTGGCGACCCGCTGTACAACCCCTTCAAGGCCAGGCCTCAAGTAAAACTCAAGGACCTGCCCGCGGGCCTGGCCAGGTAAGACAGCGAGGCAGCTAACTACCTGGCTTGACCGGCGCGGGATCCGGCAGTCGCCCCAGTCGAAACCTTGCCTGCACAGCGGCGGTAGTCTTTGCATACTTGCCGATGACGCTCTTGTATTGCCTGCGGGCCTCGACGGTCCTGCCCTGCTTTTCTCGGCAGAAGCCTATCCAGAACAGGCACTCTGCCGTCCGGTCCCGGTCGCCTTCGGCCCGGTACCATACCTCCGCACGGCGGAACTGCTTCTCCGCCTCGGCGTATTTTCGCTCGGCGAGCAGGACAACGCCGTCGTCGATGGCCTTGCTCTCCGGACCGACCACCGGCACCGGCGGGACTTGCTGCGTCGGCGAGCCTTTCCCCGCCGGCGAGCGAGACAGACCAACTTCAGGCATCTTCATCGAGCATCCCCCCGCCAGCGCACCAAGGACGATCGCTCCGATGGCCGACATGCATGCGCCGATCTCTGCTCGCGTATCATCCTGCATTGGTCGCTCCCATCAGGATGAGCTTTGCCTCGAAGAGCCAGTTCTTGACGTCCGCGGCCTGGGCCGGGGCACCAAGCGCATCGTCGATTTGCCGCTGGAGGTCGCCCTGGCCCAGAAGCCGCGAGAACGACTGGGCGTCGCCCGCCCGATCCGTATTGATAAGGTCCAGCCGCGTCAGCACGGCTTCGAGACGGTCGAGCAATTGACGCGTGTTCTCGCTCCGCACCTCGCCGGAAAGCTTGGCCAGGCGATCGAGCATCTGCCTTGCTCGGACGGCGGTTTTGCGGGCATTGAGCCCGGTCTGACCCGGCGCGACGGAGGCGAGGTATGTCCGCTGGAACGCAGCAACGATCTCCCGCTGCCGAATCGCCATGCGCTGAGATTCCCCCTTCGCTTCGGCCAACTTCGCCTCGACGCCCTCGATGGCCGTACGACGGCGCGTTAGTTCCTCGCCGGCCGCTGCCAGTCGCTTGCGAAGGTCGGCCACCTGTTCCCTGGCCAGGGCTCCTTTGTCGGCGGCGGCTTTGAGCGTGCGACGGGCGGCCTCCAACTTGGCGATCTTGAGCTCGGCCACCTTGATCAGCCCCGCCTGCTTCTCGACCTCCTTGCGGGCCTGTAGCTGCCGGGCCTCGGATGCCGTCGTCAGCCGCGTCACCTCCGCTTGGTGCTGTTTACGCACCTCTTCGAGTTGGGTCCGCAACTTACCCGCTTCGGCAACGAGGGCCGGCAATTCGGCAAGCCTGGCGTTGGCGACCTCAATCTGTCGGCGAAGCTCCGCGACCTGCGTTTCAAGATCAACGATGCGATCGTCATCGGCCGGCCTGGACGACGGGGCCATGGGCACTATGGCAGGCGGCCTCTGGCGCGCCGCCGTCGCATCCGCGGACTCGCGTGCCCGCCCGCGGAGGGAACCCATGTACAAAACCACACCCGATGCCGCCAGCAGTATTGCCGCCGCCGCCAAGGGCACCCATCGCAGCACGGTTCGCATTCTGGGCTTCGACGCGACGGCCCCGCCAAGCGGAGGCATTGCCGGCGGGGCTGCGTTTCGCCCTGCCTCCTCTGCTCCCCACTGCCGGAGCATACGCTCCAGGCGATCGGTCTGGTTTTTCGGCTTGTCGGTCATTTTCTCTGCTTCAGTTTCAGGCTTCCGTTAACAGGCGACAACTCCCGAACCAGATTTACATCAGGCTCAGGTCCCTGCTCGCTGAAGCGAACAGGTCTCAACTGATTCCCATCCAGCATAATACCGTATCCCATCTGCGGCCCGGCTGCGCAGGTCAATTGGGCGCCGGGGGCTATTCCTTCACGCCTTTGGCGCGGAGGCACTTCTCAATCCGGCGGCGAGCATTTTCGATTCGCAGGCGAACGGTCGCCTCGGCCAGGCCCGTCTCGGCCGCGACACCTCTCGTCGTCATGCCACTTACATACCGCAGGCCGACCACTCGCCTCAGGTCTGCCGGCAGGGAATGCACGCAATGTCGGACGGCGTCGATTTCCTCGCGCAGCTCGGCCGATGCACCGGGATTATCCGTATCGGCCAGGATGTACTCGGCCAGTTCCGGGTCGAAGTCCTCGGGCTTCTTTCGAGCAGACCATCGCTTGCGCGTTACGTTGCGCGCTATCGCCGAAACCCAAGACCGGAACGTCCCTCGCACCGTGTCAAAGGTTCCCAGCGAGCGAAATGCCCGAATGAACGTCTCCTGAACCAAGTCATCCGCGTCAGTCTGGCTAAAGCCGCTGCGAAGGAAGTAGACCTTTATCCAACGCGCGTTGGTATCGTACAACTCGCCGCACGCGGCCGCGTCGCCCGAAAGGGCATTGTCGATCAATTGCCTTTGATGTTGGTCCACACCTTACCCCGAGATTATTGTGTCCAAAGATTCTCCCCCAACACACACCTGTAAGTCAACTGGCGGGTGCTTTTTTCAGGTTTTCCTGCGCAACGGCTAGGCTGGCGGAGTATGGGCTGATGAACTGGGATAATCGACCGAAAGCTCGCAAGACAGGAAAAGAAGCCATGAAAACAAGAACAATCGCCCTATTGAGCCTGACCGTCCTTATTCTCGCCGGCGCGGCAATAGTCGGTCTCATCGGCTGCGCCTACCCGGGTTCCAGGACCGAAATGATGTGCATGCAGCCTCCCCTCGACAGCCGGGTCCGCTCCGTCAAATCGAGCGCCAGTCGTCTGACCGCAATCCCTGGCGTAATCCCCCAAGCCCCGATGGAGCGGGAGTTCAACACCGAGACCTACGACCACGTCGTGGATAACGCCTTCGCATCCGCCGCAGACAGGCCGCTGTCTACCTTCTCCATCGACGTGGACACCGCCAGCTACTCCAACGTGCGAAGGTTCCTCCAGGCCGGGCAGCTACCTCCGCCCGGGGCCGTGCGGATCGAGGAAATGCTCAACTACTTCCGATACGATTACGCCCCACCGACCGACGACACTCCCTTTGCAGCCCACACCGAAATCGCCGCTTGCCCCTGGAACACCGACCACCGGCTGGTGCGGATTGGCCTCAAGGGCAGAGAAATTCGCAACGAAAACCGCCCGGCGGGAAACTTCGTGTTCCTGCTGGATGTCTCCGGATCGATGAATCAACCCAACAAGCTGCCCCTGGTGATCGAGGGGATGAAGATGCTCGTCGAGCAACTCGGTGAGAATGACCGTGTCGCGATCGTCGTCTACGCCGGGGCCTCGGGACTGATCCTGCCCTCAACAACCTGCGACCAGAAGGCAACGATCTTCGGCGCCATGGACAAACTGCGCGCCGGCGGATCGACAAACGGCGGCGCGGGCATCGAACTGGCCTATCGCACAGCCGTGGCGAACCTCATCCGCGGCGGGACCAATCGGGTGGTGCTCTGCACCGACGGCGACTTCAACATCGGGACGACCAACCAGAGCGAGCTTATCCGCCTGATCGAAGACAAGGCCGCCAGCGGCGTGTTCCTGACGGTGCTGGGTTTCGGTCGCGGCAACTACAAGGACTCCACGATGGAGAAACTCGCCGACAAGGGCAACGGCAACTACGGGTACATCGACACCGCCAGCGAAGCCCGCAAGATTCTCGTCGAACAGCTTACTGGTACGCTGGTAACCATCGCCAAGGATGTGAAGATTCAGGTCGAGTTCAATCCGGCGAAGGTGACGGCCTGGCGGCTGATCGGCTACGAGAACCGCCTGCTGCGAAAGGAGGACTTCAACGACGACACCAAGGATGCCGGCGAGATCGGCGCCGGCCATACGGTAACGGCGTTATATGAGATCGTCCCATCCGGGGTCGCGTTCAAAGCTCCCGGCGTGGACCCGTTGCGTTATCAGACCACCGGTGCCACCGGACCCACGCTGGCGGGAACACCATCCGATGAACTGATGCTTCTCAAGTTGCGATACAAGCAGCCCGACGGTGCGAGCAGCATACTGATGAGTTTCCCGGTAACCGACGACGGCGGAAAACTCGCCGGCGCTTCCGAAGACTTCCGCTTTGCCGCATCGGTCGCCGCCTTCGGAATGATTCTGCGAAACTCGCAGTACAAGGGCGACTACACCATCGAAAACGTGATCGAACTTGCCCACGACACCTTCGGCAAGGGCGATGACATGGACTACCGCAAGGAGTTCATTCAACTCGCCGACCGCGCCCGGAAGCTGCTAGCCAAGTGAAAACCTGCCACCCCCCCGGGTGGGGCTTCCGAGCGGCTGGTTTTTCGGGCAGCAAAGTCTGGCTTGCCAGGCGGCTGCGAGGATAAGATGTGTGCGTTCAGGGAGCTCCCGCCGAGCGCCCCGTGAGGAGACACATCCATGGAGTACCAGAGCGACTCGTACAGACAAGTCAATGACGCCAAACCCGACGCCTGCCTTGCCGCCACTCGCTGGCTGCCTCGGTACCTGCGGTTCTTCCGTGACGCCGAAGCCGTCGATTTGGAGTACCTCAGCGACAATCGAATCGCCGTGGCACTGAACATCGAATCCGCACAGGTACACCAGGACCTTGCCGTCACGGGCATCAAAGGCAAGCCGGGAATTAGCTTCCGCACCGCCGAACTCATACACGCGATCGAACAATACCTCGGATGGGACAACACTACCGACGCCCTGCTCATCGGCGCCGGCCATCTCGGGGCAGCGCTGGCGGGCTACGCGGGTTTCGAACGATACGGGCTAAACATTTTGGCGGTATTTGACATCGACGATCACAAGGTAGGCCGCAAACTCTCCGGCAGACCGGTCCACCACTTCGACAGGGTCGTGTCGATAGCCCAGCAAACCCACGCCCATATGGGCATTGTCGCCGTTCCTGGCGCACTGGCCCAGGATGTCACTGACGTACTCGTCCTGGCGGGTATAAGGGCGATATGGAACTTCGCGCCGGTGCGACTTAATGTTCCGCCAAGCGTTGCCCTCGAGACAACCGACCTGGCCGCGAGCCTGGCTGTGCTCAGCCTGAGGCTCGCAGACGCATTGCGCCCAAACCGATAAGGCTTCCGCCCGGAATGAACTCGAAAATCGTGGTCGCGAGCCCATCCATAGACTTCCAGCTTGACTGTGTCCACTCAATTGCCAAACCCAGGAGTACTCATGTATCACATGCTGCCGATTATGATCCTCACCGTCCTCATAGCCTCGACACTTCTTGCGGCCGGACCGAAAAACGCACAACCAAAAGGCGCCCCGTCCGAGTTCGCCTCGACGACCACGGCGCCGAAGCAGCCCGGCGAGAATTCTTCCGTTATCGACGCCGAAACCGTTAAGCAGTGGTCCGCGCCCTATCGCGGCTGGCATTACTATCCAGACCATGTGATCGCCCCCAAGCCGAAGATCAAGGGGGTTGGTGGTATCCGCGCGACGGACGTGCCCACGGTGTTTCAACTGCCCGGCGACGAGAAATGGTACATGACTTTCATCGGCTTTGACGGCAAGGGGTATCAATCTTTCGTAGCCCAGAGCGAAGACCTTGTTCACTGGACGAATATCCGCCTCGCCATGGGCTACGGGCCCGAGGGGTCCTTTGATTATGGCGGGGTCGTCCTGGGGGCGTTCCTGTATAGCGACTATGATATCAAGTCCAAGCGGGAACTGAAGAAGCACAAAGGCAGGTTTCATTCCCTTTACGGAGCGTATCCCCGCCAGGGAGGTTACGAGCTCCGGCCCGGCTACGAGGGAGTCGCGTCGAGCGAAGACGGCCTGTCGTGGAAGAGAGCGAGAAACGAACCCATCCTCTCGGTGCATCAACCCGATTGCGGCAAATGGGAGAAGGATTGCATCTACCAGCCCTGGCTGCTGGAACACGAGGGGCGCTATTTCAATTTCTACAATGCCGCCAATGGCCATATCGAGCAACTTGGGCTCGCCACTTCCGAGGACATCCTTCACTGGAAGCGCCACGACCAGAATCCAGTGATCCCCATCGGCCCCAAAGGCAGTTATAATCAGAAGTTCTCCTCTGATGGCAAGGTCTTCCGGGACAAGGACCACTGGGTCATGTTCTTCTTCGGCGTCGGTCGCGGCGGAGCGCATATCATGGCGGCATTCTCACGCGACCTCTACCATTGGACGGTCGATCCCGAACCGTTGTACAAGAGCGGCGGCAACCCATCCGGTCTGGACAAACAATACGCACACAAGATATCTCTGATCTGGAATCCCCGGAACGAGACGTATTACATGTTCTACAACGCCGTCGGCAACAAGGGCAGGGGCATAGGCCTGATCACCAGCAAACCGCTCAGGCGGACCACCGAGGAATAGGGGCTCAGCGGTTCGTTTGGAAATGCACTGCTAAAGCTTCCTGCTCTTCATGATCGACAGCAACAACCAGACACCCATTATCGCCGCGACGCTGAAGCCCAGCACGCCCACCGTTTGCATGTGCAGCAGGCCCAGGAGGTTGCCTTCCTGCGGCACGAGCAGGCTGGACCCAACCAGCAGGGCCGCGATGATCAGGGCGAAGCTTATGCGGTTGGAGCTCTTGTCGAGCGTATGCACCAGGTTCTCAAGGTGCTCGTGCTGGACGCGCATCTGGATCTGACCGTGACGCATCTTGGTCAGGATGGCGTTGAGGTCCTCTGGCATGCGATTGGCCAACTCGTGCAACTCCGCCAGCGAACCGTGGGCCTCGCGAAGCAGGCGCCTGGGGTCCAGACGCTGACGCCGAAACCGGGCCGCGTAGGGCTTGAGGTGCTCGACGATCTCGAAATCCGGGTCGAGACTCTTTGCGAAAGACTCGATCGTCATGAGGCTCTTGAGCATCAGCGTGAACTCCGCCGGCGGGCTGATGCGGTGCTTGCGGATCAACTCGAAGATCTCGGTGAGCACCTGCCTGAAAGGGATATCCGCAATTGGCAGGTTCCAGTAGCGATCCAGCAGTTCCTCGGTGTCACGCGTCAGATCGGCCCGGTCGGTATCCTCGCCCAGCAACTGATGACGGTGAAGCGTGCGAACGAGCCGAACCGCATTGCCGTCCACCACGCACAACACCAGGTCCTGAAGCATCTGACGATCGACGGAAGTCAGTCGCGCCACCTGCCCGAAATCCATCGCGGCGACGACATCGCCCGGCAGCATGAAGAAGTTCCCCGGGTGTGGGTCCGCGTGGAAAAACCCTATGTCGAATATCTGGCGAAAGACAAAGTCCGCCCCCCGCCGCGCCAAAAGCTTGCGGTCGAAGCCGCTGGCGTCCAGACCGGCGAGGTTGCTAGGCTTGATTCCCCCGACATACTCCATCGTCAGCACGCCCTCGGAACAGTATTCCCGGAAAACCGCGGGAATGCGAACCCCCTCGACGTCGGCAAAGTTGGCGCAGAACCGCTCCTGGTTTCTCCGCTCTGCCGAGAGGTCCACCTCCCGCATCACCGCCTCGGTGAACTCCTGCACCATCTTGCGCGGGTCCAGCAAGTCGTCGCCGAAAAAGGCTGTCTTTATCAACCCGGCAAGGCCCTCGAGCATCTCGCACTCGGTCCGGAGAGTCTTGACTATGCCGGGCCTGCGGACCTTGACCACCGCCTGCCTGCCGTCACGAGTAACGGCACGATGGACCTGGGCGATGCTCCCGGCGGCAAGGGGTTGCTGCTCAAAACTGCTGAAGATGTCCTCGATCCTGCCGCCAAGTTGGGCTTCGACCTCCTGTCGGATGAGCGGCATGGCCACGAGCGGCGCGCGATCCTGGAGCATTTCGAGCTGCTCAATGTATTGGGGCGAAAGCAGGTCAGGGCGGGTCGAAAGGAGCTGTCCGAGCTTGATGAATGTCGGACCCAGTTCCTCCATCGCCAGGCGGATTCGCTCCGGCCTGCTGCGGGTGCGGGTATCCGGCGACTTCGCCTTGATGCCCCGATGCAGCAACGCGCGAACCCGTTCGCTGAACGAGCCGCGAAAATCCGCTATGCCGTGCTTAACGAGCACGCCCATGATGTGCTGGTAGCGCCGGACATGATCCACCGTCCGGTGCAGCCCGAATCTACGGTGCGGCAAGGACGATCGCTCCTGGTTTCTGCGCGCCGGTTACAGGGCGGCAATTGCCCCACCCGGCGCTTGGCTGGACTATGCTGCGACTGGCCCCTGAGCCTCAGCCGCCTGGAATCACATACACTCTCCAGCGACGGTTGGGTATCGGGAACCTAGCTCTTGCTTGACTCATGCTGGGCGGTGTGCTCGGCAATCTTCTTCTCGATACGATCAATATCCTCTTTGGTCGCCAGATCCAACTTGCTGATGGCGGCGTGGACCTGGTCGCCGATCATCTTCTCCATGTCCCTGCGGGCCTTGTCGGCATGGTCCATCAGTTCCTTGACGAAGCCATTCTTGTTGCCCCGCTCAGCCTCGCCTCGGGAGACATACTCATCGAAGATCTTCTCGGCCCGCTCACGGGTCATGGACATTGCCCCCAGGCTCGCCAGCAGAATCTTATCAAGCTTCTCAAACATAGCAGACTCCCCAAAGAAGTTGTCTGGACCATCGCCTCCGGCCTCAATGGCAGGAGCGTCTCTAACTATATGATACGTCACAATTTCAGATTTGACGGCAAAGAAATCCGAACTTCAGTCTTCCTCGATGTGCCGCCAGCTCATCAGGAAGGTGATGCGTTCGAGAACATCCTTAGACAAAGTCTTACGAAGAATCTTCCTGGCCGAGGCCATGTTCGTCCGACGCGTGACGTGGATAATGATGATCCGCTCACAGGCCATGCCTTCGAGAACCCCCGGCAGATCCTCGACATGTATGTGCTTGCCGGCGCGGGCACGCCGCATGTGATCATCATCGAAAAACGTACACTCGATCAGCAACGCCTTGGCGTTGGCGACATGCGGCAGATCGGAATAGTTGGCCGGACCTGTGTCGCCCAAAAACGCCACCAGCGGGACGTCGATACGGTTGGTTATCTCGACGCCCTTTTTCTTGAGTTCGACGATCTCCGGACCGGAAAGGCCCAGGAACTCCTCCTTGAGCTTCTGGCGGACGTCCACCACGGAGTAGCCCAGCGATCCGCGCAGATGGTTCGTCCCAAACGCCCGGGCAAGCAACCCGCGACGCAGTTCGTAGTCTTGGCCTGCGACCATACCCACGAATCGGTGAGGCGGAATGTGCCCCTCGACCGCCCCCCAGGCAGACATAAGGCGCTCCAGCGGATCCACCAGCGATGCCGGCACAAGCGCCGTGCCGCCCTCGTTGCCCTGGAAGTCCCTCTGGGCAAAGTAGTACGGCAGACCGGCCACGTGATCCATGTGCCCGTGACTCAAAAGCACGTGGTTAACCGTCAACGCCTCTCGCGGGCACTTGCCAATGTCGAACGCGACGTCCAACTCCGGGGCGATAATGACCGACTCCTCACCTGCCACGCTGTAGCCGGCAAGATTGAGGTCTCCCACGCTCAACTGCGATAATCTGTACGGGCGAATCTGCATGCACATCTCCGAATCAAAGCCATTGCCAAAGCGCCGCATCCTAGTGCCCACCAGCCCCCCGGTCAAGCGCGCAGCGCCCCGCATCGCGAAGAGGATTACCGCAGAGCCGCGCCGGCCCAGAGATGATAAGAAAATGTCAAGGCGAGAAGAACAAGCAAGAGAACACCCAGGATTGCGAACAAACTCAGTGCATCTGTTTCTTCTTTTAACCTCAGCGCCTCTGTGCCTCTGTGGTTAACTCCCCGCGCCGGTCATCCACTTTCGGCCTCCCGTGATTCGTGCTATCAACATACTCGCCACGTTGTCACCAACAGCGTTGACCATGGTGGCTGGGGGATCGACCAGCGTGCCGATTGCAGTGATGATCGGCAGGGCCTGCGGCGGAAAACCGTAAATCGTGACGATCATGATCTCGCCGGCAAACCCACCCCCGGGAATGCCGCTCATCACCGTGCCGCTGAGTATCGCTATGCCAATGGCAATGGCGATCGTCTCGACGCCCGCGAAGGGCATATTGTACATGCCGAACAACACCGCGATCTTAAGCACAGCCGCCAGGCATGAACCGTCCATGTGGATCGTCGCGCCTATCGGGATTACCACCTCGCTGATATCGCGAGGCACACCGACCCGGTCAGCCGCCTGAAGATTGACGGGAATCGCCGCGAAGCTGCTGCCCGTCCCTGCCGCGGTGGTCGCGACGGGAATAACATTCGACCAGAACTGCCGCGCCCCTCGCCCACCCCCGGCCAAGGCGGCGTAGATCGTGAATGCAACCAACATATATGCAATGCAAAGCGGGTAGTAGAGCAGCATCGCCCGCCCGTAGGTGCCCACCAGATCCGGGCCAAACACCCCAACCAGGTACGCGAAGTACGCCGCCAGACCAATCGGCGCGTAGTACATAAGGTACGAGACCACCTTCATCAGCACTTCGTTGCCGGACTGTAAAAACGCCGTGAACGCCCTGCCCTTTTCCCCGACCGCCCCGCTGGCCAGGCCAATCAACACGGCGAAAACGATCAGCGCCAGCATCTTCCTGCGGCTTAGCAACTCCACAAAATCCGGCGCGCTGATCGCCTGGACGATCTTGTCAGCCACGTCGACGTTGGCGACCTGCGTGGCAGGCTGGGTGGTGACGCTCACGCCCATGGCTGGGGGATATATCTGCACGCCGACGACCATCACGAGCGATGCGATAACGCCCGTGACAACGAAAACTGCCATCATGCACGCCAGTATTCTCAGGAGCCTGCCAGTGCCCACCATGGCAGCGACGGCGGAGGAAATGGAGAAGAACACAAGCGGCACGACCGTAACGAACAGCGCGTTGAGAAACAAATCCCCCAGCGGTTTGAGCACGCCCGCCCGCTCGCGGAAGTACCATCCCACCAGCGAACCGACGATGATCGCCGCAAGCAGGATGAGAGACAGTGCGTAGCTGCGAAAAAACGATTTGCGTTCCATGGTGGCGGACTTTACCGCATCGCAGCCGGGCCTGCAATGGCCCCGGAGAAGAAGCTCCCGGCAATCGCACCTGACCCCTCTCGAAGAAACCTTCCGCCGGGGGCCTGCAAATGCGAAAGTTCCTTCCATGTAAATGACGGATCGCTTAGTTTCACGCCATCGAGGATCAGATATCATTGGCCTGTTTACAGCGGGAGTTTCGGTGTGAGCGATATCATTGGCAACAGCAATACACGTCTGTGGTATGACAAGCCTGCGAGCGAGTGGGTCGAGGCACTTGCCATCGGGAGCGGGCATCTGGGAGCGATGATTTTCGGCGGGGCCGACACCGAACGCTTGCAGCTTAACGAGGACACGCTCTACGCCGACGAGCCGTACACCCGCACGCTGGGGCTGGACATAACCGAACGCTTCGACGAAGTCGTCGCGCTGCTGCGCGCGGGCAAGCATGCCGAGGCGAGCGATATCATCGAGCGGGACTGGCTGGGCCGGGCGCAAACCTGCTATCAGCCGGTAGGCGACGTGATCCTGCAATTCGACCATAGTGGCGAGCCTGCCGACTACGTCCGGGAACTGGACATCGCCCGCGCTGTCGCACGCGTCAGCTACACCCGGGGCGATACAGGCTTCTGCCGCGAGTTCTTCGCCAGCTATCCCGACCGGGTCATTGCCCTTCGCCTCTCCGCCGACAAGCCCGGGGCACTGAACTTCACCATCGAACTGACCTCTCCCCACCCGACGGCCAGGATAGCCGCCACCGGACGCAGCCTGTCGCTGACAGGCCAGGCGCCGGGCCTGACCTTGCGAAGGTCTTTGGACTGGATCGAGCAAAAGGGCGCCACCTGGAAGTATCCCGAACTGTGGAACCAGGACGGCTCGCGCAAGCCCAACGCTGCCCAGGTGCTCTACGGTGCCGACATTGACGGGCGAGGAATGGGATTCAACTGCGACCTGACCGCCAAACTCGTCGGTGGGCAAATCTCGGCCGAGGAAGGCAAGCTCACAGTTCGTGCCGCCGACGAGGCGGTGCTGCTCATCTCTGCCGCGACGAGCTACAACGGGTTCGACAAGAGTCCGTCGCGACAGGGCCGGGACGCGGCGGTCATCTCTGCCGCGACACTCGAAGCGGCCGACAGACTTGCCTGGGATGAATTGCTCGCCCGCCACGTCGCGGACTATCGCGACCTGTTCGACCGGGTGAAAATCGATCTAGGCACGCCGACGCCCGCATCGCTGCGCCCGACAGATGAGCGAATCGCCCACTTCGCCGACGGCGAAGACCCATCCCTGGCGGCGTTGTACTTCCAGTTCGCGCGATACCTGACGATCTCCGCGTCCCGGCCTGGAACCCAGCCGATGAACCTCCAGGGGATCTGGAACGACCAGGTCCTCCCGCCGTGGGCATCCGGCTACACGACCAACATCAACGCGGAGATGAACTACTGGCCTGTCGAGATGATCGGCCTGAGCGAGTGCCATGAACCCCTGCTGCGAATGATAGAGGAACTCGCTGTTGACGGCAGGCGGGTCGCGCGGGACATGTTCGGCCGGCGCGGGTGGACCGCACAACACAACACTACCATCTGGCGCTGCGCCCAGCCGGTGGACAACATCCCGCAGTGCTCCTGGTGGCCGATGGCACAGGGCTGGCTAAGCCGACACATGTGGGAGCATTACCGCTTTGGCGGCGACCGCGACTTTTTGCGGGACAAGGCCTACCCGGTAATGAAGGACGCCGCCCTGTTCGGGCTGGACTGGCTCGTCGACGACGGACAGGGGCGACTGGTGACGCCCGTCAGCACCTCGCCGGAAAACCGCTTCCTGTATCCGGACCCCGAAAGCGGCGAAGAGAAAACCGCCGCCGTCTGCATGGGCTCCACCATGGACATGGCGATCCTGCGCGAGTTGTTCGGCTATTGCATCGCGGCGGCAGAGGTGCTGGAAGTCGACGGGGACCTCCGGGCCGAACTCGCCAGCGCGAGGGACAAACTGCTGCCATACCGGATCGGCTCTGCCGGTCAACTGCTGGAATGGCCCGCGGAGTTCAAAGAAAACGACCCACATCACCGCCACGTATCGCACCTTTACGGCCTGCACCCAAGCGACCAGATATCGCCGGACTCGACGCCGGAGCTATTCACGGCTGCGAGACGTTCGCTGGAGATTCGCGGCGACGAGGCGACCGGTTGGTCCATGGGCTGGAAGATCAACCTGTGGGCCCGCCTGCTCGACGGCGACCACGCCTGCAAAATGGTCCGCAACCTCATCAGCCCGGAGCGGACGTACCCAAACATGTTTGACGCCCACCCGCCGTTCCAGATCGACGGCAACTTCGGCGGCGCGGCAGGAATCTGCGAAATGCTCCTGCAAAGCCACCTCGGCAGCGAAGCCGGCGGCGAAGTCCTCGACCTCCTGCCCGCCCTGCCGGCAGCCTGGCCGAGAGGATCGATCCGCGGCCTGGTCGCACGCGGCGGGTTCAAAGTGGACATGGCATGGGAGGAAGGCAAACTCACCACCGCCACGATAGTCTCCGCCAGGGGCCGAGCCTGCAAAGTCCGCTATGCGGGCAAAGCCATCGACCTGACAACCACCCAAGCCCAGACAATCAGACTCGACGGGGATCCAGGCATCCTCTGAAAGCCCGCGCCGGCAGCAGCGCACTCCTTTGACTAGGCCTTCGGTGATAAGTTATGATGGCTGGGACGGCGGCAATGAGCCGACCGCCGGGGAGACCGACAATGACTCGTGAAATATCGCAAGGCCGCAAGACAACGTACTATCTGGGCATGATCATCATGGTCATCGGCGTGTTGATGTTCCTGTCCACCTTTGTGACCTTCGCCATGCACTTCGGCGACTTCAGCAACTTCGAGGACAACGCCAGGTCCAATATGTTCAGGGCGTTTGGCGGAATGGGCCTGATAATACTCGGCGGAATCATCATGGGTATCGGCCGGCGCGGCCTGGCAGGGTCCGGCGCGGTGCTGGACCCCAAGCAGGCCCGCGAAGACCTCGAACCCTACAGTCGCATGGCCGGCGGAATGATCAAGGATGCCCTCGACGAAAGCGGCATATCCCTGGGCTCAGCCCAGAAGCCCAGCCCGGAAAAGATCATCGAGAAAGTAATCATGATAAAGTGCCCCGCCTGCGGCAAGCTCAACGAGGAAGACTCCAAGTTCTGCCAGGAATGCGGCACCAGACTCTGACCCGCCCAACCGCCGAACCACAACTTCAACTCGTCTGCAAACCAGCGAAATAGAACGGCGATCGCTTCTTGCCAGTACTCTCTGCTCCGCCGCCGCTAAGCGGCACTACGCCCGGCGGGACTCGAACCCACGGCCTATGGTTTAGGAAACCATCGCTCTATCCAACTGAGCTACGGGCGCAACTAATGCTAATACTCATATATCCAAGGGCTTACGATTGCTCCTGGGGAAGTATTCGCAACCGGAATGATACCAGAAAAC
>Ga0272444_10001723_pt1 | contig 20781 bp, 14 predicted proteins | sample SSMForm13_FD_201033 | JGI IMG/M metagenome (GOLD analysis project Ga0272444, IMG submission 201033) | Marine sediment archaeal communities from Little Sippewissett salt marsh, Falmouth, MA, United States - SSM-Form-13 | ecosystem: Environmental > Aquatic > Marine > Wetlands > Sediment ... | reverse complement strand
CTATAGATTCTGTGCCGCTTGCGAGGTCCTTCATCGCTATGCCAAATGAATTCAAATCCCATGCCACGAGCGAACCTGATATTGCTGTATTGCAGCCTTTGGTCGATGGCTCGCTGACCAGAAACTCCGTTCGGGTTGTCATGTCCATGCCATAGACGTCATAAGTTCCTGAACGTTTGTCAGCCCACACAACAATGTTGCCGCTCACGCTCGGGTTAGACTGCACATAGGGGTCAGTGCAGATTGGGAAGCTCGGAAAGTGATCGATCGCGTATGCATTAGCACTTAAGGCCAGCACCAAAGCCGCCACAACCATCGCCGCCGCAACCGCCTCAATAACTTTCGCCTTCATCGCTTTGCCCTTTCAAAAGTGCAAACTATTCCTCTATTTCCTTCGCCTTCGCCGGAAGACCGCCAGCCCGCCGAGAGCGAGCAGCGATAGCGAGGCGGGTTCGGGGACCACCTTATAGACTGTGCTCTCGCCTCCGGCAGCGATATACATGTGGCCCAAATCGTCAAAGGTCATGTAAGACGGTCGGTTAAAGCCTGAGGCAAAAAGCGTTGCCGTAGTTCCATTGCTGCCAATCCTGTAGATATTACCCGTCTCGTCATTTGACACAAACAAGTCGCCGTCGGTGGAGAATGACAATCCAAGCTGCGAACTGCTGCTCTCGCCCGCGGGCAAGCACGTAATAACGGAGGGGCTGCCGACTAGTGGGACTCGGTAGATCAGTCCGTTCTCCCGGTAAGCGACATAGATATTGCCTTGGGCATCAAGATCGATTCCCGTTGGGCGATAGTCATCTCCGCTTTGGAACACAAGGTCACGCGAAGACCCATCGCGAGCAATTCTATACACCCCTTGGTCTCCAAGCCGCTCGACCACGAGCATATCACCGCTCGGATCCAGATGAATGTCTGTTGGCGAGTAGGAGTAGGCGTACACGAGCGTCGCAGCACCAGTCGAGGGCTCAATCTGCCAGATATTGTTGCTGCTTACAGCAGAAGCATCTCCAACGAGAATAAGACCATCCTCATCCACGGCGATGTTGCTCAACGTAGTGGCCGTCGCGGATAAGTCGGCTATCTGCTGCATCACACCTCCGGGTGAGATCGCAAGTATCTTGCCCGCGTATGTGCTTGCATATAGCCCGCCGCCTGGCTGAAGAGCAAGGCCATTTACGTACTGCACCAACGGGCCATTAGCGAAGACCTCTATGCTCTTTCCCGTCTCGTGAACTACCGGGGCACCCAACGCAGCGGCCATAAACGTCTGTTGCAGGGCGAAGAGCGAAAGCAGGATCGCAACAGCATGAGCTTCAGTCGTCTTCATTGTTCCGCTCCTCTTCTCTTTGTGCGGAAAATGTTTCGTTTACGAAGCATTGCCAGTCCGCCAAGGGCAAGAAGCGACATCGAGGCGGGCTCGGGAATGAGAGCGACTCGGAAACCAAGGTCGCTAACCTCCATCGAGGGAACAGCATCCGCTCGGAAGTCGTTGGCAGGCAGGTAATTGGCCTCTCGATACCATGATCCGCCGAGGCAGTAGTATTGGGCTGCACTGAAGTCAGACTTCGCCTCGCTCCATTCCATGATGTTGCCGTTCTGGTCGAATGTGCCGTATGCACTCGCAGAAGAACCATAGCTGCCGGCATCAGTGGAGTAGTAAGGACCGCCCACAGTGTACCCGTTGCTATAGTAGTTCGCCGAGTTACCGGTGTCGTTGGTCGGTGCGTTCTTGTTGGGCACAACGTTGTTCTGGGTGGCGTAGTCCCAGTATCCATTGTTGAGAGAGCCGCCTTTGTAGTACGCGGCCTTGTACCATTCGTCGCAGTCTGGCAGAACGACCGTTGCTTCAGGCTTCCGGGACACGGCGAGACCGAGAGAGAGATCGTATGCTCCGTCCTCCGTTGTTAACGGCCCTTGCGGGCCGATTGGCTGGCCGTTGTGCAACCAGTTGGCAAAGCGGAGAGCGTTGTACCATGACACGAAATTTGCTGGTCTAGTGTCCCATCTGGCATCGCCATCTTTGGGGATGTATGAGTAGCTGTCTTGGCTTCCGAGCCGCGTGATCCCGCCGTAGGGGCCGCCCATCCCGCCGTCACCGGAGTTGCCGCTCGCACTGTAGAGGCCGTGAGTATCCGTGACCGCAACCGCGTTTAGAAACGCCCTGTATTGGCCATTGGTCACCTCATACTTGCCGATGCGGTACTCGTAGGATACCGACCCGCAGATTCGATCTGCGTTGTGCCCACCTGCCCCCGACCCCGAGAGTTCACCCGCGTTACCCGCATTGCCGACCGCGACCCACAGGGCCGGATCGGACCAATCGTTCCAGTCCGTCGGCCAAGGAGCGTGAGTCTGTCCCATCGCTACTCCGCCCACAAAAAGCACCACCGCCAAAGCCCCAACAATCTTCGTTTTCATTGCCCTGCCCTTTTCTGCAAGTGCTGACAAACCATTTCTTCGCCGTCGTCATTGGGCGAGCCGCCAACATGAAGGATCACGGACAGCGAACGTCGTTGGGAACTTGGCCGTGCGGCCTGGGGTAGATGCGGCGAGCGAGACGCTCTGGCCCCTCTAATGAGACGGCCCCGCCGCTCCTACGAACGGGGCGAAGCAAAAAAAGTGTACCACGGAATCCAGTTTTGGCAAGCCGAAACTCAGGATTCGGGCCATACTTACGAAGATTCTATTCCTGCCGTAGATCACTCGCAATTGGCTGGTATGCCAGCACGACACCGCCTTTTGAGTCGCCGGAATCACCTCAACTCGTATTGCTTCCCCCATTCTTCCCCCAGAAAACGGGTCACATGGGCTGAAAAAGCAGGTCACATGGATTTGGCGTCGGCAAAAAGAAAGCCCTGTAAGCAAAACAGGCGGCTCCGAAGAGTCGCCCGTCTGGAACACAGTCTGAACGATAGCTGTTGGATTAGCGTCGTTTTCGGCGAAGAAGAAACGTCCCGCCGAGGCCAAGCAGTGCCAGCGACGCCGGTTCGGGGACGAACGGGCTGTCGCCGCCGTAGTACAACGCGACGTCGGTGTAGTCGATCACGTTTTGCTCGGGGACGCTGCTGCTGCCGTAAATCCCCCCGCGGATATGGACCGTGTCAATGTCGCTCTCGTAATTGGTCGACACCTTTTGCACATCAAAGCTGACCGGCTCGGGCTGACCGAGGTCGGGATTGATCCACCCCGTCGCGGTGCCTGTGGTCTGGTCAATCTTCATGACCAAAAGCGTCGGCGTATCGAGTTGGATGGGGATGCCGGAGTTTGTGTTGCCAGCACCCGTGAAGCCCCAATTGGCGGCGTTGGGGATCTGGCCGATCCCGGCCTTCTCACCGGCACCGTAGGTTGCGATGTGGTTCCACATCCCGCCGAACGCCACCGTTCCAGATTCGTTGTGGTACTCAACCGTACCGACGACGTAAATGGCCGGGTCGCCACTGATGGTGGTGCCTATGGGGGTTGATTCGTCGTAGCCACCCGTCATGCCGAGCTGGTCGGAGACATTCAGAATTGCCGCGTTGGCCGAGCCGACCATCGCAGCGACAGCAATCGCCGCGATGAACAATGTCCTGAAACCGTTAGCCATTGTTTCGTCTCCAACAAATGAATCTAGACTAGATGAGATACCTGCACTCGCACCGAACCTCCAGCGGGAAGTGTAGACTTCGCCGTTAGTCTAAAGTATAATCCCAAACCGCACTCAGCACAAGTGAAAAAGGGCCGAATTGCTCTGATAACCAGCCAAGAGGCGAAATTGTGGGTGCTTTCCGAGCACGTAGCGGCCCAGATGTTAAACAGGGCAAGTTGAAGGGAATCGCTGTGCATACCCCCCCCGGCACAAGGGCCGGACTAACAGGCAACATGGAAGCAGCTCTGCCGTCAGATGCTGGGCAGTTCAAGCCAAAAGAGCTAGGCAGAAGGGATCCGTCCGCCGATTTCGCCCGCATCTTCTCAGAGCGGAGTCGGTTTTGAGGCCCCCCGACGTCTCTCCCCACCAAGCAGGAAGGCGTCGAGAAGGGGCGTCGTTTCCCCCATTCTTCCCCCAGAAAACGGGTCACATGGGTGAAAAAAGCAGGTCACATGGATTTCAGGCAAGCAAAAAGAAAGCCCCGTAATCTCTTTTGATTACAGGGCTTAAACTACATCGGGGCGACAGGATTTGAACCTGCGACCTCTTGACCCCCAGTCAAGCACGCTAGCCAAACTGCGCCACGCCCCGAATTCCAAATTATTTGGTGCTTCCGCCGCTACGACCTCAGCGGCTTTGCGGCCACGGATGAATAATAGCGGCTTGCGCCCGAGGCGTCAAGTGTTGGCGATAGGGAAAAATGTCGTGCCCCCCAAGCATCTTATCAAGCTCATCTCGCCCCCGGCCGGTCTTCTGGCTGACTAAGACGTACACGTAAAACACAATGACTCCCCAACACGACAAAAGCAAAGCCATCAGTCTGGAAATTGAGAAAACAACCGTATACCTTCAATGACGGGGAGACTTACGATCTGTCGCCGGGGCGACCACGCTAGCCAAACTGCGCTACTGGAACCCCGGCGGCTTTGCGACAATCTCTAAATAACAGAGGCTTGCGCTGGCGGCTTCAAGCGCCGACAAGTGGGGAATTGTGGTGACTGCATCCCCAAGCAGATTATCAAGCTCATCTCGCGCGGAATTTGGTCTCTGCGCACAGCGGGACTAATCGGTTAGATGCTATTGCACTGGCACCGCAGCCCAACAAGCCTGACTGTGGCTACCGGCAGGACCTGACCTCCGGGGATAGGATTACGACAGTGAATAATCTGTGATTTTCTGAGATTTTGCTGATTACCATCTTCAAGTATGCCGACTCGATATGAGGACGCCAGCTACCGAGGTCAGCCAAGCCAGGGGAGAAGTGAATGTCGGCCTTGCAAAGCACAAATGCAACAGATGCTCGCCAAGTGTTTCAGCGAGCGTCCACGTACCGCCTCGAGGCTAACGAAGCGAGCATAGCCCCAACACCATTTGGCCAGACATTTCCAGGCCAGCTGACAGCCAATGAGTTGGGGCAGCCCCCAACGGCATGACATTCGGGGTATCTCTGCGTGTTTGGGATAAAGAACGAAACAGGAACACTACAAACCTGCCTGCTCAAGCGCGGGGCAGTAAGTACGGGGTGGAAGAATGACTCAAACTCAAACTGAAGTCGCACAATCGGTATTCGTCGCACGCCAGCCGATTCTCAACCAAACTCAGGATACATATGCCTATGAGTTGCTTTTCCGCTCGGGGCTGGAAAACTGCTGCATGGCAGCCGACGGGGACGCTGCAACGCTGGACGTCATCAGTCGCACCTTCGTCGAGATAGGCTTGGACGAATTGACCGCCGGCAAACCATGCTTCATCAACTTCGGCCGTCGGCTACTGCTTGAAAAGATCCCCCACCTGCTGCCACCCGAATTGGTCACCGTCGAGGTGCTCGAAGACGTCGAGCCCGACAAGGAGGTAATCGAGTCCTGTCGGCAACTCAAGGAGGCCGGGTACAAACTGGCTTTGGATGACTTCGTCCTTGCCGACAGCGGGCATCCGCTGCTGGACATGGTGGACATTGTGAAGGTGGATTTTATTGGCACCAGTCCCGACGAGCGAGTCCAGATAGTCGAGGACCTGTTGCGACGGGGCATCCCAGGTCTGGCTGAGAAGGTCGAAACCTACCAGGAATACGAGGACGCCAAACGGGCAGGATACTCCTACTTCCAGGGCTACTTCTTCGGCAAACCGGTCATCAAGGAAGGCAAAACCATCACGAGCAACCGTTTGGCCTGCTTGGAGTTGCTCCAGGAAGTTCACCGCCCGGAAATGTCGATTGACCGGGTAGAGAATGCCATCAAGAAGGATGCCGCCCTGACCTACCGCCTGCTGCAGTGTATAAACTCAGCTTGGTTTGGCCTGAAAAATGAGGTGAACTCCATCCACCACGCCCTTGTCCTGCTCGGTCCACCCGAGATCCGCAAGTGGCTGGCACTGATCTCCCTGCGAAACATGGCTTCGGGCAAACCCAACGAACTCATGATCCAGGCCCTCGTCCGAGCCAAGATGGCAGAGGAACTTGCCCCGGACCTTGGGATGCAGGGCGCCTCGCCCGAACTGTTTCTGATGGGCATGTTTTCCGTCCTTGATGCAATGCTCGACAAGCCAATGGAGGAAATCCTGGCCAAGTTGCCCGTCAACCCCGAAATCACCTCGGCGTTGACAGGCGAGCCAGGTAGATTCAGAGATGTTCTCAATTTGATCCAAGCCTTTGAACGAGCCAGTTGGACCACGTTCAGCCAATGCGCCACGGGGCTTGACCTGGCCGAGGAAACCGTTCAATCCGTGTTCCAGCATTCGGTCAAGTGGGCGTCGGACGCCTTCGCGATGTCCGCCTGACCATTTGCAGCGCCGGACTTTGGGCACAGTTCCTTTAATCGCACCGGTCAGCTACTGATCAGCCTTGTCGGCATCCAGAAGCTTGAGGTACTCATGGTATAATTTGGGGCTTTGCTTCTTCATTTCTTCCTTGTTGGTAAAGAGGATGCTGAGTTCATCGCCGCCCTTTTGGATACGGACCTTTATTCGCCCGCTTTCATCGACGTCAAACTGCTTGCTGACGGGGGCGACAGCCCGGGATACCTTCCCTCTGGCGGCACGGACCTCACGGCGGGTCTTATCGGCTAGTTCGCGAACGTGCTGCTCGAGTTCGGCCTGGAGCTTCTCCGCGGCCGCCTGAACTTCGGCAGCCGCGGCATCGGCATCCTCGCCGGCCTGAATGATCGGTTTGACTCCGCGCAGGACAGCCCTTCCCATCTTCCCCGTGCCCAGTCGCACTTTGACGCCTCGCACACTCTCGTAGAGGTTGTAGGCCTCTCTATCCTTTTGTTTGAGTTGGTCGGCATTGTCATACACAGCCGTCTTGCTCTTGCCATCGGGTGTCTTCCGAGTCACTTCGATCTTGTCATCGGCGCCGCTTTTGACGCTGAGGGTCTTCCCATTGGTTATACTGGAGATGCTGATGTGGCGCTTATTGCCGGCATCCCCAATGGCCTGTGTCTGCACGTGAATGTTGCCCCAGGCCTTGTCGGGCATGGCCTTGAGTATCTGCGGCATAGGTAATTCGACTGGCTTGCCGTCGGGCGTCTCGAATACCCACTTGCCGTCTTTCTTGCGCAGCATGCCCCTGCGAATGCTGAACTCGTCCTTTATCTGGTCGTCTGGATCATCCTCGTAGATATACTCGACCTGACCGGCGGGCCTCTTGCCCAGAGTCACACTGATCGACTTCTGTGTGCCAGCGCGAAGGATCGTCAGGGGCAACACCTCGCCTGCATTGAGTTTATGCACCGCCCGGATGAACTGCTGTACGGTCTTGACAGGTTTGTCCTTGCCGGTCATGACGATGACATCGTAGCGATCGAGACCCGCCCTGTCGGCCGGGCTCCCCTTGGCGACATTGCGAATCATCACGCCCTTGCCCTTAAGTCGCAGTTGTGACGCAACGGCCGCCGGAACTGGACTGAGATGAACGCCAACATACCCCAACTCCGACTGAACTCCTACCGAGACTGTGTTGGCGTCGAGGCCGGTCACCACAAGACCATTGGCATCACCGGCGACCTTGACGGTAAACTTCATGGCGTCCGACTTCTGGGCACCGGGCAGGGGCAGGCATAGCATCCCTACAATCATTGTCGCAGATAGAATCATCGCTATTGCTTTCATTTGTCATCTCCTGTTTCATGGCTATTCAGCATAGGGCGCATCACAAGTCTTCACCCAAGGCTCGCACACTTGTTCGAACTCGGTCCACCCCCAGCAGATACACGGCTTGGCTTTGATCGTCGTACACCCTGTACAATTGGCGGTCGACCTGTCTGATCACGTCTCGTGGCCCCGGCACGGGCGGAAGGGGCACCGACTCATCCGCAGCCCCGGCAGAATGGGACTTGGCCTGCGCATCCCACACCTGCCAGATCAACTCCTCGGCACCGGCGGGGATGGGCTCTGCGCTGGCGTCCCCACCTTCTTCGGTATCGGGAACCGTCCCAAGGTGGCCGACAGAGGCGGGTTCGCCGATTCCGAACAGTCCCGGCCAGGCCAGACAGGCAACACCGACAATAAGAATCGCAGCCGCGGCCACCACTGCTCCCCCCATTCCATATCGCCGCCTCGGACGGGTAAAGTCGATCATTCCTCTGCCGCACCTGGCGTTCTGATTACCGCCGAACGCCTCTCGAAGGGCCTCGCCAGCCAGCGCATCGACAGCAGCGGTGGTGTCCTTTAGTCGATGGTCGGCAGGGACACGAAGCAACCGTCGGCCCAACTCGTCACGCTCAGTGTCGCTCAATTCGCCATCGAGCATCCGGGTAACGTTCAACTCCAAGTTGTCGGCATCGAACTCATTCATGGTTTGGTTTCCTCACCCAGTTCCTCTCGCAACAAGCGTCTGGCCCGCAGCAGCAGACTGCCAACACTGTTGGCAGGGATGTCCATGGTTTCGGCTATCTGGAGATAGCTGAAATCGGCCAGATGTCGCAGCACAAAGGCCTGGCGGTAAGTCTCAGGCAGTTTACCCACAGCCAGCAGGGCTCGCTGGTGGGCCTCAGCCAGTTCGATCTTTCGATGCCCCTGGTCCTCTGCCATATCCCTGACAGCAGGTCGATATCGCAGACGGTTCAGCAGTTTCGAGCGACGTCCTGCCGCCCGTCCTGCATCTATCGCAGCCCGGCAGGTGAGCCGGTAGATCCAACTGCGCCAGCAACCGGGATCTTCCAGCGTCCCCGCCCGTCGCCATGCCGAAAGCCAGACCTGTTGCTGCACGTCATCGACCATATCCAGCCGGCGGGAAACAGCGAATATTACACCACGTACCCATGGTCCGTTGCGGTGAATAAACTCATCCAAGGCATCTGCCTCTCCTCGCGCGACAGCTCGCACAAGCTGGGCGTCCACATCTGGAGTTTCTTTTTGAGCTTTACTCAGCCGCATTGCCCTTTCCTTTGCCTCGACCTGGTATCAGACGCTCACTGAGGCCAATATGTGACAAGAAAAGGGAAAAAACAATCGCCAGGCAACTCGGCCCACAAGGTCATGGACAATGCAGGTCGGGTTATCCCTTCAGTGAAACCGACCACCGAGCGGTTATCGCGTCTGCGAGATCACTACAAACGACTGAGAAGGCGGATCAGCCTTTAGCCGCGGCACGAAGTACGCTTCGCACTTTGTCGGTCAAAGCGCGGGTGCAGAACGGTTTCTCGAGGAAGTTCGTATCGGCGTGCAATATGCCATGGTGTGCAATTACGTTACCGGTATACCCGGACATATATAGCACGGCCAGGGAGGGCCTGCTCTTCTGGAGCTGGCTGTAAAGTTGGCGACCGTTGAGTTTGGGCATTACAACGTCGGTAAGAAGCAGGTGTATCTCCCCATCAAACTCTTGGGAGACTTTGATGGCCTGCTTGCCTGTGCCCGCTGACAGAATGTCATACCCGTGCCGTTGGAGAATCTCGCAGGTAAGGTCTCGGACAATTTGTTCGTCCTCGACTACCAGTATCGTCTCGCCCTTGTGCTCAACCGGACCATTCGGCAGTTCCGGCTTGGTATCTGCTGGTCCATCCACGCGAGGCAGATAGACCTTGAACGTTGCCCCTTGGTCCGGTTCGCTGTAAACCCATATTCCACCATTGTGCTGATGAACGATTCCGTAGACTGTCGCCAGCCCCAGGCCCGTGCCTTTACCTGGTGGTTTTGTCGTGAAGAACGGCTCGAATATTTCCTCTTTCTCCCGATTATCCATACCGACGCCGGTATCGCTGACAACCAGCATAACATATGGGCCTGGCTGCATATCTGGGTGAGCCCGCGCGCCACTCCCATCCAATTCCACATCGGCGGTCTCAATCGTAAGCCTGCCTCCCTCAGGCATGGCGTCCTGGGCGTTGGTCGCGAGATTCATCATGATCTGATGGATTTGCCCCGCGTCCGCCAGCACACTACCCAGCGGTTCGGACAGATTAAGTTCGATTTCAATATCCTCGCGGACAACACGGCGCAATATCTTCTCAAACTCACGAACCTCAGTATTCAGATTCAACACCGACACATCCAGTAACTGTTTGCGTCCAAAGGCCAGAAGCTGCCGGGTAAGGCTTTGAGCTCGTTGTCCAGCCTGATGGATCTGCTCCATGTCGCCATACAGCGAGTGCTCCTTGGGCAGCGATCTCATCGCTAATTGCGAATACCCCATGATCGGCGTAAGGAGGTTGTTCAGGTCGTGTGCAACCCCTCCGGCGAGGCGACCTATGGACTCCATCTTCCGCAACTGGCGCAGTTGCTCCTGAACGCGATGATGCTCTTTCTCCGCGATGAGGATATCCGTAACATCACGGCCATAGATATTCGCGTATCCCGCTTCGGCGATCGGAGCCACGTTCAGCGAAAACTTCCGTTTGCCGCAGCAGACCTCAAGGGTGGTCGGCTGTTCAGACTCGAACACGGGCTGCCACTGCTGCCACAGGCTATCGGGAATGGCTTGCCCGACGGCCAGGCCCCAAGCATCCAAGAGCGATTGAGCCGCTTGGTTTGCGAACATCAGCATGCCGTCATTAGCCACCCGCATGACGGGATCCGGATTTTCGGCCGGAAAGCGAGCAAGACTTTTGATTTCTTCCATCGCCCGCGTCTGGGAGGTGAAGTCCTTGAAGATGGCAATGACCTCACCCGAGCCGGTCTTGAAGATGTAGTTTTCCAGCCACAGGCCGGGAGTCTGGTCATCCTCATATGTCGCCACAGGCAGAATCTCAGCCTGGCCCGTCCGCCATACGCGCCGCAGCAGAGCCAGCAGGCCCATTTTCTCGACGCCAGGGAAGAGCTTCTCAAGATCCTGGCCGACAATGCTGTCCTTGGTCTTGCCGAGAATATTGAGACCGGCACTGTTGATATCGCGAAAGAAGAAAGTCTGCCCGTCAGAACTGGCCTCGTAAACAGCCACGCCTGCAGCCATGTTATCGAAAAGCTCTCGAAAACGGGCCTGCCCGACCTTAAAAGCGTTGATGGTGTTGTGATACTCGGTGCTAATCTGAAACATCACCGATATGCCGTCATCGCATGGGGATACCCCCACTTTGTACCAGTTCTGATATGGGGCCACGTCGAAATACGTCTCAAAGGACATCCGCCGACCGGTGCGCAAAGCCTCCAGAAACTGGTGCTCGAAGAGCGAGCCCTTGAACTCGGGAAACGCTTCATCCGTCAAGTGCCGCCCGACCACATCCCTGGCCTTGGAACCGAGTATATCCTCGGCCGCCTTGTTGAAATAGGTAACCACCAGATTATTATCGAGAGAGAAGAAACCCTCATTGATACTGGCCAGAATACTATCAAGCCGGCCCTTCAAGACAGCCGGGTCTTCATGAAACTCGTAACCCTGAGCTTCTCGCCGATGGGATGTATCACCCATTCAACATATCTCCGTAAGCAAGGCGTCCTGGCACCATGGTCAAAAGGTGCTTATCCGACAATTACGGATATGCACTCACACCTGAGAATCCATCCTTACGCTGTCTTCACACCATGGTAGGCAAGCCAAACCGTGGCTTGGTGAATATCTATAATAAACTTTACCGTAGTCTCTTACGTCAACTTAGCCGAAAATGTGACGCCAAGCTGCACACTCTGCATGAGCAAGCGCCACCCAACGCAAACGTAGCTCGGGCTAACCCTTGCGCCTCACCCTCCCAGAACTCACATATGCCACTATTGAATTGACCATGCCAGTCAAGCAGATATAATTTCCTGATCTCGCGACGGAGAATCCGACGCGATGACCGAACGATGGGAGTTTCCTTGAGAATGAGTGCCAAAAAACAAAACAAAACCGTTTACAAAGACTCGCTGAACCTGCCGCGAACCGACTTCGACATGCGGGCCGGCCTGATTAAGAAAGAGCCGGCCATTCAAGACCGGTGGAAGCAACAAGACCTCTACGGACAAATTCGCAAGGCCCGAGAAGGCACCGAAAGATTCATTCTTCACGATGGCCCGCCCTACGCCAACGGCAACATCCACATGGGCACGGCCTTGAACAAGGTTCTAAAGGATGTCGTCATCCGTGTCAAGAACATGACCGCGATGGACGCACCTTACGTACCCGGCTGGGACTGCCATGGCCTGCCCATCGAAGACAAGGTCATGAAGGAACTGGGCGAGGCAGCCAAGGAACTCGCACCCATCGACATCCGCCACCGCTGCAAGGCGTACGCAGACCGCTTCGTCGGCCTGCAGTCCGACCAGTTCAAGCGTCTTGGCGTGATGGGCGAATTCACCAACCCATACATCACCATGCATCCCGGCTACGAAGCTGCCGTGCTGGAGGTCTTCGCCGACCTCGTGGACCAGGGCCTCGTCTACCGCCAGCTCAAGCCCGTCCACTGGTCAATCGAGAATCGCACCGCCCTCGCCGACGCAGAACTGGAATACCACGACCGCGACGATACCAGCATCTACGCCGCCTTCAAGCTCGTCGGAGGCCAGTTGGACGTACTCGGCGACACCGACGGCGCGGCGCCAGCACTGCTCGTCTGGACGACCACGCCATGGACGCTGCCGGCCAACCTGGCCGTGGCGATCCATCCGGGCTACACCTACGCCTTCGTTCGGGCCGAAACCGCCAAGGGCGCAAAACTCCTCGTAATTGCCGAGCAACTCGTCGAGAAGGTCACCACCGCCGTCGCTGCCGCCAGGCCAGACTTCCTCCAGAGCTTCAGAATCGTCGGCACATGCAAGGGGCAAGCCCTGCTCGACGCGAAGCTGACCTACGCCCATCCTTTGCTGGAGGGCAAAAACTGCCCCGTAGTCCAGGCCGACTACGTGACACTCGAAGACGGCACGGGGCTGGTCCACACCGCGCCGGGCCACGGCGCCGAGGACTACGGCACGGGCCTCAAGTGCGGGCTGGACATCTACTGCCCCGTGCTCGACGACGGCACGTTCGACGACACCGCCCCAGAGTTCCTCCGCGGAAAAACCGTCTGGCAGGCCAACCCGCTGGTCATTGAAACCCTCGATCAGGCCGGTATGCTGCTGCTGCAGGAGACCATCCACCACAGCTATCCGCACGACTGGCGGAGCAAGACACCGACCATCTTCCGCGCGACCAAACAGTGGTTCATCTCCGTCGATCGCCCCCTGCGGGGAACGACGGGCAGCGATCAATCCCTTCGCGGCATGGCCATGGACTGCTGCCGCCGCGATTGGGACGACGACGGAGTCCGGTTCATCCCCGCATGGGGCCGAAACCGAATCGCCGGAATGCTCGACAGCAGGCCGGACTGGTGCATCTCGCGTCAGCGCTCCTGGGGCCTGCCGATACCGGCGATGTTCAACGAAGCCAACGAACCGCTGATGACGCCAAACAGCGTCCGCGCTATCGCCGAAACTTTCAAACGCCTCGGCTCAGATGCGTGGTTCACCGCCACGCCAGCTGAACTGCTGGGCGACTACGACCCCGCCGAAGACCCCGCCATCGAAAACGCCGCAGATTTCGCCGTCGACAAGTTGCGGTGCGGCAAGGATATCTTCGACGTGTGGTTCGAGAGCGGATCCAGCTGGTACGCCGTCGCGATGAAGCGAGGGCTCGTGGATTCGATCCCCGTCGACCTGTACCTCGAAGGCTCCGACCAACATCGCGGCTGGTTCCAGCTCTCCCTGCTGCCTGCCCTCGGGTCGCGCGGACAGGCGCCGTTCAACACGGTGTTGACGCACGGATTCGTCGTCGATGAGGACGGCTATAAGATGAGCAAGTCCGATGGCAACACGATCAACGTCATCGACCAGCTCGACAAGCGCGGCGCCGATATCCTGCGGCTCTGGGTCGCCAGCCAGGACTACCAGGACGATGTCCGATGCGGCGAGAATCTCATCGCCAAGGCCGAGGACGCCTACCGTAAGATCCGCAACACGCTTCGGTTCTGCATGGGTGCGTGCAGCGATTTCGACCCGGCCATCAATGCCACCGAGCCGACCGAGCATTCCCTCGACCGATGGATGCTCATGCAGATCCACCAGCTCATCCGCGACGTCCGCGAGGCATACGACTCCTACGAGTTCCACAAGGCCACCCGGCGAATGTACGAGTTCTGCACCGTCGAGGCGTCGAGCATCTACCTCTCTGCGGTCAAGGACAGGCTCTACTGCGAATCGCCGGACGCCATCGTCCGTCGAGCCAGCCAGACCGTCATCCACACGCTGCTCTGCACACTGGTCAAGCTGCTGGCGCCGATCCTCTCGCACACCTGCGAGGAGGCCTGGGAACACATCCCCGCAAGACCCGCCGATTGGCCCGAAAGCGTCCACCTCGCCCTGCTGCCGGAATACGACGAGGACATCCTCAGCCTTGCCGAGGACATCAGACCCGTCGCGGACGACTTGGGCACATGGAACCTCGGGGAGCTCAGCACAGGCCCAGCCGCGGTATGGAACAAGCTGATGGACCTGCGCGGTGATGGGCTGGTCAAGCTCGAAGCCTTGCGAAACGCCGGCGTCAAGAAGACCCTCGACGCCGAGGCCGTCTTCAAGATTCGCCCCGGCGACGACGAAGCCAGGCAGATCATCGAGACCTACCTGCCCGAGTTGGAAGACCTTCTCGGCGTCGGCTATGCCCGGGTCGAGACCGCCGACGACCTGCCCGAAGGCTCGACGGTGGACGTCAAAGTACTCGACGCCCGCCAGCGCTACGAGCGATGCGCCCGAAGCTGGAAGCGCCGCCCCGACGTCGGCTCCAACGAGAAGTACCCCGACCTGTCGGCCCGCGATGCCGCCGTGATGGAGGAACTGGCGGCAGACAGCCAGTAGCGAGTAACTGGAAAGGACAGTAACCATGGGTATCATGATCCCCCTGATCGCCCTGCTGTTGTTGGCGCCGGTGGTGATTCTCGGCATCGCGTTGTTCGTAATCGGGCTGGTCAAGAAAAAGCCCGCCCTGTGGGGCAGCGGCATAGCCATAGGCGTCCTGGGCCTGCTGGTTCTCACGATCGCCGCGGGAATGCTCATGTTCCTCAGCGTCAGCACGGCGAGCACGCAAATGGTGACCCAGATGCAGGCCATGAACGCCACTATGATCAGTAACTTTCAGGCAACCACCGGCCTTGCCCTGCCGGATGACGTAACCGTGGACAGTCAAACCAGTATCAGCTCCTCGGATGGCAGTTCCGGAGGTCAGACGACAATCTGCATGCGCCATATGTCCGTCCCGTCGGACTTCGACGAGTTCCTCGCCGCCAACTTCACGAAAGCCAAGTGGCAGGAAGTGGCGCCGACATTCCAGGCCGGCCAGTCGGCCGATAATTCTTTCCTGCCAAGCGACACCCAACTCCAGGCCGCGTCGCTGTACAGCCTGACCTATCAACCGGACCCCAACTCGCCCGAGACGTTCGTCACTGCCATCGCCCACGATGCCAACGCACAAGAGGCGTGGGTGGTCAGCGTGGAAAAGCCGGCCGCCGCCGAGTAGCCCGGGCGTTTGCCCCGCGCCGCAGTTGACCTGCGGGCCGGGGTATGCTTCAATCTCGCTCATGAACGATCAGCCAGGCACATCCCGCGGCCCGCTGCAGCTGGGCGTCTTGCTCAGCGGCGGCGGACGGACGCTTCTGAACATACTCGACGAGATCCGCGCCGGGCGACTCGACGCCGAGGTCGCCGTCGTAATCGCCTCGCGCCAGTGCAAGGGCGTCGAGCGCGCGACTGCTGCCGGGCTGGACGTCCGCGTCGTGCCATACAAGCAAATGCCCGACGCGGCCTCGTACTCGACCGCCCTGGCGGAAATCCTCGACTCCGCCGACGTGGGCCTGGTCTGCCTGGCCGGATTCCTGTCGATGTGGGTCATCCCGGATCGCTATCTCGGGCGAGTAATGAACATTCACCCCGCCCTGCTGCCGAGTTTCGGAGGCAAAGGCATGTACGGGCATCACGTCCACGAAGCCGTCATCAAGCGTGGCTGCAAGGTTTCCGGCTGCACCGTCCACTTCGTCACCAACGAATACGACGCCGGCCCGATCGTCGTGCAGAAGTGCGTACCCGTCCAGGACACCGACACGGTTGACGCCCTGGCCGGACGCATTTTCGAGCAGGAATGCAAGGCCTACCCCGAGGCGATACGCCTCTTCGCCGCCGATCGTCTCAAGATCGAGGGCACCATAGTTCGCGTCCTGTCAGACTGAGCCAGCCTTGCCCGACGAGGAATACAATTGCAATTCGCATGTCATATCGTGTATACTTCTGTGTCTGGGTTGGGTTCCATTGCAAGTCGGACCAAGAGCCAAAGCGCTCGCCACTGACAGACTTCTGGACGTGAGTTGTTCGCCCAGTGACAGAGCCAGACAGGCAGCCCAGCCACCGAATGCTAGAGTAACACCATTACGAGGACCAATGATCCAAGATAAGTCCAAATTCGAACTCCAAGACATACCCGAGCCGAACCTGTACCGAAAACTGTTCAGCTATAACGAGTTGCCGAAGGTAATCTTCGACGGCCAGTCCGTGCCCATGGCGCCAGCCAAGGATATGCGGATAACCGACACAACTTTCCGCGACGGTCAGCAGGCCCGCCCGCCGTACACCGTCCAGCAGATCGTGGATCTGTTCGAACTCGAAAGCCGCCTCGACGGAGGCACCGGCAGCATCCGCCAGAGCGAGTTCTTCCTGTACTCCAAGAAGGATCGCGAAGCCGTCGATCGCTGTCGCTCGCTCGGGCGGAAGTTCCCCGAAGTCACCGGCTGGATCAGGGCAGTCAAAAGCGACTTCAAGCTCGTCAAGGATATGCAGCTCCCCGAAACGGGCATCCTGACCAGTTGCAGCGACTACCACATATTCCTCAAACTTCGAAAGACCCGCAAGCAGGCGATGGAGCAATACCTCGACGTGGTCAAGGCGGCCCTGGACAACGGCATCCGCCCGCGCTGCCACCTCGAGGACATCACCCGGGCCGATTTCTACGGCTTTGTCGTGCCGTTCGTCATCGAGCTGAACAAGCTTGGCGAGAGCTACGGCATCGACGTCAAGGTCCGCTTGTGCGACACGATGGGCTACGCTGTCCCCTGGGCCGAGGCCGAGCTGCCGCGGTCGGTGCCCAAGCTCGTCCACGGCCTGATCCACGACGCGGGCATGCGGAGCGACCTGCTGGAATGGCACGGGCATAACGACTTCCACAAGGTCCTTGTGAACCCAGCCACGGCCTGGCTCTATGGCTGCGCCGGCGCCAATTGCAGTCTGCTGGGTATCGGCGAACGCACGGGCAACACGCCGCTCGAGGGCATGATGGTGGAACTGGCCCAGCTTCGCGGGCATGACCCGAAGGTCGACTATTCCGTCATAACCGAGATCGCCGAGTACTACCGCAAGGAGCTCGGCTTCAAGATCCCGCACAACTTCCCGCTGATCGGCAGGGACTTCAATACCACCCGGGCCGGCATCCATGCGGACGGGCTCATCAAGAGCCAGGAAATCTACACCGCCTTCGACGCCGAGAAGATACTCAATCGCCCGATCGGCGTGGCGATAACCGACAAGGCCGGGGCCGCGGGCATCAAACACTGGATCGACCGCAACTACGGCACGAACCTGGCAAAGGACAATCCCCAACTCCAGGCCATCCGCGCCAAGGTCGAGGCCGAGTATGAGGCAGGCCGCTGCACCGCCATCAGCGACGAGGAAATGCACGCCTGGTACGCCGAAGTGTTCCAAACACCCAGCGAAAGCTGACAACACTGAAATAGCGGAAGGATGCAGGGGATTCATGGGATAAAGGTATAAGCATATTGAGCAGAAGATAACCGCAGATGAACACAGATAGGTCGTAAAGCTTCATATCTGCGTTCATCTGCGTTTATCTTGGCCTGAATTGTTTTTTCTTTCGTATCCTCTGCATCCCCTGCATCCCTGCTAATGCCTCCTGGCCTTGGCGTACTCGATCCCCTCGCGGATCAGGCCGATGGCTCGCTCAATGTTCGGTAGCTCCTCGAAGCCGTAGCTCAGCCGCATCTGCCTGCGCCCCAAGCCCACCAGGTCCCCGCGCGGATGCACGCAGTACTGGCCCGGAATGTAAATGACGCGCGGTCTTGACCTCCCGGCCGGACCGTCAACGGCCTCATCACCTGTCGTCCGCGAGAGAAACTCCATCAGCGGCGTACCCTCGCACGTTTCGACATCCCGCAGCGTGATATAGTAATAAAACCCCGCCTGCCCGCCGGTGCTGTGCTCGATGTGCGGGCCAAGTTCGCGTTCCAGCCAGCCACGCACCGCCAGCGCCTTGCGCCGGTACCCCCCCCGAACCGTCCGGACCTGCTCGGCGATGTGGTGGTCCAGCATGTACGCCGCGATCACCTGGTTGATCGGCGGGGCGGAAAAGCCGATGTCGCTCACGCGCTGGACGATCACGCGGCACAGCGGGCCGGGCGGGGCAACCATGTAGCCGATCCGCAGCCCGGGCGCGAGGATCTTCGAGACGGTCGATATCTCGTAGACCAGGCCCATCTCGTCGCCGGCCATCTCCGACGGCGGGGCCGCCACCGACGGGTCGTGGATCAGTTCCTCGTAAGCCTTGTCGAAGATCACCGGCACCTTTCGGCCATGCTTTAGCGAAAGCCCCTCGGCGATCTGCCTGAGCTCCGTCCGCCGCCGGGCGCTCATCACCGTGCCGGTCGGGTTGTTGACCGTGACGGCGTACAGGAACCGCACGTCGGCAGAGCGCGGGCCAAGAGCCTTGAGCTTCTCGGCCAGAAGGTCTGTTCGCAAACCTTCGCCGTCTTCCGGGACGGGCAGGATCTCCCAGCCAAGGCGTTCGAGGAAGTTGCAGTAGATGTAGTACATCGGGTCGGCGGTGACGACAATGCCGCGCCGCAACATGCTCGCCATGGCCTCCAGCAGGCTCGTGGCGCCGCTGACGCCGATGACGATTTCCCGCTCGGCCAGGACTTCTTCCGTAATCCCGCCGGCAACCCCGCCGGTGAGAATGTACCGGCGGATCGCATCCAGCAGCGCCTGGTAGCCCTTGGACGCCCCGTAGTTCAGCGGCTTGTCGTATTGCTCCGGCCCGGCCAGCACCGCCTGGACCGCCTCGACGATAAGCCGGCGCGGAATGGTGTTCTCGTTGACGTAACCCACGCCAAGGTTGACATCCACCCCATCGCGGAAATCCGCCGCGAACTGAGCCATCATCCGCCGAACCGGCGAAGGCGTCACCGATGCCTGGCCATATTCCGAAAACGGCGGGTCGTCGAGTTTCATTCGCACAGCTCCCTGGTAGTCGGTAATCGGTCGACGGTAGTCGGTTTCCTGCCTCAGATCGTTCATCGGCCTGTTCGCTTCAAATCGCTACTGCCCGCTCTTGGCAGACGGCCTGGGCTTGCCTCCAACCGGGCCTATGAGGAAGGTATCGCGCGGCGAGAGATGCTTGCGGATGTCCAGGCTGGTGGCGGCTCGCGAGCCGGCGTTGGGGTCGCCGGAGGCGGTGTAGATGTTGTCCTTGTCCACGCCAACGTCCGGGCGTTTCTGGGGTTGGACATAGCCGGCCACCCGAAGAACGTTGTTCTGCTTTCCTTTATGGTTTGGGCTGTTCTGGTTGGCGACGGCTCGGCCGCTGAGTTTCGACACATCCGCCGCCGTCCAACCCGGGACAACGGCCTTCGGGCTCATGTCCGCGACAATGATCGCTTCAGGCTCAGCGCTGTCGATGCCCTGTGCGAACCGCCCTGCCTTCCAGATCGGCCCCTGCCAGGAGAAGCTCACGTTCCGCCGGTTGGCGAAGTCCCAGTAGTACTCCCCCTCCAATACATCGCCGTCATCGGTGCCGGCCTTGGGAGCCAGATCCACCATGGATGTCTTGTCCGACGGGCAGCGAAACATCCCCGGCGACTGGTTCATACGCACCAGCAGGAACATCAGCGAAGTGATACTTCGCTCGCCCGGAGCGTTGGGGTCCTTGAATGGGTCGCGGTTACGGTCGGTCGCAACGGGCACATCCGACCAATCGCTGGTCACGTTAGCGATCCACGGCCAGGCGCCATTGTTCTCGCCCCGGTATATGATGAGTGCCTTGTTGATGCTGCTGAGGTTCGACATGCAAATTGTCCTGTTGGTGGCTCTGGGGCTCGTCACTAGAGTTGGGACAAGGACAATCACCAGGATGCCCACCACGCCCACAATCACCAAGAGTCCCGGAAGCGTCAATTTGCCATTGCCCTGCATGTCGCATCTCCAAATGTTCCATCGACCATTCAGCCAGCGCTGCCTGCGGGGCCTACTCCGCCTTCCGCCCCACCGGGCCGATCAGGAACGTGTCGCTCTTCCTGAGGTGCTGGCGGATATCCAGACTGGTGGCGCTGCGCCGTTTCTTGAAGTCTGTCCCGTAGGCGGTGTAGATATTGTCATAGGAGTCGCCCACGTCTGGGCGATACTGCGGCTGAACGTATCCGGCCACCCTCAAGACATTGACCTGCTTTCCGTCGTGATTGGGGCCTAGCTGGCTCGCGATGTCGTCGCCAGAAAGCTTCGAGACATCCGTCGGCTTCCAGCCCGGATTGGTCGCAGCCGGGGTCATGTCAGCCACGACGACGAGTTCCGTCTCGCTGTTGTCGACACCGTTGGCATAGCTTGTCGCGTTGATGTAGCGCGGCGCCTGCCAGGAATAGCTGACATTTTCCGGCTTGGCGAAGTCCCAGTAGTACTCGCCCGCCCGGACATCGCCGTCGTTGGCATCCGCCTTCACTTTCAGG
>Ga0272444_10001721_pt1 | contig 20791 bp, 11 predicted proteins | sample SSMForm13_FD_201033 | JGI IMG/M metagenome (GOLD analysis project Ga0272444, IMG submission 201033) | Marine sediment archaeal communities from Little Sippewissett salt marsh, Falmouth, MA, United States - SSM-Form-13 | ecosystem: Environmental > Aquatic > Marine > Wetlands > Sediment ... | reverse complement strand
TCCGACGACCACTTCAACCAACTGTTGCAGGCTTACAATAACACCCCTCGAAAATGCCTGGACTTCCGATCTCCTACTGAGGTATTTTGGAATAAACTGTTGCACTTCAAATGTGAATCCACCTTCCAGCCTCCGCTGGAACGACGGACTGCCGCCCGCCCTAAGAATCCCCTCCAAAGACAATAAGCTCAATAGGAGTCAGCACATCCCACCATACGAATGGTGGGCCACCGAGATTTGTGGCCCGTGGAGACACCTGCAATTAAATCTTGAAACCCCGACCCTCCCCCCATACCTTTCCGGCAAACAAGGGTACCCTATGAAAAAGCGCATCACCAATCTCTTCGCCGTCTGTGAGGATGTCATCTACGTGCTTCTCGGCGTCATGTTGGTCGGCGTGGCCGGCATTGTGGTGTACTCTGCAGTCAGCGCTTTTATCTCGGCCCTTCAGGCCGGCGAGCAGATGGCCGGCGTGATCAGCGTGATCGACAACATCCTGCTCGGGCTCATGGTAGCGGAGATTCTGTATACCGTAATCGTCTCGTTCGAATCCCATTCGCTCAAAGCCGAACCTTTCCTCATAGTTGGATTAATAGCCGCCGTCCGGCGCGTGCTGCTGATAAGTCTCGAGGCCACCCACGTCTATAAGCTGAGCCACGAGGTTTTCATAAGCTATATGATTGAGATGGGCCTGCTGACGGTTCTCATTCTCATATTCGGCGTGTCCATCTATCTGCTTCGCAAACAGGCCGCATCCCGATCGAGATCATGACGTTCAGAGGTTGTCCGGCGGCTGTCTTTGCAGGCGTTCAATGAACTCGATGTCAAAAACAACGGCGTCGACGCTCAACGGTTCGCAAATGTGCGGTGGATTGTCCGGGTCAAACCCCTCCGGTCTGAGTACGCGACATGACAGACTCCCAAAACGTTTCTCGAAAGCCTCGGCGTAAGCCCGGCTCAGCTCCATGATGCTGTCATCGTCCAGCCCCTGTTCCCGGCCCATAACGCCGAGGAACATCACGGCTCCCTCGACCAATCCGCACTGCGCCCGGTACTGCCCGGCGCCGTTCATGCCAACCGCGGCGTCCAGCACCTGGCGCGAGATGTCGACTTCAAACCTCTCCCCGAGGATTTTCAAAGTAGCGACCGCGCAGTTGACTTCGTCTGCCCGATAGTACCGGGTGATTCTCTCTCTTACGAATTCACGTACATCCAAAGCGGCTCCTTCATCGGCGAGTCCGGACCTTCGACAGGGTCAGCCTCTTATACGAAAATCCAGGCACTCTGTCACCAACTGTGTCAAAATGACTTGCACGCCTTGTACTCCACGATCCAGCTTCAATCAACCGCATTTGCTCCTACTAAGTTGTTTCTGTCACCCAACATAACATTTCGTGACAGACCTGAAATAAAAGTTCTAGTTGCGCATCGGCCGTTCTCGGCTTACTGTGTAAAAGGTGCATTCAAAGGTCCCCACGGGCCAAGTCCTGTTGGGGGCCGGCTTCCCTGTAGAAACCAGACGGGGTTTACTCGAACCAGAAAGCCAGTACGAGAGACACAATGGATATCGATCCTTCGATTTTTAAGGCCTATGACATTCGCGGCACCCATCCGGATCAGGTCAACGGCGATGTAGCCTATCTGGTCGGCGCTGCCCTGGCCGCTTATCTCAAACCGAAAACGATCGCTGTCGGCCGTGACATGCGGATTTCTTCGGACGAGCTGGCCGAACACCTCATCCGCGGGATCAACGACAACGGCGCCGATGTCATCGATCTCGGCCTGACCTCTACCGACGGCCTGTACTACGCCGTCGGCAAATACGGCTACGACGGCGGGGTGATGATCACCGCCAGTCATAATCCCAAACAATACAACGGCTTCAAGATCTGTCGCAAGATGGCCGAGCCGCTCTCCGGGCAGCAGGGACTCAACCAGATGCTGGAGTCGATTCAGAACGACAGCTATCGCGCCAAATCTCCCTCGCGCGGCGTCACTGTTAGAAAGGACATCAGCGAAGATTACGCCAAACACTGCCTGTCGTTTATCGATCCGTCGAAGGTGAAGCCTTACAAAATCGTCATCGACGCCGGTAACGGCATGGCCGGTAACACCCTGCCACCGGTGTTGGACAAGCTGCCCGTCGACATTACGCGGCTGTATTTCGATCTCGACGGTTCCTTCCCGAATCACCCGGCCTCCCCTATCGAATTGGAAAACCTCGTTGACCTCCAGAAGGCGATCGCCGAAAATGAAGCTGACTTCGGGGTGGCTTTCGACGGTGATGCCGACCGGATGTTCCTGGTCGACAAGAACGGCAGACAGCTTGGCGGCGATATGGTGACCGCTCTCGTCTCCAAATCTCTGCTTTCCAAGAGCCCGGGCGAGACTATCCTATACAATCTGATCTGTTCGCACGCCGTGCCGGAGCTTATAGAAAGATCGGGCGGCAAGGCCGTTCGCACCAGGGTCGGACACGCCCTCATAAAGCCGCTCATGAAAAAGCACAACGCTATATTCGGCGGCGAGCATTCGGGGCATTTCTATTTCCGTGATTTCTGGTTCGCCGATTCCGGCCTGATAGCTTTCCTGGTCTGCCTCGAATTGATCTCCACGGTCAACAAGCCGCTTCACGAAATGGTGAAAGAGATCGATCCCTATTTCCGATCCGGGGAGATTAACAGCCGCGTGAAATCGATTCCGGAAAAGATTGCCGAGGTAAAAGAGCAATTCAAGACGGGCCGGATAGACGAAGAAGACGGTGTGACGGTGCAGTTCGACGATTTCTGGTTTAACCTGAGACCTTCCAACACCGAACCATTGCTTCGGCTCAACGTCGAAGCCGGCTCCGGGGAGTTGCTGAAGAAAAAGACAGACGAGATTCTGAAAGTCATAAGGGGATAGTAAATGGCGCCGGAAAAGGGGAAGATACTGGTGGTCGACGATGATCCCCACCTTCTGAAGATGCTGGTTGATACACTTGCCGGTATCGGTTACAGGACGGTGGCGGCCAGGGACGGTATTGAGGCTCTGGATATTCTGCGCCGCGACGAGGTCGGGTCCTTTGACCTGATGATCACCGATATCAAGATGCCCAATATGGATGGGATCGGCCTGCTCAAGAGGGCTCGCCGCTACCACCCCGACCTTCCGGTCCTCTTCATCACCGGCGTGGCCTCCGAGGATGTAATCGGGGAAGCTTCGCCCGATGGTTTCCTGGCCAAGCCGTTTCGCATCTCCCGACTGGAGGAGCTGATCGAAAACGCCCTGGTAACCCGACGGACCGGGCGGGTCAGCCATCCGCAACAGCCCCGCCGGGTGCTGGTCAACGTATGCGAAGACGGGTTTCGCCAGATGCTGGCCGAAGCCCTTACGTTCGGTAAGTTCCTGCCGTTCGCTGTCAATGGGGGGACCGAGGCTCTGGAAGAGCTGGAGCGGGGTAATTTCGACGCCATGATCACCGGCCTCGAAAAGAACCTGGCGGAGGGCGAGTCCACGGTGGACCGCATCCGCGAAAGATATCCTTCCCTGCCGATGCTGGCGGTCAGCTCCAGCTATACGTCGGAGGAGATTGGCCGGCTCGGTTGTCAGTCCAAGCTCGACGGTTTCGTGCAGAAGCCGTTCAGTGTCGGCCGGCTGTTCGAAATGCTCGACCAGGCCATAGCCGGTCACCCGGTCAACCACAATTAGAATTCCCGACAGTCGCAACGGATAAAAAAAGAGCCCTGCGGAAGCAGGGCTCTTTTTATTTGGTCGGTCTTGCTTGGTAAGCGGACTTACTTCAGCAGGACAGCCTTCTTGGTCTGAACGTTGTCGCCGGCCACTACCTTGTAGAAGTAGACACCGGAAGCAAGGTTCGAGGCATCCCAATCGAGCTCAATGCGAATACCATTCTCACCTGAGAACTGGTCAACAGTCTGGCCGGCGACGTTGTAAATCGACACGGTCCAGGCTTTGTTTTCCGGGTTATCGAAGGTGATCTTGGTGGTCGGGTTGAACGGGTTAGGATAGTTCTGATAGACTTCAAAGCGAGTCGGGACGTTGCTGGCGTTAACCGGAGCGCCCTGAGAGGTGGCAAACTCGACCGAAAGGATTCTTCCGTTCAGAGCGAGGAATTCACCGTTGAAGCCTTCAAACGTATTGGCGTCGGCGTCAAAGCCGGTCACCAGAACGTGGGTGTTACCATTTACCACACCCTGTTCGACATTCACGTTGCCGATACCGGTCGCCGTAACGCTGGTACCTTCAACCACGAAGAAGGCGGCGCCCATGTCGCGCTGTACGCTCACAACACCGTTGCTGTAAGAGTAGTTAGCGGAGACGGCTTCAACCTTGTTCGAGCCCGCGTACGGAAGGGCATCGCCCACCACGACACGGATCAGGTATACCAGGTCAGCCACGGACAGAGCCAAACCGTCGAGGTTGACGTCCGAGGCAGCGATAGAAGCAGCGACGTGACCGGCGAAGGCGATGTCCTCGCCCACGATGAAGTAGCGGGTGAACATAACAGCGTCAGCGATTTCATACGCCACACCGTTGATGTTGATGTCGCCCGGATCGTCGATCAGGTTCTTGCAGATGATATCGATACCACCATTCCAGAAATTCACACCGCGGAACGGCTCACCCTTGTCGGTGTAGACGTCGCACTCTGAAGGAGCGCCGGTGTAAGTCGGGAAGTCGTCGTCACCCATGATCTCGACATAAGTGTCAACCGGCGGATCGCCCTCTTCTCCAAGGTAATCGAACACGTGGAGGCTCATCAGCAGAGTCTCACCGGGAACGTCGGAGAAGGTGTTGTCGCCACAGTCGTACCAGACGAACCGAATCGGAACGTACTGACACTCATAGGTGAAGTCGGTGGTTACGAGGAAGTCGATCGTGGCCAGCTGGGTCGAAACGCTGGAGCCCGGACCCGGATCGGCTACGCCGTCGTTATTGAAGCAGTCCGGATGGTTGGCACCATCGTTCTGCTCGGCCATAGCGACTATGCGCAGGAAGCCTTCCGGACACGCACTACCGCAGTTCCCGTACGGGCCAAAGCGATAAGTGAAGTATTCCCAATCACAATCCGTGAAGAAGGTACCTTCGTTAACGTCGGTAACCACCAGAGCTGACGGATCGTAGTAGATCAGGAAGTCATAACCGGCGATCGACCAGTTGTTGAAGGTGTTCGGCAGCATGTCGATATCGACAGTCGCCACCTGACCCTGGATCTGGTTGTGGATCTTCTCAATGACCACGCCGGCGGCGCGGACTTCGACCTCAAAGCTGCAGGTGTCAGCATTGAACTCGTTGCAACCCACGGGATCGCAGATGTTGGCACCATCGGTAACGAAAGCGCTGATCGTGAAGACACCGCTCATAGCGGGATCATAAGGATCAGTCTCAAAGCTTCCGGCACCGGTAGCCGGGTTGATTGTCACGGTGCCCGGGAAGGTCGTCCCCGAAACATCGAGACCGTAAACCAGCGGAAGCGGGCCGATCGGAGGACCGTCCGTCGCCGTCAGCTGGAAGTCAAACGTATCGCCGAGAGCCACCAGGGCATCGTCCGGGCAAGTGATGACCGGGCGAGCGTTGGTCACGCAGACGTCAAAGTCTGTTTCCGTGAAACCATCACATGCATCGTACATACGAACGGTGATAGTATGGACACAAACGTCGGCGCCAAGGGTCTGCCACTGCAGCAGCGAACCGGTGATTTCCGGATCGTCGCCGGCAGCCGGCGGATCGATGCTGATGAACGAGAAATACGTTCCGTCAGGACCACAATTGGCTTCGTCGGGATCGGTACCGCCAAGAGTCACGGTGAGGTTACCACCCCAGCCGATACTCTTGTCGGTAATGGCGTTAATTTGCGGGCTCTGGTTGCTGAAGCCGAGGTCGCCGTTAGTGAAGACGTCCACCGGCAGAATGTTAGCGGTCGCAGCATCAACAAACTGCGAGGTAGCGATACCGATCGGGAAACCGAGATCGACAGTGCCGTTGCTGATAACAGCATCGCCATCGCAATCATCGGGAACCGTGAACCATACCATCGCTACATCATGGGGCCCCGCGGCGAGAACACCGTCAGAGGGGTCCAACCGCATGGCAGCAAGACGGACCTGCGTAACAGGAGAACCAGTGTAGATGGTCGTGGGCTGGAAGGACAGCACGCCCGCGGGGAGATCCCACGTCACACTATCGAGAACGATGGTTGTGGAAGTAAAGTCCAGAACCAGTTCGATAGCACTGACGTCAACGTCTACATTGACGCTCACCGCTACGGCGTCCTGAGTACAACGATGGAGGCCGGTATTGGAGCCGACCGTGATGTCGTTGCTGGCAAAGGACGCAGAAGCCGCTAATACCACCAAAAAGGAGATTATCAGCAAAGAATAGAGCGTTCTTTTTTGCATCATTTAATGCTCCTTTAGTACTATTACAATACTTAAGGTTCGAGGTAAATGCTCTGGAGCATTAGGCCAGTGCAAGTACCTTTGTTAAACCGATTCACCCCGAATGGGTCGGGATTCGGCACCCGTCAAAATCAAATCGTTGAGCCCGCCTCCAGGGCGGACGAGATTTCAAAACCGAAGCCTTGAAAACCACGATCTGAAATTGATGATGGAGATAACTTGGATAAAAGCTCGAAAAGACCAGCAAACGTATTTCGCCGCTTTAGGTCTTTCGTATCTTTTGAACAACCCGTGAATTGGTTTGAACTACTGTAACGTCAAGTTTCCATTAACGTTACCGAAGGTGCTGAGGACTCAAAACAGAAGCGCTATTAACACAACTATTTCCCTAGACGCCTGCATTATAACCCCAGACCCCTGTTTTGTCAAGGAAAATGTCGTTTCCTCAGGCACTTTTGTGAAATACTATGGCTTGTAGTAATAATAAGAGAGGGGAAGGACGGACCGGTCCGTCGGCAAAATCACCCAACCGCCGCCGCCTAAACGGTCCACCGGAAACCGGAAGACCGGCTTCTCACCTCAGAATCGACAGGTCAACCAGGAAGATAGTAGATAAAGCTGTGAGTTTTCCTGGGAATCATCGTGCCACTCCCATTCGCCCGAAACCATGGCGTTCAGGCTCACCACCTGCCAGAAACGCCAGTCGAACACCAAGTTCAGGCGGTGGAACACGAAATCGCTCTGAAACTCGGCGGCCGAATAGATATTCCGATGTCCCACAGTCGATTCCAGCAGCCCGAACAGATTTGATCGGAAAAAGTCAAGATTGCCCCTGACACCCCCCTCGAAATAGTCCTCGCCGGCCGTCAGCTCATCCCGGGCCTCGCTCAGAAGCTCCAGATGAGGGCCGACGGCAGCCGACAGCTCTGCTCCCTGAATCCCCCCTTGCAGCACCAGCCTGGACCGGCCGTAGCTCCGATTAACGAAATCAGGCTGATCGAAATACAAAGCCTCAACATCCAGCTGGTGCCTCAGGAAGATCCGGTCGTTCACGGTAACCTTATGGCGCCCCGTCACTTCTACTCGGATATAATCGTCCTGCCCGGCCGGACGGCGATAGTCTTTTTTCTCCAGACGCCCGTAGAGGTCCAGCGTGCTCCGGCTCTTGAAGCCGAAGTAAGACGCCTCGACGCCGTAGTCAAGGTAATCCAGTTGGCTCGAGTCGGGGACATCGCGGCCCCCAATGAAATAATCAACCGCAAACGAGGACAAGTCAGCCATGCTCCAGGCCAGGCCCAGTTTGCCGCCAAATCGGTTGTGATCGTAACTGTAGTCACCGACAGAATCAAAGCGGATGATCTCGGAACGCAGCTGCCACCAGAGCGACGTGCTCCCGGATATCGGGAGCATGAACCTCGCCTTGCCATAACCGAGCACGTAGCTGTCCCCCTCAGCCACCGAGTCTCCGACCGCGCGGCGCCAGTCCAGCTCCCCCGCCCAGTCGATCTTCAGTTTACCCAGCTCCGGCCGAAAACCGCTCGTAAACCTCAGCCGGAATATGTCCGGTGTCTGCTCTAAGGTGGTGCCAAGCTCCAGACGACGATCGCCCGGTGAGGTATAGAGGAAGCTTAGCTGACCGCGGATGTCATCGAGATAGGTAGTCTTGAGGGAAGTTATAGTGGCCAGGGAGTCGACGCCGCTTTGGGCCAGCGAATCCAGGAAGAACTCCTGTGATATAAACTCATAGCCCAAACCGGCTTTGAAAGTGAAATCCCCCCCGGCCAGGACCGGGGACACAAGAGTCACAAGAAGAACCAGGAGCAACCCGGTTCTGTTTAACGCACGGCGCAACTTGCCTCACGAAGTTAAAGTTCGTTATCAATATATCGTTGCGCCTGCCTCATGGCAAGCCGGGCGGCCTGCAGGGCAGCCATCGCCGGCTCCATATCTTTCTTTTCCAGATGCCCCCGAGTTATATCCAACTGCTCGTAAGCCTGCCTGACCAGTTTGCCCGCAGCCGCGGCGTTGTCTCCGCTCGTCTGCCTCACCTGTTCAGCCAGTCTGTCAAGCTCCTGGCGAAGCTGCTCATAGCGCAATTGGAGCCGCTCCATGCCTTGGCAGTCCCCGGCCGCCTTGAGAGCGAACTGGCGCGTCTGCCGCAGGGCCTGAAGGCCGGCCTGGTACTGCTTCTGAGACTGCATCTGCCTGGCCCGCTCATAGCTTCGCTCCGCCTGATCCATGAACTGGCGGGCGCTTTCCGAATCGCACTCGGCAACAGCCTCGCGCGCCTGCGCCAGCAACCTTTCTACATATTCCCGACGGCGCTCGAACTCATCCTCGTTTCGGTTCTGCTGCCGGGCCATATTTATGAGCTTCTCGGCCGCTTTCTCCACCTGGTCGGCCAGCTTCAGTGAGGCCCGGTATTGCTTGCCCCGGTAGAATTCCCAGGCCCTGAGCAGGTTACCTCGGGCGTTTTCGAACATGGAAGTGAAAGCATCGCTATCCTGACCAATCGCCGTTTCCTTGACCCGTTCCATGAGATCCCGGGCCTGCTCCAGCTTCCGGAGTACTACACCTTCCATTTGTTCGGTATTCCGGCTGTTGGTCAGGGCGCTGGCGGCCAGTTCCCGGGCACGCCTGGTGGCGGCCAGAGCCATGCCGTAGTTGTGCCCGTGGTGGAGACTCCACGCCTCGCTCTGAACCTTCTTGGCCTGCGCCAGAACCTGATCGCCGATAGCCGAATTGGAAGCGCGGACCGCCTCCTCAACGCGGTCGATCAACTCGTCCGTTCGCTCCAGTTCCATCCTGACAGCGGTTTCGGCGCCGCCGTTGCCCTGGGCCAGGACCAACTGACCTCCTGTCAGGAGGAGCAGCAAGACTGAGAGTATTGTCAGGTTTTTCATCTTCATAAGCGCCTTCTTAGCTCACGGCCGTATGGATATACAAATCGGGTGCCGCTCTGAGCGCTCTTCTTATCTTCTTTTGTCTCAATACGTTTATCGGGCCAGGAGAGACTCTCCACACCCTCAATGTACTATCCGGTACAAACCGGTGTCCCTGCCCGCTCGTTTGGGGACAGCCGCTCAGCGGCGCAAGTGCTTGAGCGACGGGCCCAAAGCTGGCCGGTGAGATCTCAGACTCGCGTGCTCCCGATCTTCCTTAGGAGCATGTTCGCGTGCTCCGAAACGCGGGAGCATATGGAAAAACCGCCGCCTATGGACTTATCCCGTGCACTTTCATTCGGCTGTAAAGGCGCCGTCGAGATATCTTCAAAATCCGGGCCGCCTCGGTTTTGTTGCCTCCGGTCTTTTCGAGCGCCGCCAGTATCATATCTTTTTCGGCCTTTTCCAGGCCGCCTTCGGCGGTTCGGGATGCTCCCTGATCCACCAGCGGCCGGTCGTCTGTTTCTAGAGCAAAGTCCTCAACCGTCAGCGGCTCTCCTCCCGACAAAATCACGGCCCGCTCCAGAACGTTTTTGAGTTCCCGGACGTTGCCCGGCCAGTCATAGGCGAGCAGCAGCTCCCGGACCGTCTGATCCAGCTCGACGTGCGGGAAGCGCTGGGTTTTCAGGAAGTACTCGGCCAGGGCAACTACATCGCGGCCCCGCTCGGCCAGCCCAGGCAGTTCGATCGGGAAGACGTTCAGGCGGAAATAGAGATCCTCTCGAAATCGGCCGGAGGCGATTTCCTTCTTCAGATCCCGATTCGTAGCCACCACCACCCGGACATCGACATCGATCGTATCCACGCCCCCCACTCTGACCAACTGGCGTTCTTCCAGCACCCGAAGCAGTTTGCTCTGCATCCCGGGTGACATCTCTCCGATCTCATCGAGGAAGATCGTCCCTTTTTCGGCCAGTTCAAAACGGCCCCTTTTCCGGGCTACGGCTCCGGTGAAAGCTCCTTTCTCATGGCCGAACAGCTCCGATTCGAGGAGCGTTTCGGTCAGAGCCGCCGAATTAACGGCAATAAAGGGGTAATCACGACGGGGGGAGAGGTCGTGAATCATCCGGGCCGCCAGTTCTTTGCCGGTGCCGGATTTGCCCGTGAGAAGCACGGTTGCCTCGGTGACGGCCACCTGCTTTATCATCCGCTTGACTTTGTCGGCGGCGGGCGAGACCCCGATGAATTCAGAGGCGGCGGATTTTCTCTCGACGTCCTGGAAATGATCGGCCAGCGAGACCAGCTTCTGTTTTTCGCTGAGTTTCTTTACCAGTAGAGCCAGTTCATCGAGAGAGAACGGTTTTACGAGATAGTCGGCAGCGCCCTTTTTCATCGCTTCCACCGCCGTCTGAGCGGTGGCGAACGCCGTCATCATGACGACCTCCGTATTCCCCCTGGCCAGGGCCCGTTCAAGTATATCCATACCCGAGACCCCGGGCATGGACAGGTCGGTAATGACAATGTCGAACGAGTGTTTGTCGATCAATTCCAGGGCCTGCTTCGGGTCGACCGTGGTGGTCACCTGGTGCCGTTCGTCTTCAAGCGTCCCGCAAACCAGCGAGGTCATTTTAGGTTCGTCATCAACAACAAGAATCTTGGCCATTTGCTATGCTCTCGACGCTGTCGGCAGTTTTACGACGATCTCGGTGGCAACGTTCGGTTCCGACCGAATCTCTATCGTCCCACCCATCTCGATAACTATTTTACGGCTCAAATACAAGCCCAGTCCGGAGCCGGTCTGCTTGGTGGTATAGAAAGGCAGAAAAGCGTTTTTCAAGTCTTTTCGGCTCATTCCCGACCCGTGATCCACCACTTTGAGGCTCAGAGTGGAGCCGCTAACTTCCGGGAAAATACCCACGGCAACCGGCTTCCCGGCCGCCCGGCAGGATTCGACGCCGTTGAGCAGGAGATTCAGCAACACCTGGCGCAAAGAGCGGGGGTGACCGCGGAACGTCAGTTCAGGATCGGGCGCCTCGCCGAGCCAGGTCAGATCGGACTCGGCGGACCGGTTCATCAGGTGCTTCCTGACGCTCTCTATCAATTCGACCAGCCGGATCTCCCGGGCATCATCGCCGGAAAGAAGCGAACCTCCGGAGCGGGCGAAATCGAGATAGCCGGTGACTATGCCGTTGAGGCGGTCGATCTCTTCGACCACGTACGCCGCCTCGGGCATGTCGGTCTTACGGGTTATGCGCTCGGCGGAGCCTCGGATTATCATTAGAGGGTTCTTCATCTCGTGAGCCACGACGGCTACCATCCGCCCCAGATGGGCGTGAGTGGCCCCGAGAAAGAGCTGTTGTTCGGCCCGATTGACATGGCGCTGAAACCAGAGAAACAGGAGCCCCAGAATCAGGCCGCCGGCCAGCGACAGTCCGGTGGCGTAATAGAGGTTTCGCCTCAAGGCGGCGAGAGCGTCGGAGTAATCGACGTTTGCCTCTACACCCAGGACGGCCACGGTGAAGCCGTCCGGTCCGACCAGCGGCGCAAAGGCCGAGCGAAGATACAGGCTGCCGCTCTGATAGACGTGGGAGAGCATAACCCGGTCAACGCCGGAGTAAAACAGCGAGTCTATCAGCCCGGCGTGCAGACCGGCCAGGAAATAGGCCGAGTCCGGCTCCAACGATGTTGTCGCCAGGTAGCGATAGTTCTCGTTAATGATAAAGACTTCCGAGAGCGAATCGGCCTTCCGCAGCTTTTCCAGGTCGCCGCTCGTGGCCAGATAACTGTCGATATTGCCGGCGGTCAGGAGCTCGGTTCGCTGCGGGTCCATCACCACCACGGCGGCCTGGGCCAGGGCCGTAAGACGCCGACTTAACTGATTGCCCAGAAGCTCCTCGGTCTTGTTGTAGTAAAACCACCAGGCCAGGTTTACCAGAACGATGAGCAGCGCCGTAAACAGCGCAACCAGGATGAGTCTCTTGGAACCGGCAAACATGCCCTAATAATGGAACGGTCGTATTCGGGAATCAACTTAAAGTGAGGGATTGCTGGGGCCACCCCCTAATCATCCGGGCGGTCAAGTTCGGCGCGTACGGCGCGGGCTATCATCTCAACGCTCAGGGGTTTCTTGACGAACTCGCCGGCGCCAAGTCCCTGGGCCCGTTGTACTCTGTCGGTCTCGGCAAAACCGGAGACGATTATCGCTCGCTGCTTCGGAGCCAGCCGGCGGGCCGCCTCAAAGGTATCCGCACCGTCCATGCCCGGAGGCATAATCATATCGAGCACGAGAAGATCGAAGCGTTCTTCGGCCATTTTGCTGACCGCTTCCTCGCCGCTTTTGGCCGCCGTCACCTTATATCCAAGCCTGGCCAGAAGCGCGGTGGAGACATCACGCTGCAATCCGTCGTCGTCCACCACCAATATGCTTTCCGATCCGCCGATCAGCTCCGGGGGAACCGCCGCCTCTTCCGCTTCACGTGTGATCGGGAAGTAAAGGTAGAACGATGTTCCCCGGCCGGGTTCGCTGCGGACATCAATGTGACCGTTATGGTCTTTGATTACGGCGTGAACAACGCTCAGCCCGAGCCCGGAGCCGCGCTTGCGGTCCGACTGCTTGGTCGTGAAGAAGGGATCGAATATCTTCGGGGCGATCTCATCCGGAATACCGTCGCCGGTGTCGGTTATCGTGACTTTGACGTATTCCCCTCGGGGGACGCGATAATAGCTGCGGTGTTGAGTGTCGACATAGTAGTTTTCGGAGGTGATGGTCAGTTGACCCGTGCCGGCCATAGCGTCGACCGCATTGGCGATAAGATTGGCCAGCACGCGATGCAACTGGGCTTCACCGCCCTTGATGTTCATCAGGTCATCGTCCAGCCGCAGCTCAAGCTTCACAGCATCCGGAAGGCGCCCGCTTCGCTCCGTCATTTGCCGTATCAGCCGGTTTAGATTGAGCGGCTTCTGATTGTAATGACCGCGCCGGCCCAGCGTCAACAATTGCTGATTGATGTCCGCCATCTGCGTCGCGGCCGCTTCGATATCCTGCAGGTATCTGAGGGCGCCGTGGTCGCTGCCGAGTTCGGCCCGGATCAGCTCGGGATAAGCGAGCAGGGGACCCAGCAGGTTGTTGAAATCGTGCGCCACCTGGCCGGCTACCTGGCCCGCCGTCTCCAGTCTTCGCGCGCGCTCGGCCAGCTTGCGAAGGCGCCGGGTTTCGGTGATGTCCATCACCGCCCCGAGGGCGCCGATATACTTACCGGAATCATCGAACCGGGGCGTTACCGAAAGGTAAAGGTACTTTCGGATGCCTTTTGCCGTGACCACCTCCTGCTCGTACTGCGAGCTTTCGCCTCTCATGCGCTTCTCTGTCTCGGCTAGAATGCGAGCCCGCTGTCTTTCGGGGATGATATCGAGAATGCACTTACCGACCAGAGCTTGCGGCGAGTCCTCCTCGAGGATGGCAGCCATGGCCGGGTTGCAGTAAACGATCCTCTCTTCTTCGTCGACTACCCCGATCCCCTCCATTACGGAGTCAAAAAGCACACGATAGCGCTTTTCCGACTTCTTCAGAGCAGCCTCGGCCCGGACACGGGCAATGATGGCGCCTATCTGGGAGGCGACGCTTTCGACTATGTGGCGGACACTCGAGGGGATTTCCTCGCAGGTTTTTGAAGCCAGCCACATTGCAGCCAACGCCTGATTGTTGTGCCAGACAGGGACAATCGCTAACGACCGAATACCCTCCCGCTCCTCGGCTTCAGCCATGTTCTCGAGCACTTCCCCCCGCCGACCATAAACCGGAAACCCGCTGAGAACCTGCCTGCCGTAAGCATTGTCGGGGAGTTCCATTTGCGCTGCCTGCCCGGCCAACTCGTCAGAAAAGCCGACCTGAGCCATCATCCGGACCGACTTCCAGTCGCTGCCGACTTCATGGATACTGCCCATATCGACGCCGTCCAGACTCAGCACCGCCTTCAGAATAAGATTGAGCGTCGGTTCCATATCGCGGGCCGATCCGAGTGAAAAAGCCAGACCGCTCTGAATCCGCTGGAGTGTCTCAATTGTCCTGCGATCAGTGATGTCTCGCAGGAGTGCAACCACGCCGACGAAATTACCGGCATCATCGCGCAACACTGTCATATGCATCCAGGCAGGAAAGGTACTGCCGTCGCGTCTCACATGGCAGAGTTCGCCCTGGAAACTGCCGTTCCGGAACAAGACATCTCTGGCCTCCGCCACCCGCTTCTCCTGCTCCGGGGTGTGACAGATCGAGACCGGCCGGCCGATCATCTCCTCGGGTTCATAGCCGTGCAATTCGGCATAGGCCCGGTTTACGAACTGCAGAACGTCGTTTTCGTCCACCAAAGAGATGCCTTCCCCCGATTGCTTGACAATCGAGGACAAAAGCCTCTGCTGTTTCTCGGCTTTCCGTCGCTCGGTTATATCCCGGACATAGGTAAGGCCGGCAGGCTTCCCGTCATATTCTATCACCGCCGTATTGTATTCGATTTCGACGCGATGGCCCTCCCTGTGAATGATCGCCGATTCGTAAACCTGCGGTACATCCTCGCCCGCCATGCGCGCCCGGTGATTCGCCTTGACTCTCTCCAGTTGATCCGGGGCGATGAATCTGTCGAAACTCTCGCCCAGCACTTCCTCGACGGTATAGCCGATCAATTGGGCCAGCGACGGGTTGACAAATTTGAGGAGCCCTTCACCGACGATGGCGATACCATCCTGAGCTCGCTCGACCAGGGAACGGTATTTTTCTTCGGATGCGGTCAGGGCCAGCTGAATGCGCTTGCGTTCGGTAATGTCGCGCACGAGGGAACAGACATACTCCTCACCACCGTGCCCGAGATAAGTCGCATATATTTCGACCGGAAATTCATGCCCCTGCCGGGTGCGGTGCACCGATTCCAGCCGCATGGAGCCAACCTGCCTCATTTCTTCGAAATGCGCCGGATAGAAGTCACGGGGAATATTCGGGTCAATGTCCGGTACGCTCAGCGAAAGCAGCTCTTCCCGGCTGTAGCCCAGGGTGCGGCAGGCCGAGGCGTTGCAGTCGGCTATGCTGCCGTCGGGCCGCATCCAGTATTGCCCCTCCTGGACCATCTCCATGGCGAAATGAGTCCGCTCCAGGGCGTTTTCGATCTCGCGAAGTTCCGTGATATCCTGGTAAGTCCCCAGCACCTTTTCCGGCTGTCCCACGTTGGTTACACCCACCGAGCCCCGTGCGTGGAACCAGCGGATACTGCCATCCTTGTGAAAGAGCCGATGCCGGGCATCGTAGGCTTTCAGCCGCCCCGACCGGGCGTCTTCGATAGCCTTCTGAAGGCCGGCTCGCTCGTCGGGGTGAAATAAGTCGAGCCAGTTTTCAAGATTGCTGTCCAGTTCATCAGGGGTATAACCGAGAATGGCCTTGATAGCGTCATCGATCACCAGATGACCGTCGCTCAGAATCACTTCCCAGACACCGATTTTAGCTTCGCGGCTGACGGCGTGGTAACGCTGTGCGTGGACCTCGACCAACGCCTCACTGCCGGCATCCGGCGACAGACAGCCGACCGGCGCGTCATTCTGAAGGCTGTCATGGTCACGCCCGAGGTTTGCCAGTTCGCGGCGGGCCGCCTCGAGTTCTTCGCGCTGAAGTTCCAGTTCGATTTCCTTGAGTTGAAGCTGCTCGAGGATGTTGTCGATACGATCGGGCAGACGGTCTTTCGAGGGGCCGCGCCGCTTCAGAACTGCCAGGGCCTGCTGATGTATTCTGTCGGAAAGTGACTGATCGTTGTCCGTTGGCATTGCTTTCGTTTCTGCCGGGTGGCCCGCGCGCTCTGCTGGGCGCAGGCCAGATGGACCTCAGGGCCCGACAACCCGATACGCTCCCGTCGCTGGAAATATCCGATTCGTTTCACACTGCAACTCTCGGATCACGCCCGCCAGGGCGTAACCCCAAACCCCCTTGATCACAGCCTGTGTCTGCCAGTGAATCTTTGAATTGTAGTTCGACGGGTCAAGTTTAACTTTGGAGCGTCAATGTCGGTGACCGCGGGGGAGAAATCGATAAGTCCGAAGGCAACCTAATTCCGACCGGGTCGCGTCCTTGCGACGACCCTGGGGTGCCGTGTTGGATCCAATGAGGGCGCCGGTCAGAATAGACAGACAGGGGGAGCGACGCCCCCATCTGGTTGTATATTACGGCATAGCAGCCGCTTATGTCAACCGGAAATTTATTCTTTTTATATCGAAGTGATTAGCAGTCTATTACAATCCTTGTCTGCACCGTTTACTTGAACTCTCTCTTGGCTTGGTAGCCCACAGCTTGCTGTGGGTTCCTTTCGTAGGTCAGGACCCCTGCCCGAAGGGTCCGCCGGAGGCGGAGGTCCTGACAACACTCCGTGGGCGGCAGACGTTCTGGGTTTCCGTGGGCGGCAGACGCCCCCGTCGGCACGGAGGCCCTCGCATCTTGGTGCCCCACAGCTTGCTGTGGGTTCCTCTGTTCAAGCCAGCACCGTAGATGCTCTCGTCTGCCCCATCGGATATCTCGGGCTTGACGGCAAGACCACGGCTGCGAGAATATCGAGAAAGGTTGACCAAGCTGGTCCGGGGTGGTCTTAATTTCTTGACAGTTGGGACAAAACGGGTATAATATGGCCCTCGATTATTGCGCCCGACGTGACCCCTTCGTCTAGCGGTCCAGGACTCCGCCCTTTCACGGCGGCAACACGGGTTCGAGTCCCGTAGGGGTCGCCATATTTCCCTCGACAACACCGATCCTTGACTCGTCTTTTGGATAAGGGTATCCTGTAGCAGTCACACACGGGAGGGTTGTATTCAATGATCTCACATACAAGCTTGTTCGAAGCATTCGTGGGGCGCTGCCCAGACGAAAGATCATCGTGGCACTTTGAAACCCACCATAAATGGTGGGCCACCCGGCCATTGCCGACGGCTTGGTGAACATGGAGTTGACGAGGACCTCTCCCGCCCACACAAATTAGAAACCCACCGCAAGCGGATGGGCCACCCAGAGGAAAGCACCGGTCCAGCAAAATGCACTTACAATTAAAAACCCGCGGACCTCGCGGCCCGCGGGCTTCTCTACCTCACAGTTGACTGCTTTATTTTAACGGCCGCAGCCTTTGCCTTTATTCCAATGGTTGCGATGGTTGTTCCGATGACGCTTTTTCTTCTTGTCCTTGTCCTTGTCCTTGTCCTTGTCGTCGTCGTCATCATCGTCGCCGTCGCAATGCCCGGGACCGATAATCCCGTTGTTGTAATCGTCCAGCATATCCTTCCAGTCGAGCACCATGTCTTTGTCGCCTTCGCTCAGGCCGGCCCAGTCGGTCCAGTCGTTATCGGCGAGGAAAGCATCGGCGTCGGCAATCGTCTCATCAACCGCCGAGCCGCCGGCCCCGCTGGCCAGGTTCAGCTTGGCGCCAAGCAACTGCGCGTACAGCTTGGTGATGCCGTTCGACTCATCGCCGTAAGTCTTCATCTTGAGGATTTCGACCGCCGTTGCGGCGTCCTCGACATTCATGCTCTTGTCACCATCGGCCGTGCCCAGCCAGATCGGCAGCAGCGGCGTGACATCGTCATCCTGCGGACCGAACCCGGCGTGCGTTTTCCAATAACCGATAGTCAGGGTGCAACCCTCGTCATCGTCAGGAGGTTCGGCCTCGAGGTCAAACCGCAGAATACTGTGCTTTTCGAAATCGGTCGGGATCTCCCAGCCGGTGTAGAGAACCGTCTTGGAGCCGTAGTTGTCATAGCGGGAAAGCTCGTACAGGTAAGCATCGGCTACGCACTCGGCCGTCTCACAGAATTCCTTACCGTCGACCGTATAACAGACTCTCAAGTACGGATGATTCTCGACCGCTTCGCGGCTGTTGTACCAGGTGCGCGGGAATTCCTTTTCGACCTGATCAAGGAGAATGCCAAAATCATCGTAGGTACCTTCGGCCCAGTCCTGCACCAGACCGGTGATGTCCACGGTCCGCCAGCCGAGACCGTCGGCCACGAACGTCCCGACCACCTCGGGCGCGAAGGCGCCGCCGAAATTATCCCAGGTCACGACCATCTCGTCCCAGTCGGAGGTAATCCGGTGCACATCGACCGGCTGCCCGGTCGTCTGGGTTACGTAGATGTAGAAAGTCGCCGAAGTAACAGTGGCTCCGGCCGGGAGCTGAACAGCGGCGGTTAGCGACTGATAGTCGAACTGAATTTCCTCGGGGCCGGTCAGGCTCGGATTGTCCGAGCAGCCAACGGCAAGTACGGCCATCAGCCCGATTGCCAGGGCCAGTTTCGTAAATTTTCTCACCAAGCTTACTCCTTAGGCTTAAGTTGGTTCATAGATTCTCGGAAGTTCCAGGCCGCCTAGGGCCGGTCAGTTTGAGCGGAAAGAGAGACAAAATTGGTGCCACTTTCCCCGGGGCACTGACGTCGACTTATCATGCAAAATATGTGCACGCTGGCAAAAGCTAGCCTGACGGCGCCCTATAACTCCCTGGAAGGTGCCGTTTCTTTGCTTCCGGCAGACAAGATTGCTCAATTTCAGGACATCGATTTGCCTCAGGCCACCACCTCTGGGTGCATGTGCTTTCACTTTTTATGACCGGAAAAGGAATCAGTCTGCCAGCCCCGGCACAATTGAATGCAGGCGGTGAAAAGTCTTGCTATCGACTTGCCCCGGCGGCTGTTGCTGGTTATCATCAGTTCTGCTTCCCGACCGACCGAGGTGGCCGGGAGCACATATGTATAGCAAAAACAAGCTGATTCTAAAGCAGGGACAGTGAGCCCTGTTTCGGAGGTCAACATGAGTATTTTCCAGGTACCGATACCCGAAAACGAACCGATCCGGGCGTACGCTCCCGGTTCGGCCGACCGCGCCGCATTAGACAAAGCGCTGGCCGACCTTAAAGCTAACCCGGTCGAAATCCCGATAGTCAGCGGCGGCAAAGATGTCAAGACCGGCAACAAGGTCGAGATCCGCTGCCCTCACAACCACAAGCAGGTGCTCGGCTTTTATCATCAGGGGGGAGAAACCGAGGTCAAACAGGCGGTGGCCGACGCCCTCGAAGCCCAGACCACCTGGGCCCACATGCCCTGGGAACACCGGGCGGCCATCTTCCTCAAAGCGGCCGACCTTCTGGCCGGACCCTACCGCCACATCGTCAACGCCGCCACCATGCTGGCGCATTCGAAAAACGTTTTCCAGGCGGAGATCGACGCTGTCTGCGAACTGGCCGATTTCTGGCGCTTCAACGTCGCCTACATGCAGGAGATCTATGAAATCCAGCCGGACAGCCCGTCCCTGCAGTGGAACCGGCTGGATCACCGGCCGCTGGAGGGTTTTGTCTTCGCGGTGACGCCGTTCAATTTCGTTTCGATCAACGGTAACCTTCCGACCGCCCCGGCCATGCTGGGCAACGTGGCCGTATGGAAGCCGGCTTCGACCGCTGTGTATACTTCGCATTTCCTGATGAAGATCTTCCGCGAGGCCGGTCTGCCCGATGGAGTGATCAACATGATTTTCGCCAGGGGCTCGGCGATCGGCGACGCTGTCCTGAAAAACCCCAACCTGGCCGGGATACACTTCACCGGCTCGACCGCGGTTTTCCAGAACATGTGGAAGACGGTCGGGGGCAACATCGCCAACTACAAATGCTATCCGCGCATTGTCGGCGAAACCGGCGGCAAGGATTTCATTTTCGCGCACGCTTCGGCCGACGTTGCCGAGTTAGCCACGGCCATCACCCGGGGTTCGTTCGAATTCCAGGGACAGAAATGTTCCGCCGCCTCGCGCTGTTATATTCCGAAATCGCTCTGGGCCGGGACGAAGAAGCTCCTGCTCAAGCAGGTCGGCGAACTGAAAATGGGTGATCCCGAAGATCACACCAATTTCGTCAACGCCGTTATCGACGAAGCCGCATTCAAGTCTATCACGGCCTACATCGACTATGCTAAAGAGTCGAAGGATGCCGAGATAATCGCCGGCGGCGGGTATGACATGTCGAAAGGCTATTTCATCGAGCCTACCGTGGTGGTGACGACCGATCCCCATTTCAAGCTAATGGAAGAGGAGATTTTCGGTCCGGTGGTGACTATTTACGTTTACGACGATGCCGAGTTCGCCAACACCCTTCACATATGCGATCAGACTTCGCCGTATGCGCTGACCGGGGCGATCTTTGCGCGTGATCGGAAAGTGATCGCGCTGGCCGAGCGGACGCTTCGCAACGCCGCCGGTAACTTCTACATCAACGACAAACCGACCGGCGCCGTGGTCGGGCAGCAGCCGTTCGGCGGCGGCCGCGCCTCGGGCACCAACGACAAGGCGGGCGGTATTCAGAACATGCTTCGCTGGACCTCGCCGCGTTCGATCAAGGAAAACCTGGTGCCGCCGAAGGACTATCGTTATCCGTTTATGGGTTGACGATCGACGACGATTATATTACCAACGCCACAGGCGGCGGGATGATTCCCGCCGCCTGTTGTGTTCTTCGGTAT
>Ga0272444_10001720_pt1 | contig 20810 bp, 23 predicted proteins | sample SSMForm13_FD_201033 | JGI IMG/M metagenome (GOLD analysis project Ga0272444, IMG submission 201033) | Marine sediment archaeal communities from Little Sippewissett salt marsh, Falmouth, MA, United States - SSM-Form-13 | ecosystem: Environmental > Aquatic > Marine > Wetlands > Sediment ... | reverse complement strand
CCCCTGAGATTATGGGCAGGGGGAGGGTTTTCTGTGCGGTGTCGCGGCGAGGTGCCTTCGAAGGTGACTGAATCTCTTCTGAAAGACCGTGGTCATGCCATTCTCATGGCTCTTATCGATACCCACATCCGGACGGCCGAGCCTGTAAGCTCCCGGAGCCTGGTGGAGCAGTACAAGCTCGATATCTGTCCGGCCACCGTTAGAAGTGTTATGGCGGAGCTGGAGTCCGAGGATTTTCTCAAGCAGCCGCACACCTCCGCCGGACGGATCCCCACGGAAAAGGCCTACCGTTATTATGTCGACTGTCTCCGGGGACATGAATCGGGAATGGGAAAAGAGCAGATCGAACGGGTCAGGAAAGCCCTGGAAGGTTTTTCCGGTGGTGTTGAGGATTTTCTCCGGAGGACTTCCAGGTTCCTCTCCGACCTGTCCCGCTGTGTAGGGGTAGTGCTCCCCCCCAGACCCGGCCGGGGGTCTTTCCGAAAGGTGACCTTTGTGAGTGTCGGAGGCGATACGATACTCGCCGTCCTGGTCTCGGTGGCGGGAGTGACGACACACAAGCTTGTCAGGACGGGGGAGGGTTTCTCCCAGGAGAGCCTCGACAGGATGTCCTCCTATCTAAACGGCAGATTTTCAGGAATGAGCCTGTCGGAGATGAGGAGGAGGGTCGAGAGGGATCTTGGCCGCGATCTCGAGAACCTGGAGCGCTGGATGGGAGAGGCCCTGAAACTGAGCTCGGGTTTTTTCGAGGAGGTCAGTGGCCCGGAAGTCTATCTGGAGGGAGGGGTGCGTTTCCTGGAAATGCCGGAGTTCCTTACCGATCTTGACAGCATGAGGGCGGTTTTCATGGCCTTCGACGAGAAAAGGGAACTTGTCGCCTTGCTGGATAAGACCATCAGGGCAAGGGATCTTTCCGTGTTCATTGGTTCAGAAACGGGAATGGAGGGGATGAAAGGAACGAGCCTCGTTGTTTCCACTTTCGGGGCGGAGGGGGGTCCCCAGGGAGCTGTTGGTGTTATCGGTCCGACCCGTATGGACTACTCCATGGTCATCCCCCTCGTGAATTCTACAGCGGCGGTCATCAGCGACCGTTTCCCCGTGATCGATGACCGACATTAGCGCAGGAGGTTTCAGTTTGAGCGATCGTCATCGAAAACATCCGGAAGAAAAAAAGAAGCAGGAAAAAACCACCGGGCAGGTCTCTGTTGGAAATAAGGAAGAAGATATGGAAGAAACCGAAGAGGAAAAGGTTGAAAAAGCTCCACCCGTGATCCTTTCTGCCGAGGAGTATCAATCCCTCATGAACCAGATCGAGGAATTGAAGGATCGGTATCTGCGGACGGCCGCGGATTTTGACAATTTCAGAAAGCGGGCGGAGAAGGAGAAAGAGAACGTCATCTGCTACGCCAATGAAAAGCTCATCGGGGATCTTCTCCCGATCCTTGATAATCTGGAAAGGGCTCTTGCCGCCGACCGGGATGGAACCAGTGTTGAGGGAATCCTGGAGGGCGTTCATCTTGTCCGAAAACAGCTTCAGTCGGTACTTGAGGCCTGCGGGTTAGAACCCGTGGAGGCGGTGGGAACCCCCTTTGACCCCATGCTCCATGAGGCCGTTGGCGTCCTTCCCTCAGCGGCCCATAAGGAAGGGACGGTCGTGTCCGAGATGCAAAAGGGTTACAAGCTCAGGGGCAAGGTCCTGAGACATTCCATGGTTCATGTCGCGGCCGGCCACCCCGGAGAGGGGTCCGAGGAAGAAGAGCGTTAGGAGGATGGCTTTAAAGCGTGACTATTACGAAGTGCTGGAGATAAGCCGGGAGGCCTCCCCCGAGGAGATCAAGAAAGCCTACCGGAAACTGGCCATCCAGTATCATCCCGATCGGAATCCGGATAACAAGGAGGCCGAGGAAAGGTTCAAGGAATTAAGTGAAGCCTATTCCGTTCTCTCGGATTCCGAAAAGAGACGGATCTTTGACCAGTTTGGACACGCAGGGCTCTCGGGCAATGGAGGGTTTCCAGGAGGTTTTGATTTCGGCACCTCCTTTGCCGACATGTTCTCCGACCTCTTTCAGGATTTTTTCGGGGTCGGGAGGACTGCCCACAGGCAGCGCGGGGTCCGCGGGGACGACCTGCGGTATCGCCTCGAGATAGAATTTGAAGAAGCTGTTTTCGGAACCCAGAAGGAGATCCGTTTTCCGAGGTTGACCGAGTGTGACCGCTGCCTGGGCGACGGGGTCGAACCCGGCCATGCGCCGGTTCCATGCCAGGTCTGCGGGGGACGGGGAGAGGTCCTTTACCAGCAGGCGTTCTTTACCATGTCGCGGACCTGCCCCAACTGCGGGGGACAGGGGAAGATCGTGGAAAAACCCTGCGTGAACTGCCGCGGGGAAGGGCGCGTCAGGAAAGAAAAGACCCTTTCGGTCCGCATTCCGCAGGGGGTTAATGACGGCACCCGCCTGAGGATAAGGGGGGAAGGGGACAGCGGCCTCGCCGGCGGAGACCATGGTGATCTTTTCGTGCAGGTTCAGGTCAGACCCCATCCCTTTTTTCACCGGGAAAACGATGACATTCTCTGCGACGTTCCCGTAAGGATGGAAATGGCGGCGACAGGGGGCAAGATTGACGTGCCCACCCTGGAGGGTCCCATGGAGTTCAAGATCCCGCCCGGAACCCAGCCTGGCCAGGTCTTCCATTTCCGGGGGAAGGGTGTCCCCAGGTTGGGCCGGAGCGGAAAGGGGGATCAGTACGTCCGTATCCAGGTGGAAATCCCGGCAAAACTTTCCCGCACCCAGAAAAAGCTCCTCGAGGAATTTTCCTCGGAGTCAAAACCCTCCCATTACCGGACCGTAACCGACTTTACCAGGAAGTTCTCCGCGTATGAGGAAAAGAAACAGAATACGGATAAGTAGATCCAGTGCACGAGTGCACCGGTGCACTCCAATCCTCAATTTAAAATTTTCAAACTTCATTCCTCTGCCCTAAAATGGGCATCCTTCGTAGCCCTCTGGGCTAAAGATCCCTGGTTCGAAAACAGTTAACGCAAAGGACGCAGAGGCGGCTCTCTGGGAGGCCGTTAATAGCGACGTCCAACGTCCAACGCCTAACGTCCAACGGACAAATCTCTGGTGCACCTGTGCACCTGTGCACTTGTGCACTGACTCCTCAATTCTCAATCCTCTGCCCTGAGCGGGCACCCTTCGCGGCCCTCTGCGTTAAGACACTCGTCTTAAAAGCATGGAACGCAATGGACGCAAAGGCGGCTCGCTGGGAGGCCGTTAATAGCGACGTCCAACGTCCAACGCCTAACGTCCAACGGACAAATCTCTGGTGCACCTGTGCACCTGTGCACTTGTGCACAAGATTTTCTTTCCACTTTCCACTTTTCCTAAAATCCTTTCAGCTGATTTTCCAGGACCGGCCGGTACTGGAGGGCTTCCGCCAGGTGTTGCGGGGAGGGGAATTGGTCTCCTTCCAGGTCGGCGATGGTCCTTGCCACCTTCAGGACGCGGTGATAGCCCCTTGCCGTCATTCCAAGGTTTCTCATGGCTCCCTCCAGGATCCTTTTGTGTGCGGGTCCCAACCTGACCGCCTCGCGCAGTCTGTCGGCGGAAAGACGGGAATTTAAAGCCCCCGGTTCCTTTCCGAAACGACGGTACTGAACTGACCTGGCGTCATCAACTCTATCAAGAACCGCTCGGGAAGACTCCCCACGATCCTCTGATTGAAGGGTCTCAGGCCCAAGGGCGCGAACCTGGACAATGAGATCGATCCTGTCCAGAAGAGGTCCGGAGATGCGCCTCCGGTAGCGTGCGACAGCCGCCGGCGGACAGGAGCAAGGTTTTGTTTCATGGCCGAAAAAGCCGCAGGGGCAGGGATTCGTCGTTCCCACCAGGAGAAAGTCGGCCGGGTAGGCGACGGAGCGTGACGCCCTGGAGATGATGATCTTTCCATCCTCGAGGGGCTGCCTCAGGATTTCAAGGGCGGACCTATTGAACTCCGACATCTCGTCCAGGAACAGGACCCCCCTGTGGGCGAGGGTAATCTCCCCGGGTCTGGGGATGTTCCCGCCCCCGGCAAGTCCGATATGGGAGATCGTGTGGTGGGGAGAACGGAAGGGAGGCGTGTCCATCGGCCCTTCTCCGGGGGACAGGAGGCCGGCGATGCTGTGGATGGCGGTAACTTCCATGGATTCTTCCGGCCCGAGGCGGGGAAGGATCCCCGGAAGGCGGCGGGCCAGCATTGTTTTCCCCGAACCCGGGGGGCCCATCATGAGGATATTGTGGCCTCCGGCCGCGGCGATTTCCATGGCCCGCCTGGCAAGAAGCTGGCCGTTAACCTCATTCAGGTCGGGGATCCTGTCCGGTTTCCGGACGGAGGGTTTCCGGGCTGTCTCCAGGCTCCGTGACCCTCTGAGATATTCCGTCAGTTCCGAGAGCCGGTTGGCCTGCAGGGGGAGGCATCCCTCCACGAGAGATGCCTCCGATGCCATTTCCCGGGGGAGGATCAATCCCTCGAGGCCGCAGTTTCGGGCAAGGAGCGCGGCGGGGAAGGCCGGTTCCCTTCCCACCACTTCTCCCGTAAGGGAAAGCTCCCCCATGACAAGGTGTCCGTCCAGGGCCGCCGCGGGAAAGGCTTTCAGGGCGGCGAGGATCCCAAGGGCGATGGGGAGATCGAAACGGCTCCCTTCCTTTTTGAGATCGGCGGGAGCCAGGTTCACGGTGACCCTGGCCGGCGGCAGTTCATAACCGGAATTTCTCAGGGCCGCAAGGACCCTTTCCCGGCTCTCCCGGACCGCCGTATCCCCCATGCCGACGATGGTGAGCCCGGGGAGGCCGCTCGTGATATCGAGTTCCACGAAGACGGGAACGGCCTTGAGGCCCGATATGGTACAGGAAAGGATTCGGGAAACCAAAGGCGGCACCTTCCTTTCAGACAGGTTTGTTTTTTGAAAGGGGACGGCTGCGGCCGCTTCCTCTTCCACCTTGAATTCCCATTGCAATTGGGGGGCCATGGGGTATTCGTGCGTACTTCCGGCATGTATTTCTTTTTGGGTTTTGATGCATGTTTTAAATATCTCCCCGGGATTCGGTAATAAATCCTTTAAAAATAAAAGGTTGTAAGAAATTGGCAGTGTTTTTTCAGGGTTTCGATGGCCCCTGCCTGTATAAGTTTTTTGTACAAATCGACATTGAACAATGTTTTCAAAGACTCGTTGGATAAGAAATTTTAGTTTTATTTCAATGACTTATAAAAAATACACTTTCTTGTGGGGATTTGGAATGGATTATGCTCTTCCTAGTGCAAAGCAATTGGATGGCCCGCGGTTTTCGGTTCGGGGCCAAAAAAGGAGGTCGTCGCCATGAAGAAATACATTTCCAGGACAAAAGGTTTCGGGCGGAAGGTCGGTCTGATGGCTGTCTCTTTCCTATGCCTTGCCACATCGGCTGTGGGCGACGCCGCTGGGAATTCAGGTTCAGGTGGATTAAGCCCTCTTATGATTGTTTTCCTCGCCTTTATCGGTGTTTTTGTCCTGATGCAGCTGATTCCTGCGGCCGTTATTTTCGGTTCCCTTGTTTCAGCTGTCTTCAAGAAGTCCAAGAAGAGCGAGGAGAATGGCCCGGTCAACGAGCGGATCTGAGCTTTCGGCCGATCCCTGGCTGTCTCTGACCTGTTCCTGAAGGAGGGTTGGAAAGAATGGAAGTTCTTCTTGTTGCCGATGAGGATCAGCGGAACCGTGACCGCATCGCCGGGGTGTTTGACGAGACGGAGTATCAGGTTGTGGCCCGCGATTCGGTGGATGCCGTGATGAGGGATGTGCTAAGAAAAGACGCCGAGGTTGTAATTCTCGGTAGTGTTTTCGACAGCATCCCCGCGGGAGAACTGATCCCCATCCTGAAAAGCTGTAATCCGAACCTGACCATCATCCTTATTACTAAAGAGGTACCTCTGCCCCTCATGAGGAAGCTCCGGAGGGAGGGGATTTTCTATCATGCCCTCATGCCTGTGGAGACCGATGACCGGGATGAGCTGCTCCAGGCTGTTCAGTGTGCCTTCAAAAGAGTGGTTCATTTACCTCCAGGACGGGTCAGGTGTCAGTTCCCCAAAGTAGGGAATCCCCTGGGGAAGCATTAGGGAAATGGCCATGAAAAGCCTGGTGTTCTCATTTTTGGTTTTGGTTTCGACCCTGGCAGCCCCTTCAGCGTGGGCGATGGAAGGGACGCAGGCCGGCCAAGGTGGTTTTCTTGTCCTTGTCTTTCTGGGTGTCTGCGCTTTGGTTGTTGTCTCCCAGGTGGTCCCTGCGCTGATCCTGATGATGGGAAAGGTGTCCGGTCTGGCCCGGAAAGCCGGCGGGAAAAAGGAGATGGTTCTTGTTCCCGCCGGCCGGGAAGAGAGAAATTAATTTTTTTAAAGGTTTTTTCGACGTCTCAAGTTTTTCGTGACGACTGGAAAAAAGGATCGTCCCTCTCTAGAAAAAGGCGTGGCCTCCGGAAAGGGAGTACGCCAGGAAAAAAAGAAAGGAGAAAGAAACATGAAATCCATTGGAAACACCCTCTTGACCACCGCTTTCATCCTGGGGTACGCGACCCCTGTCCTGGCCCAGACCGGGCGGGTGGATAAAAGCGGTCTTTTCGTCTGGGCTTTTTTCGGCCTTTGTGCGGTGATCGTTGCGGCTCAGGCCATTCCGGCTCTCATGATGATGGTGGGGACTGCGCGGGCGGTCGCCAAAAAGGTTAAGGAAGCAGAGCCTGTTCCTGCGGAGAGCAAGGTCGAGAACAGCTGAGAAGGATCCAAGGCAATAATAGCTTGATGCGCCTCGCGCGGCGCAGATCTCATTGGCGAAGGGAGGGGATAATGCGCGATACAATGAAGATTTTTGTTGTACTGAGTGCGGTAATGATCGCACTCACGGTAGCATGGCCGGGGGGTCTCCTCCCGGCCTTCGCATGGGATGACGAGGATTGTGAATCCTGTCATGGGGAACCTTCCATTTCTGAAGAGGGGGGTGCCTATCTTTTCGTCGATCAGGCTCGTTTTGAGAGGACATCCCATGCGGATGTGGGATGCACTTCCTGCCACGAATCCGTGAGCGAGGACCATCCTGATGATGAACAGAGGCCCTCGCGGGCCGGATGCGGCGAGTGTCACGATGACATCGAGGCCGAGTACGGCCAGAGCGGCCACGCGGAGAACGCGGACTGCACCGACTGCCACAACCCCCATTACGTCCATCCCCTGGTAGGGGTTTCGGGGATCGATGTCAACTGTACCTGCATGGAGTGTCATGAGGAGGAGGACGTGGTGTCGACCCACGGGGTCTGGCTGCCCCAAACCATCCTCCATATCCGGGCCCTGCCGTGCATCGCCTGTCACACTGCCTCCGAGGAGTATGCGGTCACATTTTACGTGGAGTCCATGAAAGAGGGGATGGGCATGAACCCGACAGCCTCTCCCGCCACCCACGATGAATTGATGGCCCTGGCAAAGGAAGGCGAAGACGTGGCCTCGATCATAGACCTGGACGCTGACGAGGAGATTTCCTTCGAGGAACTTCAGACCTTCTATCACAGGGGAAGGGCCTATGATCTGCGGTTGTGGGGGATGATGACCCCGGAAGAGGCTACCCACAGCTACACGACCCTGGACAACCGGTGGGACTGCAGTTTCTGTCATGCCAAGGGCCCGGAAACGGTGCAGAAGAGCTTTGTGGCCCTGCCGGGACCCCATGGCGGTTACGAAAGAATCCCTGTTCATGGTGAAGCGGCCCTGGGAGATCTTTTCGGCAGCCCTGACTTCTATATGATCGGGGCCACCCGATCCAGAATCCTGACTCTTCTCGGGTTTGCCATCGTTCTCGGCGGCCTGGCCGTTCCCGTCTTTCACGGCACCTTGAGGCTTCTGACCATGCGCAACAGAAGAAGGGAGAAGTGAGTCATGCAGGAGGAGCAAGAGAAGATCTATCTTTACCCGACGCCTTTGCGTATCTGGCACTGGCTCCACGCCTTCGCCATCGTCACTCTCATTGTCACCGGGGCCGAGATCCGTTTTCCCGAGTACGTGCAGCTGCTCGGAAACTACAAGGCCTCCGTGCGCGTGCACAACGCGGCCGGGATCATGGTCGCCTTTACCTTTGTCATGTGGTTCATTTACTATGCTTTCTGGAAACGCAACCTTTTTCGAATCTACATCCCGTCGATAGAGGATATCAGGCACGGCATGATCCGCCAGGCGCTTTTCTATGGGTTCAAGTTTTTCCGGGGCGACCCGAACCCTCACCATGTGACGCCTGAGAACAAGTTCAACGCCCTTCAGAAAACGGCCTATATGGCGGTCATGTTCGTTTTCGTTCCCCTGGTCGTCATTACGGGGGTGCTGCTTTTGAATGTTGCCCCGCTCAGGGACATGGTTCTGGCGGTAGGAGGGCTCAATTTCCTCATGGGATTGCACTGGGTCCTGGCCTGCATATTCCTTGCTTTCCTCATCACCCATCTCTATCTGTCCACATTGGGGTCTACTCCATGGGCCCACTTTATTCCCATATGGACGGGTTGGGAGGAAGTGGAGAATCCACCTCACGAGGAAACGTGACTTTTCAGCGGCGGCCCAAAAGGACCGCCGCTGGTTTTTTGGGGTAAAGGGGATGCGCCGGCCAGGGTGACCTCCGGACAAGGGGAGCTTCGTGGGTCTTCCCCTGCAGGCCGGCAGGAAGATTTTGGCCGGCATGTCCATTCGGCCCATGATTTTTCAGCGGAAAGGATATAGAATTTCCGGGGAGGCTTCGATATTATCATCACCATCATAGTGCCGGGAAGGGCTGGAAGAAGGAGAAAAAACCATGTTCAGGCAATTTGCCTCGAAAGAGATCATCAATGTGGCGATGGTGGTCACCGGTTTTACCATCGTCTGTTGCATCCTCCTTTACACCTTCATCAAGTCGGACATGATAGAGGGGGCCAAGGCCTATGAATCGACCCTTGCCGACACGATCTACAGGTCCATGAAGTACTCCATGCTCAAGTCCGATTTCGGGAGTCTAGAGCAGATTTTAAAAGATATCGGAGACCAGGACCGGGTTGAGTACGCAAGGATTTTCAAGGGGTTGGGAGAAGTGCGTTTTTCCAGCGACGAATCCGAGATCGGGACAATGGTTGCCGGGGATTCCCCGGGCTGCGCAAAGTGCCACCAGGGTTCCGAGCCCTCCTTCTCCATGGGTTCAATGACCCATTCCTCCCTGTATCTTAATGAAAGGGAAGGGGGGACCCTTTCCATGGTCGTTCCCATTCCCAACCACCCGGACTGCTCCACCGGTGACTGCCATCGTTATCACCCTCCGGAAAAAGAACTCCTCGGGGTCCTCGAGGTCGGGGTTTCCCAGGAACACGTGGACCACTGCCTGACCCTTCTTAAGTGGCGCATGTTCGTTTTTTGTGTCATGATTTTGATCCTCACTTTGGGAGGAGTGACGGCTTTGTTGTGGCGAAACGTCATGCTCCCTCTCACCCAGATAGCGGATTTTGCCGAGGACAGGGCGGCCGGGAATCTCGACCGCGAACCCCCAAGGGGGACCGGTGATTTCAAGAGACTGGCGAATGCCATCGAGAAGATGGGATCTGCCACCCGACAACCAGGTCAGGGAGAAGAGAATACCGGGGAGGGGTCTCCTGATTCCGAAAGGAGTTAGGAAAAGGAAGTATCTTTTATGAACCGGGGGCCATCCTGCCGCGAGGAAACAACCCGGGAAAGGACGGTTCATGGGGGAAAAACGGGAGGCCTCTCCGGAAAGCATATCCAGACCGGAGCAGACGCGCGCCGAGATCGAGGAGCGCATCAGGACCTATCGTCTCCAGGCCCGAAAAGGGAGTCTTGGGCTCATCCTCTTTGTCGTTATCAGCATCTTCGCCATCCCCGGTTTCAGGTTTCTTCCGGATCTCCCGGAAAAGGCGCGGCAGATCCTGGGGGCCCCTCCCAAACCCGAATGGATCAGCCTTGCCCTCGTGGTTTATGTCTTTTCTGCCCTGATCCTCATCCTGGCCAGGATCACGCAGGGCTCCGGAGGGTATCGTGGCTGGTCCCACCTTTTTTACATCACCTCTTTCTACATTTTTTTCGGGTTCACCGAAGTGTCAAGGGACTCTTTCTGGGCCGTTTTCGTTTCGGGTCTCATCATCCTGGGCCTCGAGAACTTCGCAGTCAGGAGTCACAGCAAAGAGGTCATCGAAGAAGAGCTGGAGAAACTGAAAAGGTTGGAAAAGGCTCGTGGATCCTGAATCCACTCTTCCGTCCGTGATTTGCCGCTGATAAAGATCATCTTTCCCGGGAGGGATTTTTCCTTCCCTTAACTGTCCTGATTTTAGAGAGGTTCTGTATAAATGCGATTCGGCCTGCTGGCCAAATTTTCCATCATCAGTGCGGTCGTTCTCCTGTTCACCATGACCGTTTTTACCTTTTTCAACATCCTGACCCTCAAAAAGGCGTTCATGGATATCTACACCAGCGATGTGGATCGCCTCAGCGAAACGATCCTGCGCACCACCTACAACGCCATGCTCAGCGGGAGGACTCACGAGGCCTATCAAGCCATGGAGCAGGCGGGTGCCCAGGAGGGGATCAGAAACATCCGCCTTGTCGACAAGACCGGTGTCGTCCGGTTCTCCCTTGTCCCTGGCGAGATTAATACCCGGATCGACAAGGACACCGACCAGAGCTGCGGCACCTGTCACATGGACGGGGCGCTCAAGACCGACGCTTCCACCATGGACCGAAGCCATGTTTTCCAGGAGCCGGACAGTTCCAAAGTCCTGGGGATGACCCGGGCTATCTACAACCAGCCGGACTGCTACACGAGCGACTGCCATTACCATCCGCCCGAAGCGAACCTCCTGGGGGTCCTCGATCTTTTCATCTCCCTCGAAGGCGTCATGGGCAAGGTTGGGGAATACAGAAAAAACGTCCTCGTGGAGCTTGTTTTCCTCGTTCTCGCTCTTGCCATATGTCTGTACTATCTGATCACCCGGCTTATCATTTCCCCGGTCAAAACCCTTCTTGAGCAGACCAGGGCCCTTTCGAGGGGCGAATGGCGTCTGGTTGAAAACGCACCGAACGACGAGATCGGTGAACTGGCAGACTCCTTCAACGAAATGACCCTCAGCCTGAAAAAAGCCCGGGAGGAACGGGAACGCTGGGCCACCACCCTTGAAACCAGGGTTGAAGAGCGCACCCGGAAGATCAGGGAGATGCAGTCCGTTCTCATCCGGTCCGAGAAGCTGGCTTCATTGGGTGAACTTTCCGCCGGGATCGCTCACGAACTGAACAACCCTCTTACGGGGATTATCCTGCATGCGTCCATTCTCGATCGGAGCGCCAGCCTCCCGGAAGATCTTCGGGAGGACCTCGAAACCATTATCGGCGAGGCGCAGCGCTGCGCCAGGATCGTAAGAAATCTCCTGGATTTTTCCCGCAAGTCGGAACCCCAGAAGACCATGGCCAACATCAACAAGGTCCTCGAGAGAGCTCTGGATCTGGTGAAAGACCTGTCCGCCTTTCATGACATCAAAATTGAAAGGGAATACTCCCCCGATCTTCCCGAGATGCTTATCGACGCCGGCCAGATGGAGCAGGTCTTTATCAACATGTTTGTCAACGCCAGCCAGTCGATGGAAGAAGGCGGGATGCTGGCCGTGAAAACCGGCCTCGATCCGGAAGGGAAGTGGCTCCTTGTCCATGTGGAAGACACGGGGCAGGGCATCAGAAAGGAACACCTGGAGAAGATTTTCGATCCGTTTTTCAGCACGAAAGGAGCCAAGGGCACAGGCCTTGGCCTGTCGGTTTCCTACGGCATTGTCGAAGGCCACGGAGGCACCCTCGAGGTGCGCAGCGAAGTGGGGAAAGGAACGGTTTTTTTGGTGAAGCTGCCGGTTTAGGCCAGGAAAGGATTCTTGCCTCTGGTCTCTGGACTCCGGACTCTGGACTGAACCCTGAACGCTTTTCCTGCTCAGAATTCCTTTTTTCTACCTGATATCCCGTGGCGTTTGAGCAGGGCCTGGAAGTTGGGGCGTAGCATGCCCACATCATCCGCGGCCTTTGTGATGTTCCAGCCGCATCGTTCCAGGGCCTTGAGGAGGAACTCCTTTTCCAGGGGCGCGACGGCTTCTGCCCGGAGTTTTTTCTTCAGGACCTTGAGCTCTTCGGCTGATTCGGGCACCCGGTCCTCGCACAGGGGCGATTCCTCCCTCATAAATTCCCTGACTTCCAGGTCCCCGGGCTGGATGAGGTCTCCCTTGACCAGCACCACAGCCCTTTCAATGATGTTTTCCAGCTCCCTGATGTTTCCCGGGAAGGGGTACTGTTTCAGGATGGCCATGGCTGCCGGGGAGAGCCCCCGGACTTCCTTGCCGATCTCTTCCGAATGGATCCTCAGAAAATGGCTGATGAGAATGGGGAGGTCCTCCATCCTTTCCCGAAGCGCGGGAAGGTGGATGGGAACGATATTGAGTCTGTAGAAAAGATCCTCGCGGAATTCGCCCTTTGCCACCATTTCCTTCAGGTTCCTGTTGGTTGCCGCGATGAGGCGGATGTCGATCTCAACCGCGTTCGTCCCGCCCACGGGGGTAATGACCCTCTCCTGAAGTACGCGCAGCAGTTTCGCTTGTATGGAGGGGCTGATGTTGGCCACCTCGTCCAGGAAGAGAGTCCCGCCGTCAGCCACCTTGAAAAGGCCCATCTTTGTCTGGGTGGCTCCCGTAAAGGAACCCTTGACGTGGCCGAAGAGCTCGCTTTCCAGGAGGGTTTCCACCAGGCTGGTGCAATCGATGGCGATAAAGGGCTTGCTGCGGCGATGGCTCATCTGATGTACAGCCTGGGCGGCCAGGTCCTTTCCGGTTCCGCTCTCGCCTGTAACAAGGACCGTACTGTCCGTGGGAGCTACCTGCTGGATCCTCCGGCACACCTTCTCCATGGCTTCGCTCTGCCCTACCATCTTTTCGCAGCCGAAACGCTCGGTAAGGGGCCGGGTTGGAGAGTGTTCTTCAAGGAAGATGGTGCGGTGTTCGAGGGCCTTGTTGACCTTTTCCAGGATGAGATCCGCGGTAAAGGGCTTGGGGATGTAATCGAAAGCCCCCATTTTCATCACTTCGACGGCGTTGTCCAGAGTTGAATAACCCGTGATGAAAATGACGGGGACATTGGGCTGAAGGGTGGTTATGGATTTCAAGACCTCCATCCCGTCCATCCCGGGCATCTTGAGATCGGTGATGACGGTGCTAAAATCCATTGCCTGAAGCTTTTCCAGGGCTGAATAACCGCTGTCGCTCAGTTCGACCTCGTATCCTTCCCCGGCAAGGATGCGGCGAAGACCGTCCCTGATGGTTTTTTCATCATCGACGACGAGGATGCGGGCTCCGACCAAAATTTTCCTCCCTGCCGAAACCACCGGCTAACAGGAGCCGGGAACGGCGAAAAACGTTTCTTCTCCCTGGGGTTTTTTCCAGACCCGTAAACGGCTTCCCATTTTCTTACAGAATAATTGACCCTTGTGCAAGGCGGAGGAAAAAGCAGTACCGAGTCCAGAGTCTGGTGTCAAGAACGTCCAACGTCCAACGTCCAACGAAAATTCAGTCCAGAGACCCAAGTCTGGTATCTGCCGTCTGGAATCTGAGAGCTGAGATCCGGAATCCGGAGCCGAAAACCCCGGGAAGACTCGTTGCATTCATCGGCCGGGGCCTCCCTTTTTCCTGACAAAGGCCCTGCGCTTCCTCAAAGCATCCCTTTTTCGTCCCTCATCGTATTCTCCGGATGTTGTATCAAAGGCACCCCTGACGTGTTGGATCCCACGGATAGGGAACCGTCTGCCGGCGTCGACGGCCACGATGTCGAAGCGACAGAAGGAAAGGGTCCTCGGGTGGAATTTCAGATAGCTCATCGCCGCCCTGACCGTTCGGGCGACCTTGATGGGGTCTACCGTCGCGAGAGGGTGCTGAAGGCCGCCCGTTGTCCTCGTCCTGACCTCTGCGAAGATCAGCAGGCTCCCTTTTGTGGCGATGATGTCTATCTCCCCGACCCGGCAGAGGAAATTCCTGTGGATGATCCGGTAGCCTTTCATGCGCAGGTACCAGACGGCCAAGGACTCGCCCCGCGATCCCGTGCGGAGGTGCCGGGGTTTTTTCTTCCAAAGCGGCATGGGATGGACGATGCAAGGAAAAGGCCAGAGGAAGGAACGACAGTACGAAAAGACTCTGCCGGGAATCTGGAACCAGCCAAGAAGACCCGAGGCGGATGGACGACTTGACGAAAAATCAGAAAAGAAAAGAAGGCCGTGCTTTTCCCAAAACCCACTGATTCATTCAGCGGCTTGGTCAGAAGATTTCTTCGCTGAGTCGTCCCGTCGCTTGGTCGTTCTTCACCACGTATTCCCGCACTCCGCGGAAAGTCGTGCGATGGATGGGACAAGGGCCGAAGCGGACGATGGCTTCGAGGTGTTCCTTTGTCCCATACCCTTTGTGGCGGTCAAAGCCGTACTCGGGCCAGAGCTTGTGGTATTCCCCCATGAGCCGGTCCCTGTGCGTTTTGGCCAGGATGGAGGCCGCGCCGATGGACTGCGAGATCTTGTCTCCCTGAACGCAGACCCTGGATGGGACCCCCAGGATGGGGGAGCGGTTCCCGTCGACAAGCACGACCTCGGGGGAGGGATGCAGCTTTCCCACCGCCATGGTCATGGCCTGCATGGTGGCCTCGAGGATATTGATCTGGTCGATAACGGAGTTTTCCACCATGGCCACCTTCCAGGACAGGGCAGCCGAGAGGATCTGGTCGCAGAGCTTTTCCCTTCGGGAGGGAGAATGGCTTTTGCTGTCCAGGTGAAGAGGCAGGCCGGAGTCTGCGGGAAGAATGACCGCGGCCGCGAAAACCGGGCCGGCAAGAGGGCCTCTGCCGGCCTCGTCCACGCCGGCAATCAGGGAATATCCCTTGCTCCGGTATTCCTCGTCGAGGGGAGGAGGGGTGAGGGACATGTTAAGAGAATACCAGAAGGGAGAAGGGAGATGAAAGTGCACATGTGCACATGTGCACCTGTGCACCAGGAAGGTTCTGGTTTCTCAGTACTTGTCCTTCTCTTTGATCCTTGCTTTTTTCCCCTTAAGCTGGCGCAGGTAGTAAAGCTTGCTGCGCCTGACCCGACCGAGTCGGACGACCTGGATCTTGTCCAGTTTGGGGGAATGGAGGGGGAACACCCTTTCCACGCCAATGCCCGCGGTGACTTTTCGGACGGTTATTGTGGACCTGAGGGCCGCCCGCTTGCGGGCGATGACAACCCCTTCGAAGACCTGGATGCGTTCCTTCTCCCCTTCGATAATCCGGTAATGGATGCGCACAGTTGATCCGATGGGAGTGTCGGGGAGGTCCCTTCTCATGTGTTCTCTTTCGAACATCTCAATGGGTTTCATGACTGCTCCGGGGAAAAAGTTTAAGAAATCGATTGTCCGTAAATTCTTCGGAAAATTGGATTATAGGGAAAATTTTCTGACAGGCAAGGGAAAAATGCTTCATTTTTCCTGATCATCTTCAAATTTACCAGTTTTTTTGCTCTTTACCATGGATTTAATAAAATCTTGGTCTTCCTCGGTCAGGTCGGCGGATTCAAGAAGGTCGGGTCTTTTCCTCAACGTGTTGAGGAGGGCCTTTCTTCGCCTCCATTCGGCGATGCGGGCGTGGTCGCCGGACAGGAGGACCTCGGGAACGCCCAATTCCATGAATTCGGCGGGACGGGTGTACTGGGGATATTCCAGCAGACCGTCGGAAAAACTCTCATCGGTGGAGGAATCCTCGTCTCCGAGAACGCCGGGAAGGAACCTCGCGATGGCGTCGATGACAGCCAGGGCCGGGAATTCCCCTCCTGTGAGGACGAAGTCGCCGATGCTCAGTTCCCTGATGGGCAGGAGGTGGCGGACCCTTTCGTCCACCCCCTCGTAACGGCCGCAGATCAGGGCCAGCTCCGGATGGCAGGCCAGTTGACGGGCCAGGCTGTGGCTGAACTTTTCGCCCTGGGGTGAGAGGAGCAGCATTGGGGTCCCCTCCGGCAGGGAAAGGGAGTGGACCGCCCGTACGATGGGCTCCGGTTTCATCACCATCCCGGGCCCCCCTCCATAGGGATAGTCGTCCACTACGTGGTGGCGGTCCTCGGCGAAATCCCGGATGTCCACCGGGTTTACGCGGATTATCCCCCGGTCCACGGCTTTTCCGAGGATGCTGGCCGAGGTGCCCCCGATGATGATTTCAGGGAATATGGTCAGGACGTGGAAGATCATTCGGTATCTCCATTAACGAGTCCGGGCAGGCGGGTCAGGCGGATGGTTCCGGCCTCGAGATCCACTTCGCTGATCGTGCCTGAGGCGAAAGGGACGAAGAATTCTTTTCCCCCCGGCTTTTTCCCTGCCAGCAGGGGCGGACCTCCGGTCTGGAGGATGTGGCTGATTTTTCCCACGATGTTGCCTTCATGGTCCTGCAGGGTGAGCCCTTCGAGGTCATGGAGGAAAAACTCCCCCTCCTCGAGGGGCCGCAGTTCCCCCCTGGGCAGGCACAGGACCTTTCCCCTCAGGCTCTGGGCCTTGTCTATGGTGTCGATCCCTCCAAGGGAGATCAGCGGCAGGCCCTTGTGCATCCTTATCCTCAGCACCTCGACCGGTTCTCCGGGTTCTGGCCCCAGGAAAAATCTTTCGGCCTCCGTAAGGGTGGGGAGGTGGTCGGTAAGGGGGCGGACGACGACCTCCCCTCGGCGCCCGTGGGGACGGAGGATCTGCGCGACAATGAAAAGGTCATCCATGGAGAGAAAAACGGCCGCGGTGGCGGCCGCGGAGGGTCAGGTGGTGCTGGAGATTCCCCGCTTCTCGTCGAACTTCTTTAAAATGCCGGTTTTGGAAAAAAGGCTGCGGACGGTATCCGTCGGTGCCGCGCCCTGGTCGAGCCAGTAAAGGGCCCTTTCCTCCTGGATGGAAATTCCGGCAGGATCCTCCCCCGGTGCATAAGTGCCGATGTTCTCGATGAAACGACCGTCGCGGGGTGAGCGGATGTCGGCCACAACCACCCGGTAAAAGGGCTGTTTCTTTTTACCCATTCTTTTAAGTCTGATGCGAACTGCCAAGGGTTATCCTCCTGATACAATCTAGTCCTAGAGTCCAGAAAGTCCAGAGTCCAGAGTTTAAGTCCATGGTCCAAAGTCAAAGTCCGGATTCCGCCGGATTCCGGAGGTTGCCGGGTATCCCGCAAGTCTCCGTAAAAAACCTTTTATTATCTTTTATTCACAGGTTCGTCAAATGGAAAGGTGAAAAGGGAAAAAGAAATAGTGCAGAAGTGCACTTGTGCACCAGTGCAGGTGTGCGGGGTGATTGGTGATTAGTGATTGGTTTTTACCAGTCACGAGTCACCAGTCACTGACTCTGGACCCTTCGACAAGCTCAGGGCAGGCTCTTAACTGAATTTTCGTTGAACCTTGGACATTGGAGGTTGAACGTTTTTCCAGTTCTAGATCGGCAGTCCCGGGAACCCTTTCCCTTTCCCCATCATTTTCATCATCTTCTTGGTCTGTTCGAACTGTTTGATCAGCCGGTTCACGTCGGCGGGGGTGGTTCCTGATCCGGCTGAAATCCTTTTTCGCCTGCTGCCGTTGAGGATTTTCGGGTTCCTGCGCTCTGCCGGGGTCATGCTGTCGATGATCGCTTTGATGCGGACCAGTTCACCGTCATCCACTTCGGTCGGCATGGAAGCCTTCATCTTACCCGGGAGGGGGAGCATGGAGAGGATGTCGGAAAGGGAGCCCATTTCCCGGATTTTCGAAAGCTGGTCGCGAAAATCCTCGAGGTCGAAATCACCCTTGCGCTGTTTCCGGATGAGCTTTTTCGCCTCTTTTTCCTCGAAGGCTTTTTCGGCCTTGTCGATGAGCGTCAGAACGTCACCCATCCCGAGGATTCTCGAGGCCATCCTTTCGGGATGGAAGGGCTCAAGCCCGTCCAGCCCTTCCCCCACCCCCGCGTATTTGATGGGGACCCCGGTCACGCTGCGCATGGAAAGGGCGGCACCGCCCCTTGCGTCCCCGTCGAGTTTTGTCAGGATGATTCCCGACAGGGTCAGGCGCTGATGGAAGGTTTCGGCGACGTTGACCGCGTCCTGCCCGGTCATCGCATCGGCGACGAGCAGGGTTTCCTGAGGGCCAACCATTCCCGCGAGGGTCGATACCTCCTTCATCATCTCCTCGTCCACATGAAGGCGACCGGCGGTGTCGATGATCACGGTGTCGCACCCCGCCCTTCCCGCCTCAACGGAAGCTTTCCGGTATGCCTCGAGGGAAGAGGACGCGTCCCCGACCGCGAAGACGGGGACCTGGATCCTTTTTCCCAGCGTGACCAGTTGGTCCACCGCTGCCGGGCGGCTCAGGTCGGCTGGAACGAGGCAGACTTTTCCCCCTTGTTCCTTGAGGTTCAGGGCGAGCTTCGCGCATGTGGTGGTTTTCCCCGAACCCTGAAGTCCAACGAGGAGGATCCTGGTTGGAGGGATGGGAGCCCTGGCTAGAGACGTCCGGCTTCCCCCCAGAAGACCTGTCAACTCGCCGTGGACGACCTTGATCACCTGCTGGGCCGGGGTCAGGCTTTCCATGACCTCCGATCCGAGGGCTCGTTCCCGGATGCTCGAGATGAAGTTTTTGACAACCTTGAAGTTGACATCGGCCTCCAATAACGCTAGTTTTATTTCCCGGAGGGTCGCGTCGATGTCGGCTTCGGAAAGCTTCCCCCGAGCCTTCAGTTTTTTAAAGACGCTTTCCAGTTTTTCTGTAAGGTTCTGAAACATCCTAATCCCCGCAGTCGCGCATTTATGGTTCGGATCGTGCTGTTTCGGGAGGCGGTTGGCGAAAATGATGTCGGAAACTCTGTTAAAGATGTTTCCTGACAGTTGTCAATTCCGGGAAAATATGGAATGGTAAAGCGTTTGTCAAGGTTGCCCCGAAAGATGGTTCTTCCACAAGCGGCTGCAATGTGATCCCCGCTTGAACTGCGGGGGACAGGAAACGGATCTAACAGGCGCGGAAAGAGACAGGAGTGAGGTAGGCCAATGAAAACCCTTATTCTGATTATCATCAGCACGGTGTTTATCAATAACTTCGTGCTGGCCCGATTCCTGGGCGTATGCCCCTTCATGGGGGTGTCGAAGAAGATCGAGACGGCCATAGGGATGGGCATGGCGGTTATCTTCGTCATGACGGTGGCCTCGGCGGTGACATGGAACATCCAGAGATTCGTCCTGATCCCCTTCGACCTCGGATATCTTCAGACGATCATGTTCATCCTGGTCATTGCTTCCCTGGTACAGCTGGTGGAAATTTTCATTCGAAAAGCCAGCCCGGCCCTCTATCAGGCCTTGGGGATCTTCCTTCCCCTTATTACGACCAACTGCGCCGTGCTGGGCATGGCGATCCTTTCCATCCAGAAGGATTACAATTTCATCTCCGCCATCACCTTCGCCCTGGGTTCCGGGATAGGGTTCACCGTTGCCCTCCTTTTGATGGCCGGGATTCGCGAACGGCTGGAGATGGCCGATGTCCCAAAACCTTTCACAGGCACGGCTGCGGCCTATGTGACAGCCGGCCTCCTTTCCCTCGCTTTCATGGGGTTCTCGGGAATGGTGAAATAACGCTATGATTTCCGCCGTCGTAAGCCTAACAAGTCTTGGTGTCGTCGCCGCCTACGGCCTCAGCCTGGCGTCGAAAAAATTCCATGTGGAGGTTGATCCCAGGCTCGAGGTTCTCGAAGGGGTCCTGCCCGGAGCCAACTGCGGGGCCTGCGGATACCCCGGCTGTTCCGGATTTGCCGCGGCGCTCCTGGCCGGAGAAGCCGAGCCCACATCCTGCGCCCCTGCCAACGATGAGACCATCAGCAAGGTGGCCGAGGTTCTTGGCCTCGAGGTGGGAGAAAGAGTGCGCCTCGTCGCCATGCGCCGGTGCGGGGGAGGGCTGGACAAGGCCGTCCTTCAGGCCCAGTATGAGGGGATAGAGGATTGCCGGGCCGCCGTTCTCGTCGGAGGCGGGAGCAAGGCCTGTCTTTATTCCTGCATGGGTTTCGGGACCTGCAGATCAGTCTGCCCCTTCGATGCCATCACCATAAGCGATGAAGGGCTCCCCGTGATCGATCCTGAAAAATGCACCGGCTGCAACAAATGCGTTGTGGCCTGTCCCAGGGATATCCTGATCCTTCAGCCCTTCGAGCATCAGGTCCACGTGCGCTGCAGTTCCAAAGACGCCGGCGCCCGGGTGAAAAAGGTTTGCCCGGTCGGGTGTACGGCTTGCGGAATATGTGAGAAAGCCTGTCCTGTCAACGCCATCACTGTCCAGGACAATCTGGCTTCTATCGACGCTGATCTTTGTGTGGAGTGCGGGATCTGCGCGGCCAACTGCCCTCAAAAAACCATCACGGACGATCTTCTGCCCAGACCGCCCGTATTCATCACCGAGGAATGCAACGGCTGCACCATCTGCGCGAAAGTCTGCCCCTATGATGCCATTTCCGGTCAAGCCAAGGAGCGGCACGTCGTGGATGAAAGCCGCTGCACCGGATGCCAGCTTTGCGTGGAAAGGTGTCCGGCGCACGCCATCAAATCCAGCGGAGGGAAAGAACTGGCTGTTGCCTAAACAACAGAGGCCCTGGTAATGGAACTATTTTTCTTTTCGGCCTCCCTTCTTTTCCTTTTTCTCGCCACCCTCCACTTCCTCCTTTTCCTGGTTTACAGGAATACGGTGGTGCCCCGGGTGGCGCGTTTTTTCCTTTTTCTGGTTCTGGTCG
>Ga0272444_10001719_pt1 | contig 20830 bp, 21 predicted proteins | sample SSMForm13_FD_201033 | JGI IMG/M metagenome (GOLD analysis project Ga0272444, IMG submission 201033) | Marine sediment archaeal communities from Little Sippewissett salt marsh, Falmouth, MA, United States - SSM-Form-13 | ecosystem: Environmental > Aquatic > Marine > Wetlands > Sediment ... | reverse complement strand
GCTTGTACTTCCCCTCTTCCGTGCCTGTGCTGTCAACGGCATGATCGCCGCCAGGTTCCCCCAACCGCCAGTAGCGAATCGGCCCCATCGCCATGACCTTGTCCTTGTATTCGCTGTAGATCCTCGCCACGGCCTGGCTGGTCCGCGTGATACCCATCGCCGTGCCTTTGGCGACCACGGTGTATTCAAGCGGTGTGCCGGTCGACTCGACGTACAGCGAGTACTGGCCACCGTCGGTACCCACCTGGAACGGACCCAACGGGTTGGCCTGGGTCGCCGACGCGAGGTCCGCCGAGTCCGAACGCAAGAGCCACAACGCATGATGAATGCCGGACTCAGCCAGATACATGGCCTGGCTGGCGCGAACCATATTGGTCGAGCCGGCCAGTTTCACCGACGCGATCGACAGGTAACTCATGCCCATAATCGATGCCACCACGACCATGGTCAGGACAAGGAGCATCGCAATCCCGCGTTGTCGTCTGTTTCCTTTTCGCATGTTTTCACAAGGCCCCTGTCTAGTTCAAGACATACTCGCCGTCCGCAACAGCCACGCTGGACACTTTGGCAGCACGGAGCGTAACCGCGCCGTACTGCGTTACCGTCTGCCCGTATGAACCAATTACCAAACGAAACTTGACGGTCTGCGTAAGCGGAGTGGGCACATCGGGATAGACCTCAAATTCCTGCACGTTACGAGCCAAAACCCGAGTTACGTCGTACTGGACATAAGGCGGTGGGTCGTCGGCTGCATTGGCGGTGACCAGGTCCTTCAAGGCCACCGACGTGTCCAGAGCTTCTTTTGTGCTTGGCTCCATCGAATCAGGAAAGACAGTTGTTCGCTGCATCAGTCGCCTGGTATCGGTTTCCAGATATACCTTCGTCACTTCGGACACATTGATTTTGGTTTTGTCGGTCTTGTTACTCGTCCAGGCCACTATGCTGCTGTCCGACGCCACGGTAATCAATCTCGCCGAACGAAGCGAGCGCTCCAACTTGCTTGCCGCAACACGACCACTCTGGAGGTACTCGTAGTAATCCTCAGCTCGTTTGTTGATGTTGGACATGGCAGCCGCCACGCCCGTCACGGCCAGGCCTATCACAACAGTAATAGCCATGGCCAAAACCAATTCCGCCAGCGTCATCCCCCTCTTGTGTCTGCGCATGTGTCTCTCCTTTGATTCACTTGATCCAGTGCACCAGCCGGGTGAGCGTTACGACCGGCTCGCCGTTGTACTGGACCTCCACCATGACACGGAAAAAGTTGGGCGGTTCGGTAACGTCCTGCCCGGGTGTGTAGACATAGCTGACCGTCACGTGCCGACTGATGCCCGCAACGGCAGGATCCGTGATGATCTGCCCGGTGGCGTCTCTGACCTGACCTGCCGCCTCGGTGTACCCGTCGTAATCGTCAATGGCGGAGAAACTCGACGTTGAAGATTCCCCGCTTTCAGGACCGAAGTTGGATTCGGGCTCGTGATGATCATCGCCGTCGCCCGGTTCCTCGAACGGCTTGATGATGATCTCCTCCATCAGGTCTTCACCCAGGGAGACCGCAATAGTTTGACGGCTCTCAACTTGCTGATTCCGCATGCCGCAAGTAAAAGGCATGACGGCGGCAGAGACAGTTATCGCCAGAATCACCGAAGCCATCAGGGCTTCGATCAGAGTGAAAGCCTTGCCTGTTATTGTTGTCACGTTTCTCATATTGCCCTCAACCAATGCCTGGAAGCGTGAATCAATAGTTGAAGTAAGAAACCCCGTCTGCGTCCGTTCCGATGCAATCCGCCTTGAATGTCAGTGAGGACGGCTGGTATATCCATCCGTACTGACCCGAAGGGGTGTTGGGGCAAGGGTTCGCGCTGGGTATGACCAATATGGACGACTTGCCATTAATCGGATTGGTCGGGATTTCCTTCATGTAAGGCCCGTAGGGATACCCGGCCGTACCCACCGCCGCAGTCGCGCCAGCCGGTGTCGATGACTGCATGATATGCTCCTGCAATGTCGACTCGGTTGGCGTCTGGGTCGTGTCACAATTAGGAAAACCTGGTGCCACACCCTGATGCTGGGCCTTAAAAACCTCCATTTGGGAACGCATAACGCGAAGGTCATCCATAAGCATGGACGCCTTGGCACTTTCGGTGGCCGAAGAGAACTGAGGGATAATCATGGCCGCGAGAATGCCGAGGATGATCACCACTATCAGGATCTCAACCAGGGTAAAGCCTTTCCGGACTACCATTTTTCGCACCTATCCCATCTTATTAACCCGCAAAAAAACTCGTTCTTCAACGGGTCAAAAAAAAGCGCCAGAACCCGGTCGGAAACGCCGAGGCGCCTCCGGCCGGGTCTGTTGCTTATTCCTGCCGTAAGGTCCGACTACTCGTCGGCAACCAACGGCACGGTGGATTTACCTGTCGATGTATTCCGTCGTATTGACACCGAAGTTGCCGGTCGTTGAGTTGAACCACCAGCCATTTGTGCCGCTTTCGCTGTTCGGGTCCGCCGCAGCCGTCGCGTCGCGAACGGTGTTGTCGGCAGCGAATCCGTTGGTCGGGAACTTCTGCAGGTAGGGTCCAAGGGTGCCGCCGGCGGCGCCATCGATATCCGTCTTGGTCGTCAGACCAGTCACGAAGTTGCCGATCGTCCACGTGCCGTTGACGGTACCGGGATAGTCATCCTTGTGCTGCACCTTGTACAGTTCGATCTGGCTGCGAACAGTCTGCAAGTCGCTGACCAGCGCGGACACGCGGGCATCGTTCGACGCCTCGGTGAACTGCGGGATCACGATCGCTGCCAAAATGCCAAGGATGATTACGACGATCAGGATTTCGACCAGGGTAAAACCAGTATTCTTGCGTTTCATGAAATAACTCCTCCAACGTATTCATTGCTCGCCCACTATGGGCACTGCAGCTACCACACTATATAAAGACATCCGTGTCCAACCGTTCGCGTCCATACTTCTGTCTATGTCAATGTCTCAAATCATGTAAGGTCTGTCTTCGTGACACTTTTGTGGGACGGTCTGTGCCTACCTGCACTGCCAAGGCGTATTTGGGGAGCGTGTGAATCGCTCACCATCGGCAGGCTTGTCCTCGGGATTGCTTCACCTCCTCGCCTGGGACAACCGCACGCTACGTGCCATCGAGCCATTTGACCCGTAGAAGCCCGTACATTGCGTACAAGACCGATTTCCGATCGGCCCTGCGTGACTATCGGCCTCATACACGGGGGGCTTGACTAACCATCTGGAATTGTTGATTTGCCGGGAGATGGGCTGCCAGGAGGGTGCGTCGCGTTCACGCAAACAGATGGACGCGCGCTAGCGATGAGTTGGCTTTCATCGACGTTCCCTTCGGTAGCCCGGCTGTCCTACTCAACAGGACCCGCGGCTTTGCGCTCCGGGCTTCGTCTCGCCCGGTTTGCCTTTTCGAGGAACTCGTTTCGCGACTCTTATGCAAACATGTCGCGGCTGCTACAAAAGGAAGCGTACAATCCAAAAACGCGACTGCAAATCAGCATAAGGTTTTTCCCCTAACATCATCCTTGAATACTATTGGGCCGATGCCGACAAGGCGGCGATAACCTGATCCATCAAGGCTTTGACCTTAAAAGGCTTGAGCACGACAGCGGAGAGCCCCTCCTGACGAGCACGGACTATCGAATGATTGGGATCATAACCGAAAGCTGTTATCAGAATTACAGGCACGTCGCCAAGGCGGGACTTCGCCTGACTGAACACCTCGTAACCGTTGGCCTTGGGCATCTTTATATCGGAAATGATCAGGTCGTATCGCTCAGAACAAATGCACTTGATCGCCTCGGCGCCGTCGGCTGCAATGTCCACTTGACAGCCGTGAGGCACCAGAATGTCTTGAACCGTCTGGCGAATGGGCTCCTCGTCGTCGGCAACCAGAATTCTTTTACCTGCCAGCAGAGGTTCAAGCCGCAGTGGCGGCGAAGCTGCGATAACCCCGCATGCGGGTGACTGGTCAAGATGTTGGATCGACCGGCGAACCATCGCTGCCTGGTCTACCACCAAACTCAGCCGGCGGCGGAGATCGTCGGCCCCGATGTACTCCTCCATTACGTCGGTTATCTCACTGATTATATCGTTCAGCGGGCCCGCAAGTTCTGCGCAGATGGAGCCCGTGAGTTGAGTGTGGGCGGTGTGCCGGGCAGTGACCAGCAGGTTCAGTATATTCAGCGCCAGAGCGACGTAGTTGGCGAAGATTTCCGCGAACTGACGGTCCTCCTGGTTGAATGCCCCGCAGACGCGGGACTCGATATTGATCGCTCCGATAATCTTGTCGTTGAGACGCAGCGGAACCGTAAGGCTGCTGCGTGCGTCGGACAGCCCCGTCAGGTATCGGCCGTCGACGGTGACGTCAGGGCAAACGTAGCTGCGGCCGGTGGCAACGACATATCCGCAAATTCCATTGCCCTCAGATGTCGCGAACATCTCGTGCCACCAGGCGTTATCGTCCAGGCCCTCGGACATGATCACGTTGAGGCGGTTGGTTTTCTCATCCAGAAGCAGCACGGCAAAATGCTCGAACTTGAGTACGTCTCGGCTGCAACGGACGATCAGTTTTTCGAGCATTTCCACGCGCTGGCTCGGATCACGCTGGGCCACGTCGTCGCGCTCCAGACTCACTAACTCCCGGCCTGCCCGTTCTATAGCGTTGAACTTCTGTTGCTGGCGACGCTGGCTGGTGGCGTTGACCGCCACGGCTGCCACCTGACGCAGCTTGCCATGGCAGTCCAGTACGGGCGAGCAGATGACTTCGTAGTAGCTCTTGTCGTCGGGCATCAGCGAGAACCGCCGCCCATGGTTTTGCACGGCGTCACCGGCGGAGACAAACTCCTCGTACGCCTTGACGCAAAGCCGGCACAGTTCGCCCAGGAGCGACTCGGGAAACTCGCGCATTTTGCGGTTGGCCCAGACCATCTGCCCGCAAGGATCAACGATGCAAACGCCGTCGCCAATAGTGTTTAGAACCGCCGCCGCCTGCTGCGTGACCACGCCGCGTTCCAGCGGCAGGAAGTCAGCCGTCTCGGCAAGCACCGCGTCGAAGTGATCATCCCGCATCGCCGACAAGGCATCATCAAACTCGTCGACGGAACGGACCTCGAAATGATCCCGGAGAAATCCAAGAATGCCTTTGGCCTCAAATGCCGGGCCTTGCAGCACTAACAACTTCCGCAAGTCTGTTTTCACGATTATCGCCTCGACCGGCAAGTAAGAATCCGAACAATGCCAATTTTACTATTATACCGCCATACGCCGCGATATATCACAAATAAACAATATTCACGGCTGGGCCAGCAGACGATCCGCACCACCTTTAATCAGCATGCAAAGCAATTTCTGACCAGCATTTGCGGCACTGGCGGCTTCGCAGGACAGCCGGATCATATCCCGACCGTCAGGCCGGGCCACCATAGCCAGGCCAGTCCATTGCCTGCCCACCCTGCTAACGTGGATCGCAAGGCAACTTTGACAGCCTGCGCCGAGGCCACGAAGGACGGATCGCTCGGCTTCCAGGGCCGCTCGTGAATCGGCATCTTCAATGCTTGAAACCACTTGCATCACATCCGCCCTGCCAGCCATCACTTGGATCGCCAGCAGCCCCTGCCCGGCTGCAGGTATGATTTGCTCCGGGGCCAGCGGGTGGAGATACTGCCCGTACAGCTCGGTCAGGCCACCGCGGTTGAGCCCCGCCATGGCCAAAACTACGGCATCCATTTCTGGCGTGTCGCCGACGGCTTTTTTCAGGCGGGTTTCCACGTTACCCCGAATGGAAATAACTCTTATATACTTTTTTACTAAAAGCATTTGCGCGCGTCGCCGCAGGCTGCCCGTGCCGATGGTCGCTCCTTTGGCCAGGTCGTCGAGGCCGCCGCACCGACTGACCAGGACGTCGCGGGGGTCTTCTCTGGGCGGAACGGCAGCGATGGCGAATTCGCCTTCCATCTCCGCTGGGAGATCCTTGGCGGAGTGAACGGCCAGATCCACTTGGCCCTGGCGAAGTGCTTCCTCCAACTCCTGTGTAAACAAGCCTTTGCCGCCAATTTCAGCCAGCGGGCCGACATGGCGATCGCCACGCGTGGAAATAGCGACCAACTCGGTCGTAATTTCCGGATGCGCCCGGTGAATCATTGCGGCGACCTGACCTGTCTGGGCCATCGCCAGATTGCTTGCCCTTGTGGCGATTCGTACTTTTGGCATGGTTAATTCTGAACGAAAGAGGCTTCCTTACACCCCGAAACCCACTCCAAACTCCACGTTTTCACCTCGAACTGCCCTTTTCAACCCGTCTTTGAACCATCTTCAACCCACCTTAGGGCATCAAAAACACGCATTGGCCATTCGAAATCACATTCCTTCTGTCTCTTGGCTGTACTTCTGGGCCATGTTGAACTTGTTCTTGGCGGCTTCGATGGCCTCCTCGCGAATCTCCTTCTGCTCGGGTGTCTCTTCCGGGAGTTTTTGGGCTTGGAGGATATCCTGCCAAGCCGCTTCGGCGTCGATGTCGCCGACGGCCTGGCACTGCTCGGCCAGGAGGGTCAGGGCGTTGTTCTGAAATCGAGCGAATCCACCCGCGACAAAAAACAGCGCCTCCTCACCGTTGGTCTGGCGGACACTGAAGGGGCCGCTGCCCAGCAGCATCACAAGCGGACCGCGACCGCCCAGGATTCCGATCAGTCCGTCCTGGGCCGGAAACTTCGCGCCGACCAGTTCGCCCGAGAACACGTTGCCCTCGGGCGTCACCACATCACACCGAAATGCCTTTGAGTAGTTGACCATTGGAATCCTGAAATCGCGACCGCCTCAACCGCCGGCCGCCGCATCGGCCATCACGGCCTGAACGTCTCCTGGCAGACAACCTTGTCGTAAGGCAGGCGATTTTTCGTAGGCCTGGCCCTGGCGGTGGTGTAACCCAGCGTCAGCAGTTGGATAATCGTAGCGCCGGCAGGCACATTGAGCAGCTTGCGGCACTTGTCCTGATCGAAGTGCCCCACCCAGCACGTGCCGAGCCCCTCTGCCACCGCAGCCAGGGCCATGTGGTCCATTGCGATGGCGCAGTCGACCGGGTCGGCCGGGACCTTGCAGGACATCACGTAATCGGTAAGCCCTACGACGGCGATTATCACCGGCGCCTGTGCCATCCATGGCTGCTCGGACGCCTGAGCAATCGCCTTTCGACATTGGGCATCCTGCACGACGACGAACTTCCGCTCCTGACGATTTCGTGCAGACGGCGAAAGCCTGCCCGCATCGAGTACACGGCGGAGTTTATCTTCCTCGATGGCCTGGTCCGTATACAACCGGACGCTGAATCGTGCTTTAATCGCTTCGTATACGTCCATTTTTCGCCCTGCCTTATTCTATCGAATCTGGTCGGTCACTATCCTGCCCGGAACATCGGACAGGCCTTCTCCTCGTCGGTGGCGTTTATTGTTTCCCCGCCCGCGCCTCGGCATCCTCGACCGTGCTGACGTACATGAATGCCTGCTCCGGCAGGTGGTCCCATTTTCCGTCGCATATCTCTCGGAAGCAGCGAACCGTTTCGCTCAGCGGCGTGTAGTCTCCCGGTTTGCCGGTAAACACCTCAGCCACAATGAACGCCTGGCTGAGGAACCGCTCGATCCGCCGTGCTCGGGCGACTATCTGCTGGTCACTCTCGCCGAGTTCGTCAATGCCGAGAATCGCGATGATATCCTGAAGGTCGCGGTAGCGCTGGAGAATCTCCTGCACTCGCCTGGCGGTTTCGTAGTGCTCCTGCCCGACGACCTGCGGGTCCAGAATTCGCGACGAACTCGCAAGCGGATCGATGGCCGGGTATATGCCCTTTTCCACGATCGACCGTTCCAGCACGATGAACGCGTCGAGGTGGGCAACCGCCGTCGCCGGGGCCGGGTCCGTCATGTCGTCTGCCGGCACGTAGACGGCCTGGACGGACGTGATCGCGCCATCGCGGGTCGAGGTGATCCGCTCCTGAAGCGCACCCATTTCCGTGGCGAGCGTCGGCTGATATCCCACGGCTGAGGGCATGCGACCCAGCAGGGCCGAAACCTCGCTGCCTGCCTGGGAGAACCGGAAAATATTATCGATGAACAGCAGCGTCTCCGCGCCCTGGTCGCGGAAATACTCCGCGACCGCCAGGGCCGAAAGCGCCACGCGAAGCCTCGCCCCCGGCGGCTCGTTCATCTGCCCGAAGATCAGCGAGGTCTTCTCCAGCAGTTTCTGGCCGGTATTGCCGATATCCATCTCCTGCATTTCCAACCACATGTCATTGCCTTCGCGCGTCCGCTCGCCCACTCCGGCGAACACGCTGTACCCGCCGTGTCGAGTGGCGATTCGGGCAATGAGCTCCTGGATGATAAGCGTCTTGCCGAGGCCCGCCCCGCCGAACAGGCCCGTCTTGCCCCCGCGAACAAATGGCGCCAGAAGATCGACAACCTTGATACCGGTTTCGAAAATCTCGCTTTTGGGCACCAGCGAATCGAAGTTCGGCACGTCGGCATGGATGGACCGATACTCCTCAGCCTCGACGGGCCCGCGCCCATCGACCGGCTCGCCAAGTACATTGAAGATTCGCCCGAGGGTATTGGGGCCAACTGGCATTTCCACGGACTTGCCAGTGTCCGCCGCAGCCATGCCGCGCTTCATGCCGTCGGTCGTGCCCAGAGCCACGCACCGCACCCGCCCCCCGCCGAGATGCTGCTCGACCTCGCCGGTGACCATCACCTTCTCGCCGTCCATCACCCGAACCGCGTTGAAGATCTTTGGAAGTGAATCTTCCTCAAACTCGGCGTCGAATGTCGATCCGACGACCTGAACTATTCTGCCAGTGGCAACCATTGCGAATTCCGTGAAGATAGTAAGTAGTACGTTGTAGTCAGTGCTTAGTAGCCGGTAGCTGGTGGTTAGTGGTCAGTAGCCGGTGGCAAGTTGTCGGCAGCTATCCGCCATCGGTACATCTCGTATCTCAAATTTCAGATCCCAAACCTGCCTACCGGCAGATCTCACAGGCCGGATCTCAGATCTCATATCTCAGATTTCAAACCTGCCTGCCGACAGGCAGGTCTCAAATCGTTGCCTCCGGCCGCGCATCACTTCCCTTCCAGCCCGGCACGGCCTCCGATTATCTCGGACAGTTCGGTAGTAATTTGCATCTGCCTCAGACGGTTGGCGATTCTTCGCAGATCGTGCGTCATCTCGTCGGCGTTGTCGGTCGCCGCCTGCATGGCCACGCGGCGCATAAGCTGTTCCGCCGCGGCTGCATCCAGAAAACACTGGTAGAGTTTCAGCCGAACGGTATTGGGCAGCAGGCGTTGCAGGATTTTCCCGGGTGACGGCAGGAAGTCGCACGGCGCCAGCAGCGACGGGTCTTCACCGGCCTGGCTGGCCTGGGGCAGGTCTTCCAGCGGCAGCAGCTTGGCGATAACCGGCTTCTGATGGCCTCCGGATACGAACTGCATGTACGCAATCTCCAGGCCGCTGATCTTGCCGCCCAGAAACTGCGACATCATCTCATCGCCAAGCGCCGCGATCCGCGGATATTCCGGCAGGTCGCCCAGGTCCAGATACTCGCGATCGACATCAATCTTGCGGAACCGAAGATACCGCGCACCGCGCCCGCCGACGGCGTGAAGCAGAACGTCGTAGTTCGCCCCGCGAAGCTGGGCCAGGCGGTCCATCGCAAGTTTGAGCACCGACGAGTTGTACGACCCGCACAAGCCGCGGTTGCTGGTGATCACTAGCAGAACGTCTCGACGAACGCCTGTCTGTGGAACCAGCAGAGGGTGGGAGATCTTTTCTCCAGCCGCGGCGCGAACCACCAGGTCCGCGACCATCTGCTGGAGGTGCGTGCTGAACGGCGAGAACGCCGTCACGCGATCGTGAACGACCTTGAACCGGGCCGTAGCCACCATCTGCATCGCGCGAGTCACCGTGCGGATATTGCCCACCGCACGGACTCGCTTGAGAATGTTTCGGTTCTTCGCCATCGCGGTTGGTCGGTGTTACTTCACGTCGGCTGGGGGAATGGGAATCTCCGCAACACGACTGCGGGAGGCCATCTTCTCTTTGCAGACGTTGATCATCTTGCGAAGCTTCGCCTCGCGTTCGTCGTTCAGGGCCGGGTCGGCTTCGAGCTCAGCGCGGAAGGCCTTGTGGTCGTCGCGGAAACTCTTGAGCAGTTCAGCCTCGAATCCGGGAACGTCCTCGGCCTTGGTTTCATCCAGGAAGCCGCGCGTCGCGGCATAAATCGCCACCACCTGGTCCACCACCGCCATCGGCTGATACTGGGGCTGAACCAGCAGCTTGACCAGTCGCTCGCCCCGGTCCAACTGCCGCCGGGTCGCGGCGTCGACCGCCACGCTCAACTGCGTGTAGGCCGCCAATTCCCGGTAGGCCGCCAGGTCCAATCGAAGGCTCGCGGCGACCTGCTTCATCGCCTTCTCCGCCGCCTTGTACCCGACACGGCTTACCGAAATGCCCGCGTTGATCGCAGGGCGAACGCCCGCAAAGAACAGGCCGGGCTCGAGGTAAATCTGCCCGTCGGTGATAGAGATAAGGTTCGTCGGAATGTACGCCGAGACCTCGCCTTCCTGCGTCTCGCAGATCGGCAGGGCCGTCATCGACCCGCCCGTGGCGGCCAGCTTGTGAACCTTCTGCCCGGCGGCGTCCGGCAAGGCCTTGAGGTCTGCCGCAGCCTCTTTCTTGCCGATCGGGCCGACGTACACCTTCCGCTCCGGCCCAACGGCGGAGACATTCTCCGGCGTATCCGAAGGCATGATGGCGTACTTCTCCGCCAGCTTGGCCGCTCGCTCCAGCAACCGGCTGTGCAGGTAGAACACGTCGCCGGGATAGGCCTCGCGACCCGGCGGGCGGCGGAGCAGAAGCGATATCTCGCGGTACGCGGCCGCCTGCTTGGTCAGGTCGTCATAGACCACAAGCGTCGGCTTGCCAAGATCGTACATGAAGAACTCGGCGATAGTGCAGCCGGCGTATGGGGCGATGTACTGCAGCGGCGCGGCGGCAGAGCTGGAGGCCGAGACGATGATCGTGTGCTTCATCGCGCCGTTTCGACGGAGTGTCTCGACGACGCCGGCGACGGTCGAATCCTTCTGGCCGATGGCGACATAGACACACAGTACGTCGCTGTCGCGCTGGTTGATAATCGTATCGACGGCGATGGCGGTTTTGCCGGTCTTTCGGTCGCCGATGATAAGCTCTCGCTGCCCGCGTCCGATGGGCGTCAGGGCGTCGACGGCCTTGAGGCCGGTCTGGAGAGGTTCGTTGACGGGCTGGCGGTCGGCAATGCCCGGGGCCATCATCTCGATCGGGCGGCTCTTAGTGGTCGTAATATCGCCCAGGCCGTCCAGGGGCCTGCCCAGAGGATCGACCACGCGCCCGATGAGCGACTGACCGACCGGAACCGAGAGAAGCTTGCCAGTACCGCGCACGGACTGGCCCGCCTGGATATCTTCGCACGGGCCGTAAACAACCGCGCCGATGGAGCTGTCTTCCAGGTTGAACACCTGGCCCATCTGACCGCCCTCGAACTCGAGCATCTCGCCCGCCATCGCGCTGGACAGGCCGTAGATCTGGGCGATCCCGTCGCCGACCTCGAGCACCCGTCCGACCTGCGAGACGTCGATCTCGCTGCGGTAGCGCCCAACTTCCTGGCGGATAACGTCCGCCATCTCGCCCGACCTCAGCCGGACCGCACCACTCTGGCGAAGCTGATCGCGATAGCGCCCTATCTCCTCGCGTACTACACTGGCAATCTCATCGGTCTTGAACTTCATCTGTCTGTCAAATCCTAAACGCTAGGTCGCCTGGCCCGCATGACCCGCAAAATTGGGAATATCAAGGTGGATGTCGCGGCGAAGCCGAGTCTGAACGCTCTTGAGCTCGGCGCGAATCGACGCATCGTAAACGTGGTCACCGACATGGATGACCACCCCTCCCAACAAATCCGGATCCACGCGGCAGGTGAGAACCACCTCGGCCCGAAGAGACTCCACCAACGCCCCGCGAACTTCATCTCGCTGCAGGTCGGTCAGCTTCACCGCCGAGATAACCGTCACCTCCAGCTTGCCCTGCCTGGCGTTGAGCTTCGAGCGGAATACCCGCCTAAGCGTCCGCAGCAGGCCCAAACGCCCCGCGTCGGCCATTACCACAAGCACGGCCTCGACTACCTCGCTGACCCGGCCATGGAATATACGCTGGACCATTTCGCAGCGGTCGGGACCGGTGATGAGCGCGGCCGTCAGGAGTCCCTCGAAGCCGTCGATGCTGTCGAGCAACTCCACCATCGCGTCGAGTTCCTCGGTGACTTCCTCGGCCTCGGGGTCGCTGGGCAATTGGCCCAGCAGCGCATCGGCATAGACGCTCGCTATTGACACGCTTGTCGGGTCCATCACCGTATCTGGTTGGTGAGACAACTTGCTCATCCGACCTCCTTGTCGGTGCGAGCACGAATTCTCGTCAGCGACTGCTCTACCAGTTCTTGCTGCTTCTCGGTACTCAACTGGTCCCGGATTATTTCGCCGGCGATACTGACAGCCATGTTGGCGGTCGCCTGCTGGAGTTCCTCGATGGCGGCCTTTTTGAACATCTCGATCTCGGTCTTGGCGGTCTCGATGGTCCGGCTGCCCTCTTCGCGGGCGGCGGCGAGAAGTTCTTCTCTCGCCTTTGCGGCCTCTTCGAGACTCTTGGAGAGCAACTGCTTGGCCTCGGCGTCGGCCCGGTCCAGGCGGGCGTGGTAGTGCGCCTCCAGTTCCTTGGACTCGCGGTTTCGACGCTCGGTATCGTTGAGCTTCTCGCCGATCTCCTTCTCGCGCCGCTGAAGCTGGCCGATAATCGGCTTCCACGCGTACTTGCCGAGTATGAACATCAACCCGCCGAAGACCGCAAGGATCATGAACGCCTGACCCAGATCGCCGTAATACGGCGGAGTCTTCTCGCCAGGGGGGCCCTCGGCAAGTGCGGGCGCCGCCGCCAGAAGCCATGCTGCCGCGCCGATAAGGACGGCCGACGCTCTGACAATTTTGGTGCTTAGCGCATGCGTCATGGAACTCGCTCTCCGTTCAGTATCAACCGACGGACCCTAGCCAAGGATGCCCATCAGGCAGACGACAATAGCGAACAGCATGCCGACCTCGACCATGCCTGCCGCCACCACCATCGGGGCGAACATGTCACGGGCAGCCTCGGGCTGACGCGCGATCGACTCGATACAGGAAGACCCGATCTTGCCGACGCCCAATCCGCCGCCCATGGCGGCAATGGCGGCGCCGATGCAGGCCCCTACCGTCGCCAAAGCCTTCGCCCAGTGTGCCGCGGCCGCGACCTCGCCGTTTTCGGTTTCGCCGGCAGGCTGGGTCTCAGGCGCCGCCATCACGGTCCCAGCCGTCGCACAAAGAATCAAGACCACGGCAAACACGCTCAATACTTTCGTCATCAATGCTCTCCTAATGACCTTCCAGATTCCGGTCTTCAATGCTCTTTCTGTTCTCTAATCTCTGTTCGCTTTTCGCTGTCTGCTTTTCGCTGTTTTCTCTTCTCTACTGCTCTACTGTTCCACTGCTCTACTCTCTAGCCGCGAGCAAGGCGAGCGGCTCAGTGGTCTGCCTCAACATACATGCCCAGGAACAGGGCCACCATGATCGTGAATATAAACGCCTGAATACCCGCGACCAGCAATTCCATGAGTGTCAGAACCACGCTGCCAAGCCAGCATAGCGGAATAACCGGGATGCCGTAAAATGACGCGTCGGGGCCAGGGCGGAACATCGGTTCGAGGCTCATCATCGCCAGCAGCGCCAGCACCGCCAGCAGCATGTGCCCGGCCAGCATGTTCGCGCATAAACGAACCATCAGCGCTACGCACTTGGCGAACGCGCTGACCAGTTCCAGCACAGCCATCGGCAGCAACACCACCTTGCCGATAGGACCGGGAATATTGGGCGAAAGGCTCAGGAACCACGTCACCGGCGAGATCAACCAGCAGGCAGACAGCGGCACCTCGGGATGGGTCTCGTGGAATCGCAAGGCCGCTTGACGCAACCCGTTGCCGAGAATCGCCAACACCGCCAGCAGCGCCAGGGCAGCCCCGACCGTCGGAGTCGCCGTCGGCGTGCCTCCGATGCGGTAGGTTTTGTTGAAGCCCCCCAGAAGCGAAATCGCCTCCAGCGGGAGCAGGCCCGTGAGATTCAGCGCCAACACGAAGACGAAAATCGTACACAGAAACGAAAGGTAGTTCTCGGCCTTCTCGTGCAAAGCTGGGCGGGCGATCGTATCGCGAACGAACACCACCAGCCCCTCGATCAGGTTCTGGGCGCCCTTGGGAATGAAACTGGGGTTGCGGGCGATGGGCACGAGCAGCGCCACCAGGGCGATGCCCGCGATGAAGATGGAGATAATCCCGCCGCTGAGCACCGTGAACCCCATGCCAAAGACCTCGAACGTAAATCCGGGCCAGGGCTTGTCGAGCACGTGATGCAGCGGATTACCAATCGCCAGAATCAACTCATCTTCCTCTTACAGACTACACGGCACAGGCTACCAACCGCCGGCTAGCTATTACCTGCCTGCCGACAGGCAAGCCTACTACCTATTACCTATTACCTATTACCTCGCCGTTTACCTTATCCGATGCCGGTCCCATATTCGACGGCAGGGGCGGCTTATCTCGCCAAGCGAGACGCGATCGGCATCTCGTTGAAACGCCGCCGAGACCCACGCGCTTTCTCGCAGCATCAGCGCCAGGTAAAACACGCCAAGCCAGATGAAGAACGTCTCGGCACAAATCGCATACTCTGTCACAACCACAATGCCCGCGACGCAGCAGGCCGCCACGCGAACCGGCAGCGTGGCCATGAAACCAAGCGCCACCGTCGATGGCCCGGCATGGGCCATCGCACGAATCAGCACTCCGCCGGCAAGCACAGCCGACATCGCCACCGCTCCCGCACAGCCCTGTGCACACAAACCATCGCTGCCTCGCAGGTGCCACGTCGGGTACGCCCCAGCCAGGCCCACAACCAGACCAAGCCAGGCCAGACTCCATACCAGGCTGGAAAACCTGATGTGCATCGGTCGCGTCGGCGGCATTATCGCTCCGAATCTCTAGGGGCGCCCGCGACGGCGGGATCGCGCCTTCTTACGCTCCAGTTCCTGCTGCTCGTGCTCCTTCTGGGCGGACTTCAATATGCCCCAGCCCTGCCGCGTGATACGAATAAAACCGGCCACAAAACCAACTATCGCGCCGAGGATGGTGAAGCCCGGGTACGTCACCCGAAACACAAATCGATCCAACAGCCAGCCACCCGCGAGAAACAGCATGAACGTCAGAAAGAACTCCAAGCCGGCCGTCGCATATCGCAGCATGTTTCGCGGGGGCTCGTTTTCGCTCATCGTAGGCAACCATAACCGGCGGCAGGCGACCTCGGCACGCTCCGCTCGCCTGCGCATAGACTTATATTAGTATCGCATTTACGTACCGCCTGTCAAGGATCGGCCAGCGCCAAAACCGACGCCCTCGCTTACCGCAAACGCGACCAACGAAACACGCGCTGAGACAAAGACTACGAAATTGCCACCAAGTCCGCAAGACTCTTGACCCACGAAGCCCAGGCCGGTAAGCAAGGATAGCGAAAACGAGACCCGGCCAGGCAATCGGCGACTGACAACCGGCTACCCGGCGACCAACAAAAATGTTCAGCCCGACGACAAAGAAAGCTCGACTGTTCCGAACCTGGACCACCAGGCACCCCCTGTGGTGCGCCTGGCAGGTGACGTATCGATGCAACTTCCGCTGCCGGTTCTGCCAGTACTGGCACGACCCGCTCGGCCTTGAACCCGAGCCCCCCGTCAGCCGATTCGCCGAAGGAGCACGCAAACTCGCATCTTTCGGAACGCTGCTTATCAGCATGGCCGGCGGGGAACCCATGCTCCGGACCGACCTGCCGGATATCGTCCGGGCCGTCGGAAAATACCACTTCCCCTTCCTGACAACCAATGGCTGGCTCGTCACGGCGGATTCCGCACGCGACCTCATGAAGGCCGGCGTCTGGGGAGTTTCCGTGAGCATCGACTACGCGGACCCTGCCCGCCATAACGCCGCGCGAGGCATGGACGATGCATGGCAGAACGCCTGGCGGGCCGTCGAACTGCTCTCGGCCGCGCGGGTCCACAAATGGCAGCGAGTGAACGTCATGTGCGTGCTGCTCGACGACAACCTCGACCAGATCGAGCCCCTCATCCAAATGGCAGCCAAGCGCGACGCGTACTTCATGGTCCAGCCATACGGCGAGCTCAAGACCGGCTCGAAGGCGTTCATCCACCACGGGCCCGTCGGCGAGCGGCTTGTCGAGTTGCGTCGGCGGTACCCCAACTTCCTCTCGAACCCCTACTATCTCAAGCGGTTCGACCAGTTCCTCGAAGGCGGCGTCCCCGGCTGCAAGGCTGGGCGGGCGTTCTTCAACATCGACTCAGCTGGCGGGGTCGCCATCTGCGTCGAACGCAAGAACCGCCCCATCGCCAACCTCTACACAGACTCTGCCGCCGTCATCCACCAGCGACTCCGCGCCGCCTCAGCCAACAACACCTGCACCTCCTGCTGGTACAACTGCCGAGGCGAAGTGGAAAGCCTCTACACCCCCAAAGGCCTGTGGAAGTCCCTGCCGACATTCCTCAAAGATCAGGGCCGAACCCCAAGCCGCCAGCCGTAATGGCTGATTATTACACACCGTGCATCGGCACGCAGGCCGAAAGGAACGATTACATGAACGACAAGCACGTGACATTGATAACAGGCGCCAGTAAGGGCATCGGGCGGGCTACGGCCGAGATGCTCGCCGGCGCCGGGCAGACGGTCCTCGGCATGGCCCGCAGCGAGGTGAGCGATTTTCCGGGCGAGTACATTGCCGTGGACCTCGGTGACCGCCAGGCGACGGCCAGAGCGTTGGGGGACTTCACCGCCCGGTACAAGATCGACGCGCTGGTCAACAACGTCGGCCTGGTCAGGCCCGCACCGCTGGCGGAAGTCAAGCTGGAGGAGATGCAGGAGGTGTTCGACGTAAACCTTCGCGTCGCGCTTCAGTGCACGCAGGCGGTCCTGCCATCGATGCTCGAAGGCAGCTACGGGCGGATCGTCAACATCGCCAGCCTCGTCGTCGCGGGCGTGCCGTTCCGCACGAGCTACGCAGCCGCCAAGAGCGCTCTGGTTAGCTTCACGCGGTCCTGGGCTCTCGAGCTGGCCGAGCAGGGCATCACGGTGAACGCCGTATCGCCCGGCCCGACGGACACGGAGCTCTTCCGCACCAACAACCCACCCGGCAGCGAAAGCCGCCAGCGATACACCAACAACGTCCCGATGAAGCGAGTCGCCCCGCCGGAAGAAGTCGCCGCGGCGATAACCTTCCTGCTGAGCGAGCAGGCATCCTTCATCACCGGCCAGAACCTCTACGTGGATGGCGGGTCATCCGTGGGCCACGCGCCGGCGTAGAGCATCGCCGGTTTCATCGGGCGCGGGTGCGTTTTGTCGCCCTTGGTGTTCTTGACAGAAAACCCATTATTGTCATATTCGCGCCTCGCTGGTACACTGGGTGATTTGTTATTCACCAGTGCGATGGGCTGTGCCAAGCTTTGCGGCCCGTCGGCTGTACGCGAGGAGTTTGATGTTGGACATAACTGCTGATCGGTTGCTGCTCAGCGGCAACGAGGCCGTGGCGCTTTCCGCCCTGCACCATCACGTCGCCCTTGGCACGGGATACCCGGGTACGCCATCGACGGAGATACTCGAGAGCTTCAGCGGCTTCGGAGGCCGGGCCCAGTGGGCGCCGAACGAGAAGGTCGCCGCCGAAGTCGCCGTCGGCGCCGCCATGAGCGGCGCTCGTGCGATCTGCACGATGAAGCATGTCGGCGTGAATGTCGCCTCCGACGCGCTGTTCACGCTGGCCTATACGGGCACGGACGGGGCGATGGTTGTCGTCACCGCCGACGATCCGGGCATGGCGTCCAGCCAGAACGAGCAGGACAATCGCTACTATGCCCGGGCCGCGGGCATCCCCATGCTCGAGCCCTCAGACAGCCAGGAAGCCTACGACTTCCTGGGCCGGGCGATTGAGCTGTCCGAAGAATTCTACACGCCGGTATTCCTGCGGATGACCACCCGCACGTGCCACTCCAAGGCAATCGTCACGCCCGTCAAGACAGCCCCGCCAAAGCCGGCCGAGCCGAAGATCGGCCACGACATAAGTCGGCGCGTGATGATTCCCCTCAACGCGAAACCCGCCCACAAACGCCTGCGCGAAAAACTCGCCGCCATCACCCAGTGGAACGAGCGGAGCGACCTCAACGCGGTCGTCCAGGGCGGGCGGGAACTTGGCATCATCACAAGCGGCATCGCCTACCAGCACGCGTGCGAGGCCGCCGAGGGCGCGAGCATCTTCAAACTCGGCATGAGCTACCCCCTGCCGATCGACGCCTTGCGGGAATTCGTCGCGGGAATGGACCGCTGCATTGTGATCGACGAGGGTGAAAACATCCTGGCGACGGACCTGCAGGCCGCGGGCATGGACGTCCAGGCCAAGCAGGACATGTACCGCTTCGGTGAGCTCAACGTCAATCGCGTGCGGCGGATCATCGCAGGCGACACCTCGCCCGAGCCGGCCCCGCCCAAGGGCACGGCCCCGCAGTTCTGCCCGGGCTGTCCGCACCGTAAGGTCTACGAAGCCCTCCGCGACCGCGACTGCTTTGTCGCCGGCGACATCGGCTGCTACTCCCTCGGCGCCCTGCCGCCATACCGCGCCATGGACACGCTGCTGTGCATGGGCGCCAGCATCGGCGTGGGCCTCGGCCTGCGACACACCCTGCCGGATGAGCAAGCCCGCAAGGTCGTCAGCGTCATCGGCGACAGCACGTTCATTCACAGCGGGCTGACCGGCCTGGCCGAGGCGGTCTACAACCCCCCCGCCACCGGCCACGTCGTTATCGTACTCGATAACAACACCACCGCCATGACGGGCCTGCAGGAACACCCCGGCACCGGTCGCCGCCTCGACCACAGCCAGACCCACCGGATGGTCATCGAGGACGTCGCCAAAGCGATCGGTTTTACGCGGGTGGTTGTCGTCGATCCCGTGGCCGACAACGCCGGCTGGCAAGCGGGGCTGGACGGTGCCCTCGCCGGCGGAGAGCTCAGCCTCATCGTGGTCCGTCGCCAGTGCATCCTCGCCGCGGCCCGGCAGGCCAAGCTCGCCGCCGCAAACAGCGACTGCAAGGAAGGAGCCAACCAATGAGTACAGCCAACGTAACCAACGTGGTCGTCGCCGGACTTGGCGGCCAGGGCGTGTTGACCTGTGGCGACATACTCGCCGAGGCCGCGTTCCGCAGCGGCGCCGACGTAAAGAAGGCCGAGATTCACGGCATGAGTCAGCGAGGCGGCAGCGTTGCCTGCGACGTGCGTTTCGGCCAGAACGTCCGCAGTCCGATGGTTCCGACCGGTCAGGCGCATTTCCTGCTGGTGCTAAAGGACGACCAGGTCGAGGTCGCCAAGCCCGCCCTGGCCGCCGACGGCGTCCTGCTCACTGCCGGCGAAGTCGACATCGAAGCACTCGCCAGCAAGCGTTGCCTGAGCGTGGCCATGCTGGGCAAGCTAAGCCGGCACCTTGACATCGACGAGCAACACTGGCTGGACGCCATCAGCACCGTCCTGCCCGCCAAGCTCCACGATGCCAACCTGCAAGCATTCCAGATTGGTCGCGGCCACCAAGACCTCCCCGCCGACCAGGAGAGCACCGATGAGTGAGATGGGCAACACTGCACCATTCCTTTCGATAAGCGCCACCGACTACCTGCCCGCCGACAAGCTGCGACAGTTGCAGTTGCATCGCCTGCGGCAAACGGTCGCGCGGGCGTACGAACGGGTCGAGCTGTTCCGCCGACGAATGGACGAGAGAAACCTGACGCCCGCGGACATCACCGCCCTGGCCGACCTCGCCAGGCTGCCCTTTACCGTCAAGAACGACCTGCGAGAGACGTATCCCTTCGGCCTGTTCGCCAGCGACATGGGCGACATTGTCCGCCTGCACGCATCATCCGGTACTACCGGCAAGCCGATCGTCGTCAGCTACACCCGGGGCGACATCGACACATGGAAGGAAGTCATGATGCGCACGCTCGCGGCGTGCGGGCTTCACGCCGGGGACATCATTCAGAACAGTTACGGCTATGGGCTGTTCACCGGCGGGCTCGGAGCGCACTACGGCGCCGAGGCCCTGGGCGCCACCGTGATCCCCACCTCCGGCGGGCAGACCGAGCGCCAGATCATGGTCATGAAGGATTTCGGCGTGACGGCCATCTGCTGCACGCCGAGCTATCTCGCCCACCTGCTGGAACGGGCCGAGGAAATGGGCGTGGACGTGCCCGCCCTGCCGATTCGCGCCGCCATACTCGGGGCCGAGCCGTGGTCCGACGCGATGGGCCGGAAACTCGAGGCCCAGGGCGGGTTGAAGGTTTACGACATCTACGGCCTGAGCGAGCTCATCGGCCCAGGCGTCGCCGGCCAGTGCCAGGCACAGCACGGGCTGCACATTTTCGAGGATCACTTCTATCCCGAGATCATCGACCCCACCACCGGCCAGGCCGTGCCCGACGGCGAGGAAGGCGAGCTGGTGCTCACCGCCCTTACCAAACAGGCCATGCCGATGATCCGCTACCGCACCCGCGACATCACCAGCTTCATCACCGAACCTTGCCCCTGCGGGCGAAGCATACGCCGCATCCATCGCATCCGCAGGC
>Ga0272444_10001717_pt1 | contig 20832 bp, 13 predicted proteins | sample SSMForm13_FD_201033 | JGI IMG/M metagenome (GOLD analysis project Ga0272444, IMG submission 201033) | Marine sediment archaeal communities from Little Sippewissett salt marsh, Falmouth, MA, United States - SSM-Form-13 | ecosystem: Environmental > Aquatic > Marine > Wetlands > Sediment ... | reverse complement strand
ACAATAGCCTGTCGATCTTCTACAACCCGGGAAACGGGATCTTCGATGATGCTGAGAACATTCCCCTGGACAATTCGCCCCGTTCGTTCTTTCCCGGAGACCTGGACGCCGACGGCGATGTGGATCTGGCCGCGGCCTGCTGGCATGCCGGACAGTGTGAGGTGCTGCTCAACCAGGGAAAGGGTCAGTTTCAGACCGCCGGCCGCTATCCGACCGGCAAAATGTCCAGCTGCGTGGCCAGCGGCGATCTGAACGGCGACGGGCTCGACGACCTGGTGGTCACCAATGCCGATGGAAAGACTGTCACCGTGCTGGAGAACACCAGCAGCAGATGAGCCTTTCAGCGGTTGAATAAAAAAAAGGGCGAGGTTTCCTCGCCCTTTTTTGTCTTCGCGGCGCGCGGCTGATTCGGACCGCCGGCCCGGGAGTTGTCGGCTGGCGGATGCCCGCATGCACATGCCGGCCGGCGTTCCCGTTGGAAAACTTACGGCTATGGCCCGAACACCGGAAAGACCGCCATCACCGGCCGGTGATCGGATATCCTGATCTCGTATCCATCGACCTCCTCGTCCAGGCGCAGGGTCTCGGTCGAGCCGCCGTCATATTCGGCGAGGGCGTCCCGGGAGATGAGGATGTGATCGATCAGCGTCCCGTACCGGGGAAAAGAAGCCTGCTGCTGCTTGCCGGCCAGCGAAGCGGTCAGAAAACGGTAGTTATCGAGATCGTTCAGAAACGCGGTGAAAACATTGTCGCCGGCATCGTCCAGCTCGTCGTTCCAATCCCCCACCACCAGATAATCCTTCTCCTGTCCGGAGGCGATCTCATCGTCGAGATAGGTCTTCAGCTTCTCCACGGCCTCCTGCCGGCGGTTCCGGTCGTCGGCATCGGAACCGGCCTTGAGGTGCAGAACGATGAGGACGAAATCGAACCGGGCCCCGGACCGCTGGGCGGCCACATCGGCGACCAGGGGCGGCCGGGTAAATGCGTACCAGTCATCCTCGAAGATCTGCCGGACCCGGCTGACCGATATCTGCGAGCGCCTGTAGATCAGGCCGGTCTTCAGATATCCCCAGGAATACACATCGCTGGAGAACCGCCCGTCGTACTCCGGAAGGCGGCCGAGCAGGTCCCGGAAAGCGGTGGTGTCGTTGATCTCCTGGATGGCGTAGAGATCGATATCCAGGGCCTCGATGATCCTGGCCACCTCCTCGACCGTGTTGACGGTCTGAGGGAAGTATTCCAGGTTCCAGGTGGCCACCTCGAGGGCGTTCTCCTGGCCCCGGGGAATGACGTAGCTCGGCGGCGTGGGACCGACGCCGGATTCACGACGCTCCCCGCAGGAGAAGATCATGAACGCCAGGATGGCCATCAGCGCCGCGAGACATGACCGCTTGTCGGGCACGGGTGCTCCCTCCCAAAGAGCCGGTGAAAAACCGAGTCATTCGATAATGTAGAGAATTTCTCCCATGCAGACAAGCTCTTTCTCCCCTGGGGGTCCCGGTCCGGGCGGATCATCCCCGCGGCAGGGGGACTTTTCTATTGACAGCGCAGTGTCCAATAGGTATCATTCTACGAGGCTTACCGCCAGCGGAAGCACCGAACCTTGGACCATTTTCCTTTCTCCGGGAGCGCATATGCGGAAACCGATACTGACGGCCATGGCGTTCTTGCTGCTGGTCCCTCCGGCCGGCGGCGATACGATCGAAAGCACCCCGGTGGGGCCGGGCGTCTACCACCACCATGAGTTCCGCCAGGGGGGGCCGTGGCACCTCCACGTTCTGGAGATCGACCTGACCAACGAATGGATCGAGCTGGAGACGGTCAAGGCCGGCGGCCGGATCAACGGATATGCGCGGACCTCCGCCATGTCCACGGATATTGACGCCGAGGAGCACCGGGTGGTGGGGGCGGTCAACGGGGATTTCTACGCCTCCGGCGGGATTCCCATCGGCGCCCAGGTGATCGCCGGCTGGCCCCTGAAGATGCCGGCCGGCAACCGTTCGGTCTTCGGCGTCGATACCGGGGGAGAACCCTTTTTCGAGGTGATCGGCTTCCAGGGCGGCTTTCTCGCGGCCGACGGCGGCTCGAAGCAGATCCAGGGCATCAACGAGACCCGCGATGAGGATGAGCTGATCGTCTATAACCAGTTCAAGGGATCATCCACCGGGACGAACTACTGGGGCGTCGAGGTGACGGTGGAAACCCTTGACGGGCAGACGGCGATCAACGACACCTTCCGGGTGACGGTCACGGCCAAGGACAGCATCATGGACCCGGGCCACGGCGACAACGCCATTCCCGCGGACGGATGGGTCCTGTCCGGACACGGCGTCGCCGCTGACTTCCTCGAGGACCGGGTCTTCGTCGGCGACACCCTGGCCATCTATCTGGGATTCCCTCCGGCGACGCTGCCCGTCGCCGAGCTGATCGGCGGCGGCCCGAGGATCGTCCGCGACGGGGCCCAGAGCGTCGAGTCGGTGGCCGAGGGGTTCGGGGCCAGCTTCGCCTCGGACCGGCATCCGCGCACGGCGGTGGGATTCTCCCAGGATTCCACCACGGTCTACTTCTTCACCGTCGACGGCCGGCAGACGGGCTACAGCGTGGGCATGTCCCTGTACGAGCTGGCCGATTACATGCTTGAATGGGGCGTCTGGGAGGGGATCAATCTGGACGGCGGCGGCTCGACCACCATGGTGGTCCGGGGCCAGGTGGTCAACAGCCCCTCCGACGCCTCCGGCGAACGCACCGTGGCCAATGCCCTGCTGGCAGTGAGCACGGCGCCCACCGGACCGCTGGCCGTTCTGCGAATCGATCCCGAGGAGGTCTACGTGCTGGTGGAGACCCAGATGATGTTCTCGGTCGATGGATTCGATCAGCACTACAATCCGGTGTCCATCTCGATGGACTCGTTGACCTGGGGCTGCGACGCCGCCCTGGGCAGCATCGACGGGAACGGCGTGTTCACCGCCGGAAGCGACCAGGTCTCCGGACGGGTGTGGGTCGGTCGGGGCCAGGTCTCCGACACCGCCCTGGTCTATATCACCGATATCGCCTCGATCGAGCTGCAGCCCGACCCGATCATCCTGGAGGTGGGCGAGGAGCAGACCATCGCGCCCCAGGCCCGGGATTCCTACCAGAACCCCATCGAGCTGAGCGCGTACGACTATACCTGGTCGGTCGTCGGGCAGATGGGCACGATCACCTCCGGCGGCCTGTTCACCGCCGTGCAGCCGGGAGAGGGGTACGTGAAGGCCGCCTACCGCTCGGCGGCGGGCAGCACGGCCGTCTCGGTGGGCACGCCGACCGACGTGATCGTGGACGATTTCAGCGACCTGTCGGGCTGGAGCCTGACCGGAACGCGGGTGAATCTGTCGGAATGCTCCTTCACCCCGGACAGCGCCATCGTCCTGTCGGCGCCCTCCTCCGGCCGGCTGCACTACAGCCTGACGACCGGCGGGACCAGTGCCCTGTATCTCAATGGCTCGGTGCTCATCTCCGGGACGCCGGACGCGGTCGGCCTGCACGTCTACGGCGACGGCCGGGGCCACTGGCTGCGGGGCGAGTTCGAGGATGACGACGAGGAGAAATTCCTCCTCGACTTCACCACCGCCACCCCGGGCATCGACTGGACCGGCTCCTGGCAGTATCTCGAGGTCCCCCTGGAAGACGCCGTCGTTCACTGGGGGAATCCCGGCGCCGAGCTGACCTACCCGATCACCTGGACGAAGATCTACCTGGCCGAGACGGACGAGGCGGCCAAGGACTCGGGGACCATCTATTTGGAGGATTTCACGGTCAGCTTCATCGCCACCGGGACCCCGGACGGCCCGCCGGCGAGGGCGCCGAAGGATTTCACCCTTGAGCAGAACTATCCCAATCCGTTCAATCCGAGCACGCAGATCCGCTTTCACCTCGACCGGCCGCGGCGGGTCAATCTGACGGTCTATAACACCCTGGGCCAGCAGGTCAGGACGTTAATGGACGGCCCCCTGGAGGCCGGCCTCCACCGGTTCACCTTCGAGGCCGACGGGCTGGCCAGCGGCATCTATCTCTGCCAGCTGCAGGCCGGCGACCGCCGGGAGACCCGGAAGATGGTGCTCATTAAATAGAAAGGCCGTCTTGGTGTTGGTGTTCATGGTCAATAGAAAAGGGGACCGGACGAGATGACCCCAGGCAATGAATGGGAGGAGTTCTTCGACCAGCACGCGCCGTATTACATGGAGAATGTCTTCACCAGGAACACCGCGGCGGAGATCGAGTTCATCCTCGCCGAGCTGATCCTCCCGGACCGGGGGCGCATCCTCGACGTCGGCTGCGGCACCGGCCGTCACGCCGTCGAGCTGGCCCGGCGGGGATTCCGCCTGACCGGCGTAGACCTCTCCTCGGGCATGTTGGAACAGGCCCGGCAGGCGGCCGGGGAGGCCGGCGTCTCGATCGAGTGGATCCACGCCGACGCCGCGCGATTCACCGCCCGGGAACCCTTCGATGCCGCCATCTGCTTGTGCGAGGGCTCCTTCGGGCTGCTCGGCAGCGCCGATGACCCCATCCGGCACGATCTGGCCATCCTCCGGAACATTCATTCCGCCCTGAAACCATCGGCCCCTTTCCTGCTGACCGCCCTGAACGGGATTCGGATGATCCGGCAATACGCCCGGCAGCTCGATGCATCCGGGGACGATACGGCCAGTGTTGAAACCGGGGGAAGCTTCGATCTGATGACCATGGTGGAGCGCTGCCCCATCGAGGTCGAGACCGCGGACGGAAAGAAGACCTTCCTCAGCCGGGAGCGGGGATACTTGCTCTCCGAGCTGTTCCTGCTGGTTCGCCTGGCCGGTTTCGAGATCGAGCACATCGGCGGCGGGACGGCCGGCAACTGGGCCAGACGCCCGCTGGAACCGGATGAGATGGAGATCATGGTCATGGCGAAGAAAAAGGACCTCCCGGGTGGCTGAGACCTTCCCCTATTTCGGACAGATCCTGGCCCTGCTGACGGCGGTGATCTGGGCGCTGGCCGTCTGCCTGTTCAAGAAGAGCGGCGAGACGTTTCACCCGCTGGGGCTGAATATATTCAAGAACGTGCTGGCCGCGGCCCTCTTTCTGCCCACCATGTGGCTGCTGGGCGGGAGCCTCCTCCGGCCGGTTCCGGCGGAGGAATATCTTCTGCTGATGTTCAGCGGCGTGCTCGGCATCGGGCTGGGAGACACCTTCTTTTTCAAGAGTCTCAACCGCATGGGCGCCGGACTCTCGGCCATCGTGGTCTGCCTCTACAGCCCCTTCATCATCGGCCTGTCGATCCTCTGGCTGGGCGAGCGGCTGACGCCCCTGCAGGGCGTCGGGGCGCTGATCATCGTCTCGGCCGTCCTGCTGACCTCCAGCTTTCACCGCACCGAGAACATCGCCCGGGGCGATCTTCTGTGGGGTATCCTCTGGGGCGTTCTGTCCACGGCCGCCACGGCCGTCGGCATCGTCATGATCAAGCCCCTGTTGACCCGTTCACCGCTGCTCTGGGCGCTGCAGATCCGCCTGTTCGGCGGCCTGCTGGGCCTGTGCGCCGCCGCCGCCCTGTTCCCCGCCGCCCGGCGCAGCCTGGCCACCCTCTCGGGGAAGAAAGGGAGGGGCTACATGATCAGTGGGGCGATCGTGGGCACCTACCTGGCCATGATGATCTGGCTGGCCGGCATGAAATACACTCAGGCCTCCATCGCGGCGGCCCTGAACCAGACCAGCACCATCTTCGTGTTCATCTTCGCCGCCCTTCTGCTGCACGAGCCCATCACCGGCCGGCGGACCACGGCCATCATCCTGGCCTTCTCCGGCGCCATCCTGATGTTCTTCGGCTGATCGGCCGCGCTCCCCCAATAACCCTTGACTTCCCGGCAAGTGGCAATTAAATTAGTTATATCCGTCTGGCCGACCCGCTGAACACTGCGCCAATGCGGTCTTCCCTCTCCAAGACGGGGCGGTCATCGAACGAGACCGGCGAGAGTGGCGGAACTGGCAGACGCGCTGGATTTAGGATCCAGTAGGGCAACCTATGGGGGTTCGAGTCCCCCCTCTCGCACTCGGCCGGCACAGCCGCCGACGGCGCTGCGGCGCGTCTCGAGGCGAGATGGAAAAACGCCGAAAAGACACCATCAAGCGAGGCCATTGGTGAAGATTAATATCCAAAAATCCAAATCATGGCAAAGAGTTCTGGAAATCGAGGTGCCCGCCGAGAAGGTCAACGAAAAGCTGCGGTCGGCCTATCAGGAATACCGCCAGCGGGCCGTCATCCCCGGCTTTCGCAAGGGTAAAGCGCCACTCTCGATCCTCAAATCGCGGTACGCCGCCACGGTGGAGCAATCGGTCCTCCAGGAGCTTATTCCCCATGTCTGGGAAGAGGCGATCGCCAAAGAAAAGATCCGTCCGATCGCCGAGCCGATCATCGACGAGGTTCACTTCGCTCCCGACGAGCCTCTGCGGTTCAAGGCCACTGTCGAGGTCAAGCCTGATATTCCGCTGGATCGGTACGCCGGTTTTCAGGCTCAGAAACGGGAGGTCCGCATCGGCGAGGAGGAGGTCAAGCGGAGCCTGCGGGCGCTCCAGGAGCGCTATGCCACCGTCGAGCCGTCCACCGAGAACGCCGGCGAGACGGATATCGTCACGGTGGACTCCTGGCGGGTGGATCAGGGCGGCATACCCATCGTCGGACACCAGACCACCGACGTGCCCATCGATCTCAGCGCCCCGCACATCATCGGGGAGTACCGCCAGGCCCTGGTGGGCGCCGGCGTGGGCGACCAGAGGCGGGTCACGGTCACCTACCCGGAGGACCATCCCAACAAGGACCTGGCCGGCCAGACGATCTCCTACCTTCTCAAGGTCAAGGAGATCACCAGGAAGACGCTGCCCGCCCTGGATGACGATTTCGCCCGGTCGGCGGGCGACTACAAGACCATCGGGGAGCTCGAGGCTGCCGTGCGCAAGAGCCTGAAAGAACAGGAGGAGCAGAGGGCCGCCCGGGAGACCCAGGAGGCGATCATCGACCAGATCATCGAGAAGAATCCCTTCGAGGCGCCCGATTCCATGGTCGCCGGATACGTCGAGTCGCTCATCGGCGACCTGCACCATGAGGAGGGACAGGACAAGGACCAGGACCGGGACCAGCTCCGGCACGCCTACCGCCCTCTGGCCGTCCGGGCCGTCAAGCGCTGGTTCCTTCTGGAGGAGATCGGCCAGCGGGAGAAGATCGAGGTCAGCGATCAGGAGCTCGAGGACCGGGTGGCGGCCATGGCCAGATCGAGGAACCTCGATCCCAAGGAACTGTCCGCGCATCTGTCCCGCTCGGATCAGCTCCACCAGCTGCGTCGCAACATGCGCGAGGAGAAGATCCTGGACTTCCTCATCGATTCATCCGAGGTGGTCACCGTTCCGGCCCCTGAAAAGGAACCCGGACAACCGGACGACGCGAAGATATCGACGATTAAAAGCCAATAGAATCGATCCGTAATCCGGAGGATATCCATGAGCCTGATTCCCATCGTGGTCGAGCAAAGCGCGCGGGGAGAGCGAGCCTATGACATCTTTTCCCGGCTGCTCAAGGACCGCATCATCTTCATCGGCCACGTCATCGACGACAACGTGGCCAACCTGGTCATCGCCCAGATGCTGTTTCTGGACGCCGAGGACCCCGAGAAAGACATCTTTCTGTACATCAACAGCCCGGGCGGGCACGTCTCATCGGGACTGGCCATCTACGACACCATTCAATACATTCGCTCCGACGTGGCCACCATCTGCATGGGCCAGGCGGCCAGCATGGGAGCGCTGCTGCTGTGCGCCGGGTCCAAGGGAAAGCGCTCCGCGCTGCCCCATTCCCGGATCATGATCCACCAGCCCTGGGGCGGCGTCCAGGGACAGGCAGCCGACATCGAGATCCACGCCAAGGAGCTGCTCATCCTGCGCAGCAGGATGAACACCATCCTCGCAGAGCACACCGGTCAGCCGCTGAAGAAGATCGAGAAAGACACCGACCGGAACTATTTCATGTCCGCCGAGGAGGCCAAGAAGTACGGTCTCATCGATGAGGTCATCGTCAAGCAGCAGTGAACACGGTGAGCGACCTCGAGCATTGGGGGCCCTGTTGTCGAACGGCACAACAGCCCTCTTCCTTTTTATGAACATGGTGATGGCATGACGACTGAAGAGAAAGAGAAACAGAACCAAAAATGCTCCTTCTGCGGAAAATCGAAGGCCGAGGCGGGCCGGCTGATCACCAGTCAATCGGTCAACATCTGCCAGGAATGCGTCCGCATCTGCGGACAGCTGCTGCAGAGCGAGGTCCGGGCCGAGCACGCCCAAAAACCCCTGCCCACGCCCCAGGAGATCCGGACCTATATGGACGAGTACGTCATCGGACAGGAACGGGCCAAGAAGACGCTGGCCGTGGCCGTCTATAACCACTACAGGCGCATCCAGTATCAGCCCCGATCGGATGACGTCGATCTGGAAAAAAGCAATATCCTGCTGGTCGGCCCCACCGGCGTGGGCAAGACCCTGCTGGCCCAGACACTGGCCCGCTACCTGCACGTACCCTTCTCCATCGCCGACGCCACCGTGCTGACCGAGGCCGGTTATGTCGGAGAGGATGTCGAGAACATCCTGGTCCGGCTGATCCAGGCCGCCGATTACGATATCGCCCGGGCCGAACAGGGCATCGTCTATATCGACGAGATCGACAAGATCGCCCGCAAGGAGGCCAATCCCTCCATCACCCGGGACGTCTCCGGGGAGGGTGTCCAGCAGGCTCTGCTGAAGATCCTGGAGGGCACGGTGGCCCACGTGCCTCCCAAGGGCGGACGAAAGCATCCCGAGCAGTTCCTGCTGCAGATCAACACCAAGAACATTCTGTTCATCTGCGGCGGCACCTTCGACGGCCTGGAGCAGATCATCGCCCGCCGGCTGCACCGCAAGGTGGTCGGCTTCGGGACCTCCTCCGCCGGCCCGGGAGACAGAGATCTGGGCGAGATCCTTTCCCAGGCGCGCACCGAGGACCTGTTAAAATACGGCTTCATCCCCGAGATCATCGGCCGCATTCCGGTGATCGCCACCCTGGATGAGCTGGACGAGGATGCCCTGATGGACATCCTGATCAAACCCAAAAACGCCATCACCAAGCAGTACCAGAAGTACTTCGAGATGGAAGGCGTCAAGCTGACCTTTTCCCCGGAGGCCTTTCAGGCCGTCGTCCGCATCGCCCGGGAGCGCAAGACAGGCGCCCGGGGATTGCGCAGCGCCATGGAATCGGTCATGCTGGATATCATGTATCACCTTCCCTCTCAATCCGATATCACCGAATGCCGGATCACCGAAGAGGTGGTCACCGGCGGCGCGGAACCGGAATACACCTTCTCTTCGGAGAAGAAAAAGCGGGCCTGATGCCGCTGGGGAGCCGAACAGGATCATGATCTCCATCAAACGTGAAGGCGAAAACCTCGAATTTCACGAGACCCTGCCCATCCTGCCGCTGCGGGATGTGGTCATCTTCCCCTATATGATCTTTCCCCTCATGGTGGGCCGGCAGATCTCCATCACCGCCCTGCAGGAGGCGATGATGCTCGACCGGCAGATCCTGCTATGCACCCAGAAGGACCCCGGCGTGGAGGTCCCGGCCAAGGACGATCTGTACCGTATGGGCATCGTCGCCCGGGTGATCCAGATCCTCCGCCTGCCCAACGAGACCATCAAGATCCTCATCGAGGGCATGACCCGGGCGAAGATCAAGCGCTTCGTCGGCGGCAAGAACTTCCTCAAGGCCAGGATCGCTCCCATCGAGGAGAAGGAGCTGAAGGGGAACCTGGAGATCCAGGCCATCACCCGCAGCGTGTTGACGCAGTTCACCGAGTACGTCAAGCTGAACCGCCGCATCCCCGACGAAGTGCTCCTGTCGATCGCCAACATCCAGAACCCCTACCGGCTGGCCGACACCCTCTCGGCCCACATCATCCAGAGCCCGGAGGTCAAGCAGCGGATCCTCCAGGCCCCCAGGCTGAAGGACCGCCTCATCGAGATCAACAAGATCCTGGCCACCGAGAAACAGATCCTTGAGATCGAGGAGCGGATCGACGGGCACGTCCGCAGCCAGCTGGAGAAGGGCCAGAAGGAATTCTACCTGCAGCAGCAGATGAGAGCCATCAAGGCCGAGCTGGGAGAAGCCGAGGAGGAGGACACGCCGGAGACGGCCGAGTACGCGGCCAAGATCCGCAAGGCCAGGATGCCCAAGGAGGCCAGGGAGAAGGCCCTGACGGAGCTGGGCAAGCTGAAGAAGATGCACCCCACCTCTCCGGAATCTACGGTGGTGCGCAACTACCTCGACTGGCTGGTGACCCTCCCCTGGAACAACCGGACCAAGGACAAGCTGAACATCGGGGAGGCCGAGCGCATCCTGGAGGAGGACCACTACGGACTGAAGAAGGCCAAGGAGCGGATCACCGAGCACCTGGCGGTGATGAAGCTGTCCAAGCACGTCCGCGGGCCCATCCTGTGCTTCGTGGGCCCTCCGGGGGTGGGCAAGACGTCCCTGGGCAAATCGGTGGCCCGGGCGCTGGGCAGGAACTTCGTCCGCATGTCGCTGGGCGGCGTCCGCGACGAGGCCGAGATCCGCGGCCACCGGCGGACCTATATCGGCTCGATGCCGGGCAAGATCATCCAGAGCATGAAGAAGGCCCGGACCAAGAATCCCCTCTTCCTGCTCGACGAGGTCGACAAGATGAGCGTCGATTTCCGGGGAGATCCCTCCGCCGCCCTGCTGGAGGTCCTCGACCCGGAACAGAACAACAGTTTCACCGATCACTATCTGGAGGTGGAGTTCGATCTGTCCGAGGTCTTCTTCATCACCACGGCCAACACCCTGCCATCCATTCCCCTGCCCTTGCAGGACCGCATGGAGATCATCCGACTGCCGGGATACCTGGAGTTCGAGAAGCGCAAGATCGCCAGGGGGTTCCTGATCCCCAAGCAGCTCGAGCTCAACGGCCTGACCGAGAAACAGCTCACCTTCACCGAAGGTGCCCTGGCCGGGATCATCGGATCCTATACCCGCGAGTCCGGGGTGAGGAACCTGGAGCGGCAGATCGCCACCATCTGCCGCAAGGTGGCCAAGCAGATCGTCCGCAAACGGGACACTCGCAAGAAAGTCCCCGGGCACGTCAGGATCACCCGGAACCGCCTATCCGCCTATCTGGGAGCGCCCCGCTACCGTGAAACGGAGGCCGAATGCCAGGACGCGGTGGGAAGCGCCACGGGCCTAGCCTGGACCGAGGCCGGCGGGGAGATCCTGTCGGTCGAGGTGATGCTGCTGCGGGGCAAGGGCAATCTCATCCTGACCGGAAAGCTGGGCGATGTGATGAAGGAATCCGGCGAGGCGGCCCACAGCTACGCCCGCTCCCGGGCCGAGATGCTGGGGCTGAAGCCGGACTTCTACCGCAAATTTGACGTTCACATCCATCTGCCCGAGGGGGCCATTCCCAAGGACGGTCCCTCGGCCGGCATCACCATCGCCACCGCCCTGATCTCGGCCCTCACCGGCCGGCCGGTGCGCCACGATGTGGCCATGACCGGGGAGCTGACCCTGCGGGGCAGGGTGCTGCCGGTGGGCGGGCTCAACGAGAAGGTCATCGCCGCCCAGCGGGCCGGCATCAGGACCGTGCTGCTGCCCGGGAAGAACGACAAGGATGTCAAGGAGCTCCCGCCGGAAGCCCGCCGCGGGCTGACCATCAAACTGGTCGAGAACATGGATCAGGTCCTCGCGCACGCCCTGACACCGGCCTGCGAACCGACCTAGAACGGCCGCCATGCTGAAAGTCACCGACTGTCAATACCTGGCCAGTTACGCCTCTCTGCCACCCCTTCCCGCGACCGGCTTCCCGGAGATCGCCTTCGCCGGCCGCTCCAACGTGGGAAAATCCTCCCTGATCAACAGTCTCCTGGGACGGCACCGCCTGGCCAAGACCAGCACGACGCCGGGCAAGACCCGGACGCTGAACTACTATCTGGTCAACCGGGCCTTCTACTTCGTGGATCTCCCGGGATACGGATACGCCAGGGTCTCCCGGGAGGAGCGCCTGGGCTGGCAGCTGCTGCTGGAGCCGTACCTCCTGGACCGTCATCCGCTGTGCGGCGTGGTCCAGCTCATCGATCTGCGCCACGAGCCCATGGACAGCGACCGCGAGCTGTGGGAATGGCTCGGTTATCACGACCGGCCCGCCCTCATCGTTCTGACCAAAGCCGACAAGCTGCCCCGGGGGAAGGCACAGGCCTCTTTTTCGAGGGCCCGGCGGATCCTGAACGTCGATGAACGGCGCATGGTCATGTTCTCGGCCAGGACCCATCAGGGCAGGGAGGCGGTGTGGCGCTGGATCGAGGAGCAGATCTCGGCCTGACTCCTGAACGGGCATGTATTTTGCATAAATAGAAGTGAGATACAGCGGACGGTCCGGAGGACCACCGCGCACGCCATTGCGACAAAGGAGCGCGAGCTTGAAAAAACGACTCTATACCCCGGGGCCCACGCCCCTGCCCCAGGAGGTCATGGCCGCCCTGGCGCAGCCCATGATCCATCACCGCTGGCCCGATTGCGCCGAGCTCTACGCCCAGGTCCGCGAGGGCCTGCGCTACGCCATGCAGACCGAGAACGAGATCCTGATCATGACCAGCTCCGGGACCGGCGCCATGGAGGCCTCGGTGGCCAATCTGCACAGCGCCGGGGAGCCCGTGCTGATCGTCCGGGGCGGCAACTTCGGCGACCGCTGGGCCAGGATCTGCCAGGCGTTCGGCCTGGAGGTCATCTCGGTGGACGTCGAATGGGGCCGGGCGGTCGATCCCGGCCAGGTGGCCGATCATCTCAAGAGGAACGACCGGATCACGGCCGTCTATGCCACCCTGTGCGAGACCTCCACCGGGCTGACCCACGATCTCCAGGCCGTGGCCGAGGCGGTGGCCGAACATCCGGCCCTGCTGGTGGTGGATGCGGTCAGCGGCCTTTGCGTGGAGAAGCTGCAGACCGATGACTGGGGCGTGGACGTGGTCACATCGGCCACCCAGAAGGGCCTCATGTGCCCGCCGGGGATCTCCTTCGTCAGCCTCAGCCGGGCGGCCCGGGAACGCATGGCCGCCTCATCGCTGCCCAAGTTCTACTGGGATTTCAAGACCATGGGCGAGTTCTGCCGCCGGAACCAGACCCCCTATACCCCGGGCGTCACCGTCCTGTACGGACTCCGGGCGGCCCTGGAGTTGATCCGCCGGGAGGGTCTGGAAGCGGTCCTGGACCGGCATGCCCGGCTGGCCCGAATCTGCCGTGCGGCGGTGAAAGCCATGGGACTGGACCTGTTCGCCGAACGGCCGGCCAACGGCCTGACCGCCATCCATGTCCCTGAAGGTATGGACGGCCTCGAGCTGCAGCGGCGCATCTTCGAGGAGACCGGGGTCATGGTGGCCGGCGGACAGGCCCATCTGCGGGGCAAGATCCTCCGCCTGGCCCACATGGGATACGCCGACCGGCTGGATGTCATCACGGCCATCTCCGCCCTGGAGCGGGGGCTGCAGGTCATGGGCGCCGGGATAGAGCCCGGAACCGGGCTGCTGGCCGCCCAAAAGGCGATGTTCGCCTAGCATCGGGAGCGGTACGATGAAAGTTCTGGTCACCGAAGCCATCTCGCCGTCGGGCCTCTCCCGGCTGAGCCAGGAACTGACCGTCGATGTGCGGGAAAAGCTGTCACCGGACGAGCTGCTGGCCTGCGTGGCCGACTATGACGGCATCGTGGTCCGCTCCGCGACCCTGCTGGACGGTACGGTCCTGGAGAAAGCCATCCGGCTGAAGGTGATCGGCCGGGCCGGCACCGGCGTGGACAACATCGATCTGAAGACGGCCACCCGGCGGGGCATCCTGGTGGTCAACGCCCCGGAGAGCAATACCCTGTCGGCCGCCGAACACACCATCGCCCTGATGATGTCGCTGCTGCGGCATGTCCCCCAGGCCACCCGCATGCTGCGGGAGGGTCAATGGGAACGGAAGGGGCTGCGCGGCCAGGAAGCCTATGGAAAATGCCTGGGCATCATCGGGCTGGGACGGATCGGTTCACTGGTGGCCAAGATGGCTCAGGGGCTGGGTATGTCGGTGATCGCCTACGACCCCTATATCGCCGCGGAGCGGTTCGGAAGATTCGGCGCCGAGCAGATCACCGGCCTCGATGAGCTCTGCCGGCGGGCCGATGTCATCACCGTGCACACCCCCAAGACCGACGAGACCTACGGCATGATCGGCCGGCGGGAGCTGGCGCTGATGCGGCCGGGGGTGATGATCATCAACTGCGCCCGGGGCGGTATCGTCGATGAGCAGGCCCTCTATGAGGCGCTCCAGGACGGCCGGGCGGCCGGCGCCGGCCTGGACGTCTTCGACCACGAGCCCAGCGAGAACAACCGGCTCTGCCGGCTGGACACGGTCGTCTGCACGCCCCACCTGGGCGGCTCCACCCGGGAGGCGTTGGAGCGGGTCGGGCTGGACATCGCCGAGGAGGTCATCAGGGCGCTGCGGGGCGATCTGGTCCAGTACCCGCTCAATTTCCCCGCCGCCGACCCCCGGCTGCAGGCCTTCATCGAGCCCTTTTTAATGCTGGCCGAGCGCATGGGACAGTTCTGCACCCAGCTGTTCCGCCCGCAGATCGGCGAGCTGGAGCTGGAATACGGCGGAGAGATCTCCCGGTACAACACCGATCTGGTCCGGGCGGCCATGCTGCAGGGCCTGCTCAGTCCCATCCTCGAGGGCCAGGTCAACAGGGTCAATGCCGAGTCGCTGGCCTCGGGGCGTGGTATCCGCATCAAGGAGAGTAAAGTCGAGGACATCGCCGATTACGTCAACTCCCTGACGCTGAAAACGGAAGGCCACCGTCTCCTGGGCACGGTCTTCGGCCGTAGCGACGGCCGGATCATCGGCGTCGATGATTTCAAGCTGGATATCCTGCCGCACGGGCCCATCCTGATCAGCTGGCATGACGCCGCCCATTCCCGCCAGCCCGGCGTCATCGGCCAGATCGGGACCCTGCTGGGCCGGGCCGGTGTCAACATCCGCCGCATCGAGGTGGGCAACAGCGAGGAGGGCCAGCGGGCCATGCTGGTCCTCAACCTGGACGATACCCCGCCGGAGGACATCGTCAAGGCCATCGAGGAACAGCCGGGCGTCCTTGGGGCCCGGCTGCTGCTGCTTTGATCCGCGGATCCATCCCCCTGTTCTATCCTCCCGACGAAAAAATATCGCTTTCAGGAAAAAAATTGTTGACAAAATACCCCTGGTGTGATATAATTGTTGCTTGAGAGGTTAATCAAGCCACTTTTCACAGAGGGATGTATATAACATTCACTGCTAAGGGATCTGTTTTCTACATCTCGAAGTAAGCATCTGCTCGTGGCGAAGCATCCCTTTGCGGTCCGCAATCGAATGTATTGTAACCAGCCGGGTCCGAGGGATTTCGCGGACTCGGTATTTTTTGAACGCCGGCCGCCCCCTTTGCCGTCGAGCATCCTGTTTCCCGGCGCCGGCGGCGGCATTCTTTTTGGAACTTTTCACCGCCCCGGGGCGTCTAAAGAATAGGAAGCACACTTACAGCCCCTTGGGAGGGAGTTACATGATTCTGTCATCCAAGATACCGCTTCAGGGGACCAACCAGAGCTTGCAACGATACCTTCAGGAAGTGGGCAAACCGCGCCTGCTGACCAATAGCGAAGAGGCGGATCTGGCCCGGCGGATCAAGAAGGGCGATCAGGATGCGCTCAACAAACTGGTCTGCGCCAACCTGCGTTTCGTCATCAGCGTGGCCCGGCACTATCAGAACCAGGGCGTTCCTCTGGCCGATCTCATCTCCGAGGGCAATATCGGGCTGATCGAGGCGGCCAAGCGGTTCGACCAGACCAAGGGATTCCGGTTCATCTCCTACGCCGTCTGGTGGATCCGGCAATCCATTCTGGCCGCCCTGGCCAAGCAGTCGCGCATCGTCCGGCTGCCCCTGAACAAGATCGCCGAGCTGCAGAAGATGAGCCAGGCCATCGAGGAGTACATCCGCGACAATCACCGTTCGCCGCAGACCTCGGAGATCGCCGAGCAGCTCAAGCTGGGAGAGGCCGAGGCCTCGCAGCTGTTCAACGCCTTCGGACGCCACCTATCGCTGAACGGCTCGCCCAATGACGGCAACGGGCTCAGCCTGCTCAATACGCTGCCCAACGAGAAGGATCCCTCGCCCGACGAGGACGTCATGACCGGCGATCTGGCCCGGCAGATGGAGCGGGCCATTAAGACGCTGTCGCCACGTCAGGCCGAGGTCATCCGCATGTACTACGGCCTGGGCAGTAAAAAGCCTCAAACCCTGAAGCAGATCGGTAAACACTTCGGCCTGTCCCGCGAACGGGTCCGGCAGATCAAGAAGCAGGCCCTGGAGAAGCTGCGCCACGCCTGCCGCAAGAAACTGCTCGAGCCGTACATGGAATAACCATACGTTCAGCAGGATGCAGAAAAGGGGAGCCGAAAGGCTCCCCTTTTCTGCATCAATGGCAGATGCGGCTTACTATTATTCAGAGATCAGCTCGATGTCAAACTCGCCCACCTGATTGCTGATTACCGATTTCTTCCCCTGGACATCGACCGCCTTGATGGAATAGTAATGATGGGTCGCCGGGTCGCCGACCGCGCCGGCGTCGGTGTAATCGTTCAGGGCGGTGGCCGCCAAAGAATCGCCGGTCTCGGCCGGGACCGAGCTGCGGTAGATGATGTAGTGCGACAGGCCGGCCTCGGAAAAGGGCTCGCTCCAGGTCAGCCAGACGTCCCCGGAGGAGGACTTGGAGCCGTCGAGCAGCACGATCTGCAGATCGTCCACCATCGCCGGGGGTCCCCCGCCGCTGCCGGAGGTCCGGAAATCGGCCTCGTTCCAGCCGTTGTGGGCCGGCGACAGCCACACGCCGTGGTCCAGTCCGAGAGGATTTCCGTCCTGATAGAGGATCCGGGCCCGCCAGTGATAGGCGGTGTTCTCGCTCAGGCCGCTGATCGTCTCCTCCAGCTCCACTCCGGCGGCCGAATCGGCCAGCGACCAGCCGGCGCTCTCCTCCAGACCGGTGCCGCTGAAATTGGTGCCCAGGGGCTTGATCTCCCACTGCAGCTTGACCTCATCGCTGCCGTTGGGGTACCACCCGGTGGCCCTCAGGCGGACCTGGGTCTCCGAGCCGGAGGATCCCAGCGGGCCGATCAGGGCCGCTCCGTCGGCCCGGGCCTGGCGCGGCCGGAAGGGCAGTCCGGCGCCCTGGTCCCCGGCGAACAGATAGGCATGACCCTCGTCCTCCTGGCCGCCGTTATACAACCAGGCGCCGGCCAGGATGTCATCGTAGCCGTCGGCGTCCACATCACCGGCGCCGGCGACACAGTTGCCGAAATAAGCGCCGGCCTGATCCCTCTGGGCCCGCCAGGCGGGCACCAGATAGGGTAGATTGGCGCTGCCCAGGTAGAGCATGACACAGCCTTCAAATTCCTGGCCATCTTCGTATGACTCGGCGCCCACCACCACGTCGGCGAAACCATCACCGTTGACGTCCCCGGCGCCGGCGACGCTGTGGCCGAATTCGGCCCCGGTCTGCTCGCCGTCCAGCACCACATCGGGCGCGGCGGAGAGACCCAGGGATGATCCCAGGTGGAGAAAGATGCGCCCCTCGCCGTCGAAGGTGTCGGTATAGCCCGGCGCGCCGACGATCACATCACTGTATCCGTCGCCGTTGACGTCGCCGGCCGAGGCCACGCTGGTCCCGTAATAGGCATAGTCCTCGCCGCCGACCACGGACCAATCAGGCGTTCCCGGGAGCCCGGAGGGCCCGCCGTGATAGACGAACGCCGCCCCTTCCAGCGGTTCCATATCGGTGTAGGACATGGCTCCGATGATCACATCGCTGTATCCGTCGCCGTTGACATCGCCGGCCGAGGCCACGCTGGAGCCGAACGCGGCTTCATTGTGGTCGCCGAGAGCCGTCCAGTCGGCCACCGGCGAAGGTCCGGAAGCGCTCCCGAGATAGAGATCGCACCGGCCCTCGTCGAGCGCGGCGACATCGTAGTACGGCGATCCGACGATCAGGTCGCTGTACCCGTCGCCGTCGACATCGCCGGCCGAGGCGGCGCTGAAGCCGAAGTGGGCCCCGGCATGATCGCTCTCGACCATCCACCCGGGCGTGGCCGAGAGTCCCGAGCCGCTGCCCAGATAGACCAGGGCGGCGCCCTCCTCGGACTGACCGTCGGAGTAACCCTCGGCGCCGACCACCAGGTCGCTGTACCCGTCGCCGTTGACGTCACCGGCCCATCCGGCCGAACATCCCAGATAGGCATAGGCTTCGTCGATCTGACCGGTCCACGAGGCGGAGAGCCCGGACGGGCCACCGTGATAGACGAAGACCGCGCCCTCGTAATCCTGGCCGTCCGTATAGAGCGGATCTCCCACGGCCACGTCGCCGTATCCATCCCCATTGACGTCGCCGATGCCATCCAGTGACCAGCCGTACATGGCATAGGCCTGATCCGACTGGCCGGTCCACACCGGATCCGGCGGGGAGAACAGGATCACCTCGGCCGAGCCCTCGTAAGGCAGCATGTTCTGACAGGTCGCGGTGACCCACAGGGTTCCCACGGTCGAGGGGAAGGGATGAAAGGAGACATCCCCGTCGGCGTCGGTGTAACCGCGCATGTAGATCTCGTCGCCTTTCCACAGGCAGACCAGGGCGTCCTCCACATCCTGGCCGCCGGCCTCGACATGCACCGGGAACTCGGGGGACCCGGTGGTGTAGATGGCCGGATGGGTGACCACCGGCACGGCCGGATCGTCGGTCCACAGGGGCATTTCCGGATCGCCTAAAAGGACCAGGCCCCAGTGGAGATACTTCATGGTCTCGCTGCCGGGATATTCGCGGTTGCGGGAGTCGGCCAGGGTCTGCCCGACGCGGTACCTGTTGTAGGTGAACAGGCTGTTCCACCACTCCTGATCCAGTCCCAGGGATAACCCGTGCATGTTGCCGACGTAATAGATTCCGGAGCGGGTGTTGCCGGTATAGGCCACCCCGGCCTGTCCGGGATTGTAGGCCACGAAATACTCGGCGATGCAGTCGTATTCGGAGTAGTCGATGTGGGCCGGATGACAGCCCAGGGAATAGACCACCGCCGGCTGATCGGTGTTGGTCAGGCCGTTGACATCATCGATGTCGATGTACCATCCGTGGTTGCGGTCGCCCACGCTCATCACCGAGACATACGAATGATCGGAGTGGTTGACCAGGTTCTGTCCGCTATTGAGAGCGTTCATGGTCTTGGTCCAGTGATTGTCGGTGTCGCTGTCATAGACCTTGGTCAGGTTGAAACGGCTGGGGATGTAGGCGGCGTCGATGATCTCCTTGAGGTTCTCGGTGGGGGTGGAGGCGTCCAGGTCCATGCCGATGAGCAGGCAGTCCAGGGCGAAATCGCTCAGCGGAGGATCCTTCTCATACTGGAGCACCTTATTGACGAAGGTATTCACCTGGGCCGGATCGTCCACCGGTGCCCGGCCGACGAAGACCTCGCTGATCCAGTCGCCGTCATAATCGGCGTAATAAAGATCGCCGGCCACGCTCTCGGAGTTGAAGGTCCCGTATCCCACCGGGACCACATCGGTGTCGCCGCCCAGCAGGAACCACATGCTTCCCCAGGTGGAGTTGGCCTCCTGGATGAAGCTGCGGACCTTCTCCAGATCGGTGCCGCTGTAGTTGGCCTCGATCCACTGCAGGCTGACCAGGGTGTCGCGGACGCCCTTCCTGAAGTGCCATTGGATCAGCGGCTGGAAATGGGCCTTCCAGGTCGAGTCGGTGATCACCACGTGGTCGTAGTCGCCCGAACCGAGGGTCTTGGCGGCCGGGGCGGACGGCTCGGGGATCTCGATGGCCTGGGGATTGATCACCATGCCGGCGAGCATGTCCCGGTAGATCTCGCGGCCGGAGAGGGAGAGCGTGTGCCTCCGCTCGGCCGGCGGGTCGCCGGGGCGGCAGATGACGGTCAGGCGGATCTTCTCGTGGACGGTGAGCACGCCGCTGGCCGGATCCCACCGCACCGGATGGACCTTGACGGCGGCCAGCTGCTGACCGGCCAGGTCCGATTGTCCGGCCAGCCCGGCCAGCTGAGCGGGATAGGGCTGATCGGAGGCATACACCACCGGATCCGGCTCGACGAAGGGGATCTCCTCCCCGTCGGCGAGGGGGGCGGTCTCCCGGGGCGTCTGCAGGGGAAAGACCCGGTAGCTTCCGTCCAGCTCGGCGGTCTCCAGGGAAACGGCCTCGACGCCGGCGGCCACATGACCGGCCGGGATGGCCACCCAGACGGTCCGCTCAGGCATCATCGGCTTGCCTATCTCAGAGGTGCTGCCGCTGGGGCCCATGGTGACGGCATGGTATTCCCCGATGGGGGCGATGGTCACCGCATCAGCGGAGAAGGTGATCTCGGTCTCGACGCTGGCGGCGGAAAAGGCGGCCGGCGGAACGGCCAGCAGAAACAGACACAGCACCAGCGGGGACAGAACGTATCGCATTTTCACAAATACCTCCTATTTTGCATTATCTTCAGAGACGTCGGCAGATGGTATGACCCATCTTTAACAGTATAGCAAAAACCGTCCCAGCCTGTCAACCGTTCGTTTGATAAGTTTTTTAGGGGAAATCGGAAAAGGTTAACAATCCGTGGTCGTGTTGCTGGTCCGTTCCGATAAAAAAAGGGGCGTCTGAAACGCCCCGACAGAAAGCAATAGAGCACATCTTCGA
>Ga0272444_10001716_pt1 | contig 20835 bp, 21 predicted proteins | sample SSMForm13_FD_201033 | JGI IMG/M metagenome (GOLD analysis project Ga0272444, IMG submission 201033) | Marine sediment archaeal communities from Little Sippewissett salt marsh, Falmouth, MA, United States - SSM-Form-13 | ecosystem: Environmental > Aquatic > Marine > Wetlands > Sediment ... | reverse complement strand
ACTCGACCTCGGGGTAATCCACCGCGACCTTCTTGATCGCGTCGCTGAAGAGAAACCCGACCCCGATGATCACGTCGTATCCAGCCTGGGCGAGCTTCCGGAGGCCGGTCTCACGGTCGGCGTCCTGACCCGGCTCGAACTCCGTGTAGTCGATCCCGAACTCGCTCGCCGCGTGGAGCATCCCGCGGTACGCCGAGTCGTTGAACGACTTGTCGCCCTTCCCACCGATGTCGAAGACCATGCCGACCCTGAAGCGCTCGGCGCTCCCCGTCGCGCCCTCCCGGGGCCCACCCGACCCGCAACCGGAGAACGCAACCGCGAGGCAGCACAGGACAATCGGGATCACGCGTGTCACGTACCTCATGCCAGGAACTCCTTTCCGAATGGACCCGGCCGGGTCCGGCGCCCTCTGCGGCGGCCGACTCCGAACCGGGATCGGGTGCGTCGGGAGTCACCCGCGGGCGCACGCGCTCGTCACGCCCCCTCCGCGAGGGGTTGGACGATCCCCGGGCGGCGCACGAGCCCTTCCTGTCTGGCCTTCTTGATGAGAAGGACGAACGCAACGAACCCGGCCGCGACCACAAGGGAACCACCCTTGAAGACGAAGTCAAGTCCCAAGATTCCCGCGACGAGCCCACCCCCCAGAGGCCCGAGGATGAGGCCGATGCTCATCCCGCTGTTGAACATGGCCATGACCGTGCCCATCCCGGAGAGCCTTCTCCCCGACTCGGTCGCCATCGCGATCGCCGCGGGGAAACCGAGCGCTCCGACGACGCCCGTCGCGGCCTGGAGGACGAAGAGGTGGCGACGGTCTTGCAGAACGGAATCGCGAAGATGACCGCGGCGCTTCCGACCATGCCGAGCCCGGCGAGGAACGGGCGCGAGACGCGGTCGGCGAGTCGACCGAAGGGGATCTGCATGAACGCAGCGAGCAGGATGTTCGTCGCGAGCAGCCCGCCGATCAGGCTCAGCGACGCGCCGCGCTCCTCGGCGATGAACGGCAGGAACGGGATCACGAGCCCCCTGCCGAATGCGAGGGTCGAGCGAAAGACCAGGAGCGCGATCACGAGCGTGTCCCGGACGACTCCCTTCACGGGCACGCGCTCCTTCCACCGTTCCCGGTGGATGCCGAGCTCGGGGAGCCGCGTGACGACCAAGATGAACGCGACGAGCGAAAGAGCTCCCATGACCACGAACGGCGCCCTCATGCCGAGGTGGTCGGCGAGCGGGCCGCCGAGGAGCGGGCCGATGCCGAACGCCGCGAACAGCGAGACGGTGAAGGCCCCCATGTAGGAGCCTTCTTTGCCCTCGGGCGACAGGTCTCCGATGTACGCCTGGGCGACCGGGATAACCATCCCGGCCGAGGCCCCATGAAGCGCCCGGATGAGGATGAGGTGGAGCGCGGTCTCCGCGGAGATGTAGAGGAGAGAGAACCCCGAGAAGAGCACGAGCCCCGTGGCCAGGAAGATCCTCCTGCCGTACCGGTCGGAGAGACGCCCGATGAACGGCGTGAGAACGAACCGGGCCATCGAGAAGCCCGCGAAGATCATGCCGAGCGAGAGCCCGGCCGCTCCGAGGTCACGCGCATAGAGCGGCAACAGGGGGCCGATGAACCCGACCCCCATGGTAGATGCGAACACGGCGATGAAGAGCACGGCGAAAGCGCGTCGGTGCATCCTCTGTCCTGTCGACGGCCCTAGACGAAGAGGTCGGTGAACGCGAACTCGTTGACGTCGACGAGGCCCCTGTCGGTCAGCTTGAGCTCCGGTATCACCGGAAGCGCCAGGAACGACATCGCCATGAACGGATCGTCGAGCTTCGACCCCAGGCGCCTCGCGGCCTTGCGGACCGCGTCGAGCCCCTCGACGACCTCTGGCAGCGTGCCCTCCGACATCAGCCCGGCGATCGGGAGCGGAAGCCCCGCGAGGAGCTTCCCGTCACGAACGACGGACAGCCCGCCCTTCATCTTCGAGATTTCGACGACCGCGGCCATCATGTCCTCGCTCGACACCCCCACCACCACGATGTTGTGCGAGTCGTGACAGACCGAACTTGCGATGGCGCCCCTCTTGAGGCCGAATCCCCGCACAATGCCCTTGCCGATGTTGTCGCTCGCGTGGTGCCTCTCGACGACGGCCACGGGGAGCAGGTCCCGCTCGGTGTCTGCCTTGACGAGGCCGCCGTCTGTCTTCACCGTCTCGACCGTCGCGCCCGTGATGATCTGATCGGGCACGAGGTTGATCACTCGCGCACGCTTCCCCAGGGCGGGGATGTCGAAGTCCGACGGCGCGAGCCACTTGATGTTGATCGAACTCCGGAGCGTCGGCTCCAGCGTCCTGGGGTGCGGGCCGACCATCCGGCCGTCCTCGGCGACGAGACGCCCGCTCTTGAAGACCTTCCGGACCTTGAAGCGCTTGAGGCTGTCGACCACGACGAGATCGGCGACGTAGCCGGGCGCGATCGCGCCGAGGTCCTTGAGCCGGAAGTACTGCGCCGTGTTGATCGTCGCAAGCCGGATGGCGGAGACGGGATCGAGCCCTTCCCTGATCGCCATCTTGACCATGTGATCGATGTGGCCCTTCTCGAGGAGGTCCTTCGGATGGCGGTCGTCGGTGACGAAGAAGCACCTCGGAAGGTTATCACGGGTCACCGCCGGAAGGAGGTCGCGGAGGTTCTTCGTGACAGAACCCTCCCGGATCATGATGTGCATCCCGAGGCGGAGCTTCTCCAGCACCTCTTCGACGGACGTGCTCTCGTGGTCCGACGTGACGCCGGCCGCGACGTACGCGTTCAGGTCCTTGCCCGTCAGCCCCGGGGCGTGGCCGTCGATCCGCTTCTCCTGCGTCATGGAGATCTTGTCCAGGAGGCCCTCGTCCTCGTGGAGGACGCCCGGGTAGTTCATCATCTCGCCCAGGCCCAGGACCCACTTCTCGCGCAGGAGCGGGAAGAGGTCGAAGCCGCGGAGGGTGGCGCCGCTCGTCTCGAAGTCCGTCGCTGGGACGCACGAGGAGAGCATGACGAAGATATTGACCGGGCTGTACTTCGAGGAGTTCAGGATGTAGTGGATCCCCTCGAGCCCGTGGACGTTTGCGATCTCGTGAGGATCGCACACGACCGACGTAGTCCCGCGCGGCACGACCGATCGAGCGAACTCCTGCACCTTGACCATGGTGCTCTCGACGTGCATGTGCCCGTCGATCAGTCCCGGAAGGACGTAGGCCCGTTCGAGATCGATCTCCTTCTTCCCGTGGTAGTCCCCGATGCCGACGATCCTGCCGCCCCATATGGCGATGTCCCCGCGGTAGACCTCCGCGGAGAACACATTGACGATGCGCCCGTTCTTGAGGACGAGATCGGGCGGCATTTGCCCGCGCGCCACTCTGATGATCTTCGCCAGTTCCTTCATGCGTCCCGGGGCTCCCCGTTCGAGTTCGCTGTGTGCGCGCCGGCGATTCCGGCTAGCGCTCCAGCCTCGTGCCCGTCTCGCCGTCGAGCGCCCGCTCGATGGAATCCGGGTTCGTGATGATCACGCTCTCGCCGCCCGCCTCGAGGAACGCGATGCCGGCGAGGATCTTGGGACCCATGCTCCCCGGCGGGAACTGGCCCTGCTCGTAGTACTTCTTCGCGTCCGAGATCGATAGGACCGAGAGCTCCCGCTCGTTCTCACGACCGAAGTTGAGCGCGACGCGCTCGACGTCGGTCGACATGAAGAAGAGACTCGCCCCGATGTCGACCGCCAGGAGGCGCGACGAGTGGTCCTTATCGATCACCGCCTCGACCCCCCTGAGCCCGCCGCCCTCCTCGACGACCGGAATGCCGCCGCCGCCCACGGCGATGACGACACACCCGGCGCCGAGCAGTGCGCGGATCGCTCCGATCTCCACGACTCGAACGGGCATCGGGGAGGGAACGACGCGGCGCCAGCCGCGGACCGCGTCCTCGACGACCGACCAGCCCAGATCGGCGCGTTTCCTCTCGGCGTCCTCCCTCGTGTAGAAGGGCCCGATCGGCTTCGTGGGGTTTTCGAACGCCGGATCGGACGCGTCGACGACGACCTGGGTCAGTACGGTCACGACGTCCCGCTCGATCCCGCGCCTTCGGAGCTCCGTGCCGAGCACCTGCTGGATCATGTAGCCGATCCCGCCCTGCGAGTCCGCACCGCAGGTGTCGAGCGGCAGGCTCGGGAGGACGCACGACGCCATCTCGGCCCGGAGCAGGATGTTCCCCACCTGCGGGCCGTTGCCGTGCGTGACCACGACGTCGTAGCCGCGGGCGATCATCCCGGCGATGTGATGCGCCGTCTCACGGGCGTTCGCGAACTGCTCGGGGATCGTCCCGTCCTGATCGGCCTTCGTGATCGAGTTGCCGCCCACGGCGACGACCGCCAGCTTCGCCATCGGACTCCCCCATCACCCCGCCATCGTAAGCGCCATGATCGCCTTCTGGACGTGCAGCCTGTTCTCGGCGACGTCGTAGATGATCGAGTTCGGCGAGTCGCACACCGCGTCGTCCACCTCGTTCCCCCGATCGATGGGCATCGGGTGAATGAAGAGCGCGTCGTTCGTGCGGCCCATCCGTTCCTCGGTCGCCCGCCAGTCATCGTGCTCGGCGGAGAGCCTCTGGTCTCCCTCGCGCCCGAGCTGGTAGCGGTCCGGGTGCATCCAGTGGCGCGAGTAGACCACGTCGACACCGTCGTACGCCGCGTCCTGATCGTGCGTGATCTCGAAGGCGCCGCCGGCCGACTCGCAGTTCGCCCGGGTCGTATCCAAGACCTCCGGGTCGAGCTCGAACCCCTCCGGGTACGCGAGCCGCACGTTCATGCCGAGGCGCGAGTTGACGAGCAGGCTCTCCTGCACCGAGCTCCACGAGCGCACCATCGGCGAGTATCCCCAGATCTGGAGGAGCGTCTTCCCGCGCGTGTCGCCGAGCCGCGTCTTCATGCCCATGACGTCCGCGAGGCCCTGGCACGGATGGAACTTGTCGTGCGCCATGCTGACGATCGGCACCGTCGCGACGCCGGCGAACTCTCTCAGGAACGCGTCGCCGTCGCCGTAGGCGGCGACCGAGTCCTCGAGGATCCGGATCCCGATGCCGCACCCGTAGCGGCTCATCACGCTCGCCGTGTCGAGGAGGACCTCTCCCCGCTCGGTCTTCGTACGCAGCCTGAGCTTCGACGGCTCGAGGAACTGCGCGTGTCCGCCCAGCTCCGTGGCGGCCGCCTCGAACGATTGCCGGGTTCGAAGCGACGAGTTGTAGAACATCATCATGAACGTCTTGTGGCTGAGGATCCGCGCGTGCTCGTCGCCGTAGCGATTGGCCTTCATGTCGATCGCCAGCGACAGGACGGCCTCGAGCTCCTCGACGCTCCAGTCCTGCGTGCAGATGAGGTCACGTCCCGTGAGATTCGCGCTCATGCCCGCACCCCCGCCGAGTCCATCAGGAGAGACATGATCGCCTTCTGGGCGTGGAGCCTGTTCTCGGCCTCGTCGAAGACCGCCGAGTTGGGACCGTCGATCACCGCGTCGGTCACCTCGAATCCCCGGTCGCACGGCAGACAGTGCATGTACTTGGCGCCCGGCTTGGCCAGCTTGAGCTTGGCCTCGTCGCAGATCCAGTCCTTGTTCGCGTCGAACAGCTCCTGCGTCTTCTCCAGATCGGGCTCCGCCGCGATCGGCGGGATGTTGTACTTCGACGTCCACGCCTTCGGATACACGACGTCGGCGTCCTTGAACGCGCCCTCCATGTCGTTCATGATCTCGAACGTGCCGCCCGACTCCTGTGCACGCTGCCGGGTCGCCGCGAGCACGTCGTCGTCGAGCTCTAGCCCTTCTGGGTGCGCGAGGACCACGTCGCACCCGACGGTCGCCGCCGCGATGACCGCGCTGTGCGGGACGGAGAGCGGCTTGTGGACCGACGGGCTGTACGCCCAGCTCATCACGAACTTGACGCCCTTGAAGCCGCCGAAGTGCTCCCGAACCGTCATAATGTCGGCCATGCCCTGGCACGGGTGGTAGATGTCGCACTCCATGTTGATCACCGGGATGTGCTCGGCCCAGTGCGCGAACTCGCGAACGATGCGGTTCGCCTTTCCGTTGATCCAGCCGACCGGGTCGCCGTACATCCTGATCGCGATCCCGTGCCCCATCCGGTCGAGCACGCGCGCGACGTCGGAGATGCGCTCCGTCGAATACGCGACCTCCTCGCCCTCCAGCGCCGGCGTGTAGATCTTGTTGGGATCGAGGAAGTGGGCGTGCCCGCCGAGCTGCGTCATCCCCGCCTCGAAGCTGTTCCGTGTCCTCAGCGACTGGTTGTAGAAGATCATGAAGAGCGTTTTGTCCTCGAGGTACTTGTGCGGCTGTCCCCTCTTGAACTTCGCCTTGAGCTCGTCGGCAAAGTCCAGGATGGCCTCGACCTCCTCGCGCGTGTAGTCGAGGATCGTGATGAAGTCCCTGCCCTTGAAGCGATCGTTGAACATCTCCCTCCCCTTTGCGCGTAGTGTCGCCCTCAGACGCACAGCCTCGTGAGGGCCCTCCTTGTGAGCGTTCTGACGAGATCGGCACGGTACCAAGCGCTGGCGCGAACGTCGTCGATGCACGATGTGGAGTCGACCGCCTTCGCGGCGACCTCGTCGATCACGCCGGCGCGGTCGGTGGCGTCGGGCCACTCCGCGGCGAACAACCTCTCGGCCGCGGCGGCCCGCACCGGCGTCGGCGCCACCGAGCCCAGGGCAATGCGGACCCTTGCAGCCTTCGGCTCGAAGACGACGGCGGCCGACGCGATCGCTATGGCGAGCGCGTTCCTCTGCCCGACCTTCAGGTACGCGCTCCGCGCGCCCACCTCCGGCAGGTTGAACGCGACGGCCGTGACGAACTCCGTCCTCGCGAGCGCCACCTTCCCGGGCCCCTCGAAGAACTCCACGAGCGGCACGGGGGCGCGTCGGCCTCGCGTCGGGTGGCCGCGCCGCACCTCGACCGACGCATCGAAGGCCAGGAGCGCGACCGCGCCGTCCGCCGCGGGCGACGCGTTGACGATGTTGCCTCCGATCGTCCCGCGGGCCCGGATCTGCGGCGAGCCGACCGTGCGGCACGCCTGGGCGAGCGCCGTCGCCCGAGCGTGGAGCGTGTGGTCCCGGGCGATCCGAGCGTGCGTCGTGAGCGCCCCGATCTCCACCCGCTCGCCGCTGCGCCCGACGTCGACGCGCGACATGCCGTCCACGAAGCCGAGGTCGACGAGGATCTCCGGTCGAACCTCGCCCCTTTTGATGAGGACGGCGAGGTCGGTCCCGCCGGCGATCAGCCGAGCGCGATCTCCCGCCGACGCGAGGATCGCTTCGACCTCGCCAACGGTGGAAGGCCTTTCCCAGAGCGGTTCGTACATCAACCCGCCTCGCTCGACGCCGTACCGGGAAGGACGCCCCTGGACAGGAGCGCCTCGAGCACGGCGCCTCCGATCGCCCGGGCCTTGTCCGAGATCGCCCGGGGATCGACCTCGGCCCCACGGGGATCGACGTCGCCGACCTTGTCCCCACGACCGACGATAGCGCCGTCCGCGATGAGCCCTCGCACGACGCCCGCGATCCCCGCGCTCACGGGCTCGCCCGCGACGCTCGCGACGCGTTCCCCCTCCTCGACGAGATCGCCGATCGCCCTCGCCGACTCGAACGCGCCTCCGGCCGGAGAACGGAGCAGCCGCTCCTTGCCGAACCCCCCGACACGGCCGGGGACGCCGGTGTCCGGAAGGGCCGTGCCGCTCTCGATGACGCGCCCGAGGGCGTGGCCGCGCTTGGTCTCCACGACCAGGTCGACGTCGACGCCGGCAACGAATCCCGGCCCGAGCCCGATCGTCACGGGCGCGTCGTCCCGCGAGGTTCCCAGATTCCGCTTGGCCATCCGAGCGTCGATGACCGCGCCGGGGTGGAGCGCCTTGAGCGCGCTGCCCTCCGGATCGACGAGGACCGGCACCCAGCCGCGCCGCCCGGCGTCGCCACCGGCGGGCCCGAGCGCTTCGAGGTCACCGCGCTCCACCAGGCGGGCCTCGACGCCCTCGACGATCACGGAGCCCTCGCGCACCGCCTCGCAGAACGCGACCAGCCTGCGGACGGCCGTCGGGGCGCTCGCCTCGAGGACGATCACCCCGTAGCCCGCCCGGACGAGCCGGTGGGCGACGCCCGTCCCGAGATCGCCCCCTCCCCTCACGACGACGAGGGCGCCTGGTCTCACTGTCTGTTCCGCCCCTTGTACTCCGGCTTCTCTCTGAGCATCGCGGTGTCCGAGACGCCGTGCCTCACGGCGATGATCTCGGCCACGACGCTCACCGCGATCTCGTCGGGCGTCTCCGCGCCGATGTCGATTCCGATCGGGGCGTGGATGCGCTCCAGAACTCCGTGCGCCACGCCGTCACGCGAGAGGTCCTCGAACGTCCGGCGCACCTTCTCGGCGCTTCCGATCATCCCGATGTAGGCCGGGCGGAGGCCGACGATGGCGCGGACCCAGTCCTTGTCGTAGCGATGCCCCCTCGTCACGATCACAACGAACGACGAATCACCGACCTTGAGGTCACCGTCCAGAAGCTCGACGCCGCCCACGAGCCTGAGGTCTGCCGTCGGGAAGCGTTCGGCCGTGACGACCTCGCGCCGGTCGTCGACGACGGCGATGCGGAAGCCGGCCTGCTTGGCGACGGTCGCGACCGCCTGGCCGACGTGCCCCCCGCCGATCACCGTGACTCGCGGCGCTTCCGCGATCGGCTCGAGGAAGATGCTCATCTCCCCGCCGCAGGCCATGCCCGCGTCGTCGCCGAGGTCGAACGAGAGGAGCGTAGGCTCTCCCGAGTCGACGAGCGCCCGGGCCCTCTCGATCACGTCCGCCTCGATGGCGCCTCCCCCGATCGTCCCGAGAGTCCTACCGTCGGGATACACGACCATCTTCGCTCCGGCCCCGCGCGGCGTGGATCCCCCCGCCGCCACCACGGTCGCGACGACCCCGGCGGCGCCCGCGCGGTACATCCGAGCAATCTCGTCGTAGATGTCGGCGAGCCTGAGTGCCACGCTCGGCTCCTCGTGTCGGAAAGGAACGGCCCCGCGATCGACCGGCGCGAGATCGCGCGGCCGGCCACGCCCGCGGCTACTCCCCCGCGGCGAGCCCGTCCTTCACCGCCTCGTAATCGTCGCGGTCGTCGATATCGACCAGGAACGCGTCGTCCCCGATCTCGATCTCGACGATCGACGACGCCTCCCTTTCGAGCGTGTCGCGCGCCCCGGAGTCGCCGTGAAGCCCCTCCAGTTCACCGCGGTACGAGCCGTCGAGGATGACCGGGTGGCCCCGCCTGCCCCCGTTCACGGGCACGGCGATCGCCGCGCCGGCCGCGTGCGCGTCGATCAGCGCGTCGACCTGCTCGACGGTGAAAAACGGGGCGTCGCCGAGCGCGACCACGATCGCGTCCGTGCCCCAAGAGCACGCGCGGGCTCCATGAGCCAGGGAGGTGCCCATCCCCTCGCGGAAGCGCCGGTTCCCGATGAGCTCGAGCCGCTCATCGGCCACGCCGGCGAGGGCACGGCCGACGTCGTCGGCCCGATCACCGAGGACCACAATCACCTCGTCGATCTTCGCTGAACGCAGGAGCTTGCCGACGACGACGCGGATCATGTGCTCCCCCGCGATGGGAAGGAGCTCTTTCTTCTCCCCCATCCGCTTCGACTCGCCCGCCGCGAGAACGACTGCAGAGACCATTCGCATGCGTGCCTTCCGGTGCCCGGGCGCGGGGGCGACGGACGCGCCGCCCCGCCCCGGACGGGAGCGGACGCGCAGCGCCCCTCCCCACGGGTCCAACTAGGACATCATCTTGTCGATCCGGCTCAGGGCTTCCTTGATGTTGTCGAGCGAGTTCGCGTAGCTGAACCGGAGGTAGCCCTCTCCGAACGCGCCGAAGCAGGTGCCGGACAGACACGCCACGCCCGCCTCGTTCAGGACCTTGTCCGCCAGCTCCTGCGACTTCATCCCGGTTCCCGTGATGTTCGGGAACACGTAGAACGCACCCTTCGGCCTCAGGCACGAGAAGCCCTTGATCCCGTTCAGGCCGTCCACGATCGCGTCCCGCCGCTCCTTGAAGATCGCGACCATCTTCTCGACCTCGTCCTGCGGACCCTCGAGCGCCTCGATGCCAGCGATCTGCACGAACGACGTCGCGTGCGAGTAGATGTTCGTGTTGAGCTTCGTGAACTTCTCGGCGATCGCCTTCGGCATCCCGGCGTACCCGAGCCGCCACCCGGTCATGGCGTACGTCTTCGAGTGCGCGTCCATCAGGATCGTCCGCTCCTTCATGCCCGGGAGCGCGGCGATCGTGTTGTGCGACCCCTCGTACACGATCTTGCTGTACACCTCGTCGGAGAGGACGATGGCGTCGTACTCGATCGCAAGCTCGGCGATCCGCTTGAGGTCGCTCGCTTCGAGGACGCCGCCCGTCGGGTTCTGCGGCGAGTTGATGATGACCATCTTGGTCTTCGGGTTGATCTTCGCCTCGAGCTCCGCGATGTCGAACCGGAAGTCGCGGGCCTCGTCGAGCTTGAGCGGCACGGCCTTCCCGCCGCAGAACTCGATCGCCGACTCGTATATCGGGTAGCCCGGGTTGGGATAGATCACCTCGTCGCCGTGATCGACGATGGCCATGATGGGCAGGAAGATGATCGGCTTGCCGCCCGGGGTAAGGACGATCTCGTCGGGCGTGTACTCGACGCCGCGATCCTTGGCGAAGTGTCGGCAGATCGCCTCGCGCGCCTGCATGAGGCCGGCCGACGGACCGTAGTGCGTCATGCCGTCCCAGATCGCCTTCTCCGCGGCCTTGCGGATGTTGTCGGGCGTGTCGAAATCGGGCTCGCCGATCTCGAGGTGGACGATGCTTCGCCCCTTCGCCTCGAGCGCCCGCGCCTTCGCGAGCACTTCAAACGCGGTCTCCGTTCCGAGCCTGCTCATACGCTCAGCGAACATGATTCCTCCCTGTCCGTCCTTCCGGCGCGGGCGCAAGGGCCGCGCGCGTCCATTGCCTCTAGCCCTGATGTTCGGCCGCTCCCGCTGGCGCGGCCGGCTGTTTCCTCGAGAGGACCTCGCGCACGGCGGATGCAATCCCCCGCGCCGTCAGTCCGAAGTGTGAGAGGAGCTGCTCGTGCGTCCCCGACTCGCCGAACCGATCCTCGATGCCGACGATTCGTATCGGAGTCGGGCGGCTCGCCTGCGCGAGCGCCTCGGCCGCGGCGCCGCCGAGCCCGCCGATCGTCGAACCCTCCTCCGCGGTGACGAGCGCGCCGGTCTCGATCGCGGCCCGGCTCACGATCGCGCGATCGAGCGGCTTGATCGTGTGGCAATTGACCACGCGGACGCTCTGGCCCTCGTCCTCCATGAGCCGCGCCGCCTTGAGCGCCTCGTAGACCAAGACGCCGCAGGCCAGGATCGTCGCGTCGTCGCCCTGACGGTAGACCGCCGCCTGTCCGGCCGTGAACGGCGTGATGTCCGTCGTGATGATCGGGACCCGCTCGGCGGTGAAGCGCACGTAGACGGGCCCGGGTATCCTGGCGGCGGCGACGGTCGCCTTCTTCGCTTCGACCGCATCCGCCGGGACGATCACCGTCATCCCGGGGAGCGTGCGCATGACGGCCACGTCCTCGAGCGACTGGCGGGAGCCCCCCGCCGGGCCCGCGGAAAGGCCCGCGTCCGCCCCGCAGATGTTCACGTTGAGCGAGCCGTAGCAGATCGTCGAGCGGATGATGTCCCACGCCTTCCCCGCCGCTAGCATTCCGTGGGTGGTCACGAAGATGCACTTGCCGGCGAGCGCCATCCCTGCCGCCGTGCCGATCATGTCCTGCTCGGAGAGCCCGATGTCCATGAACCGTTCCGGGAACTTCTTCCGGAACTCGCTCGTTCCGCTCGAGCCCGCCAGGTCGGCGTCCATCACGATGATGTCGGTGCCGCGCTCGGCAAGCTGGATCAGTCCACGCTCGTAGCCCTTGTTCGTTGCCTCCGTCTCGATCACGCTGTGGTGAATGTCCACGAGCCCCATTTCGGCCATCTTGTTCCTCCGAAGACCCCGCGCACGACCACCGCCTACGACAGCGCCTTCATCGCGTCCTCGTAGAGCTCCTCGGTCAGCCTGCGGTCGTGCCACTCGGGACGGTTCTCCATGAACGGGACGCCCTTCCCCTTCACGGTCCGGGCGAGGATAAGGGACGGCTGGCCCTTGACCGAGGCGGCCTCGCCGAAGGCCGCGGAGAGCTGCTCGATGTTGTGGCCGTCGACCTCGATGACGTGCCAGTTGAACGTCCGCCACTTCTCCTCGAGGGGCGAGAGCGCGAGGATGTCCTCGGTGTTGCCGTCGCCCATCATGTGGTTCCTGTCGATGACCGCGCAGACACTGTCCAGGCGGTGGTGCGCCGCGGTCATCGCCGCCTCCCAGACCTGCCCCTCGTGCGCCTCCCCGTCCCCCATCACGCAGTAGACTCGGAACGACTTGCCGTCTTTCCGAGCCGCCATCGCCACGCCGTTGGCGATCGAGAGGCCCTGCCCGGACGACCCTACCGACGCGTCGATCCCGGGCGTGTTGTGCATATCCGGAAAGCCCTGGAGCTTCGACCTGAGTTGGCGGAAGGTCAGGAGCTCCCTGACGTCGTAGTAGCCGCGTCGCGCGAGCACCGAGTAGAGAGCGGGCGCCGCGTGCGCCTTCGACAGGATCAGCCGATCCCGATCCTCCCAGGACGGACGGTCGGGCCTGATCTTCATGACGCCCCAGTAGAGCACGGTGAGGATGTCGACCGCCGACAACGAACCGCCCAGGTGCCCCGACCCGGCCTCGAGGATCATCGTCAGGATGTCCCGCCGCACGACGCGCGCGATCTCCCTGAGCTCAACGGGAGTCGGACTCATGCTTCTCTCCTCCGAAGGTGAGCGCCATGAGGCCGGTCGCCTCGTCCAGCACGCGCCGCGCGGGCGCGTCGCTCTTCAGGATGACGATCTCCCCGGTCACGTTGACCTTGCCCTGCGAGAGGTGTCCGCCCACCGTCTCCTTGCTCTCCCGCGAGAGGACGGCGTGCAGGTGGATGTGGCACTCACCGTCCTCGACGATCAGGCTCCCGGTCAGCGACACGAGTTCCATGGGCTCCGGGAAGAGCACCGGTGCGTAACGCCCCGACGAGACGAAGTATGCGAGTTCGGCCTGTTTCAGCATCCCGATCCCGGAGACGATGACACCGACCTTGAGGTCGGTCTGCTTGCAGACCGACCGCAGGCACTCGAACAGGTCCTCGTCCTGATGGAGGCGCACGATGATAAGATCCGAACTGACACGATACTCCATTCGGCGGCACTCCTCCTTTCCACGCGCCGTCTGAGCCGCGTGGCGCCCCAGACGCGGGTCATTCCGCGGCCTTCGAGACCGCCTCGATGATCTTCGTGTAACCCGTGCACCTGCAGAGATTCCCCGAGATGGCCTCCACGATCTCGTCCCTCGTCGGGTGCGGGTTCGATGACAGGAGCGCGTAGGTGGACACGGCCATTCCGGGCGTGCAGTAGCCGCACTGGACCGCGCCCGCCTCGACGAACGCCTCCCGTATCCGATCGAGCTCCCCGCTCTCGGCGAGCCCCTCGATCGTGACGACCTTCCTGCCTTCGCACTGCGCGGCGAAGACCAGACACGAGTTCACGGGCTCCCCATCGAGGAGTACCGTGCAGGCTCCGCACTCGCCGTGCCCGCACCCGACCTTCGTCCCCGTGAGGCCCACTCCATCGCGGAGCGTCTCGACCAGCGTCGCGTCCGGCCGAACGTCGACCGTCCGCTCTCGACCGTTGATCGTCAGGCTGATCTCCATGCCCGCCCGCCCCTCGCTCAGCGCGACTCCAGGAACCGCTCGACGTCGGAGAGGTCCCTTCCGACGGGGACCGCCTTGCCGGCCGCCTTGATCGCGCTCTCCGTGTCCTTGAGACCGCTTCCCGTCATCAGCACGACGACCGTCTCGTCGCCCTGAATCGTCCCATCTCGGACCGCCTTCGTGAGCCCCGCGAACGCTGTGACGCCCGCGGGCTCACCGAAAACGCCGGTCGCGCGAGAGAGGTCCGTGATCGCGCTCAGGATCTCCTCGTCGGACACGGCCATCATCGAGCCGCCGCTCGCGCCGACGCCCTTGACCGCCTTCCGCCAGTTCCGCGGGTGGCCGACGGCGATGCTGTCCGCGCACGTGCGGGCCGCGCACGGCACCATCTCGCAGCCGCCCTCGAAGGCGACCTTCACGGCGTCCGCGCCCTCGGCCTGGACGCCGATCAGCTTCGGCACACCGTCGGTCAGACCCAGTCGTGCGAACTCAGCGAAGCCCTTGTAGACGCCGCTCATGATGCACCCGTCGCCGACCGGAACGAAGACCTTGTCCGGCGCCTCAAACTGAAGCTGCTCCGCAATCTCGAACGCGACGGTCTTCTTCCCTTCGACCAGATACGGATTGACCGCGCAGCACCGGTTGTACCAGCCGAACTTGTCGATCGCCCGGACCGCGAGATCGAACGCGTCGTCGTAGCTCCCGTCGACCGCGAAGACCGTGGCGCCGTAGACCAGGAGCTGAGCCACCTTGGGACGCGGTGCGTCCGCCGGCACGAAGATGTAGCACGGCACGCCCTCCGCGGCCGCGAAGCCCGCGAGCGAGCAGCCGGCGTTTCCCGTCGAGGCGGCGGCGACGGCCGACACGCCCTCCTGCGTCGCCCGCGCCATCGCGACCGTGGTCGCGCGGTCCTTGAGCGAGGCCGTCGGATTCCGGCTGTCGTCCTTGATGTAGAGGCGCCTGATCCCGAGGAGGCCCGACGCGTCGTAGAGCGGCGTCCACCCGGTCCGAAGCCGCGGGATCGTGTCGCCCGAGGCCACCGGCAGGAGCGGCAGATATCGCCAGAGCGAGTCGTCTCCCGACGCCGCGAACCCGCTCCTCGACACGCGCGTCCCGATCGCGTCGTAGTCGTAGAGGACGTCGAGGATGCCCTCCGTGCCGCAGGACGGACACGTGTAGGGCACGTCGCCTGCACGATGCTCTTCGCCGCACTTCGCGCAGACGAGACCCGCCACCGTCGCTCCGCTTCTGCCCATCACATCCTCTCCCAGAGCGCGCGGGCGCGCTGCCGTGCCGCGGCCGCCACCTCGTCCACGTCGATCGTCAGGATCTCCCGATCGCGCATGATCACCCTGCCGCCGACGATGACCGTCTCGACCATCCATCCGGTCAGTCCGAACACGAAGTGGCCCGCGAAGTTCCCCTCGACGTACGGCGTCGGGGGATCGTAGTCGAGCACGATCACGTCCGCAGCCCAGCCAGGTTCGAGCCTCCCCACCTGTCGTCCGCAGAGCCGGGACGCGATCGTCGGATTCCCGTCCATCAGGAGTCGCATCGCGACGTCGTGCCCCACCCGCGGATCCGCGGCCTCGTGTCGGTGGATCAGGTTCGCCACCTTCGCCTCATCGAACATGCTCGCCGAGAATCCGTCGGTCCCGAGCCCCACGAGCACGCCGCCCTCGAGGAGCGCGGGAACGTCCGCGCAGCCGACGGCGTTGTTCATGTTGGACTGCGGGTTGTGCGCAACGCACGTTTGCGTCTCCCTGAGGATCGTCCGCTCACGCTCGTCGATGTGGATGCAGTGAGCAGCCACCGTCTTCGGCCCGAGCGCGCCCAGGGAGTCCAATCGCTCGACGACGCGCTTCCCCGATCGCGCCAGGCTGTCGTCGACGTCGGCGCGATCCTCCGCGGCGTGGACGTGGCACCCGATTCCGCGGCCGCGCGCGATCGCCACGGCCCGCTCGATCGTTCCGTCTTGGAGCGTGAAGCTCGCGTGCAGGCCGACGCTCGCGGTCGAGAGGCCCGCCGCCGATCCGCCTCCGGCCGCCCACGCGGCGAAGCGTTCGTTCTCACGGAGCCCCTCGTCCCTCTTCTTCGCACCGTCGCGGTCCGTCACCTCGAAACAGAGGTTGGCTCTGATTCCGACGTCCTCGAGCCCGGCGGCGACCTCCGACAGGCTGTCCGTCACCGCGGCCTGGCTGGCGTGATGGTCGACGATGGTCGTCGTCCCGTTCCTGATCGAGTCGATCGCGGTTACCGACGAAGAAACCCGCACGTCTGAAGGTCTCAGCGCGCGATCGAGCCGCCACCACAAGTGCTCGAGTATTTCGACGAAGTTCGTCGCCGGGGCGATGTCGGCGACGATGCCTCGCGCCAGCGCGCTGTAGGCGTGCGTGTGGCCGTTGATTAGCCCCGGCATGACCAGCTTGCCCGCGGCATCGATCGTCGCGGCGTCACCGTACCGCTCACCCAGCCGTGCCGACGGCCCCACCTCCCGGACCACCCCGCCCGCGATCGCGACCGCGCCGTCCTCGATGAACTCGGGGCCGCGCCCGCCCGTCACGACCGTCCCGCCGGCGATGATCGTCGTCGATTCGTCCGCCAATCGCTGCTCCGGAACGTACCCACCCGCTCCACGGGCCGCACCCGCGCCGCCCACGTTTCGGGTCCGCAAAACAGCCGATAATGCCCTTAGCTAGGGCTCTTTCGGAACTTCTAACTTTAATCGAGCCTCGCGGGGATGTCAACGCCATTCGGTCCCTTGAGACCCCGCCGAAGCCCCGCGAGGGTGGCGGCGACCGGACGCCGGCCGGAGACGACGAAGCCCGGGCGTCAGCCGCGGTCGCCCCCCCTCGCTGGGCCGGAGGCGATCGGCGCACAGGCCGCTCGGACGGATGGCGACGGCCGCACGGGCGGCCACTCGACCTTGGACACGCGCCCCAAAGCCGCTAGAATCGCCCCGACGGCCCGCCACCGCGTAGGCCGTCCGCGTCCGCGGGAGGGGGGGGGAAGTCATCGCCGGCGAGCCCGCGGAGACGGCGGCCGACCGAAGGAGGATCCCATTCTTAAGAGACTCGCCTCGTCCCTCGGGCTCTCGATCGGCGCCCTGATCGTGACGCTCCTTCTGATCGAGCTGGCCCTCCGGATCGTCGCGCCCGGCGAGAACATCCCTCAGAGGGAGTACGACCCGAAGCTCGGATGGCGCGGCAGGCCCCACCTCCACTGCATTCTCAATGAAGGGGACTTCGCGGTCGCGATTGCGCAGAACTCCCGGGGATTCCGGGACACCGAGCGCTCCGTCGAGAAGCCGCCCGGAGTCACGCGGATCCTGTGCTGCGGCGACTCGTTCACGTGGGGATGGGGCGTCGAGCAGGGCGACATCTACACGGCGGTCCTCGAGCGGCGGTACGCGGAGGCCGGGGCGGCCGTGGAGATTCTGAACGCGGGCGTGGGCGGGTACAGCACCGACCAGCTCCTGATCTACCTCCTCGGCGAGGGCCTCTTCTACGCGCCCGATCACGTCGTGTACCAGGCCGCCTGGAACGACGTTCGGGACAACCCGAGGACCGTGGTCGAGGCGATCTACAACAAGCCCGCCTACGATCTCGGCGATGACGGAGACCTCGTGCTCCGTGGCTCACCCGTCCCGCCCCTCGGGGCCGCGGGAATACTCAAGTACGTCGTATCACGGCACAGCAGGCTGGCGTACTTTCTCAAGCACCGGGTTCACCTCGCGCGCTTCGCGCGGGAGCCCGACGAGGATCCGGACGCCGGTCGGGATGAGGTCGGCTACCCCTTCCGTCTGTTCTGCGGTCTCGTCGCTGCGATGGACGCCGCCTGTCGCGAGCGCGGCGCTGGATTCACCACCCTCATCGACTTCGCGGTGAGCGGCCCGGAGATGGAGCACTGGAATCGCGCCTGCGGCCACGTCGACGTGCGGTTCGTCGACAACTACCTGAGGGCTCGCGAGGCAGCCGACACGCCGGCCTACATCCCGCACGACGGCCACTGGACCGCCGACGGGCACCGGTGGATCGCCGATCTTCTGTACGAGGACGTTCTCGCGGGCCGGTACCCGGACCCGTGAGGTTCGCGCCCGGTTCCGCCGCACGCGCCCGCCGACGCCCGGGGGCGACGAAGCGGGGGCCCGAAGAGCGCCCGCCGGAGCGAGCAACGACGACGCGCCGCGAAGGCCTCACGGAGGCTCTCGCGGCGCGTCCGATCATCAAAAGCTGTTCCCGCTGTCGCGCCTGACGCGAACGCCCGGCGCTAGAAGAGCGCGTAGATGAACGGCGCGAGCGCGGACCCCTCGGTCAGGACCAGGAGCGCGCCGATCAGACCGAGCAGAACGACGACCGGCAGGAGCCACCACTTCTTGCGAACACGCAGGAACGCCCAGATTTCCTTGATCGTCGAACCCTTGCCCATCTTTTCCTCCGAAAGCCGGCTGGCGAGAACCTAAGCGCCTAGAACTGGCTCTCGTACCGTTCGTTGCCGCGGTCGGGCTTCTCCCGCCGCTCCCAGTAGCTCGCCCGCTCAGGCTCGAAACCGAGCGTGAGGAACCGCTTCCCGACGACGCGCGCGATCAGCGCCACCGGAGTGATGCCCACGAAGAAGAGGACCACGAGGATGACCCTCGTCATCACCCAGCCGAGCACGATGGCGAACGCCATCCACGCGCGCTGGACCGGACGGAGCACCACGGGCAGCACGAGTCCGAGAATCAGAAAGAGCGCGGCCAGGCCGAAGAAGATCATCGGCTCGCCCTTCCCCCGCCAGAGGAAGAGCGCACCGAGCACTCCCAAACCCACGGCCATCGTGATCCCGAACTTGCGGAGGTCTCCCCTGCCGCTCTTCACGGTGCGGAGCTCATCCGCGATCACGCTTCCCCATGTCCGCTTTTTGGCCAAGCGGTCGATCCTCCGTGATCGGCGCGCGCGCCGGCCCCGTTAGTCGAGCTCGAACTCCTGCCGCCAGTCGATGTCCTTGTCGAGCTCTCTCTGCTCCGTCTTATCCAGAAGGAACTTCCCCATGATCAGGTAGTCCATCTCGGTCCTCATGAAGCACATGAACGCGTCGTGAGGACTGCACACGATCGGCTCGCCCCGCACGTTGAAGGACGTGTTGATGATCACGGCGCATCCTTGCTTCTGCCGGAACGCGTCGATCGTGTCATAGTAATCCCGGTTGTCCTCCCGCGCAACGGTCTGGAGCCGCGCGCTGTAGTCGACGTGCGTGACGGCGGGAATGGTCGACCTCACGACGTTGAGCTTCTTGAGGCCGAAGTAGCTCTTCTCCTCGTCGGTCATCTGTCGTCGGATGTCTTCGCGCACGGGCGCCACGAGCAGCATGTACGGGCTCGCCCGGTCGATGCCGAAATACTCCTCCACGTGATCAACGAGGACCGTGGGCGCGAACGGACGGAAGCTCTCCCGGTACTTGATCTTGAGGTTCATTACGGACTGCATCTTCGGCGACCGCGCGTCGCCGATGATGCTTCTCGATCCGAGCGCCCGGGGTCCGAACTCCATCCGACCGTTGAACCAACCCACGACCTTCTCGCTCCCGATCAGGTCGGAGATCGTGTCCGGCACCTGTCCGTCCCCAAGCTCGCGGTATGGGATCTTGTTGCCCTCGAGGTAGCTCCTGATCTCGTCGGGCGAGAACTCGGGGCCTAGGTACGACGCCTTCTGGAAGTCGCGCCGATCGTCGGCCTTTCTCGGGTTCCCGAGGTACTGATGCCACGTGAACAGCGCGGCGCCCAGAGCGCCTCCCGCGTCGCCGGCCGCCGGCTGAATCCAGATGTCGTCGAACGGCCCCTCCCGCAGGATCCGCCCGTTCGCCACGCAGTTGAGGGCGCAGCCGCCGGCCAGACAGAGGTGCTTCATGCCCGTTTCCTTGTGGACGTGGCGGCCCATGCGGAGCATGACCTCCTCGGTCACGTCCTGGACGGAACGGGCCAAGTCCATGTCCCTCTGCCGCATGTCGCCCTCCGGGGTCCGCGGGGGCCCGCCGAAGAGCTTGTCGAACTTCTTGCTGGTCATCGTGAGGCCGGCGCAGTAGTCGAAGTAGTCCATGTTCATCCGGAACGAGCCGTCCTCCTTGAGGTCCATGAGCTCGGTCAGTATGAGGTCGACGTACTTCGGCTCGCCGTAGGGCGCCAGGCCCATGACCTTGTACTCGCCCGAGTTGACCTTGAAGCCCGTGTAGTACGTGAAGGCCGAGTAGAGGAGGCCGAGCGAATGCGGGAATTTGATCTCTCCCAGGATCTCGATCTCGTTCCCGCGGCCGACGCCGTAGCTCGACGTCGTCCACTCCCCCACGCCGTCCGCGGTGATGATCGCCGCCTCTCGGAACGGAGACGGGAAGAAAGCCGACGACGCGTGGGCCTCATGGTGGTCGGTGAAGAGCATCGTCCCCTCGAAGCCCAGCTCGCGCGAGAGGTAGTCCTTCATCCACAGTTTCTTCTTGACCCAAAGCGGGATGGCCTTGACGAAGGAGGTGATGCCTCGTGGGGCGTACTCGAGATACGTCTCGAGGATCCGCTCGAACTTCACGAGCGGCTTCTCATAGAAGACGACGTAGTCCAGGTCCTTGGCCTCGATCCCGGCGAAGGAGAGGCAGTATTCGATGGCGCCGGCGGGGTAGCTGAGATCGTGCTTCTTCCGGGTGAAGCGCTCCTCCTGTGCCGCCGCGACGAGTTCCCCGTCGATGACCAGGCACGCGGCGCTGTCATGGTAGAAGGCGGAGATTCCGAGGATCCGCATGGCTCTTCCGAGCCTCCTTGACAAGAGGAATACCTGAGACTACTGGGCCGTGGAGACGCCCGTAGAACCGGAGAGTGGGCCGACCCCACGACCTCGGCGCACCGAACCAGACGCTCATTATACCGCCCGGAGGGGCAATCTGCAACCCCCAGTCGGGAGGGCCTCTTCCGGCCCCGCCGCGCGGGGGCGCCCATTGTCTGGGCGTTTCGGCCGCCGTCTGGT
>Ga0272444_10001715_pt1 | contig 20839 bp, 14 predicted proteins | sample SSMForm13_FD_201033 | JGI IMG/M metagenome (GOLD analysis project Ga0272444, IMG submission 201033) | Marine sediment archaeal communities from Little Sippewissett salt marsh, Falmouth, MA, United States - SSM-Form-13 | ecosystem: Environmental > Aquatic > Marine > Wetlands > Sediment ... | reverse complement strand
AAATTCCCAATAGTGTTAGAGATCACTAGTTTGCCTTTGACCCGTCAACCCTAACCAAGAGGGTGCCGTGAACTCAATGGAAAGACCCCGTTTCTCCTAAAGAGAGGCGGGGTTTTGTGTTTTTGGGGCTGAGGGCGGGTCGTTACCATGATCAGGGAATCGGATAATTAGGAGAGTAGAACCTCGGTGTGGTGGCTCTAGAATTCGGTGGCTTCTCCGGTGATTTCTCAGCGGGCCTCAGTCCGACTTCCATACCTTCCTACCCTTAGTCCCCTCGTCGAACCGGACGTCGGGTTTTCCCCGGTACGGCTCTCCGACGACCTTGCCCATGGGCTTATCAGTAACCGTTGTCGTTGAAGCACAGCAACTAACCGAACTGGTATAATCCCAGCCGAACAACCAAGTTGTTTTGGACCCTCCAGGTGCCCCTCGATTGATCACTGTACTTCCGCTTCAGGAATATTCGTAGCCGTTCGCGGACAAAGGCGTTGAGCTTCTTGAGACGCTTTAACACCGGCCTCGCCGCCTTATGATAGTTGTTCCATCCCCTTATGACTGGGCTCAGCTCAACGACCAATTGCTCCAGCGACAGACTGTAACGGCGCCCTATCAGCGTCCGTATCCTTTGCTTGATTCGCTCTATTGAACGGTCTGAAGGCCATAGCGCACAGTATTGTCTCAACCTCGCGTTTTGTCTGCGTACCGGGCACAGGCGGAAGTGGACGCCAAGAAAATCAAAACCGTCTCCCGCTCGGACTACACGCGTCTTATCCGGGTGCAGTCTCAAGCCAAGACGGCCCAACATCTGTTCCACCTGTTTAACTACCTCGTTACCGTTACGCCACAGCAGAACCACGAAATCATCTGCGTATCGAACGAGTGTTCCTGGAATCCCTGACATCTGGAACATCCTGTCGAACGAGTGCAAGTATATATTGCTCAGCAAAGGTGATATCACCCCGCCTTGCGGTGTTCCCAAACCGTCCGGGTCGATATACTTGCCGTCTTCCATAACGCCAGCTTCAAGCCACATGCGGATCAATTTCAATACACGTGGATCTGCTATACGGTGTTCCACCAGCGTCATCAGAATGTCCTGGCGAATATTATCGAAAAACCCAGTTATGTCAGCATCAATTACTATGGTCTGCCCTTTGAAAGTAATCGTCTTGTCTATTATCCGAATAGCGTCGTGGGCGCTTCGCCCGGGACGAAATCCGTGAGAGCAATCAAGAAAATTGGCCTCAAATAGCGGTTCGATCACCAACTTGGACGCCATTTGACAGACGCGGTCTTTTATGACCGGAATCCCCAAAGGCCTCTTGTCAGGTTTACCCGGTTTGTCGATATAGCATCGAAGTACTGGTTGCGGCCTATAACGGTCGCTTTTCAGCTCCTGGCGGATTTCCGCAAGAAACTCATCTATACCAATGACCTCCTCGATGTATTGAAAATCCTGTTCGTCGACTCCCGGAGCACCCTTATTGGCCCTTACTCGTTTCCAGGCCTCCAAAAGCACATCCTCACGATAGATCTTATCGTAAAGCGCTCCGAATCTCCTATCCAGCGACTGCTTCGCTGCATGGGACAGCTTGGACTGCAAGTCTGAAACCTTGTTACGCACGTTAATAGCCTTTCCGGCACTCATGCCTTCATACCGTTTCCGGATAGAGATGCAACTTGCCAGATATACCGGCAGCAATTCGGGACAGTCCAAGTTCTTAGCCCAAGCGCCACACCGGTCCCACACGGCTCTTGGTTGGGTTTTGTTCTCCGGGGTCCCCGTAAACCCGCACATTATCCTCACCGCCCAATTTATCCGCCGTTCCGCCTCTCAACTAGCAGTCCAAACGCGGTCGAAGTATGGCCCCACGCTCAGGGTAAGTTATGCTGTCTTACCCGTCACCACTTCCAGGCCACTCCGACTTCCCTACGCCCATCACACCCCTCTTGCCGGGTTCATCCGACTTGAAACGTGCTTACCGCAGGCGGAGTCCTGCGGAGACGCTGGGACCTCAAGCCCTACCTCCGTTATCTGTCACCGCATGCCGCCGGCCTTACTCCGGGTCCCCGTCAGGTGCTTGTGCCCTTTACTTCCCTGACAGCAATGGCCTTCTCCCTAATTATAGAGGATCGGCGAATATCCCCGCTGTGCGGAGTTTATCCCTCAACCGGACTCTCCCAGCTATACCCGTCCGGTCGCATCTTACGAAGCTGCACCGTTCGCTTAATGCTGCGGCCTGTGGTTTTGGCAAGCACCCCTGGCTGGGTAAGACCCGCATACACTGCGAGCCGCCTCGGTACCGTGTCGGGGCAAGTTCAGCCCGTGCGTTACCGCACGAACCCGCCCTCTGCCTACATATCCATAAGGCCAACTGATATGATAACCTCCTTTCAGGTTACTAGATAACGGCCTCGCGGCCTCGTACAGAATTAAGATGCGACCCTTAGCTCTCAGTGATACTACGAGCTGAAGAGAAAGGGAGGTAAATTCACTCTCCATGAATTGAGAAAGCAGGTTAGCCGCTGTTGGCTCTTATCTATTCTTAGCAAGAGTCAACCGCAGACCCCACAGAGACCCCAGGCAACCTCGAAGCAAGATTGCGCCTGAGGAGTTTGCCGTTGGCGTTGCGCGGCAGTGCGGAAATGTCGAAAACACCGCGAGGTTGCTTGTCGGGATGCAGGCGTGTTCGACACCAGGCAGCAATCTCCTGCGGCGTTGCCTCTTCCTTCAGCACTACAAATGCTGCGATCTCCTCCCCCAGCAGCGTATCAGGCCAACCCACGACGGCAACCTCCTGGACCGCAGGATGGCCGGCAATGACATCCTCGATTTCTGAAGGAAACACGTTGATGCCGCCCCGGTTAATCAGGTCGCTGGAACGACCGACAATGGTAAGAAAACCGTCCTGGTCCAGGAAGCCAAGGTCACCCGGATAAATCCATCCATTCACGATGAGGTCCGACTCCCGTTCAGGGGCTGCTTCTTCTTCCGGCATGTTGGCCGCGACCCCGGGGGTTTGGACACGGATCACTCCAGTCTCCCCAGTGGGAACCGGATTATTGCCTGCATCTACGATTTCCACGAGAACCTGGGACAGAGGACGTCCGACGGAGGCAGAATGCCGATGGATGTCCTTGGTCTCCAGCAGCGTTATCATGCCGGCCATCGTGCTGCCGTAATTCTCAACGAATCCCGATGACAGGCGGTCACGGGCATCACGTTTTTCCTGTGAAAGCATTGGCGCCCCGCAGGCCATGAACCAGTTGACATTGGGGAACAGTACGTCGTCCGGTGGAGCCAACGGAAGCAAGGCCCGCACGATTGATGGCACCGTCAAAACGGTGTCCACTTTGAAGGAGTTCACCAGGTCTGCAAACTCCTGTGGACCGGTCATAAGCGGCAGAAACACCACCGAGCCACCATCCAGCAGTCGCGAAAGAACGTGTTTGCGCGTAGCGGAAAATGCCAGGGGTGATGAAACGGCAAGACGTCCGCCGTCATGCCACTGCGGACTCGTGCGCGCAATGTCATGTCGTGCAAGGAGACACTCATGACTGAGGGCTACGGGGCTAGGCATTCCCGACGTTCCGGATGAAACTCCGATCATGGCTATCGACTTTGCATCCGAACCGGCAGACGACGGAAGGACCCGGTCCGCCAACCCGGAGCTCAACGCCCCGAGATCTGCCTCGAGCGCAGGATAGGGATCGCCCCCCGGTGCCTTCCTGTTTTCAATAAAGAGCTCAAGGTTCAGCGCGGCCGCAAGCTTCTGCCGCTCCGCGGCACGTGTTCTGAAGTCTGCAACAAGAACCGTTGCATCTAGGAGCCAGCTTGAGAGCATGACAATTAGGGCGTCTTCGTTGCTGGACATCGCAATGCCGATTCGGCTGTTTGCCCGTATGCCGTGAGATGCCAGGAAGTCCGATACCGAGCCAGCGAACTTCATCGTTTCCTCGTACGTGAAGCTTCGCGAACCGCTTTCGATAGCGGTTCTGTCGGGCCATCGCCGGGCGAGAGAGAGGAAAGCACTGGCAAGGTCGCGTGTCATTCGTGGAAACGCTCTTCCGGATTTGGCGCCATGGTGTCTTCTACGAAACGCACAACCTCGCCCAGACCATCCGTAAACAGAGTATTGTGGTTATGCTCTACCACCCGAAACAGAACTCTTGGAAGGTAACGCTTCCAGAAAGGCAGGCCCTTGCTGCGTATGTTGCTGGAAATGATGAAGGCAGGGCCACTCCAAACCTGCTCCAATTTGTAACTCCAGTACGCGTTTTCGAGGGCCTGAGAAACGTTCGACAGGGCTTCCGCCTTGTACGACACGTGGCTCGGGAAAAGCTTGCCGTTTTTGGCCAGCCTTTCCAGAGTCTCGGCCATCGCCGGGTCTCCCCTCTCAATCCTTTTGGGACGTCTGACCGGTCGCCCGCACAGCAAGTTCTTGAGGCCCTGGTACCTGCGCGCACGCCAATGCTTATCTTTCACCCGCCAGATCAAGCTCCTGACCGGGCTAACACCTTCCTTTGCACATCCCTTTGCCAGCAAGAGCCCTTCAGGAGGATCGATCAGCCCCAGACTGCGGACCTTCTCGCCCTGTCTTTCTGCTTGCAGGCATATTTCGATGGCGATGAGAGAACCGGCACAGCTAGCAATGATATGCCAATTCCCTCCCGGTGCCACCTGGCGAATAGCCTCGAGATAAAGCCTGGCGTAGTCCTCGATCCGTTCAAGGGGGGACCCTCTACCATCGATCCCTGGAGCTTCCAGGAATCCTATGGGCTGATCGTTGTCAAAACTGTCAACGAACTCTCGATGGTAAACGGTGAGGCCCATAGCGCCGTGCAGAATGAAAGCCGGTGCTTTCATCCCTTCCTCGTTAACAAGGGTCAGACAGGCAGGGGATTTGGCCACGCCTTCGTCCGTATTGCTCTGCTGTTGATCGATGTAGGCAGCCTGGGCAGCGATGGTCGAGTACTTTATAATGCGGCTCGGGTTGAAGGAACAGGCAAAACGGCTCTCCAACGCGGAGGCTATCACGGTTGCGGACATGGAGTCCCCACCGACTTCAAAATAGTCGTCCTGCGTACCGATCGTGTCGATATTGAGGACGGTTTGCCAGATCTCGGCAATACGCTCTTCCGTTTCATCTCCCGGACGCAGGTACGTCGCGGTCAGACCCAGCTCACTTCGGCACAAGGTTTTGCAGGCTGTCCCTGAATCACTCATGCACCATTTCCCTATTGCGTCGCTGAGAATTTGGACATAAGTGCACGGGCCTCTTCGTATTTCTCGATGTAGATGTGGGCGTCGCATATGAGGCCGTCGAGGGGGCCAAGTTCGATGGGCTTGTCGATCCGACTGCCGACCTCTTTACGGATCTGGTCGGAGAGCATGGCTATTGCCAGAATATTTCCGTGGCCCTTCTGCCAGGGATCCATGGATCGCGAATAAAACGTTGTATGCATGACATATCCGTCGTCAGAGGGCAGGAGCCGGAACTGGATCGACACAATGCAGGGCAGATAGTCGTCCTCGTGATTTTCCAGCACTGCGGCATAATCCTCGTACGTTGGAAAAACAATGACGGCCTTCTTGCTCTCGGGAATCCGGCTGAGGCGTTCGATGACGAACTCGACCATCCGGCCTTCCTTGATCCTGCGGCAGTAACTCTTTGCGCCGGGGCTGAAACTCGGGAGAACATCAACATCCAGCATTTCATCCTTTTCAAACACCAGGTCCAGCATCGTCTGTACCTGGTAGTAGTTGGAATACCCATCTATTAGTGGGTCCGGGTAGTTCTGCGTGGCGGATTTGACACGCACGTTGTTTATGGCTATACGGTCGCGCCCTTCGTCGTAGCACTTATGGCCGGAATCGAGCACTTCCTTCACGAGCGCGCCCCACATCTCGCCTATCGTCCGGGCAAAGATCTGCGGCCCGAATTCATCCTTTGTTTTCGAGTTCATGTTGCGGATACTTTCTGTTGATCAGATCAATGACCATGGACACGGATTCCTCGGGGGAACGGGCAACGAAGATGCGGTAGGGCTTGTCCTTGTCTTCGGGAAACGCTATGCCAAGTGTCTCCTGGCGGGAAATCATGGTGGCGCCCGCTCCTGTTGCCGAGCCGCCCCCGGCCAGGACAACAACAGGGCCACGCCCCTCCCACACGCGCCGGGCTTCTTCGTACGCACCACTGGATCCACCGACGACAATCGCTCCATGGCAGCTTAAGCCGTTGATGTAATTCCGGGCATAGTGCATGCCTGTGACAATTTTCACTGTGCAGTAGGGATTGCTGTCCGAGAACTGGTCGCCGGGCAGTACCCCGACCACGAGTCCACCGGCTTCGGCCGCCCCTCGCCCGGAAGCTTCCATCACACCACTGAGCCCGCCATTGACGACAATGTGACCCTCTCTTGCCACGGCCGCACCCACTTCGTAGGCGAGGCGGTAGGATTTCTCATCAGCGGTGCCTGAACCGAACACACCGATCTGGAAAGGCTTGTCAGACAGTTTGACAAACGCCATGGAAATAGAGCCCCCTACCCGCAGTAGTCCTTAAAGGTGTCCAAATGATATCAAAATGCAAACGCTCAGAAATCAGGGTGCGGATTGCTTGCCAGGGCTTACACTAAAACAACCGTTTGATTTCCTGATAGATTCCCAATTGCAGCAAGAACACCTCACTGAGGAAACGTGGGCCTTCGCTGAGAGGCTAGTGAGCACAACCCCGGCGGCCCACAACACCCCCCCCGCAACCGATCAAACCAAGTGTCCCCACGCATAAGGATTCAGACAAGCGTCGGCCGGGTACAGCCTTTCACATAGCACCGTCGCAGAGGATGTCAATAGGAAGAAAGAAGGGGGGCAAAAAGGGGCCTGCAGCGCAAAGATTCGTACTGAATACCCGAAAACTGAGGCCATTCAATTAGAGGTAGAAAAAGCAGAGCTATATCTGACCTCGATCGCATGATCGTGTGGCCGTCAGCTATCAGAATCTTTACCCTAACGTTGCAAAAGTCGAGGGTGCCGTAAGTCCAAGGCGTCGAGGGTGAGGCTGTCCGCCTTAGGCGGACGCCGAACCCTTGACAACGTCCCGACTCGTCGGGATATCATCGGCTTTCTCCAAGAGTAAACAACATGGCAGGTTTTTCGCTTTTCGTGGATGCCACTGGTAGTCCATTCGACAACATTGCCCAAAAAGGGCCCAACGTAACACTATCAATGCTTTTTAGGACCTTTTAGGGTTTATGCTCATCAGATCTTCTCCTCATCGTTTTCCCCGTTTTGCTTGAGCGGCGCCACCAAGGTCACCCGAGTCCCGTGCCCGGGTTTGGAGTCCACCTGAATGTGTCCGCCAAGAGGCTCCAATCGCACCCGGATGCTGAACAAGCCAAACCTGTCGGTTGTGTCCAGACTAGGGCCAATGTCGGCGCTGTCGAATCCAACCCCGTCATCTTCCACCTCAACTCGTACCCGATTGTCATCTCTCGTAATCAATACCTTTGCAGTGCATGCTTGAGCGTGCTTGGCAATGTTGAACAGCAACTCACGCACTGCCTGAAACAAAAGCACACATATATCATCACTTAGCGGCTTGGGCCGGCCGTCATCCTCAAAGGCCAACGCGATGCCGTGCTGGTGCTGGGCCTGTTGTGTGAGCCACTCCACTGCTGGCACAAATCCCAGTTCGTAGAGAACCGGTGAGCCGAGTTCGGAAATCAGGGCTCGTGTGTTTTGGATGGTCTCATCAACAAGATCGAGCATTTCGTCCATGCTCTCGGCAAGAGGGCTGGAAGCGGTCGATACTCGGAAGGTTCCCAGCTTCATCTTGACGAAAGCCAAGTTTTGACTGATACTGTCATGCACCTCCATTGCGACACGGCGCCGTTGCCGCTCTTCGGCCAAAGACAATTCGGACGCCAAAGACCGAAGTTTTTCATGATAGACAAGAAGCTTCTCCTCCGCCCGCTTGCGCTCTTCTATTTCGCGCATCAGTTGTTTGTTTGCTTCCACTAGCTCTGTGGTACGCTCTTGGACCCGTTTTTCCAAGTCGTCGTGCGCTCTACGTAGAGACGCCTCTGATTGCTGCAGCGCTTCAAGCATTCGGTTGACCTCATTTGCCAGCCCGGATAATTCATCCTTTCCTGTTATTGATACACGCGTCGACAGGTCGCTGCTTGAGCCAATGGCACTGACAGTCTTGCCGAGACGAGTCACGCGAGACAAGACCTGCTTCTCCAAAAGCAATATGATCACCACTCCGAAGACCAGACCAACCACCCCAAACGATAATATAAAGAAAGAGATGCAGGCCTGGCCTTTCTGGTAAACCTCTCTTGGCATATCCACTTTCAGGACGAAGACGGACCTACCATAGATATCTTTGAGCAGAGCATATCCTGCAATGGACTCCGCGCTCAGCGGGCACAACACAATCGGTGTCTGATCCGACAAGGAGGAGCGTGCCACTTGGACATCAGAAGGTATCTGTGGATCGTCGAATTGGTACATGCTGAGAGACAGTTGTGTTGTCTGGGCTAGATGTTTGATTCCTGAGGCGTCCAGGTGGCGTGCCATAATCAGGGTCCCGCGGATAGGGCCCCCCTCCTCACTAGTCACAATAGGCTCCGACACAATGAGCATGGGGCCCTCAGGATTGACAATTATTCCCGATAGGCTGCTATCCGTGCTCGTGTGGCGTAGGAGGGGGCTATTGCCAGACAGCTGATCCTCTACGGTCCGTGGGACAGGCATCTGTTCATCGTTTTTCAGATCGAAAGCCTTGACGAGGACAGGCTTGCCAGAGGTGTCCATAAACGAGATTAAGTTAAGCCTTATGTCCGCGAAAGTTTCGTCAACGAGGTTAGATTTGACATAATCATCATTGGCGTCCGCGATGAACGCGTAGGTGTCGTCCCATGCGGCCCAATCGTGAGCTATTGTCTTTAGACTGTCTAACTCGCGTGACAAGGCACGCATGGCCCGATCCACATTTTGGTGGACCTGCTTTTGTTCCAGTTCTCTGTAACTTCTTAGCAAGATAATTCGCGAGGTGGCGAACAAAATTGCGAGCAAGCCAGCTAGTGTCAGGCCAACTATAGTCAGTGTCTTCTTGCGAAGTGTCATATGGTAGTCCCCTACCCGCTGGCTTCAAATGCCTCCGTTTAGGCCCTTTCCCATCTGCATTTGCCCAACTCTTTGACCCGTTGTTCCAATTCTTAATAGGTTGGTCTTCCAGCCATCACTACATCCTCCAGATGGCACGAAAACAAAAAACGCGCCGAACACACGCATCATTGATACGATCCATGGAGCCGTTGTGAGCTCCATCGCGTTACCCCCATAGTTGCATAAAAAAGGAGTAATTTTAGTCAAAAAAATACTTGTGGTGCCCGTCAATGCTGGATTAGAAAGGGGTTGACTAGTTCCAAAACTCTCGATCCAGGCGGCCACCGCAAGTGAAATCCAGTAAAGCACAAATTCAAGCAAAATTCCACAAAATTCCTGTGATTCGTTTCGAAGACCAACAGCTGACTTCCTTTTCAGGTTTGTTCATATTTCAGGCGCTGTTTGTAAGGATAAATCTGAAGCGCCGGCTGAAAGAATGTTTTCGTCATCTGTAGATGTCGCCTATCTTCGGACGGCATTTGGTTGTGCTACTACTGATTGTTCATTTTTTGCTTGGCTTTCGCCGTCTGCGGGAAATTGATTATTACCGTGACGACCCTTTGGTTCTTCGTCTATTGGGTTTGCGCAAGATTGCCGATGTTTCCACGGTTTCCCGCGCTTTTTCACAAATGCAATGTGAGGAAGTCGACAAGGTTAGTGACCTGTCTTGTTCGCTCGTTGTCGAAGGGCTGCGGCGCGAGAAGCTACCCCGTTTAACCTTGGGGACATTAGGGGCTCGTGAAAGATTGAAAAGTGGCCGGCGAATTCCAAGAAAGTCTCTTCTGATCGACCGTGCCATACATGGAGCCGAATACATCATCAATGTGCTGCAAACCGCCAGGGGCATCTATGCGTGACTTGCGTGGCATTACAACATAATACTACCAAAGGCTAAATATGTCAGCCTTTCACGAGCCCAAAGTCCCAGAAAAGGATCTGGCATCAATTGCCGATGTTGTAGATTTTATGCGGGAGAAAAAATGAAAAGCAAGAAAACTGCTCAAGCTGCAAGGGATTCTAAAAGACTATGACATCGATTTGAGCGACCTGAAGCAATTTAAGGATCGAAGCTGGAAGCACGTGGACCAAGAGTTTGCCGACGAGTCAATAACTAATAATTAACGACCCATGCCTTTTCCATAAGGGGGTGTTGTTTCTCTTGACTACTCCTTTAATGGGCCACCCTTAGCTTCTTCAGTGCGAATCAAGCAAATTCAACGAAACTTCAACATATTGTCCGTCCATTTTCATGCCTTTGTTATGCCAAGCTATTCATAATGGCTCCACATTCGAATAACTTTGACTGCTTTTTCATCATCAAGGATTTGGTATACAATTCGGTGTTGTACATTTATGCGCCGAGAATAGGCTCCCGACAGATCGCCTATCAGCTTTTCAAAAGGAGGGGGTGTCTTATAAGGATTTTCACGCACGATGCTCAGTAATTTTTCAGCTTTTGATCGTAGGCCGGCAGCTGATAATTTCTTGGCGTCTTTTTGAGCCTGTTTAGTGAATACGACGGGCCACATTACCAATCAAGTTCCTCGGTGCATTCCTCGATTGGGGTGGCTAATCCTTCCCGAATTGATTCTCGCATACCAGGAATATTCAGCAGATAGAGGGTTTCCTGTATGGATCGCCAATCATCCTCTGAAATGAGCACTGCGTTTCCTCTCTTACCTGATATGACAATTGGCTCGTGCGACGAAGCTGCTTCGTCAATTAGTCGATAAAGCTTAGACCTTGCTTCAGTTGCTGTTAAGGTTGGCACTATTGACCTCCAATATACGATAATTTGGATGCTTCATACGGTACGCTATTGCGTACGCTATGTCAAGTGTGAAATGGAGAGCATCGACCTGCTCACCTGTCGGTGTAGAGCGGCAGCGGAACACCGATCAGAGTGCAGCAGGAAGGTTGTGTGCCGGACATGCCCGGCGGCTAATGGGTGAGCTGCGGCGTGCGGTAGCAGCGCCGCGAGCAAGTCCCTGACCCAGCCCGATGGAGGCGTTCGTAGCGCAGCGGAGAGGCTTTCGCCAGAAAGAGCGACCGCAGGGAACGTCCAACGGTTTAGCGGTATGGCAACTGGGTATTCCCGACTTGTCGGGAAGCTCGGGGAGGAAGCCGCCCTGCCGAGGCAGGGTACCGCAAACGCACGGGGCGACGAACAGCGACCGAGTCAGGCGGGCCTGGTGGGACGAGTCTGCAACACAAGATGAAGTCCTCTATCCATAATAGGCCAGGCAGGTATACTCGGCGCTCGTGTGCGGAAAGCCGCCGGACTTACCCCGGGAGGTCTCCGGTGCTGCCCGATGGGTGGCTGGAGCGAATCAGCACACAGACGCATCCAACAAATCCGAGATATCGGGCGCGAGTTCGGGATGGAAGCGACAATTATTCGTCAATGAGCAAAAAGGTGGTGTTTTTGCCCTAAAGGGTGTTGTTTCTCTTGACTACTCCTTTAATGGGCCCCAAAATGTCCCAAAACATCCCTTGTCCCCAAACAAGCAAATCCCGTCAGTCCAGGATGTCCCCGAAAAACTTTGAGTCGCGACGAACAAAAAAGGGCAGGGCCATTTCGGACCCTGCCCCTTCTCGATGTTCCTTTGTCTTGGCCGTTGAGCTATTCTATGTCAAGGTCCGGCACGAACGTGCCCATGGTCTCGGGTGACGCTTCCAGGGTGACGCAGTAGTCCCCCTCGTACTTCTGACCCCAAATGACTCCTCTCCCAGGGGCCTCCACCACCTTGACATGGTAGTCGCCTGATGCAGGTAGGGTCACGGTCATCTCAAGGGGAAGGGCCTTGTTCATCCTTTTAAAAAGCCGAAGCCCGAACCCCAGGCTCCTCATGATCAAAACGGCTCTCTGCCCAGCCCCGTATTCCGGCGGACTCGATTCCAGCCTCACTGTAACCATTTCGTCCTCCGCGCCGGAGAACTTGAAGACATCCATGTCCGGGGCGTACGGCCTGGGATCGTCACCCAATGTGGAGCAGAAGGTCCCACCGCCGCATTCTCCTCTATAGGCCACGGACAGACCGTGCATGGCTGCCTCACACGCATTCCCGTAAGTGAGCCCATCACAACCGCAAACCGGATCATACACGTCTGGACAACCACGGGGGACCAATGTGCAAATGCCCTCTCCGTCGCAGTCCCCTTCCGGCTTGGCACAGTAGGACCCCGTGCCGCAGTCAGCATTGCTGAAACAAGATGTACATTCAGTGCCGTGGCCCTGGTACCTTCCTCCGCCATCAATGCAGAACTGCTGACTGATTTCCATGCACGAGCCGTTTGGGAAGATGCAGGCACCGGCATTCGAATCATGAACCTTATGAAGAATCGCCCCAAAGGACCCGACGGCAAAACAATGTCCATCCCGTGTACACCAGAGAGCACGAAGATCATCGCTTGTCTTGCTGTCAATATCGGTCCACTCAAGGCCGTTGTACTGGAGTAACGTACCTTCGTCGCCAACAACATAAACCTCTGTTTCTGATGCGCCGAAAACATCATTTAATCGTTCTGTTGATCCGCTGGTCATGGGAGACCAGCTCGTTCCATCATAGTGGAGGATGGTCCCATTTTCGCCGGTGACAAAAACGTCAGAACCGGACAACCCCCAGACAGCGTACAAAGTCTCTGTCAATCCGCTGGCCATACCGACCCAACTCGTTCCATCATAGTGATAAATCATTCCTGCATGACCTCCCCCAACTGCAAAAATGTCTGTTTCAGAAGTACCCCAGATACTGTGGAAGTCTTCGTATGTATCACAGGGCATAACAACATAGTCTGATCCGTCATATCTTAAGATCGTTCCATTCCGGCCGGCCACGAAGAGGTCAGAGCCGGGGCTGCTCCAGCAATCAAGAAGCGTGCCGTGTCCGGGGCTGAAAAACGCAGTCCAGGCTGAACCGTCATAATGGAGTACCGTTCCGTATTCCCCAGATGCATAAACATCAGACCCTGAACTGCCCCAAAGGCCGAAGAGCCATCTTGAAACAGGGCTGGGCATAGGCGTCCAGGCAGAGCCATCCCAATGAAGGATTGTACCCCCCGACCCAACAGCAAACACATCGGAACCAGATGAGCCCCATATTTTTGAAAGCCAGTTGGTTGTATTGCTTGACATGGTTGTCCAGCTCGTGCCGTCATAATGGAGGATCGTACCGTCGCTTCCTGCAACAAAAACATCAGATCCTGAACTCCCCCATACTGAGTATAAGTATTCGTCAGGAATGCCAGCGGACATATCACTCCAGCTGGTACCGTCATAGTGAAGAATCGTTCCGTCAGACCCGACGGCAAAGACATCCGTTCCCGAAGATCCCCAGATATCTCTTATGTCATTTGTTGTTCCGCTGGACGTTGCGGTCCAGCCGGTGCCGTCATAATGAAGAATCGTTCCATCATTCCCAACAGCAAAGACATCCGTTCCCGAAGATCCCCAGACATTAAAAAGTCTTTCCTGGACATCATTGGACATTTGTGTCCAGGAGGTACCGTCGTAATGAAAAATACGACCACCATATCCGACGCCGAAAACATCTGACGCGGAATTGGCCCACATCCCGATAAAAGAGCCCAGCTGGCCCAAAGACATTCTGATACTCTCGCTGCCGTTGTAATGAATGATATTGCCATTGTCTCCTGCAAAAAAGATATCAGAACCGGAACTGCCGGCGATACTGTAAAGAGCGCTGGTGGTCCCGATGAATCTATTGGACCATTTGGAACCATCATAATGGAGCAACGTATCACGGTCACCAACGGCAAATATATCTGAACCGGAATTCCCCCAGACGCCATTGAGGTCCTCAATGGTCCCGCTGGACATTTTATCCCAGCCGGAACCATCATAATGAAGAATCATGCCATTATCACCAACCACAAAGCCATTGGAGCCGGAACTGCTCCAGATGTCATTGAGGTTTTCTGAAAAACCGCTGAAAAGATTGGCCCAGCCCGACCCGTCGTAATGGAGCATTGTCCCGTCACCACCTACGGCATAGACACTGGTGGCCGATATTGCCCAAAGGTCTGTGAGCCAGTATCCGGCCCCACTGTCCATTGGAGTCCAGGCAGCGCCGTCATAATGAAGAATAACCCCGTTGTCTGCCACCGCATAGACATCCGAGCCGGAGAGCCCCCCGATTGCAATAAGCCATTCAGTTGTCCCGCTGGTGATGGGAGACCAGGTGCTACCATCATAATGAATGATAGTCCCGTTTTCACCCCCAGCAAAAACATCAGAGTACGAGGCGCCCCAGATAGTTACGAGCCAATTGTCTGTTCCGCTTTCCATGGCAGACCAGCCTGTCCCGTCATAATGAAGCATGGTGCCCCATCCGCCAACGGCAAACACATCCGTTCCCGAAGATCCCCACACATCGTAGAGCATCTCCGTTGACCCGCTATCCATGACGGACCATGCGGAGCCATCGTAATGAAGAATCTCGCCATCCTCACCAACAGCAAAAACATCCGTATCCGATACACCCCAGACGCCGAGCAGTGGATTTGTTGTTCCGCTTGTCGTGGCGGACCATTCCGACCCATCGTAATGAAAAATGATTCCATCATCGCCCACAGCATAAAGGCTCGTACCGGATAAAACCCAGGCGCCATAGAAATAATGGTCCGTTTCGGCAGATAATCTGGTCCATACGGAACCGTCGTAATGGATAATGCCACCATAAACATCCACCACATAGACATTATCATCGGCTGATCCCCAGACCGTCAGCAATGACTTTCCCGTTGGAGTCGGGCCTTCCCATTTCCATTCACCCGCCCGGACGGAACTGTTGTTAACGCCAAGAGCGATCAGACAAATCAGAAACACAACACTTCTTCTCATCATCTGTTTTAGTAAAAGATCCATGCGGGGCTCCTTTCAATGAAATGATAAACCGAAGCAATGGGCTCTTTTTTCACTCAGGATAAGATGTTGCTTTCTTTATATTATAGCAGCAATCGGGCTCGTGGGTCAAGGATTGACGGGGCACTAACGATTCTGGGAGTGTCTGCTTCTGCCATTGCCAAGTCCTTTAGTCGGTCAGCTAAAGGAAAGTCCGGCAAGTCAAGGGCCCCAAAAGTCACTGAAAACTGCAAAACTCAAGGGCGTGCCCAAAATGCCAGAAGTAGGGAAGTGAGGCGTGACCACTGATCACTCATGAAAGAAGACAGATGACGGACGAGAAGATAGTACCCAGTGACAAGTGACTAGCAAATATGGAAGGGCGAACAGGGAGTGACCAGTGAAGAGTAACTAGTGACCCAGTGAAGAGGGGAGAGCGATCCACATCCCCTCTGTGCTAAAAACTGGGAGGACAGTTCTCTGGGTTGCTGCCATCGCAGCCCGGATCAGAGGCACATTCAAAGGTGCTTCCATGAAATCCGGCCATAGGTCCCCCTGATTTTCCGTGACATCCGTTGCAGGACCCATAGGGGTGCTGCAAGTCGTGGCATCTTTCACAGATTTCGACTTCACTACTATCGGCCACAAACTCACCATTTATCTCCACCCTGATGAGATGGGCCCTCTGATAGGTCCCGTGGGGTTCATGGCAGTCGAGACAGGAAAGGACGTAGTTGGACTCATTGGGTTCGTACGTGTCATAGGGCGCCCTGAGAGGGCCTTCTGAGGCCATACACCCTATGGACCAGCCGTCACGTGTGTTGGCAGGGGCGGCACCGTGTATATCCGACGTGTCCACTGTCGACCATGGAGGCCCCCATCTTATGGCCTTCACAGCTTCGCCTGACTCAGGGTCATATTGTGCATCTTGGTGGCAATCCATGCAGAAGGTCACGTAATCGGGCAGATTGGAACCATCTGAGGTACCGTCACCTGCAGGCTCGTATAGCCCTGAGTCAAAGCTTCCGTAATATGGGGCCTGATAATAACCACCGGCAACATTCTCGGCATAGTAGTCCATTCGCTCCGTGGCATCATCCCCCCACAGATTAACAGGGTTGGTGCTGTGGCGCTCTTCGGGACGTGTCAAAGGAGATTTACTCGGGTCATAGGGTGGACTGAACGGTGTGTTCCCACTCTTTTGGGACAAATGGGGGCTGTGGCACGCCCCACAGGGATTGGGATTGGTACCAAAACCCCAGCCGTTTCCATTGTCTTTGATAGTGCTCCAGATTTCAACCAGATTGTGGTTTGATCCGCCACCTGCATGTCTTGCTTGGGTGGCACAAAACTGGTGCTTGATGCTGGGAAAATGGAGTGTGTCAAACCCCCCGAAAAGGATGCTATACGGATAATTGGTCACCTGCTGTTCATTGGCATATGTATCAGCATGGCACTCAAAGCAAACCTGATCGCATTCAAGCTGGGTGCCGTAAAAGAGCATATAGGCGTTGTCATTGCAGGACGGGGAATCGGAGGTCTCATGGCAGTGGACACAGTTTCCGGTGGCATCCGTTTTGCTGGGGCGATTCACCCCATTTCCGGCGTCACCATGGGCTGAATCCGCATAGGTTGCTGCCAAGGCCGTGTTTGCACAAGTCAGTACCCCTAGGAGCAAGGCCGCAAGCATGAGGATTGGGAGTCCGAGACAGGGGTTTTTCCACTTCTTGATTTCCATCGGTCTTCCTCCTTGAGGATTGTTCAGCCTATGTGTCTTAAGAAGATGGTGACACTGCAAAACACTAAGGAATGCGAAAAGCGTACCAATATGAGGCTTTGACCATTTTAGGCTGTAGTTCAGCTGGTTAACCAACAACGTGGCAACGATCGGCCCCAAAAAACTTGGCATGACCATGCCAGAATTGGGGGAAAAGACCAGCCAAAAACAGCGAAAGTGAGAGGTGACAGGGCCATGAATCAGAAGGGGGATGCCCTTCAGTTTTCCACATTTGGCTTGCTCCGTAGTTGTGGACTCCATTCCTGCCGGAAGAGTCCAAACAGGCTCCTTTTTGCACCTCCTCAGATTTTCGGTTTTTCAATTGTTTCAAAACTGCAAAACTAAACTACGCCCCCCAAATCCTCATTTACGGACGGCCCCATCGGAGCCTGCAGACAAGGCTTTCTGAGCAGCACAGTGTAGTGTGCCAGGGGATTTTGCAGAAAGACGAGGTTTTTGCCTATTTGGAAGCGCCAGCCCGTTGTGTCCAGCGCCCCCCAGCTGGATGGGAAGGTTTTGGTCCCCTGCTAATTTAATGAATTTAATGGGGACGTCCTCACCGAGGTCCTGATTTTTTTTGTTGGCAGTCTGATGTTGTCCATTTGAGTCACTTTGAAGGGACATCTTAGTCCTCGAATGTAAAAGCCTCCCATCGAAAGGCGGGATTATCAGGTGTACCGGAACGGGAGATATTCATGAGAGCTGTAAGCGAATTGTCTCCGCAGCCATCATCCCAATCCGCGCCTATTCTTCTAAGAAGAAAGACAACATCTGGGTATGCTTCAAATCGTACGGGAATGTTGTGAGGTGGTACATAGGAATCGGGGTCAAATCCTGCCGGCAATGGCGCACTCTGTCCCTTGGATGTATTTATCGCCATCCACCGAGAATCAGTTCTGACAATGGCGAACTGGTGCCCGTTGATCGTCGCATGAACGTCTTGGTTTTCCAGCGCGCGGTTGTAGTCGTCAGCCTTGGATGCAATGACGTAGCGAAGATCCTCCGGTCTGCTGATCAGACCCAATGCCTTGACCACAGCTATGAATGCTCTCGCATAGTGTGTACATCCAAAGGCTGCTCGTGTGTCGATGATTTCGTCAGCAGAAGGGCCAAAGAAAACATCTGCCGGCTTGGCCTGCATGTACTTCTTATGCCACCTTCGAAGGGTCTGCTTCTGCACAGGTGAAAGACCGATTGTCGACACTGCCCCAAGCCCCACATTACTCAACATGTTGTAGACCATGAATTTGCCTGGCTCTATCTTGTTGATCGAGACTCCGTCCTGCGGGTCTATCAGTATTTTCGACACAAGGAGCAGCTGTGTCAACTTGTCTTGGTCTCGCTTGTCGTTGATACGAGGCAATACAGTTGTGCTTGAGTACTCTTCCACCCTTGGGGTCACAGCGAGAAGCGGTTCGTCCCGCGCAGAGAGGGCTACATTCTCGCTGGTTGATGCACAACCCAACAGCAGAAGCATAGCGACACAGATTGGAATGTTAGTCTTCAATTCTGAACTCCACCTGCCAACGGGCTGCTCAGGGGCGGCGCGTTTTTTCTCGCCGTCCCTTGCAGCACCAAGGTTAGAGGGCCCTTCACGGGCATATCAGAGTCTCCATGTCTGTCAGGTACCGGTCATATGAAGTCCAGTGGAGTTCGTTCAACACGAGGTGATTCGCCTTGATGGTCCGCTCTGGATAGTTCAGCTCATAAGCCATGTCGAATAGAGGATTCTCATAATAGGCCATCAAAAGGGCATTGAACACCTGGCTTGTTGGGAAATCAAAGCTTTCGTCATCCCAGTGGTTGAACTGGTTACGTCCCGCATAGACTACAAGTCCTATCGGTATGTTGTGGACCAAGCGCCCGACACAGAATTTGACAGCCTTTTGGTTAGGCTTCACAAAATTGGTGCAGTTGTCCGGTATGGTTGTGTTCTGCGAAAATAGATAAATGCCCATGAAGGCAACCTGAAGAACAGAGCCGCACAAAGTGGATTCAGAGTACGAGTACCCAAAGTACTTTTCGGCCACTTCCAGGTACCTATTCACCTCATCCATGCTGGTTGCATGCGATGGTGGAATGACTCCGTCAAGCAAGCTTTCATAATACTGAATGCCTTCAAAAAGGTGTCGCATAGCATGCTCAGTGGCGGACAGGTATGATCTGGGGTCTCGAGTTACCACTCTTCTGTCCCGCTAATCGGAGGGTGCAATGGAGACATTCTATAGTCCTCCTGTCAAGCGGAAAATGACAAAAAGTAAAGTCTCATAAAATCAACATGATAGGAAAATAGAAGCGGGACGCCCTTTCGTTTTCCACATTTGGCCCCTCGCTTAGCCGTCGAAGTCATTCTGCCCGGGGGCCTCACAACAGACGCGTCTTTATATCTCCTCCCATGTTCATCCTCTCAATTGCTTCAAGGCTGCAAAACCAAACAACGTTCCCAAGCGACCGGTGCATCGCCTTGTTTGGCACGGTCTATATCCCTATTTCTGCAAGTGCCGTGCATATATCCGGCCTAGATGACCTTCGCTACCGCTGGTATGCGTCGAATGGCGGCAACTGACCCCCAACTGAGCATCAATGTGCCTACGAACACCATCATTCCCTTCACGCTGGCAGCAAGGGCGCTTCCCAACAACAAGTACTGAAGCCAAGTTACAAAAACGTAGTGAACAACATAGATTCCGTATGCGTTTTCGCTCAGGCTGTCGAAAATACCTACGCGCCGCTTCACGAACCGAAGAAAGAGCCCCGTCATCCCGAATACGGTAGCCCAGCAGCAGACCACGAAAGCAATCGCACTGACAATGGTTGGATCTTTAGCAGAGACGACCAAGATGACCCACACAATGTAAGACATCAGGCCCACAGCCAACCACCCCCACCAACGCTTGGCGAGTGCGCCGTCAGATCTGAACGCGCTACGGTCAAGGCCGCATGCCCCGACCGCCGTGCCCGCAAGGAAGTACACCAGGTAGAGCAATATTCGGCTAGCCTGTGCATGAAAGGGCCCGATTCCGATCCACTCCAGCGGTCCGAAAATGATTGCCATAGGCAGATACGCGGCTGTTGAAATTCCAAGCAGTGCTCCAAAAAAAACTACGGGGCGACCAAGGATGATAGTCGACCGCCCTCTGATGAGACTTCCCGGGCGGGGAGCGACTCGGTACAGGAGGGTAGCCAGGCAGTTGAATGCCAGCAGCAGCCACAAGAACCAAAGGGGGCCAGCGGTCCCGAAGCCGGATCGGACCATTCCGAGCCAGAATGCTCCATAGTTGCTGTCCACTCCGGTAATCAGCCCCACTTCGAGCTGCGCCGGGTAGTAGGCCAGGGGAATCAGGAATGGAACACCGATGACAAAAGGAAGGCCGAGCCTTGTCAGGCGACCTCCAAGGTATCTCCGGGCGCCCTTTCTTGCCAGACTCTGCCAGACAAACATGCCGGAGACAAAGAACAGCAACGGCATGAAGAAGGTTTCGTTGAACCCCACAATCAAATCAAATCCGCGCCAGCGCTGCTCATTGACGACCGGACTGGTTGTCGCGATCGGGTTCTCAAAATTGATGAAAGCGAATGTGGTGTAGGCGAGAACCGCGTGATGGCACAGCACGAGCGCAACTACAAATGCGCGTAGATAGTCGAACTCGACCCTCCGCCCAGATCCTTCCGTCAGATCGAGTGTTGCGCTTGCTTCAGCCTGGTTGTCCTCAACCGCACGAATCGTTATAACAGTAGACCTCCCAGCCGAGCCCATCTGGCCGCGCTTCGAAGCGAATTACACGATGGTCCACGACCTAATTCTGTCCAACGCCCAGCTTGAGAGGTGCGAATGACGCGCAGCGGAATGAGCATCCTTCCCAAAGCTGATGAGGGAATTTTGGGGCCCTTCAGTTTTCCACATTTGGCGTGCTCCGTGGTTGTGGACTCCATTTTTGCCAGAGCGTCCAAACAGGCTCCTTTTTGCACCTGCTCAGATTTTTGTTTCAAAACTGCAAAACTAAACAACGTCCCCCAAGTCACT
>Ga0272444_10001714_pt1 | contig 20845 bp, 22 predicted proteins | sample SSMForm13_FD_201033 | JGI IMG/M metagenome (GOLD analysis project Ga0272444, IMG submission 201033) | Marine sediment archaeal communities from Little Sippewissett salt marsh, Falmouth, MA, United States - SSM-Form-13 | ecosystem: Environmental > Aquatic > Marine > Wetlands > Sediment ... | reverse complement strand
GTCATATGGTAGGAAAGTATAAATAAAGGATTTCGTAATGATTATTTCACATCGATTTAGATTTATTTATATTAAAACAAGAAAAACAGGGGGTACTGCTATTGAAATTGCGCTTTCCGAATTTCTGGGCCCCGACGACGTAATCACATCATCCCCCTTGGAGGGGATTGAGGCACGCAATTGTCCGCCGGAACTTCGCAACCGTTTTGGCTATTATAACGGGCATGAGGGCCAGGACTATATCCGCGCTGCTTTTCCTCGGGAATGGAAGGATTATTACAAGTTCACTTCCGAACGGCATCCGGTCGACAAGGCAGTGAGTGGTTACCGCTGGGCATTGGTGTCGAGTGAGCGGTACAGGGAAGAACTCGGACTTGAGTTGAAGAAAGCCAAGCCGAAAAGTCTGCTGCATTTTCTCAACTCCGGGCGGGCACCCTGTGATTGGTCGAAATATACCGAGAAGAACAAAGTAGTCGTGGATAGTATCATAGAGCACGAATGTATAAATAAGGATTATGATCGCGTCTGCAGGGAAATAGGCCTTCCAAATAATGGTTTGCCGATCGGAGTCAAAAAGACCCAAGGGCCGGCATTGGACCTCGGGAAAGAAGAGCTAGAATTCATAAGAGACAGATTTAAAGACGAAATTGAGTACTTCAAATATGAGTTGTAAGCGATTTCGCAAGACCTCTGCAGCGCTCAGATGCCGAAGCTGGAAGCGCGGAAAGCCTCCGGTGCCGCTGTCAGAAGAAAACCGCCGGTTTCGGATGCTAAGCCGGCGGGAGCCCGGCAAGCCTGTCGAACACCTCCGGAAGGCTCGCCTCCGGTCCGCGAGCCCTGAAACCGAAGTCCCGTTCCAGCCTGCCGCTGTCCAGCCTGGAATTCGCCGGCCGGGCGGCCCTGGTGGGATAGTCCGCGGTCGTTATCGCCTTCACCTGCGCCACGGGGCCGCCCCGCCTTGCGCTTTCGGCGAAGATCTTGCGGGCAAAGCCGCACCAGCTCATGTCCTGCGCTCCGGCCAGGTGATAAACCTGTCCCAGTCCGGCCGCCTTGTCCCGGCGCCAGCGCCCGGTGATGGCCAGCAGGCCATCGGCGATCTCAAAGGCAGAGGTGGGATTGCCGTACTGGTCGTCCACGACCGAAAGCGCGTCCCGGGTCTCCGCCAGCCGCAGCATGGTTTTCAGGAAGTTCCGGCCGTAGGGGCTGTAGATCCACGCCGTCCGCACGATGACGTGATCGCCGGTGGCGGCGCGCACAGCCTCCTCGCCGGCAAGCTTGCTCCGGCCGTAGCTGCCGATCGGGCTGACCGCGTCGTCCGGCCGGTACGGGCGGTCGAGCGTGCCGTCGAACACGTAGTCGGTGGATACCTGAATGAGCTTCGCTCCGCAGCCCGCGGCTTCTTCGGCCAGGATCCCCGGTGCGATGCCGTTGACCTGCATCGCAAGGTCCGGTTCGTCTTCCGCCTGGTCCACATGTGTGTAGGCCGCCGCATTGATGACCACGTCGGGACGGACCGTCCGGACCGCCTCGCGGATCGTCTCGGGCCGGGCGAGATCGAGCGGGATATCCGTTCCCGATCTCGCCGCGAAGACGAGCTCCAGGTCGGCATGGCCCGCCGCACGCTCGGCAAGGCATGTCGCGACCTGACCGTCCCTCCCGGTAACGAGAAGTCTCATTTCGCCGGCTCTGTCGCCTGCAGGGACCCCAGCCGCTTGTAGCCCTGTTCCTTTCGGATCGGCCCCCACCACCATTCGTTGTCCAGGTACCAGTCGATCGTCGCCTCAAGGCCGGTTTCGAAGGTCTGGGAGGGGGTCCAGCCGAGCTCCCGCCTGATCTTGCCGGCATCGATGGCATAGCGGTGGTCATGTCCGGGACGGTCGGTGACCATTCTGATCAGATCGGCGTAGGGAGCACCGCCCGCGCGCGGCCGCTTTCTGTCCAGGATGGCGCAGATGCTGCTGACCACGTCGATGTTCCGGCGCTCCGCATTGCCGCCGATATTGTAGCTTTCGCCGGGAACGCCTTCGGTTGCCACCAGCTGCAGGGCGGCCGCGTGATCGTCGACGTAGAGCCAGTCGCGCACGTTTTCCCCCTTGCCGTAGACCGGCAGCTCGCGTTCATCGAGCGCGTTCAGGATCACCAGCGGGATCAGCTTTTCGGGAAAGTGGAACGGCCCGTAGTTGTTGGAACAGTTCGACAGCACGACCGGCAGGCCGTAGGTCTCGTGCCAGGCGCGCACCAGATGATCGGACGACGCCTTCGATGCGGAATAGGGCGAGGACGGGTGATACGGTGTTTCCTCGGTGAAGATCCCGCTGTCGAAGGGCAGGTCGCCGAAAACCTCGTCGGTCGAAATGTGGTGGAAGCGGAACCGGCCGCGCTTTTCGCCGGAGAGGCTTTCAAAGTAGCCCCGCGCCGCATTCAGCATCTGGAACGTGCCGACGATGTTGGTCTGAATGAACGTGTCCGGGCCGTCGATGGAGCGGTCCACGTGGCTTTCGGCCGCAAGATGCATGACGATGTCGATGTCGTATTTGCGCATGACCGCGGCAACGGTGTCGCCGTCGCAGATATCCGCCTGGACAAACGCGTAGTTCGGCAGGTTGTCGACCGCGCGGAGAGACGCCAGGTTGCCGGCATAGGTCAGCTTGTCGTAATTCACGACGAAGTTGGCCGGGTCGCTTGCCAACCTTCGGCAGACTGCGGATCCGATAAAGCCGGCGCCGCCCGTGATCAGAAAACGCATGGGTTAGCCTTCATAGATAAAGCCTGTGTCCGTCTCGGCCAGCAGACCGGCCGCGCGGTCCTTTTCCGACAGGATTGCTTGCGAAACATCCACCGGCCAGTCGATGCCGATCTCCGGATCGTCGAAGCGCACGGACCGGTCGCATTCCCTGGAATAGAAATTCGACACCTTGTAGAGGAATTCCGTATCCGGTTCGAGGGTGACGAACCCGTGCGCAAATCCCTTCGGCACCAGCAGCTGGTTCCATTTCGCGGCCGATATCTCCACGCCGACCCATTTCGCATAGGTGGGCGACCCCCGGCGGATATCGACGACGACGTCGAAGACCGAGCCGCGGGTCACCCGTACCAGCTTGTCCTGCGCGAACGGCGGCGTCTGGAAGTGCAGGCCGCGCAGCACGCCTTTTTCCGCGGAGAAGGAATGGTTGTCCTGGACGAAATCAAGATGGATGCCGGCATCCGCAAAGGTCCTGGAATTGTAGGTCTCGGAAAAGAAGCCGCGGTCATCGCCGAATTTGTCGGGCAGGATCTCGATGACGCCGTCCAGGCCGAGGGGACGGAACTCGGGCATCAGCGCTTCTCCTCGACACACCGGCGCAGATAGGTGGCGTATTCCGTCTTGCCCAGTTGTGCCGCGCGCGCCAGTATCTCCTCGGCGCCGAGCCAGCCGTTCTGAAGGCCGATTTCCTCAAGGCAGGCGATCTTGAAACCCTGCCGGTGCTCGATGGTCCGGACAAAGGACGAGGCCTCGTGCATGCTGTCGATCGTTCCCGTATCCAGCCAGGCATAGCCCCGGCCGAGCAGGGAGACCTTCAGATCCTTGCGCTTGAGATAGGCCATGTTGACATCGGTGATTTCCAGTTCGCCGCGGGCCGAGGGCGTGACCGAGGCGGCGATATCGACAACGTCATTGTCGTAGAAATAGAGGCCGGTCACCGCCCAGTTGGATTTGGGCTGCTTCGGCTTTTCCTCGATCGAAATCGCCTGCTTTGTTTGCGGATCGAAACTGACAACGCCGTAGCGTTCCGGATCGGCGACCTGATAGGCAAACACCGTCGCCCCGCTCTGTTGCGCGGTCGCCTGCCTGCAGAGCGCGGAAATGCCCGCGCCGTAAAAGATATTGTCACCGAGAATAAGGGCGCAGGGACTGTTGCCGATGAATTCGCGGCCAATGATGAATGCTTCCGCCAGCCCGTTTGGAGAAGGCTGCTCGGCATAGGAGAGACTGATTCCGAATTGGGATCCGTCGCCCAGAAGGGCCTGGAACATCGGCAGGTCGCGCGGCGTCGAGATGATCAGGATGTCCGAGATCCCGCCCAGCATGAGGACGCTCAGCGGATAGTAGATCATGGGTTTGTCGTAGACGGGCAGGATCTGCTTGGAAACCGCTATCGTCAAAGGATACAGACGCGTTCCGCTTCCGCCTGCCAGAATGATGCCCTTCAAGGAAATACTCCAGAGTTACCGCCAAACACGATCGTGCCTTGAACCGCCCCTTGAAGACCCCATCGCCGCAAACAATGCAAGCACGAACCTGATAAAATTGAGGCCAGAACCGATATATTGCAGGTGTCCTCGCCGGTCCGGGAACGGGTGCCCCGTAAGGGCATACGAGTTTGCGCCCCGCAACAAAAACCGTCCCCGCTACCGCGGCTTCCCGACGTGTTCCATGATTGCATGGCGGTTCAGAAGTCAGGCTCCTAGATGATTACTACCCTGACAGGGCACTCGCATGACCAGTTTCTTAGCTGAAATGGAGTGCCGACGAACAATGCAAATTTAAATCTCAAACCACCATAGGGTAGTCAAGTTCACGGAAATCTCTTTCATATCGTTTCTGAATCAAAACCAAGGTTTCTTCATCAAAATCATGCCAGGTTCCAACTTTGCTTGATGTCTTTTTTGCGTGAGTATACTCGACAGGGCAGCCAAGACTTTTTAACCATTCCCACATTAATTCGATTTGTTCCAGCTTAAAGATCTTACAATTATAACAACCTTGGAACCAGTTTACCTGTGGATTATAGATATTACCCAACTTAAATTGTGAAATTTTACTTCTATCACCTTCAAATTCATGCAGTTTTTTCAGAACTCCTTTAGGTCCCTGCTCTTCTAGGAATTTAATTCCAAATCTAATTTGCTCCTCGGTGGAACCTTTTAATGGCAACTCACCCGATAGCCTTTTTTTCGTCCACTCCATGGCAAAATAATACCACGTATGATAACGCGCATAAGGATTTCTAACCGAAGTAAACCATTGCTCAGGCCCTGGGAACCCTCTGAAATCCTTCGGGATTTTCTCAGGCCATATTTGCCCAAATGATGTATGCGTCTTGTATATACTCCAAGGACTCCACGGATTTCCTCTATCGTTTCTGCCAAGTGCATCAAAAGATTTGAATACACTGGTGCCACCGCATTTAGGCACGTGAATAAATCCAATTTTATTGTTTGTTGTTACAAACATATCCGCTCTTTCTTGAGAAATTTCAGCAGTTTCTCAATTTAACAATTAAGTGGCCCGCGGCATTGATCAGGATGAAGCCGTCAATCCGGTGGCCGATAGCGTCGACCAAGCTCACAGCCTACTCTATTTCGTGCAACTTATCCGTTAAACCTTCTTACAATTCAGATTTATATTTATCCCGAGAAAATTTTTAATGCACGAAAGACAATGATAAGGTGCAATGGTAGTAGGCGGATTTCCGAGAGGTCTTAGTAGTCTTCCATCACCAATTTGGCGATTGGTACAATGTTAAGCGAACTTAGACTCATCAGGCCACGGACGAAATCGTCAACGCGGTTGTCGCGGGAATTCGGAAAGCCGGATGGACCGAGCCGGCCGGGCAGTAGCCTCCTTACCGGCCGCTTGACCGGCCTATTGCCTTTTCGCCGTGCAGGGCCGCGCCTTCATGTGCGACGGCGGTGCGCCGGTTCACCCTCTGTCGCTTCATCAGGATTGCAACCGGTATCGCCGGACGGTATTAGACCGGGAGGGTCAAACAGAGATTCTTTGCATTCCAAGGACAGTGGTCGAACGCATGGACATGAATGAAGAGCTTTCCCGATATCTGCGGAACATGGAGCGCAGCCTGCTCCAGGTGGTCGACGACGACTTCATCCAGGAGCATAAGCATCTCACCAAGAAATACACCGATGCCGATATCAACGATATGTTCCGGCTCTGCCTGATTTCGCCGGGGGGAAAGTCATGGTCGCCGGTCTGGCAGGTCCTGCTGCTCCTGTATCAGGCGGCCTTTTCGGAAAGCTACACGACCGAGCCCGATCGCTTCATGACGCTCGGGAACTACATCATCCACAAGTTGCCGAAAGGGTCCAAACCGGTCATCTATTCGTTCGGGATCGGCAGCAATATCACCTTCGACCAGGCGGCGGCCGACCTCTACGACGTGCCGATCCACATGTATGATCCGACCCCGGGCGTTGCCGGTTTCATGGAGCAGTTCAAGGACGATCCGCGCCTCATCTTCACCCAGGAAGGCGTCTATACCGAGGAAACCGAAATCAAGCTGTTCACCAGCAAAATCCCCGGCAAGCTGAATTCCTCGCTCTATCCGATCCATGGCAAGGACGGCGACTACGTCATGGTCCGCTGCCGGCCGCTGGAGGCTTTTGTCGCGGCGAACGGCCATGACCACATCGATATCCTGAAAATGGATGTGGAGGGCGTGGCCGATGACGTGCTGCTCCACATGCTCGACAAGACGGATATCCGGCCGAAGCAGATCGTCGCCGAGTTCGAGGTCAAGCAGATCGAGAACCCGATCACCTATCTGCCCAAACTCATCACCTTGATGTGCAAGTTGAAGGACAATGGCTACCGGATCTACAATCAGCTGCTGACCAGGAAGGCTTCGATCGAATTGATCATCGTTCATCAAAGCCTTTATGATGCCTACTCGGATAAGTAGTCGGCCTGAATTGCCCCTAATACGAGTGCCTGACATGGTGCGACAAATGTTTGAAGGACAGATCCGTTGACCGAAGTGACCCGCTACAGACTTGATCCGCGGCGTGACACGCCGCTGCTGCTGCTCGATTGCCCCGCGGATCTGTCAGAGCTTGCCGATCCCGAAAAGCAGGCCAAGGCGCGTGAGACCTATGAAACCCCCGGCATTGTCGCCGTCGACAACGCGGTCGGCGAAGATGTGCTCGCCGGCCTGCGCGAAGGGCTGACGTTCGACCGGCGGAAATTCAAGGACAAGTTCAACCAGGGCATCCCGAAGACCCCGACCTTTGTCGCGGCCAGGAACGAGGCGGCGCGGCGGATCACCGCCCTGGCGCGGGCGCTGTTCGGCTATACCCTGCCCGACTATACCGGGGCGGACATGTCCTACCGCCCGATGGTCACGGAAAACGAGCCGATGCATTTCGACGGTTACATGGTCGAATGCGGCAAGACCCCGCTGATGTCGATCCTGAACTTCGACGTTCTCAGCCGGTTCTGGCAGGTGGGCCCGAGCTTCAACGAGCTCTGCAAGAAAGAGAAGAAATACATCACCAAGGTCTTGAACAGGCTGCGTGACCCCTATGAGGTGCACCAAGAACTGCGGGGATTCGGAATGAAGGGTGGGGGCCCGCTCGGACCGGGAGAACCGGTGCACCGGGTCGAGTTCGCGCCGGGCACGATCTGGTTCGCCAATCCCAAGACGATCGCCCACCAGATTGTCTACGGCAACGGCGCCCTGTTCGTGACCTGGATCATCGACGAGCCGATGTGCAAGTGCCAGAAATGCACGCTGGAAGCCAACGGCATCAGGCTGCGGGAACCCGAACCGGAAGCTGTCGCGCCGGCCGAGTAATCCCTTTCGGTTGTCCGGGAATGACCGGCTCCCGGCACGTCTGTCAGACGGTTCGGGGGCCTGTCGGAACGCCGGTTAAAAAATTAGAGCTGAGGACATCTGTAACACGCGGGTCCATTCACTCCAAAGGCTGCCGGCATGCATCAGTAGCCGGAGACAGGGGCGGATGAAAGCGCAGGTCGGCAAGGCTGGCGAAGAACGGGTTTTCGTGCTTCAGCAGTCCGGCCGCATTGTGGAACCCGCCGAAGATGGACACGGCGAGCAGATCCGTGGGCGCCAGTTCGGCTGCAAGCTTCAGGGAATCCTCAAGGGCGATATCACCGACCGGGCCCTGGGGTCTTTCCTTGCGCAGCCAATGGACGGCAATATCGATTTCCTCGTTTTCGCGGAAATCAGTCGCCCGGACACGGGTTGCGTCGCGCAGCGCCTTGACATGACTTTGGCCGATAACCTGTATCCGACTGACGCTCACGACACTTATCCGGAATTCTGCCCCATCAGGTTGCGATCCCTGAGTTCCGCATTTGCCTTTTCCAGCAGATCCTGGGGAAGCGGCTGGGTCGTGACCCAGCCGGCAAACCGGTCAAGCCCGGTCTTGAGATCGATCATCGGTTCGTAACCGAGGTCGTCTGTCAAGGCCGTGATGTCGGCACTGTTGTGGCGGATGTCGCCAATCCGGTATTCGCCGGTCACGACGATGTTGCTCGAGCCCCTGAAACTGGCATTCAGCATTCGGGCGACGTCGAGAACCGGCGTCGCCAGTCCGGACCCCACATTGAAGACGGTCTTGCGTGCATCCTGCGCGGACAGGGCGGCGACAAACGCATTGGCCACGTCTTCCACATGGACAAAATCCCGTGTCTCCAGGCCGTCCTCGAAGATCGGCAGATCGAGCCCGCGGCGGATCCGGGTCGAAAAGATCGACAGGATCCCCGTGTAGGGGTTCTTCAGGGACTGACCTTCGCCGAAGACATTCTGCAGTCTCAGGATCGAATGGCGGATGCCGATCGAGCTGCAGGCAATCCGCACCAGGTCTTCCTGGGCGAATTTGGTGGCCGCATAGATCGATGCCGGATTGATCTGGTCCGTTTCGCGTGTCGGCACGGCGGTCAGGCTCGCGCCGCAGGACGTGCACCGGGGTTCCCAGCGGGACGCTGCCAGATCCTCTGCCTTGCGCGCTTCCGGGCAGACGCGCGTTTGTTCCGAACAGTGTCTGCAGACGTAGGCGCCTTCGCCATAGACGGAGCGGCTGGAGGCAAGGGCAATGTGCCGGACGGTCCGGTCCGGATCATTCGCGATATGATCCAGAAGTTTCGCCGTCCCCAGAGTATTCACCTCGTTATACCGCGATATTTCATACATCGACTGGCCGGTGCCGGTCTCGGCCGCAAGGTGTACGATGCTGTCCACCCCGGACACGGCAGCCTTCAGGTCTCGATCGTCAAGGACGGAGCCCCGGAGGAATTCGACATCGTCGCCGGTCAGCCAGGGCAGGTCGCCTGGCAGGTTGCCGTGTATCTGGGGGCTGAGAGGGTCGAGGATGCGGACCCGGTGACCGGCTTTGACGAGGGCCGGCACCAGATGGGAGCCGATGAACCCGGCTCCCCCTGTCACGAGGACTTTCGATTTGGCCATATTGGCGGTTTTATGCCGTCTTTTCTGTGCGAATGGACGCTTCATACATGTCCCGCTCGGCGGTCCAGAGGTCGCCGTAGTCCACATTCTGCCAGTTGGAGAACCACGGGCCGCCATTGGTGTAGTGAATTGCGTTCGGGACTTCGGCCGGCTTTTCGTATTCGCCGACAAGGAAGTTCCAGCTCCGCGGCAATTCGCCGATCAGGTTATCGTCGTCAATCCAGCTGAAGCGGTGCAGGTAAGCCGGAGACTGGGTGTTCACGACCTCCGGCGTCAGGGCCTTGACCTGCGGATGGGCGTTGTTGAACAGGATGAAGGACGACCAGTTCTTGCGCGGATAGCTGGTTTGCGCCTGGGCATCCATCTTGACCGCATTTGCCGGTGTGTAGTCGTGCTTGACCACGTAAACCGCCTTTTCCGGGTCCACGTTGTCCAGAACGCTCATCACGTCGGTCGTGAACAGGAAATCGCAGTCGACGAAAATCGAGTAGCCGTCATGGGCTCCCAGATAGGGGGTCAGGAAACGGGTCAGAGAAAATTCGGTCGATGCACTGTCCGCGCCGCGAGTATACAGTCCGATTTCTCTTAAGGTCTTTTGCTTGAGAGGGTAAATTTCAATAGGGGTGTTTGTATGTCTAAGTAAAGAAAATCTGCAAACTTGCCAGGCAATATCTTCCCGGCTGTCATAACCGACAAATATTTTCAGTTTTTTGGTCATTTTGTCCTCGTCGGAGTTTTGTACCAAGATTGTTTGTTTATGACATACACACTCAACAAATATATTCGACGCAAAAGACAGTGTACAGGCCTTTCGGGACTAGCCCAAAGATAAATGGAACCTGATCCTTTCGCTTCCGGACCCGGTCCACGACTGCGCGGAACATCTTGCCGCAGGTGCCGGAGATGCACCGACTTGTGAGGCCGAAGTGAGCCGGCTCTGAACATTCTGTCCTATCCTTTGGCAGATCGGGCGAGGTTGGGTCTGAATGAAGAGGATAAGCTCCATGTTTCGCATTCTTGGTCGCGCTGTACTGGTTTGTGTGTTTCTTGGCAGCTCCGGTCTGGCTCATGCCTCCGGCCTTGAAAACCGGCCCGGCTGGCGCGTGATACCCACCGGATATGCCTTCGCCGATCTCGTGAACCGGGTGAGCGACGCGGTCCGCGAGGAGAAGATGGGCCTGGTCACCCAGGCAAGCGCGTCGGATGGCGCGAAAGGGCAGGGCATCGTCATTCCCGGCAACCGAGTCATGGGTGTTTATCGCAACGACTACGCCCGCCGGATGCTGAAGGCGTCGGTCGCAGCCGGCATCGAAGCGCCGATCCGGTTCTATGTGACTGAAAACGCGGACGGGACCGCAACTCTGTCCTGGAAGACGCCAGGCCACGTATTCGCACCGTATATGGAAGAAGGCGGCGCGGAACTGAGGGCGCTCGCCGATGAACTCGATGGTATCTTCGAGGCGATTGCAGCAAAGGCGGCCGGCAAGTGACGGCGCTGGGGCGATCAGGCGGTCACGAGGTCCGCGGACTTGCCTTTCGCGTGACCGAAACGCCTGGATTTTCAGGCTTTGACATTGTCGACTTTCTCTAAGATGCAGGTTTTGCACATATACTTTGCATCCGCGCCCATGAAATGTGCTTGTGCGAATCTAAATCTTTCCTAACCTATGATTTGTCTTCAACTGCAAGAAAGGAGGTGCCCATGTCTAGTGAGTATCAGAAATTGGCCCGGGAGTTTGGGCGGAATGTTTTGGTGCTGGAGCAGCCTCTGGCAGTAAAGGGTTTCGCCGGGGTCTGATCCGGACTTCTGGTCAATTCGATCTCATGGGAGGGCCGCCTTGCGGCCCTCTTTGCATTTTTCGGGAACCCGATTGTTTCTGAACGGTGGGACTGGATCTTAGTTGCAAATGTAACTAGGCTTCCGGTCAAGACCGATCAGAGGCACACAGATGACGTCCCCCATCCTTCACTCCTATTTCCGCAGTTCCACGTCCTACCGCCTTCGGATCGCGCTCAACCTGAAGGGCGTGGAGACCGAATACAGGGCCCACCATTTGCGGCTTGGCGAACAGCGGTCGGCGGCGTATCTGGATATCAATCCGCAGGGTGTGGTGCCGTCGCTGCAACTGCCGGGCGGCGAGATCCTGACCCAGTCGCTGGCCATTATCGAATATCTCGAGGAGACGATCCCGGAGCCGCCGTTGCTGCCGAAGGAGCCCGTGGCGCGCGCCCGGGTCCGGGCGATGGCACAGATGATCGCATGCGATATCCACCCCATCAACAACCTGAAGGTCCTGAACGAACTCCGATCCCGCTTCGGCGCCGATGATGCCGCAGTCGCCGCATGGTTCCGCCATTGGGTCGCCGAAACCTTTGCCCCCCTGGAAAGAATGCTCGCGTCCCGGACCACGCCCGGGGCCTATTGCGCCGGCGACACGCCGGGCCTTGCCGATATTTGCCTGGTCGCGCAAGTGGCGAACAACGCCCGTTTTGCGGTCGACATGGCGCCCTATCCGACGATCCGGGCGATCTACGAGACCTGCATGGCTCTGCCCGCCTTCCAGCGGGCCGCTCCGGCCAACCAGCCGGACGCGGAATAACGCGCTCCAGGGTTAGGTCGCTAGGGTCAGGACCCATTAATTTTGCTCATTCTGTTTGCCAGGGAAGATCGGAATGAACGTAAGAGCGAGCGCAGGACAGGTTGTTCCTATCCAAGCTCGATATTGCGGTCAGGCCGGCCTTCCCTGAAAAACCCGAAGGGCGGGGCGTCTTTGCCTCCTGACGGCGTTAGAGACCCTTGAAAACCGGATGGTTTCCTGCGGCTCTCTGCCTTGCCAGCAGACAAAGCCACTCCCGCAGAATGTGTAAAATGAATGAGTCCTGACCCTAGATCAGGCCGACCGCCTTGCGAACGCCTTCTTCCCTCAAGGAACAGTCGATGCCGCAATAGGCATCGCCCGCTTCGGTCGCAAGCCAGGAGATCGTCTCGCCGACCCATTCCGGCGGGATGTGGACGGACGGGTCGAGTCGGCTGACCGGATTGATGCCCGATGCCTTGATTGCCACCTGCATTTGGGTTGCGACCGTGCCGGGGCTGAGGCCCATGACCCTGATGCCGTTGTCGGAAAATTCCAGATCCGCGCATTTGGTCAGCGACAACACGGCGGCTTTCGATGCGCAGTAATGGCTCCAGCCCTCCAGGGCGCCGGTCGCAGCCCCCGAACTGATGTTGATGATCGTTCCCCCGCCGGCTTCGAGCATGATCGGCGCGACCGCGCGGATGCCGTGATAGACACCCTTGACATTGACATCGATCACCTTGCCCCAGGCATCCGGGTCCGAGGTCTCCAGGCGGCTGATCGGGTCGATCAGGCCGGCATTGTTGACCAGGATACTGACCGGGCCGAACTCATGGGCGGCAAAAGCCACGGTTTTTTCCACGTCCGCATAGGATGCCACATCGCAGGGACAGGCGATCGCCCGGCCGCCGCCGGAGCGGATGTCCCCGGCAATGCGCTCGATATCCGCGCTGCTGCGCGCGGCGAGGACGACAGACGCGCCGTATTTCGCAAGGCTCCGGGCCGCTGCTTCCCCGATGCCCCGGCTGGCGCCGGTCACCAGCGCGGTTTTTCCTGCGTGATCGATCATGAAGTTTCCTTCTATTTGGGATCCTGATTCAATATTGTCTGCCAGCCGCCTGATTAATAGGGTGGATTCGAAAGTTTTGCAGGGAAACAGCAGTGGGGACCATGGGCGACAGACTGACAGCACTTCGTTCGGTCCTGCGCGAACTCTATTTCGGCTACTCGGCGAAGGCCCGGATCTGGCGTTATGTCCTTCTGGCATTCGACATCATCACGATCGGCTATTTCATCGTCTCTTCGATGTTGGATCCGGACCGGCTCCATCACGAACTGGACTATGTGATTGCGGTGGTTTTGCTGCTTGACTATCTGGGTCGGTTCATCGCTGCCGCGAACCCGAGCCGCTACGCGGCCAGTTTCACCTCGCTTGCCGATGTCGTTGTCGTGGTGTCCCTGATCGCTCCCGCTTTCCTTGAAAATTTCGCTTTCTTGCGCGTCGTGCGCATGTTGCGGCTGATGCGGTCCTATCATCTGCTGAAGGAACTGCGGCAGGCGTCGGCATGGTTCCGCCGGAACGAGGAAATCATCCAGTCGGCGATCAATCTGATCGTCTTCGTTTTCGTGGTGACCGCGGTCGTCTATGTGGCGGAACACGATCGCAACGACGCCATCAACAATTATCTCGATGCGCTCTATTTCACGGTCACGACCCTGACGACGACCGGTTTCGGCGACATCACCATGACCGACAGTGTCGGGCGGCTTCTGACCGTCTTGATCATGATCTTCGGGGTTGCGCTGTTCCTGCGGCTCGTGCAGACGATATTCCGGCCCGCCAAGGTACATTTTCCCTGCCCCGACTGCGGCCTGTCGCGCCACGATCCGGACGCCGTCCACTGCAAGCACTGCGGCCGGGTGCTGAACATTCCCACCGAGGGCGATTGGTACTGAGCACGGTCTTCGGAATATCCTGCGGGCATGCGCCTCGCAGCCGGACAAGTCGGCTCGTGCCGTTTCAACCGGATGAAGGGGTACCCGCCCCGGCTCTCTGAACTGTGATCAGGACCCGTTTGGCTTGCCGCACCTCCGGTGCGATGATGTCCGGACGCGCGCCCGGAGGGGCCGTTCTGCTGTGACGGGAGAAAAACGTGAGGCGTTTGCTGTGGCTTGCCGGCGGAATCTTGGCCGGTCTCCTGTGTGCGGCCGCCGCCTTCGGCCAGACCGCTTCCAAACCGAATGCTTTGAACCGGGCCGCCTGCGGCGGGGAAACCGCCTGTACGGTTGAGGGTGGTGAATACTTCATCCATATGCCCAAGCGCATGAGGCCATCGCAGCCCGGGGGAGCGGTGTTCTTTCTGCACGGCCACCGTGGCAAGGCCGTCGGCCAGATCCGCAACAAGTCCTTTCAGACCATGGCGGATGAGCTTGGCGTGGCTTTCATCGCGGTGCAGGGGCTGGAAGGCACCTGGTCGTTTCCGACCGCGCCGCGGCATCTGCGTGACGAATTTTCCTTTTTCGACCGTGTTCTTGAGGACGTGTCGCAGCGCTTCGGCGTCGCCCGCGACCGGACCCTGCTTTCGGGATTTTCCTCCGGCGCCTTCATGACCTGGTATCTCGCCTGTGACGATGCGGACCGGTTTTCCGGATATGCGCCGATCGCGGGCGCCTTCTGGCGGCCTCTTCCGGAAAACTGCACCGCCGGGACGCCCTATCTGTTTCATGTGCACGGCACGGCGGACAAGGTCGTTCCCCTGGCCGGCAGGGCGCTCGGCGATGGCCGCTGGCATCAGGGCGATGTCTTCAAGAGCCGGGACGTCTGGCTGCATCAGGCCGGCGTTCCCGAAGGAAGCGCGCGGCATTACACCGCCGGCAACCTGCGATGCGAGCGCTGGGCGCCGAACGGCGGCGTGCTGGAACTGTGCCTGCATGACGGCGGTCACAGCGTCCGGGCCGAATGGATCAAAAGGGCCTGGAAGGAACTCGCAAAGGCCAGGGGCTGGCCGGAATACGTCACGGATACGGCGGTGGCTCATTGTCAGAACCATGACGACAAGTTGACCGCGGCGGAGCGGCAGAAAGCGTGTTGAAGGTTGACGTTTCCCGGCCGGGCAGTTCATCTGCGGCCCGTTGTTTCGTATGGTGATAACTGTTGACTTCGGCTTTACCCCCCGGCGCCCTGTCCGGCCTCGTCGTCCTTGATCTGTCCCGCATCCTCGCGGGCCCGACCTGTACCCAGATCCTGGGCGATCTCGGCGCGGAGGTGATCAAGATCGAACGGCCGGGCCGCGGCGACGACACCCGCGGCTGGGGACCGCCGTTCCTGAAGGACGATGCCGGCCGCGACACCCAGGAGAGCGCCTATTACCTCTCCTCCAACCGCAACAAGGCCTCCGTTGCCATCGATCTCGCCAGCGCCGAGGGGCAGCGGCTGATCGTCGAATTGGCAAGGAAGGCGGACATCCTGGTGGAGAACTTCAAGGTCGGCGACCTGAAGCGGCGCGGGCTCGACTACGACAGTCTCAAGGAAGACAATTCCGGCCTGATCTATTGTTCCATTTCCGGTTTCGGCCAGACCGGGCCTTACGCCCGTCGCGCCGGCTACGACTTCCTGATCCAGGGCATGGGCGGGATCATGTCGCTCACCGGCTTTCCCGACGACGAAGGCGGAACCGAGACCAAGGCCGGTGTCGGCATCGCCGACGTCATGTGCGGCATGTATGCGGCCGTCTCCATCCTGGCCGCCCTCAATCACCGTCACCGGACCGGCGCGGGCCAGTATATCGACATCTCCCTGCTCGATGCCCAGGTCTCCTGGCTGATCAACCAGGGGGTCGCCTATCTGGTGTCCGGCGAGGTGCCCGGCCGGCTCGGCAACGGCCATCCGACCATCGTTCCTTACGAAACCTTTCCCGCAAGCGACCGCTCCTTCATCCTTGCCGTCGGCAACGACAGCCAGTTCTTGAAATTCTGCGCCGCCGCCGGCGCGCCGGAGCTAGGCACGGATCCGCGCTTTGCGAAAAATGCCGACCGGGTGCGCAACCGAAAGGACCTGGTGCCGATCATCCGCCGGCTGACCATTGAGAAGTCCGCGGACGCGTGGATCGATCTGCTGGAGCGCGAGGGGGTCCCCTGCGGCCCGGTGAACGATCTGGCTCAGGTGTTCGCCGATCCGCAGGTGCTCGCCCGGCACATGAAGATCACCATGGATCATCCGCAAGGCGGCACGGTCGATCTGATCGGCTCGCCGATCAACCTGTCGAAGACACCGGTCGCCTACACCAGGGCCCCGCCCACGCTCGGTGCCGACACGGAAACGGTGCTTTCCAGCCATCTTGGGCTGTCCCGCGCGGAGCTTAAAAAACTCGCCGAACAGGGTATCGTGCAACTGGCGAGCGCAGAGGACGAGAAACAATGACGACCGGTGCCGACATCATCGCGGACAAGCTTCACGCCGCCGGCTGCCGCCAAGCCTTCGGCATTCCCGGCGGCGAGGTTCTGGCCCTGATGGACAGTCTCGACCGGGCGGGCCTGCGTTTCGTCCTGGTGAAGCATGAAAACGCCGGCGGCTTCATGGCCGAAGGCGGCTGGCATGCGGACGGCGCGCCGGGTGTGCTGCTCGCGACCCTCGGACCGGGAGCCGCCAATGCGGTCAATGTCGTCGCCAATGCCTGGCAGGACCGGGTGCCGCTGATCTTTTTGACCGGCTGCGTCGATGCCGGGGAAGCGGAAAGCTACACCCATCAGGTCTTCGACCATCAGCAGCTCTTGAGGCCCATCGTCAAGGCGAGCTTCTCCGCCCGTCTCGGCGCGCTTGACGTCATGATGGAAAAGGCGATTGCCCTTGCCCTCGACGGCCAGCCCGGACCGGTCCATATCGACGTGCCGATCAAGGTGGCCGAAGGCGAAACGGACGAGGCCTGGGAGAAGGCGTTCCGATCGCGGCCGTCCTCCGGTCTTGCTCCTGCGGGGGTGGACCTGGACGGTGCCTGCGCGCTTTTCGCCAGGGCGGAACGCCCGATCGCCATTGCCGGCGTCGATGCGGTCAACGAAGGTGCGGGACCGGAAATTGCCGCCCTCTGCAAGCGGTTCGCCGTGCCCTTGGTGACCAGCTACAAGGGCAAGGGGCTTCTGGACGAACGCGACGGCCTGGCGCTGGGCGGCGCCGGTCTTTCGCCGAGGGCCGATGGTCATCTGCTGCCGCTGATCAACCGGAGCGACTGCATCCTGCTCCTCGGCTATGACCCGATCGAAATGCGCATCAACTGGCGCAATCCGTGGGCCGCCGATGCACCCGTCATCGAGATCACCCCGGTGCTGCGCACCCACGGCATGCATGCCGCCCGCCATACGCTGCGAAGCCATGTGGCCCCGGCGCTTGAAAAACTGTCGGAAAGCCGTCCGGCGGAGGCACCGTCTTGGCCGGATGGCGAACCGGCCGCCACACGGCAGGCATTGGCGGACGCCTTCGCGCCCGAGCCGGACGGCTGGGGTCCGGCGACGGCGTTCCATACCCTGCGGGTGGTCATGCCCGAGGACACGGTCGCGACCGCCGACAGCGGCGCCCACCGCATTCTGGTGAGCCAGATCTGGCAGTGTTTTGCCCCGCGGGGCATGCTGCAGTCGTCGGCGCTGTGCACCATGGGCTGCGCCCTGCCGCTCGCCATGGGGCACAAGGTGGTGGACGGCAGGGCACCGGTTCTCGCCTTCGTCGGCGACGCGGGGCTGGAAATGTGCCTCGGCGAACTTTCCACCCTGCGCGACCTGAAGATCCCGGTGATCGTCTGCGTGCTGGTCGACAGTTCGCTGTCCCTGATCGAACTGAAACAGCGCTCCAGCCAGCGGCCCAATGTCGGCGTCGATTTCGGCGAAACCGACTTTCCGGCCGTCGCCCGTGCCTATGGCGGTCACGGCGTCTGGATCGAGAGCACCGCCGATCTGGAGCGGGAGGCGCTTGAGGCCCTTGAGCGGGACACCTTCACCATTCTCGCCTGCCGGATCCCCGCACGGGCCTACGACGGCAAGTTCTGAGCATTCCGATTCTGCTTAGCCGCTTTTGGATCTGGCGCCCGCCGATTCGATGTCTTATGTTGCACCTGCGAAATAACGCCAATGGCAATTGGTATAAACACGGCGCAAAGCCGGACAGGTGAACACGCCTGATATCAGGGAGAGCCAGACGATGCTGACGTGTCCGACCAGGGACGCTGTTCGCGCAAGGGTAGGGGCATTGAAACGCGACGGCCTGCGTGTCGCGCTTGTTCCCACCATGGGCTATCTGCACGAAGGCCATCTGTCGCTGGTCCGCGCCGCGGCCGAAGCGGCGGACCGGGTGATCGTCTCCATCTTCGTCAACCCGACCCAGTTCGGTCCGAACGAGGACCTTGCCACCTATCCCCGCGATGAGGAACGGGACCTTGCGCTCCTGGAAAAGGAAGGCGTCGATGCGGTCTTCATGCCGAGCGTGGAGGAAATGTACGGCGCGGGCGGCGACACCTATGTCGAGGTGCCCGGTCTGTCCGGCATCCTGCAGGGCGCGCTCCGGCCGGGCCATTTCCGCGGGGTGGCCACGGTGGTCACCAAGCTGTTCAACATCGTCCGGCCCGACATCGCGGTCTTCGGCGAAAAGGATTACCAGCAGCTCACGATCATCCGGCAGATGGTGCGTGATCTCGACATGCCGCTCGAAATCGTCGGCCATCCGACCGTGCGCGAAGAGGACGGGCTTGCCATGTCCTCGCGCAACGTGCGCCTGACGCCGGAACAGCGCGCACAGGCGCCGGTGCTGAACAAGGCGCTCTGCGCCGCGGAAGACGCCGCCGCCATCGGAGCAGACGTGTCGGATCTGGAAGCCCTGATCCGAACCACGCTGGAAACGGCGCCGGAGGCGGAGATCAAGAGCATCGATATCCGCGACGCCGTCACGCTGGCGGACCTCGACGGCCCGCTGGAAAAACCGGCGGTCGTGCTTCTCGCGGTCCGCTTCGGCACTGTCCTGCTGATCGACCAGCGGGTGATTGCCCCTGGAACCCAAAACGCGTGAGTTTCGCGGTCCTATGATCGCGTCTGAAGAAAGGATGCCCAATGAGCACGCAAAAGCCCGTTCGCCGGACGACCGCTCCGCAGATCACCCGCCGCAAGGGAGGCGAGCCGATTGTCTCGCTGACGTCCTATCACGCCCACACGGCGGCCATCGTCGACAAATACGCGGATTTCATTCTGGTGGGTGACAGCCTCGGCATGGTCATGCACGGCATGGAATCGACCGTCGGCGTGTCGCTCGAGCTGATGATCATGCACGGCAAGGCGGTTGTTCGCGGCACGCAGAAGGCACTGGTCGTCGTCGACATGCCTTTCGGCACCTATGAGGAAAGCCCGTCGGTCGCCTTCCGCAATGCCGCGCGCATCCTGAAGGAAACCCAGTGCGGTGCGGTCAAGCTCGAAGGCGGTGCGCGCATGGCCGAGACCATCCGGTTCCTGACGGAACGCGGTATCCCGGTGATGGCGCATACCGGCCTGACCCCGCAATCGACCAACGTCATGGGCGGCTTCAAGACGCAAGGCCGTGACGAGGATACCTGGCCGATGCATGTTGAAGATGCCAGGGCCGTCGCCGAGGCCGGCGCCTTCGCGCTCGTTCTGGAAGGCATGGTCGAACCGCTTGCCGCCCGGATCACCAAAGAGGTTGCCATTCCGACCATCGGTATCGGCGCATCGGCTGAATGCGACGGCCAGATCCTGGTGCTGGAAGACATGCTCGGCCTGAACCCGACGCCGCCGAAATTCGTGAAGGTCTTCGGTAATCTCGGTGGTCAGATCGAGGCCGCGGTGAAAGCTTATGCCGACGAGGTCAGGGACCGGAGCTTCCCGACCGAAGACCAGGTCTACCGGTAAGCCGGTGCTTCCGGACGGAGGAGACAGATCATGACGGGCCCGATGTCGCGACGGTCGGTATTCAAGGGACTGGCGGCAGGTCTTGTCCTGCTGCCCGCCTTGATCGGGCAGCCGGCCATGTCCCGTGCGGAAGAAGGCAACGGCTGGCAAGGCTGGGTAAACGACGGCGCCGTAACGAGCGGCGTCATCGGCCGGATCTGGTCGGTTAAAAGCCAGGCCTTCATCGAACCGTCCGCGCTGGTCGAGAACCTGAACGATGCCCGGTTCGTGCTTGTAGGCGAGACCCACGACAATCCCGCCCACCACCGGCTGCAGGCCTTTCTGGTGGGTGCCGTCGCGCCGGACCGGCCTGCCACGGTGGTCATGGAAATGCTCACCGAGGACCAGGCGCCGGCGCTCGAGACGTTCCGGAAATCGCCTGACCGGTCGGCGGAAGACTTTGGCAAGGCCGTCTCATGGGAAAAGTCCGGCTGGCCCGACTATGCGATCTACCGGCCGATTATCGAAGCCGCTCTTGCACGGGGCGCCGATATCCGGGCCGGTCTGCCGGGGAAGGCGCAGACCCGCGCCATCGGCAAGGATGGCCTGTCCGCTCTGACCGAAGACCGGCGCAGGGATCTTCGCCTCGCCGGCGGACTGACCGGGGATCTGGACGCGGATCTGAGGCAGGAGATCATCACCTCCCACTGCGATCTGCTGCCGGCGGCAATGGTGCCGAACATGACCGCCGTCCAGCGCTACCGGGACGCCTATCTGGCAGTCGCCCTGCGCGGGACCCCGGCCGACGGCCCGGCCATCCTGATCGCCGGCGGCGGCCACGTGCGCAAGGACCGGGGCGTGCCGTTCTACCTGGGTCCGTCGGATGGTGCCGCGGTCACCGTCAACCTCGTGGAGATCGATCCCGAGCGCAGCGAAGCGGACGTGCTGGCGGACGCCCGCGAGGACAAGACCGCCGACTACATCTGGTTCACGCCGAGGATCGACCGGGACGACCCGTGCGAGGCCCTGCGCAAGCGGTTCTCCGACAAGAAGAAAGACGGCTAGGCGATTGTTCCCCAAGGTGGAATGAAGCGCTTGCCTCCTAGACTCCCTCTCCCATTGGGAGAGGGCTGGGGTGAGGGGAACAACCCTCTCATGGATACGGATAGATTGATCCCCCGCACC
>Ga0272444_10001713_pt1 | contig 20885 bp, 20 predicted proteins | sample SSMForm13_FD_201033 | JGI IMG/M metagenome (GOLD analysis project Ga0272444, IMG submission 201033) | Marine sediment archaeal communities from Little Sippewissett salt marsh, Falmouth, MA, United States - SSM-Form-13 | ecosystem: Environmental > Aquatic > Marine > Wetlands > Sediment ... | reverse complement strand
TCAACAGCATCAAGGAGGTCAAGGCCCGCAACGGCAAGGTCATCGCCGTGGCCGTGGACGGAGACAAGGAGATCACCGACATCGTGGACGAAGTGATCTGGGTGCCCGAATCCCATCCCATGCTCCATCCCTTCCTGATGGTCATCCCCCTGCAGCTCTTCGCCTTCTACACCGCCATGGAACTGAAGCGGGACGTCGACCAGCCCCGCAACCTGGCCAAGAGCGTGACGGTGGAGTAGCTTTCGGATAATGCACATTCGCTTTACCGTTGTCGTTTATTGTGCAGTGCATGGCGAACATATATGTACCCTTACTCATCGACTCGTTTAAGCTTTTCCAGCTGCCTTAAAAACAGCTTCCTGCTCCATAAATCAAGCGAAGGCTGTTCCGCCGCCCGCACGAAACGCCTGATATCTTCTGCGGCTTGTTTCCAGTTCACCAAGTGTATTTTCCGTTCCAGCTCATTCAACAGCCACTCCTTGTCAACAACAATGGATTGGCCTTGCCACGGACCAAGTTGATTGATTGCCGAAGTGAGATAATCAAAATTGATGCTGGTGCGGTTACTGGTGTACCAGATAAAATCGTACCAGTCCCGTCCTTTGATATATTCACGGCAAAGCAGGGCATGAATTTTTCCGGCAAACAAACTGGGTCTGTCCTGTGCAGCCACCGACGAAACAAATGGGAAATCCAGATATTGTAACTCATGCCCGCTGCACAATGGCGGGTTGGTGTCCACTTCCAATTTGATTCTGATTTTTGCCATCGGGCCAGCTTTACTAGCGTGACGCAGGTTAATCACTTTGCCGAGTGAATCATCCTTGAGGAATGCTTTCTTAACGGTCGCATCAGCCCTGTTGCGGTCTGTGATTTCAATGTTGTATCCATAGGCCGCTAATTCATCAGCAATATGGTTGATGTGGTCTTTCAATTGGAAATCAGGATTGGCCTCTTTCAGAATAAAATCCATATCCTCTGAAAAACGATTAAGGCCATAGAAGATGCGCAGGCAGGTTCCTCCCTGGAATAAGGCATATTTGAAAAAGTCGCCTCTGCCTAAAGCAGCCAAAGCTACTTCCTGGGTGATCTCGCGAATAGCCTGTTGCTCTTCAAGATCCGTCTTGCAGTTATATTCCAGCAAGCGGTGCTGGATCATTTGTACGCTCATAATTTCACCTCACCAAGCCAGCCGGTTAAAAAACGCTTTACCCGGCCATTGCTGTAATTTTCCAATAACGCTTCGAGTTCTTCCGCCGTAACACAGTCTACCTCATCCTCATCAATTCGCAGGCTGCCGATAGGCTCGTCAATCCCTGTCCATCTCAACTGGTGTATATAAAGATAGTCAACCAGCGCTTTCACCGGCGAGGCCATAAAAAATACATTGCCGTTTTCCTCCTTGTAGCGCTGAACACCAAGGAAGAAGGTATGCTGCGGCACACGCTTGTAAACGAACAAACCCAGAGGCGTCTTGAATTCCTTACTGTTACCGAAACTCGCACAGGTGCAGGCGTAGACCGCCTCTGGAATCCAGCCGTGGTGACTGAGTGCGGTCTCCATGCTGATGTAGCTGGGACCGTAAATCCGCTGGGCCAGACTGTACATGCTAACCGGCTTTTTCTGGAATTCCGGAGCCAGGCAATATAAGCCTCGCCGGATATTCATAATCTCCCCGGCAGCCATAGCCCGTTTGATCAGCCCGTGACGGCTGAAATCTGTTCCGTCAATCGAAGAGCATACATCCGTCTGGGTAAATACCCCTGTTGAGGTCTGAAAAAATTGTTTCGTTAGCTTGTTCATGTCTTTCACCTTAACAGAAATAGTCGCTATGTGACTATTTCTGTTAAATATGCTGTATTCTTGATAGGAAGTCAATAGTACTGTGAAAAAATTACGCCACAGGTTCAAAGTAGGCAGCTCTATATGGACAACGGCGCCTCCTTCATGGCTCACCGACTGCAGTTTGCCTGAAACATCACCATCACCAGAGAATTCACGGTACTACCGGCTAGAGGCCCATAGACCGGTATCGTGCAAATGTGAAGGTAGTTTTCCGTTTCGATCAGAGAGACCGCATTGAAGTGTCTATTGATGAGAAGTCCGCGGCCTTCTGAAAGATATCAATCAGCAGGTAAACAGCCGCATCTGGCGGGAGAGCGTATATACACTCGATACCCAAACTCATAGATTGAAACTGGAATTCAGGATACTGTATGTTCATGATTCACTTGAGTGGATCGATACTAAGAATAAGAAAGCAGGGCATATCTTGATTTATTGATGGTGCAATTTGCACCACTTATCGTCGTCGCCGGGGCTCTCTGCACCCTTGGCGCCTTTGCTGCCTGCGCCCGGGCGCCTGTGGAGCCCGTGCTGCACCCGCCGCCCCGGGGCATATACCACCGGCTCCCCGCCCATTTTTTTCTGATCAAAATCTCTGGTAACTCCCGCCCTCATGTGGCATTATTGAGAGGGAGGACTATTGATGACGAACTTTGAATTTTATTCACCGACCAAGGTAATTTTCGGAAAAGATGTAGTGTCCATGCTCGGACAGGAGGCGAAAGAATTCGGCGGCAAGGCTCTGCTGCTGTACGGGCATGAGAGTATCAGGAAGAACGGTCTGTACGACCTGATTGTGAAACAGTGCGCGGATGCCGGGATCGAATTGGTGGAACACAGCGGAGTGTCGCCCAACCCGGTCCTGAGTCATGCAAGCGAGGGAGTTCGGATTGCCCGTGAAGCCGGCGTGGAGTTCATCATCGCCGCCGGCGGTGGAAGCGTCATCGACGAGTCCAAGGTGATCTCCGCGGGGACCGCAAACGATGCGCCCCTCTGGGACCTGGTGTCCCGGAAGGCCCCCGTGGAGAAGGCCCTGCCGATCGTGGCCATCCAGACATTGCCGGCCACCTCCTCGGAGACGAACCAGGTCGGCGTCCTGACCAACAAGGAGACGAATGAAAAGTTTTCCATAAAGTCGCCCCTCCTTGTTCCGGCCAAGGCATTTCTCGATCCGCAGCTCACCTTCACTATTCCGAAAAAATATTCGGCCTACGCCTGCTTCGATATTATGTCCCACATGCTCGAAGGTTACTTCACCATGACCGCGGACTTCGCTCCGGCCCACGAGGGCTTCGTGGAAGGACTCTCCGGGGCGGTGAAGATCAGTCTCGACAGGATCCTCAAAGACCCGGAGGACTACGAAGCCCGGGCTAACGTCATGTGGGTAGCCATGCTGGCGTGGAATGGAATCGCCAAAGCCGGCCTGGAAGGTGCAGCACTTCCGAACCACATGCTGGAGCATCCCCTGAGCGCCGTCTACGATGTCGCCCACGGCGCGGGGCTTACCATCGTGTTTCCCGCCTGGCTCGAGTACAGGAAGAAGGAAATCGGCGGCCGTATCCTCAGGTTCGGGGAAAAAATCCTCGGCATGGATGGACTTGCAGATCTTTCCGAAGAGGCCGCCGTGGACAAGGTCATCGCCGCCTTCAGGGAGTGGCTCTCATCGATCGGCTGCCCCCTCACGATGAGGGAAGCGGGAGTGGAGAACCCCGACATCGGCGAACTGGTGAAACAGGCCCTCACGCTCTGTGAATTCTGGGGGATCAAAGGCTACTCGGCGGACGATCTCGAGGCGATATACCGGCTCTGCCTATGATACGATTGCGGCCTGTTCTGTGCACAGCGGCGTTTCTGCTCCTCTTTTTTTCCATCGGAGCGGGAAGCGCCGTGCAGGCCCAGAGCAGCGCCGATGATCAGCTTCCCCAGGATATAGCCGTCCTGGTGCGGGGACCGGTCCGCGGCGACCGGCTTCCTTTTTTCCAGCCCAACGCGATCGAAAATTATTCCGGTTACTACACCTTCCGGCAACAGGATATCACCGTCTATTACACCAACCGGGAAATCGTACGCTTCGAGGAGTGGGAACCGGCGGCGTGCGGTGGGGTGCAGCTGTATCGGCTGGAATACGCGGATGCGGAAGAAGCTGCACCGCCGGGGGTCTATTTTTACCAGACCGACACCTACTCCCTCTTCTTCAGCTTCCCCGGGGAGCTGAACTGCGATTTCATTGAGCGGTTCCTGCTGCGTTTCGATTACTTCAGAACGGTGCGGGAGCTTCCCACGAAGCGTCCGCCTTTCCCGGCGGTGGTGGAGTAGGGGAGGGCGCGGGGGCGATCAAGCTCCGTCCTCAGCCCTATCAGCCGGCATCAGGTGCGCCGGCCCGCCAGTACACTTTTTTAGAAAATCGCTGAATATCTCTGGTCCCCTTCGCGTGACGGATCACCCTCAGCACCTCCTCCCTGTCCAGCGGGAGGGTGCCGCCGAGGATGGTGATCGGCAGGTGGGAAAAAACATCCGGAATCATGGGGGTGGTCGGCCCGAGCATCACGCAGGGGGTGCCTTCAGGTACGTTCGCCAGGACCTCCTCGGTTGAACCGTGGATCACGCTGGTTGAGGTCAGGATGACCGCGTCGGTGTTGTGCCGGAGGTTGGCGTAGAACTCCTCCTTCGTGCCGATCTGCTTACCCAGGTCGTAGACGTTCAGTTCGGCGTCCCGCTGCCGCAGCTTTTCCACCACCGGGGCGAAGAAGCCCACCATCGAGACCCGACTGCCGCTGGAAATCTCCAGGTCGTCGAGCAGGGTATCCCGGTCCTCCGGCAGCTCACGGCATGCATCGTAATTGAAGGCGTTCACTGCGGCGATCGCCACCGAGCGGCACAGGAGGTCGTCGCTGAAGAGTTTTTCGAGGAGGGGCAGCGCCTTTTTCCCCTCGTAATTCTCCGGGTCCTTCATCAGCGAACACGACTTCTTCGAGTCGATCCACGTATACGAGAGCCCGATGCTGCCGTCCTCGAGCACCACCGCAGTGTATCCGAGCCCGATGGACATCCGTTCGACGGCGACAGCCCCGGCCTTCTCTTTGAATCGTTCATACATTCTGTCGTAGATCTGCATAGCGGCAGTAGTATACCATCTCTCTCCCCCTTTGGGTATAATCCGGGGAAAAAATCACCGCCCTCTGAGTGCATCGCCCGGCACAATCACCGTCCGCTATGATCGTCCAGGCAGTGGCGTCCAGGCCGCGAGTCGGCGTGCCAGCCGCTGGCCGGCTAACCAGCCGTGGTACTTCGCTATTGCGCCTCTGATAAGACATTCGGCCTATAGTACGGTTTTTTCCGCATGAGTTGTACCGGATCGGACAAGTGCGAGCTGGACGGCGATTTTTACATGGGTATATAATAAGAGTGAAAATTAAAGTCTATTTGGAGGAAAAAATGTACAAACGTGTAATTGCGAAAAGTGCGATTGTCCTGTGTATCTCAATGATAATGTACAGCTGCGCGAACGGGGAGACGGATCCCCCCACTACTCTGGACAAGGTTGCCGATGCCGACGCGATTGTCTTTCCGACCCTCTCCGATCCCCTGGGAACCAAGGTGCTTGCACGTACCGCCAGACCGGATGCGTATGAGCTTCCCCAAGATGCCTATTACTATGTGGAAAACATCAACGATCAGTTCACGATTCTTCTGGCTAACAGCTTTCTGGAATGTATTCAGAATGCGGTTGCTCAGGGTGAGACCTTCACTTTACCGACAACGGCGGAGATGGATTTTCACACCGATGGATCGATGGGAAATCCGCTCGCAGACTGGCACTACGAACATACGATTAAGCTGGTGGAAAATACCGAGCGTGTAAGATTCATCGGTTACACAAATCAGTACGTTGATACGAGCTCAGACCCCGGGTATGAGATGATACTGCTCGATATCCCCTTTGCGCTCTCATTCAGCAGTGACTTCTCTGAGGTGCTGATAAGCGCCGATGTCTATTCTTCTCCTGATCTGGATCCGGATGTTGTCAACTACTCTGTTACCCAGTTTGACTATGAGACGCGCTCGGGTTCGATAATTTTCAGCAGCTCGGCGAATGACGGGAATGACGAAGAGCCATATTCGGGCGATATCGACTATGCAATGGAGCAGTGCCTTTTGAACGATAAGGGATCGGTCACCTTCATCTGTGTGGATGATTCGGCTGAAGAAGGGGACTACAACAATGCCTTCATGTATTCCAACGGTGAAGGGATCATTCATTATATCGAAGATGGATCGGATGAAAGCTCAACGTATATGAATTCAGATGGAACCAGTTCTCCCGAACCATCTTTAACCGTCGAGTGTATAACAGAGCTCGATGAGAAAAGGAACTCATTCCTCGCTGATCCGGTTCAGGCACAGGACCTCTTCGATTCACTTCCGGTGCCGGGATTCGGTGAGCAGGAATTTGCTGAACTGCTGGTTGAACACCAGATTAATTATCCTTGATCATACAGATTTAGAACGTGTAAACCAGCGGACCCGAGACAATGGATCCGCCGGTTTTTTCGTCCCCCGGGGGGAAAAAATTCAGAATTTTTGAAGCCCACAGCCGATTCCGCCCCTCTTTATAAGCAGGAGCAGGAATGGCACTATCTCATTTCGACCGTTTGTGTAAGAAGATTTTTGACCGGCCCGAGGCGGGGGCGGACCTGGCCCGGAATGTGCTGCCCGGTGCTTATCTGGAACGCATCGATCTGAGTAGCGCCCGCATAGAAAAGGGCAGCTTCATCGACAAGGAGCTGAGACTGCACTCCAGCGACCTCCTGCTGCGTTTCGACCGGAAGGACACGGCTGATCCTCTGTTCATCTATGTGCTCGTTGACCACAAGTCCGAACCGGACAGATGGGCATCGCTGCAGCTGCTCCGCTATGTGGTGAGGCTGTACCAGGATTTGCTGAAGCAGCAGCCGAGGTCTGCGCGGCTGCCTGAAGTGGTGCCGGTGATCCTCTATCACGGCCTCCGCCCCTGGAAATATCCCCTGCAGCTGTCGGAACTCATCGCCTCCCTGAGCTCCGAGCATGTGCCGAAGTTTTTACCTATCCTGTATGATCTGAACCGGATCGAGGACGGGGACCTCGTCGGAGCTGTACAAACCGTCGTGGGGCTGTTATCTTTAAAGTACATCAAACGCAGATTCACCGTCGATATAGCCCGCTTCCTGCTGCGCGAGATGCGCCGGCTGCCGGAGAACAGCAGTCTCCTGAAAGAGTTCTACACGGCGCTGCTGGATTTCAAGGAGGAAGAGGAGATACAGCTCTTCCTCGCGACTGCCCGGCAGATGCGGTACCGGGAGAAGGAGGAGGATATTATGAGTTACGCCCAACAGTTGAGAACTGAAGGCCGTGAGGAAGGAATAAAAGAAGGAAGAGAAGAGGGACTGAAAGAGGTCCTCAAGCGTCTCCTGGAGAAAAAATTCGGTCTGTCTCCCGATGAATCCCGCCTGATAGATTCTGCCGCGGATATCCATGACGTCGAAGCTGCCATAGATAGCCTTTTAACTGCAGATAGCAAAGAAGAGGTGCTGGAAAAGTTTCAACACCGGAAAACTGAATAGAGTACTGAATCAGAAAGAGCGGGCGCGGTGTGCGATCCGGACGCCGGGCGCGGCACTAATAGTCTTCGACGGCGCCCGCCCGGATCCCATTATATAAAAATCTACGGATCCAGCCGGTACAATCCCCCGTTGGAGGCATCCGTGAGGATCCAGAGGTGTCCTTCCGGGCCCTGCCGCACATCCCGGATCCGTCCTATCTCATCGCTGAGCAGGATTTCCTGTGCGATTACTCGCTCTCCACTGAGTTCAAGTCGGCGGAGGTGTTTGCCGGCGAGGGCGCCGACGAAGAGGTCCCCCTTCCACTCAGGGAAAAGATCTCCGGTGTAGAAGCTCATGCCAGAGGGGGCGATGGAGGGGGTCCAGTGAATCAGAGGGGCTTCGATACCGGGGGCTTCGGTGCCGACTCCGATGGAGCCTCCCCGGTACTCTTCGCCGAAGGAGACGGTGGGCCAGCCGTAGTTGGCTCCGGGCTTGACGATGTTGACCTCGTCGCCGCCCCGGGGTCCGTGCTCGTGCTGCCAGACCCGGCCGGTCTCCGGATGGACGGCCATCCCCTGGGCGTTGCGGTGGCCGTAGGAGTAGATCTCCGGCAATACTCCCCGCCGGCCTGCGAAGGGATTGTCGTCTGGGATGCTGCCGTCGTCGTTGAATCTCAGGGTGGAGCCTGCTGCATCATCGAGACGCTGAGCACGCGAACGGTCACCCCGGTCGCCGATGCTCATGTACAGACTGCCGTCCGGGGCGAAAGCGATCCGGGAGCCGAAGTGTACCCGTGTGCCGGTAAACCGGGTCATGCGGTACAGTTCTTCACCGCCGCGGAGAGCGGTTCCCTCAAGTCTGGCCCTGTACAAGGCTGTGGCCGAACCCCCGGAATCCGAGACCGAGTAGGTGAAGTAGACCCATCTGTTTTTTTCAAAATCCGGATGGACCGCGATGTCCAGAAGTCCTCCCTGTCCGGATGCGTAGATCTCCGGCAGCCCCGATACGGTGGAAAGGCTGCCGCCCTGCCAGATCCGCAGCCGCCCCGGCCGCTCGGTGATCAGGATCCCCCCGTCGGGCAAAAAGGCCATCCCCCAGGGATTGCGCAGCCCATCGGTTACCTGCACCAGCCGGAACGATGCCTGATCTGATGTGATCCGATCCGATGCAGACCGTCCCTGGGCGCCGATCATCGCCGGCACCAGGCTCAGAACAAGAATACTAAGTAGAATGCCTATACGAAGAGACCTTTTTCCCCGTCTCATATACTTCCTCCCCGGCCGGCATGTCCGGCCGCTTGAATGGTGTCATTAAAAATACTTATAGATTAGTATAACAGTCAACATTAAGCGTGCATGAAACGCATACAGAGAGCTCGGTCCGGCGGCTACTGTATCCTACAAAATCCCCGATATCACCGCCGCAGAGTAAACGAGAAGGGCCGCCATGACGGCATTGAAGACGAAGGTGAAGGTTCGGTCGGCGAAGTAGCGTTTGAGTCCGTTGCCGAAAAGGGCCCAGACGGAGGTGGAGGCGAAGGCGAAGGTCGCCAGGAGCAGGGAGGCGACGACGAGCTGCCAGAAGTTTGTAATGACCCCTGTCAGGAAGCCGGAGAAGACGGTGATCCCGTAGATGATGACTTTCACGTTTACCACCTGCAGCAGGAGGCCCCGGGTGAAGGTGGCGATCGTTTTTTCCCCGTCGTTTTCTCCATGGGATGAGGCGCGCAGGATCATGAAGGCCAGATAGAGCATGTAGAGGGCGCCGATGATCCGCAGCACCGATTCCAGCTGCGGAAGGACGCCGATCACCGATTCGGTCAGCAGTCCGCAGAGGAACATGATCACAGCGAAGCCGGCGGTGATTCCCATGATGTAGCGGAGGGTCCGCCGGTAGCCGTAGGTGATCCCCATCGATGCGGATGAGACGTTGTTCGGTCCCGGAGTAAATGTCGTGACGAATACGTAGGATAAAAAGGCCGGCAGCATTTCGCCCATCGGCGTCCTCCTGATCTGGTGATATTTGCATATATGCCCGCGGGTCCGGACGGCTCGAAAGATCCGAATAAGCCTGAATGGTCCGGGCCGGGAGCTTTTTCAGCTAAAGAATGGTAGGATAAAGGGGCCGGCAGGTCAAGCGGCATCGACTGGGCATCGGGGGGCCGCCAGCCCAGACCTCCTTCCCCCGCGTTGACATTTAGGGGGGCGGCCGGTACTCTTGCAGGGAGAACGTCACGGAGGGAAGCATGGGAAAACTCTGGCAGAAGGGCTACGAACTCAACGCCCTGATCGAACAATTCACCGTCGGGGAGGACTGGAAGCTCGACCAGCGGCTGCTGATCGCCGACTGCGTATCGAGCATTGCCCACGCGCGGATGTTAGCCGGGATCGGGCTTCTGGAAAAAAAGGAACTCAGAGACCTCGAGACCGAATTGCGTGCCATCATCAGGGACGTGCAGGAGGGTACCTTCGCCGTCGCTCCCGCCGACGAGGACGGCCATACTGCCATCGAGAACCGTCTGGTTCGAAGTCTGGGGGAGGCGGGGAAAAAAATCCACACCGGCCGCAGCCGCAACGACCAGGTGATTGCCGCGCTCAGGGTCTTCAGCCGCGCGGCGGCTTTCAAGGTCCTGGAAGCGGGGACGGCTGCGGCCGCGGCCTTCCTGCAGCTGGCCGCCGATCATGGCGACGTGCCCATGCCGGGACGGACCCACATGCAGATCGCCATGCCCTCCTCGGTAGGCCTCTGGTCGGCCGCCTATGCCGAGGAGCTCATCGACGACCTCGTCTTTTTCCTGCAGACCGCCGACCACGTCGATCAGTCGCCCCTCGGATCGGCGGCCAGCTACGGGGTCCCCCTGCCATTGGACCGTCAGATGGTCTCGGACGCACTCGGCTTCCGGGTCCTGCAGAACAACGTTCTCTACGTCAACAACAGCCGGGGGAAGTTCGAGTCCCTCCTCCTTGAAGCGGCCGAACAGATCATGATCACCCTGAGCAAGGCCGCCCAGGACCTCATCCTCTGGTCCATGCCGGAGTTCGGCTATTTCACCCTGCCGAAGGAGTTGTGCTCGGGATCGAGCATCATGCCCCAGAAGCGCAACCCGGACATGCTCGAGCTCATCAGGGGCAAGTCCGCCACTATCTCCGCCTGGACCCAGCAGGTCAAGCAGGTGATCCGGGCCCTGCCGAGCGGCTACAACCGTGACATGCAGGAGACCAAGGAGCCCTTCCTGCGCGGACTCGCCCTCACACGGGACTCCCTGCGGGTCATGGAGCTGACCATCGAGTCCCTCGAAGTCAACCGGGAGGTCCTGGAGAAATCGATGCCCCCCGAGATTTTCGCCACCGATGCAGCCCTCGAGCTGGTCGAAGGCGGAATGAGCTTCCGGGAAGCCTATCGGGAGATCGGCACCCACCCTGAGAAGGTCGCCTCCATGGATGCCCGGGAAGTCCTCAAACGGCGCACATCCGCCGGCAGTCCGGGGAACCTCGTTCTGGAGAAGGCCGGGGAGGCCCTCGCCGGCCTGAAGTCAGCTGTAGGAGAGCGGAATACCCGTCACGATGCGGCCATGCATGAACTCGCCGGCGGCCCGGTGGAGATCGCCGAAGGCTAGAACCGGCGGCCCGGTGGATGTCGCGGGGCTCTGATCAACACCAGCGGCGGCCGGAAGTGAACCTCCTGCGCCGCTCCTGCCCATAGACGACAATTTTTTCCCCCAATCTTTGAACCACTCCTCTGGATTCATTAGAATTCTCCGTAGAACACGAGCATCCAAAGGAGACGAAAGATGAGTGACGGAAATGTAATCGATATTTTGAAGAAAGCGATCATCCTGGAACAGCAGGGGCAGAGTTTCTACCGGAACGTGGCCGCGCAGACTAAAAGCGAAGATGTGAAGAATATTTTTTCCATCATGGCGGACGAGGAGAAGAAGCACGAGCAGATCCTCACCGATCAGGCCAGGAAGTATCAGAAGGGCGGCAGCTTCGAAGCGGGAATCGAGATCGGACAGCCGGAGGAGTTTTCCAGTGAGGTCCTCTCCAGAAAGATCAAGAGCCAGATAGACGCGGCCAGCTACGAGGCGGCTTCCATCTCGGCGGCGGTGGCCTTCGAGCAGCGCACCGTGGACCTCTATTCACAGCGGGCAGCTACGGCAACCGATGAAGCCGAGAAGGCAATGTACGCCGAACTGGCTAAGTGGGAGAAGACCCACCTCACCTTCCTCAGCGGAATTTACGATGATCTGCTCGAATCCGCCTGGTACGATTCGAGTTATTGGCCTTTTTAAGTTCCGGGAAGTGTGAAATAATGGAGGTATGGTCCACACCTCCGAGAGTATAAAAACAAAGTTCGTTCTCTCGATCAGCAGTACCGTGGTGTTTTTCCTTATGGTACTGCTGTTTATCAGTTACAGCCTGCTGCGGGACACGGCCCTGAAAAACGCGCGGGAACTCTCACTCACGATCCTCGCCGAGACCGATAAGCAGATCGACACCTTTTTCGGCGAAATAGAAGACCTGGCTCATCAGATGTCGGGGTATCCCGCCTTCTACGAGGTGCGGACCGGAGAGATGCGGACGATCACCCTCTCGACGGTCCGGGCCCGGCTGGAGTATCTGCGGGCGGTCTACCTCGGAACGGTGGAAGGAGAGATGTGGGAGTGGGGAATAGGAGAAGGCTTCGTGGACAACACTCCCGTGTTCGAACCGGGCTACGATCCGCGCAAGCGTCCCTGGTACGAGGAGGCCCTCCGGGCGGAAGGTTTCGCCATTACCAAACCCTACGTCTACGCCAGCGTGGAAGCCCTCGGAATCACCGGTGTCATTCCGGTTTACCATCCCTCGGGCAGGTTCGTCGGCGTTCTGGGACTGGACATCATGCTCGATGATCTGAAGCGCATGATCGAAGAGCTGCGGGTGCAGAAGGGGGGCAGGGTCATCCTCCTCAACAGCGAAGATCAGGTGATCGTGAACCAGTTCGACCGGAACGGGAAGAACGGGGAAAAACTGGAGTTGAAGCAGTTCACTACCTTCGATCTGCAGGAGCTGGCACCCTGTGACGGCAGTCATTTCATCACCACCTTCGAAGGGGAGGACCGCTACTACATCACCTGCACTGAAAACGCGACCACCGGATGGCGGCTTATCATCGCGCTGCCCTATGACGAGGTGATGGCTCAGGCCACGGAGAACATCAAGTTCGTCATTTTCATCGACGTACTGCTGATGCTGCTCCTTTCGGTGGTCATCGGCTTCCTGAGCAACATAATCATCATCCACCCCCTCGAAGTGACGGTCGGTGTCATGCGCCGGCTCGAACAGGGTGAGAGTGACGCCAGGGTGGAAATTAACCGTTCGGACGAGTTCGGCATCCTCGCCCAGCAATTCAACCGTCTTATCGGGATAGTGAACGACTACCGGTTGAGTCTGGAGGAGAAGGTACGCATCAGAACGGAGGAGAACGCAGCGCTTCAGCAGGAAAATGTCCGGCTGCGGATCATCGAGGAGAAGGAGAGGATCTACGGGTATCTCCACGACTCCCTTGGAGCCAGGCTCACCAATATCTTCATTTCCAACAACGTGGCCCAGTCCGCCGCGGAGGACGATCCCGCGGTTCTCCAGGAGATGCTGCAGAAGATAGAGAACAACACCCAGATGGCCATCGAAGACCTCAAGGAGATCCTCTTCAGCTCACAGGTCGAAACCCGCAAGATGATCGACTTCCCCAAGCTGCTCAAACACAACATCAGCGAGCGGCTGCAGCTGAAGGAGATCTCCTTCGTCTATTCGATTACCAGAGCGGAGGAGTTCTCCGAACTGGACCGTGACGCCCGTTTCGAAATAGAAAAGATCCTCCAGGAACTGGTCAGCAACGTGCTCAAGCACTCCCAGGCTGACAGGGTGGATTTTTCCATGGACCTGAACGACGGGCAGGTGGAGATATCCTTTGCGGACGACGGTGTCGGCTTCGACATGGATGACAACATTGCCGCCGGCAGTTCACGGTTCGGTCTGCACAACATGCGTCACCGGGTGGAGAACCTGGGCGGTTCCTTCCATCTTCGATCAGGACGCGGCGAGGGGGTGACAGTGAAGATCGAGCTGCCGATCGTACCGAAAGAGAGGGATGAAACGTGATCCGGATCATGATCTGCGAAGACGTGAAGGACGTGCGGGAGGGATTCCGCTACCTGCTCAACATGGATGATGAAATCAAGGTGGTGGCGGCCTACGCCTCCGCCGAGGAGCTTCTGCAGGGAATGGCCCGTCTCGGTGCCCCTGACATCGTCCTGATGGATATCGAACTGCCGGGGATGTCCGGCATCGAAGCCACCTCACGGGTGAAGGAGCTCTACCCGGAAGCCTCCATTCTGATTCTGACGATCTTCGAGGAGGAGGAAAAAATCCTTCACGCGGTCCAGGCCGGAGCGACCGGGTACATACTGAAGAATACCAAGCCGGGGGAACTGATCGCCCAGATCAAGACCCTCTACCAGGGCGGTTCACCCATCAGCCCCAACGTCGCCCGGGTCCTCCTCCAGGAATTCCAGCGTGACTACGGTGCCAGGAGCCACGGGGACTTCAACCTGACCGCCCGGGAAAAGCAGATCGTCTGCGGGATCGTCGATGGTCTGACCTACCGCCAGATAGCCGAACAGTACAACATATCCGGGGCCACGGTGAAGAAGCACATTCTCCATATCTACCGGAAGCTGAATGTCCGTTCCAAGGTCGAATTCATGAAAAAAGTAATGGACTCCGAGCTGATTTGACCCTTTATACACCATTTGGTGTATGTTTTTTCCCATTATCATGAAAATAACTTCCGCAAATAGGGAATATGGCGCATTTACGGCTGGTGAAACCCGTAGTTCAATACTACCATCACAGACTCTCTATTTTCGTAAGGAGGAAGTAATATATGAGTGCTGAAGGAAAAAAAGGCGCCCTTGATTGGTACTTCAAGTCCAACCTTCTGATGCGCATCCTGATCGGTCTGATCCTGGGTGGTGTGGTAGGTGTTATCGCCGGAGATGCAATCCTGTGGGTCGCTCCTTTCGGTGATTTATTCGTCCGGTTGCTGAAGATGATCGTAATGCCGGTTATCTTTACCACCCTGGTTGTCGGTGCGGCAAGCATCAGTCCCGCCGAACTCGGTAAAGTCGGAATTAAGATCGTGCTTTTCTACCTGCTGACATCCGCCTTCGCAGTAGCCGTCGGCCTGATGATGGGCAATCTCTTCAAGCCGGGCCTTGGCCTGGATCTCGCGTCCGTCGGCGCCGCCGCCGGCCGTGACATCACCGCCCCCGCTCTGAAGGATACTCTTCTCAACATCATTCCGACCAATCCCTTCGCCGCAATCGTAAGCGGTGATGTGCTGCCGACGATCTTTTTCGCCATCATCTTCGGAATCGGCATCAGCTATCTGAAGATCAGCAAGGACGAAAGAATCAAACACGCCGCCGACGTAATTTTCAAGGTCTTCGACGGGGCCGCCGAAGTCATGTACATGGTGGTACGCTGGGTCCTCCAGTACGCTCCCATCGGTGTGTTCGCATTGATCGCAGTCGTTTTCGCCAAGCAGGGCGCTGCAGCCGTCGGACCCCTCGGAGTCGTCACACTGGCATGTTACCTCGGCTACATTCTGCATGTGCTTATTGTCTACGGCGGACTGCTGACCATCAACAAGATCAGCTTCGGCAGGTTCCTGAAAGGAGCCAGGGAGGCGATGATCACCGCCTTCGTGAGCCGCAGCAGCAGCGGTACCCTCCCGGTCACCATGAAGTGTGCGGATGAGAACCTGGGAGTATCCAAGAACGTGTACTCCTTCACCCTGCCCCTGGGCGCAACCATCAACATGGACGGGACCGCCATCTATCAGGGCGTCTGCGCTCTCTTCATCGGCTTCGCCATCGGCATGCCCCTGACCTTCGCCCAGCAGATCACCGTTATCATTACCGCGGTCCTGGCATCCATCGGTACCGCCGGAGTTCCCGGCGCGGGAGCCATCATGCTCCTGATGGTATTGAACTCGGTCGGCATGCCGGTTGAACAGGGCTCGGCTGTTGCCGCCGCCTACGCAATGATCCTCGGTATCGACGCGATTCTCGACATGGGCCGGACCTCGATCAACGTGACCGGCGACATGACCGGGACCACCATCGTTGCCAAGAGCGAAAATCAGCTCGATATGGCCAAGTGGGGAAAAGCTCCCGCGGCCTGAAGTATATATATTAAAGTGACCCGTTTCTCTGCAGCCCCGGCGGATTAGTTCGCCGGGGCCCTTTTTTATTTTGCGTCCGGCGGCGGGTACAAAAGAGTGAGGCGCCCGGCAGCGCGTACATTCGATTGAGGCTCCCGGCCAAGCGCACATCCCCTACATTCGCGGCGGGGCGGCCGGTCCCCTGGAACAGCGGCCGGTAAAAAGCGCTCCGGCTGCGGTCGGTAAATGCATCGGGATCTGTCCGGAATCTGCGGGGGTAAAAAAAGCGCCCCCTGACGGGAGCGCCTTGTCAACTAATCAGCCGGACGGCGGGCTCAGGCCATCGCAGAAGCAATGATCTGATCCACCTCTTCTCCGTTTATCTCTTCCTTCTCCAGAAGGGCTTCGGCCAGCATGTCGAGGGCCTTGCGCTTCTCCTTCACCAGTTTGGAGGCCCGTTCGAAGCTGCGGTCGATCAGGGTCTTGATCTCCTGGTCAACTATGCGGGCGGTTTCCTCGCTGTACTGCTTGCCCCGTGAGAGCTCTTCCCCGAGGAAGATATTGCCCTTTTCATCTTCCAGATGGGTGTGACCGAGTTTTTCACTCATACCCCAGGCGGAGATCATCTTGCGGGCAAGCTTGGAAGCCTGGTCAAGGTCGTTCTCCGCGCCGGTGGTCTTGGTCTTGAATACGATATCTTCGGCGACCCGTCCGCCGAGGAGCACCGATATACGGTCCTCCAGCTGTTCCTTGCGGTAGACGTAACGGTCCTCTTTGGGCAGCTGCTGGGTGACTCCCATGGCCATGCCCCGGGGAATAATGGTCACCTTGTGGATCGGATCGCTGTTCGGCAGCTCGTGGGCCACCAGGGTGTGCCCGGCTTCATGGTAGGCGATCATCTTCTTCTCGTCGTCGGTGAGGGTGATGCCGGTACGCTTCAGACCCATCAGGACCGTGTCCCGGGCATCCTCCAAGTCCTGCTCCTCGATCTTGTCCTTGCCTTTCCTGGCTGCGATCTGTGCGGCTATGTTGAGGAGGTTCTCCAGGTCGGCCCCGCTGAATCCGGGGGTGCCCCGGGCGGCTTTTTCCAGGTCAACCGAGGCGTCCAGGGGTTTCTTCTCCGCGTGGAGCTTCAGGATGAACTCTCTGTCCTTCAGAGATGGCAGATTGATGGTGATCTCGCGGTCGAAACGTCCCGGCCTGCGCAGGGCGGGATCGAGGATGTCCGGACGGTTGGTAGCCGCGATGATAATGGTACTTTCATTCTGTTCGAAGCCGTCCATTTCGGAGAGCAGCTGGTTGAGGGTCTGCTCCCGTTCGTCGTGTCCCCCTCCAAGCCCGGCGCCGCGGTGGCGGCCGATGGAATCGAGCTCGTCTATGAAAATGATGCTCGGGGCCGATTTCTTGGCGTCGTTGAACATGTTCCGCACCCGGGCGGCGCCGACGCCGACGAACATCTCCATGAAGTCCGAACCGCTGGTGCTGTAGAAGGGCACTTCCGCTTCGCCGGCCACCGCTCTGGCGATGAGGGTTTTGCCGGTTCCCGGAGGACCGACCAGCAGAATGCCCCGGCTGGGCCGGGCGCCCAGACGTTTGTATTTTTCCGGGTCCTTCAGGTAATCGACGATGTCCTTGATCTCCTCCTTGGCGGACTCGAGGCCGGCTACGTCGTCGAAGGTAATTTTCACCTTGGTCTTGTCGAAAAGCTTGGCCTTGTTCTCTCCAACGGAAAAAAGATTCTGTCCCCGCGACCGCATACTGCGCCACATGAAGACACCGAGCCATACGAAGAGCAGAAGAGGGAGAAGATTGGCGAAGATCTCCCAGAATCCCTGCCGGTTGGCCGAGTGGGTGATCAGGGTGACGTTGTTCTGTTCCAGAAGCGTCAGCAGTTCATCATCCCCGGTGGCGGGGATATAGGTGACGAACTGCACGATGGACTGGCCGCCGACGTTGGTCTGGTTCTTGAGGGTGCCTTCGATGGTGTCCCTCTCCATCTCAATCCTGTCCACGTTCCCTGACCGTACCAGAGCCTTGAACTGAGTGTAGCTGATGACGTTAGTCTCCTGCTGCATCATCAGAATATTGAAAAACGGCAGTAACAGGAGCAGGATGACAATCACCCAGGTGAAGCGGGAAAAATTGAACCCGCCCTGGGGAAATTTCCAGTTCTGGTTCTGCTGGTCCTTTTTGCCCTGGTCCTGGTTCCTGTTGTTGTTCTGGTTCATTCGAGTTCCTCCACGTCAAAAGTACTACGAAAACACCCTTACATTCAAATTCTTTTTTTTCAAAGAGATGGATCGGATGCGCCATTTCTCTCCCCGGCGCATCAGAATTCGTAGCTTCCGTTGATTCCGATCGAGATTCCCCGCAGCCGGGAGGTGAACGACCTGGAAAAATCGTTTACAGGGCTGGCGGGGCTGTCCAGATAAGCGTCGTCGCTGCTGATCTCCGTATCAGCCTTCAGATCGGTGAAGATCCCCTCGAGGCTGATGCTGATGGCGTCGATCCGCAGCCCGAGAGCCGCTCCGACCTGGTATCCCCAGCCGAAGGAGAAGTCGCTGTCAAGCTCGTTGAATACATAGAAAACGCCACCGTCTTCGGGACCGTAATAACGGCCGATAGCCCCGTCGAAGGCCTGGGGGGCTACGATCCAGGCGCCGGCTACGCCGCCGAAGCCTTCCACGAACAGGCTCCCGAGCTCCAGGCGGCCTTTGAGCCGCATATAGGGAATGAAGGTGTCGGCAATGTACCAGATTCGGTCGTCCAGCTTGTTCAGTTTGTCGTCTCCGTCGGTATCTTCGTATCCGGTGAAGCCGGATGTCTTGATGTAGGTGAAACCCACGGGAATGGAGAGCCTCTCCCCGATTCCGAGACTGGTCGACAGATCCGCCTCCTTCGAGACACTGCCGCTGCCGTCGAGAAGCGACTCAGGGAAAAAGAATGAAATTCCTCCGCCGGCAGACTGGGCATATCCAAGTGCAGCCGACAGCCCCAGGATAAGTACGAGGAAATAGATTTTTCTCATATCATGCCTCCAAAAAAGTCATTTTCAGCATTATTGATGATATTCTGAAGCATAGACGATCTATAGAGAAAATGAAAGGCGTAACAGAGGATGCTGGCAGCGGGGCTATTCTCTAAAACTGCGGGCAAGGTGACGCCCCGCTTCAAGGGCGGCCGCCAGAGTATCGGGGTCTTTTCTGACCGATCCCATGGCAAAATGTCCGGTGACCGGAAGCTCAGAGATGATCTCGTATCCGAGGACCTTCAGCGGATCCCGCATAGCCGGTATGGTGTATCCGAGTTCCCCGGCGGCATTCTGTTCACCCACGGCGACTATCACCGCTTTGCGGCTCTGGTCCTGCAGCCGGGAGCGGTAGGACCCGGGCCTGGGGACCTCGAAGTCGTAGTACGGATAGAGCCGGTCTATGAAGGCTTTCATCTAGGGGGTAACGTTGTAGTTGTAAGCCGGGGACCCGAGTACAAGTCCCCGGGAGTGTTCGATTTTTTTATAGAGAAGGTGCATGCCGTCATAGAACCGGGTGCAGGTCTTGTCCCTGCGGCATTGTTCGCACCCGATGCAGGGCTGTATGGCGCATGCGGGAAGATGAACTGTCTCGGTTTCAATCCCTTCCTGTGCAAGTCCTTCGGCAATTTTATCCAGAATTGCGGCAGTGTTGCCCTTCCCGCGCGGACTGCCGTTGATAAGCAATGTTTTCATTTTGCTTTTCCTCCTCCATTTTTTCCGAGGTAACTGTTCCGCTCCCAGAAGACGCCTTCCCGGAATCCCTGGATGGTGTCGTCTTCCCCGGCTATCGCAAGCCGCTTTTCCGTGAGAGCGGCGTAGAGCGGATCCCGTTCGATTCCGCAGAATCTGCGCCCCAGCTTCTTTGCGGTTACGGAGGTCGTGCCGACACCGGCGAACGGGTCGAAGACTATGTCCCCCTCCCGGGAGCTGGCCAGAATGATCTTGGCGAGCAGCTTTTCCGGCTTCTGGGTGGGATGGTCGGTGTTCTCCGGCATGGACCAGTAGGGGACGGTGATGTCGGTCCAGATATTGGATGGGTGGGTGAGCCGGAAGTCGCCGCGGGCTGTCCGGTCCCAGTCTTTAGGAAGGCCGCCGGGGTCGCGGTAGGGTGCCAGGACCCGCCGTTTCAGTTTCACCGCCTCTACGTTGAAGTAGTAGTCATCCGACATCGTGGCGAACCAGATGTCCTCGGTGCTGTTTTTCCAGTTGCTCCTGGCTCCTCGGCCCTTTTCCCGCTCCCAGACGATGCGGTTCCGGATGAAAAAGTGCCGCTCCAGGACGGTCTTCACTTCAGCGGTGCTGCGCCAGTCGGTGCAGATGTAGACCGAGGCGGTCGGCTTGAGCAGAGGCAGGAGCTTCCCGATCCATCCTTCGAGGAGTTCTTCGTACTGCTGAGCGCTCTTCTGAGTGAAGCGGCTCGAGTTGAACTGCTTGTTGAGATTGTAGGGAGGATCGATGAAGAGCAGATCGACGAAGCTTTCCGGGAGGCGGCCGGCGATATCGTAGAAGTCGCCGAACAGGGTCCGGCCTACGATCTGCTCTACCGCGGTCTCACCGTTGACTCGCAGGCATCTGTCGAGATACAGCTGCTGTTCTTCAGGCGTCATAGTAATGGTACGGTTGCGGGGAGCCTTCTGTCCGGCCATACCGAGAGTGTACTGTATACATCCTTTTTTTTGAACAGGGAAAATGGCGATCCATCGTCAGAGTTCTGCGGGCCGGGGAGGATGAGGCCGAGCGGAGGGACGATCCGGCGGGCCGGGGAGGATGAGGCCGAGCGGAGGGACGATCCGGCGTGCAGGTGAGGATGAAGCCGAGCGGAGTGACGATCCGGCGGAAGGAAGTGGAGGACCGCCCCGGCTGCCTCAAAGCTGCTGCGGTCCGATGGTCCCGCCGACGAGTCGTCTAAAATGAAAGCCTGCACTCCAGGAGGAGGGTCGGCTGAAAGACTGTGATTGTATCCGAACCCGAATCGAGGGTTCCGCTCAGTTCGCTTCCCGTACTTCCTGCCGGAATAAGTGCTGAAGCCCTCAGCTGAAAATTGTCGTACAGCTGGTATGATATCTCCGGAACGAGGATGAAGCTGAGATCGTTCAGGTTGACGATCGCAGCCGCCGTCACGTCCAGATAATCGATGAAGGTACGGGTTGCTGCTGCAGTCAGGTAGTCCCGGGCGAGCATGTCCTGCTGTCCCGCCAGTAGAAGATCGACCGCATAGTCATCCT
>Ga0272444_10001711_pt1 | contig 20893 bp, 10 predicted proteins | sample SSMForm13_FD_201033 | JGI IMG/M metagenome (GOLD analysis project Ga0272444, IMG submission 201033) | Marine sediment archaeal communities from Little Sippewissett salt marsh, Falmouth, MA, United States - SSM-Form-13 | ecosystem: Environmental > Aquatic > Marine > Wetlands > Sediment ... | reverse complement strand
AACCGTCCATAATCTATGTGGTGGAGGAAAGGGATAATCCGTCGAGCAATTTTTATGTAATGCCGGCGATCCTGACTATCCGCAGCCCAGTCCAGCGACTAAATTTCCGTCAATTGCCAGAGCACGGTGATAATGCTTTGGTGATTTTTGTTCGATATGTGCCGAAAGCCTGGCGTAAATGGGTTGAGGAAAACCGGCAAAAGTTGAACGGTGTGGTGCTTTTCATGGATGACGATCTGCTGGATAGCCGAGTAACGCTCGGGATGTCTTGGCGTTACAGATGGAAGCTCTGGCACCTTTCGAGCAGCCAGTGTGGTTGGTTGCGTAGCCAGGGAGCTGCTCTTTGGGTTTCTACGCCATATCTACATGAAAAATATAAGGGCTGGCCTGCCCAGTTGGTGTTGCCGAGTGAGCCGGCGGTTGCGGCGGAAGAAGTAACGCGAATCTTCTATCATGGCTCTGCGTCGCATGGCGCAGAGCTTCGTTGGCTGAAGCAGGTAATGGAACCGGTTCTACAGGCGGACCCACGTGTCCGGTTCGAGATAGTGGGTAACGCGGCTGTACATCGAAGATGGAAGCGGTTTCCTGGGGTTACAGTCATCCATCCCATGAAATGGCCGGCATATCGTGCTTTATGTGACCTTAGTGGACGACATATCGGGCTTGCCCCGCTGCTGGACGGGCGCTTCAATCAAGCCCGTTCATACACGAAATTCTTTGATATCACCCACTGCGGTGCAGTGGGTATCTACAGCAGGCATCCGGCATTTCTGGATGTGATTCGCCACGGGGGCGACGGCTACCTACTCGACAATGATCCGAACAGTTGGGTCGAGGCAATCCTCACCCTGGTGCGCGATTCGGATCTGCGAGACAGGATGCATTCATCGGCGATTGAACGCGTGGAAGTGCTGAATGCAGAGGCACAGGCCACGTATCGCAAGCTTCGCGGCGGATGATTGGATTCGGTCAGTTCACGGATCAGACGATTGATGTTGCGTTCGCCTAGGAGGCGAGTGAGCGCTGCGATAGAATCCGCTATTGGCAGTCCTGGAGTCGGGCTTTTCTTACCATCAGCATCCTTCATGAAGCCGATTGAGCGGCTCTTGCGAAGGGCCCAGCGATGTTTTTAAGCGGGACGGAAGTGCCTGAATGAGTAACAAGATTGCAGTCATTGGCTATGCGTACAGGCTTCCTGGCACTAACTCGACGAATCTTTGGCCTGACCTCTGGAATGAGAGGAATTTGGTAGGTACGGTCCCCGTTGATCGGTGGGCACAAGATTCTAACTTCCACCCTCATAAGAATCAGTCTGGAACGGCATATTCATCGGCGGCTGGTACCATTGGCGATGTCAGTCGCTTCGATGCGGCCTTCTTCGGAATCTCCCCCCGCGAAGCAGAACAACTCGACCCCCAGCAACGCCTGTTGCTTGAGATGTCCTGGGAGGCATTCGAGTCAGGGGGAATTGCGCCTTCTTCCGTGCGCAAACAGGCTGGCGGCGTATTCATCGGCTTTTCCGGTTCGGACTGGTCGTATCGTCGGGCTGATGACCTGTGTTCCCTCGATGCCACGTCCATGACGGGGCAGACGGGGAGCGTCGCGGCCAACCGGATCTCGTATAACTTTGACCTGACCGGCCCGAGCGTTGCGGTTGATACCGCTTGTTCCTCTTCGCTGGTGGCCTTTCACCAAGCCTGTCGCTCCATCGAGACTGGCGAGTCGGAATTCGCCTTGACCGGCGGCATCAGTCTGCATCTGCATCCCTATGCCTTCGTTGGCTTTTCGCGCGCCTCCATGTTGTCGCCCAGGGGAATCTGCAACGTCTTTGACGCGGATGGCGATGGCTACGTGCGTTCCGAAGGCGGTGGCATCTTCATACTGAAGTCGCTCGACAAGGCCATCGCAGACGGCAACACCGTTTATGGCATCGTCGCGGCGACAGGCGTCAATTGCGATGGGCGTACGAACGGCATCACTGTTCCGGGAGCGGAAACCCAGTCCGCCCTGCTGCGCGATGTCTATGGCAGGGCAGGCATTGACCCCGCCGATATCGACTACGTTGAGGCGCACGGCACAGGCACAGCCGTTGGAGACCCCATTGAATGCCATTCGTTGGGCAGCGCGTTAGGTCAGCTGCGCCCGGACGATTCGCCGCTGCTGATCGGCTCGGTCAAAAGCAACATGGGGCACCTGGAAACCGCCTCCGGTGTCGCGGGCATGGTGAAGGCGCTGCTGATCCTTCAGCACCGCTCGGTCCCGCCGACCATCCACTTGAAGACGCCGAACCCGAACATCAAGTTCGATGAGTGGAATCTGAAGGTGGCGACAGAAAACACGCCGCTGGATCCGCATAAGAAATTGACCATCGGTATCAACTCCTTCGGTTTCGGCGGTGCCAATGCGCACGTGGTTTTGCAGAGTGCGGATCTCGCTGCACAGCCATCTGCGAGTGGGACGCAGCACAAGGACGGCGCCGGATGTGCGCCGCTGCTGCTATCCGGCCGCACCGAGGCCGCGGCCAGGGCAGCCGCCACGGCCTATGCGGAACATCTGATCGCCCATCCCGAACAGTCGCAGTACAACATTGCTTTCAGTGCGGCCCGCCATCGCGAACTGCATGCGTATCGCGTCATCGCCTTCGCCGACAGCCGCCAGCAACAAATTGCGGATCTCGAGGCCCATGCGGCTGGCAGGCAGCCCGCGGCGCTGGTCGCTGGGGCGCAATTGCCCGATGCCTCGCCAGTCGTTTTTGTCTACTCGGGTAACGGTTCTCAATGGGCCGGCATGGGGCGCGCCTTGTTGGACGAGTCGGTGGATTTTGCCGACACGATGCGCAGGGTGGATGACATCTTCCAGCGCTACGCCGACTTTTCAATCGAAGCGGAACTGCGTGTCGATGCGGCGGACAGCCGCCTGAAACTGACCGAGATCGCCCAGCCCTTGCTGTTCGCCATCCAGGTCGGCGTCACGGAATTGCTGCGTGGCAAGGGCCTGATGCCAGCCGCGGTGGTGGGCCATAGTGTGGGTGAAGTGGCCGCCGCCTGGGCTTGCGGTGCCTTGTCACTTGAGCAGGCTGTGCAGGTCATCCATGAGCGCAGCACCCAGCAGGGCTATTGCAAGGGCTCCGGGGGCATGGCCGCAATAGGCCTTGACGAGCGGGCGTGCGTCGCCCTGCTGGAAGAGCTGCAATTGCGGCACAAGGTCACAATCGCGGGTGTAAACAGCGCCCGTGGCGTGACGGTGGCGGGTGATGTGGCGGTGCTGTCCCGCCTGGAACAGGTGCTGGCTGAGCGCGAGATTTTCCATCGCCGCCTGGATTTGGATTATGCCTTCCATAGTGCTGCGATGGATCCGATTCGCAAGCCATTGCTGGCGGATCTGGCAGCCATCGTGCCAAGCCAAGGCAGCATCCCGTTCTTCTCTACTGTCACCGGAAGGCGTCTGGGTGGCGAGGAGCTGACGGCTGACTACTGGTGGCGAAATATCCGCGAGCCGGTACTGTTCCAACCGGCCGTCGATGGCCTGATTGAGGATGGCTTTAACTTCTTCGTGGAAGTGGGTCCCCATGCCGTGTTGCGCAACTACGTTAATGACGGCTTACGCGCGGCCTCCCGCGATGGGCGGGTCATTCCAACCCTGCAGCGTGGCGATGACGGGCTGGATAGACTGAACGGTGCGTTCTTTCAGGCGCTGGCCGAAGGTGCGCAGATCCCGCTGGAAAAACTGTTTCCTGCAAAGGGTCGTTTCGTCGACATCCCCACTTATCCCTGGCAGCGCGAACGCTACTGGCATCCGCTGACCTCCGAGGGCTACAACCTCATCAACCGCTACAAGGAGCATCCGCTGCTCGGCTACCGGTTGCACGAGAACCAGACCCAATGGGAGAACCATCTGGACACGGTGCTGTACCCGAACCTGGCCGACCATGCGGTGGGCGAGGCGGTGGTATTTCCCGCCGCGGGTTTTGTGGAGATGGCACTGGCAGCAGCAGGCTTGTGGCACGGCGGTGATGCGCAGGAGGTCGAGGAACTGGAGATCCTCACGCCGCTGTTGCTGGAACAGGAGCCATCGAAAACCGTCAGGTTCGCCATTGATGCGAGCGATGGGCGTTTCACCATTCACAGCCGAGAGCGTCTCAGCGACGATCCCTGGTCGCTGCACGTGGTCGGCCGCCTGCCGGGCGCGCCACAGGGTGGCGCTGGCGCCACGCGCCTGACAATGCCTGCTGGTACGCCACAGCTGACCGGCGCCGATCACTATGCACTGACCAGCAAGGTCGGGCTGAACTACGGGGCGGCCTACCAGGCGGTGACCGGGGTGTGGCTGGCCGGCGACCAGGTGACCGCGCGCCTGGGCGCGCCAACCCAGGTCAGCGATGAACTGGATGACTATCACCTGCATCCCGCCTTCCTTGATGGCTGCTTCCAGTTGCTGGTGGACATCCTGCGCGACGAGATCACCGGGCAGGGTGGGGTGGCCTTTGTGCCGGTCAAGGTGGGGCGTCTGCGGCTGTACCAACCGGGCGCCGACATCGGCCATGCCCACGCGGAGCTGCTGCGGCGTAGTCCGCGCTCGGTGGTGGCACGCTTCCGTCTGTATGACAGCACCGGTCAGCTGGTCGCCGAATTGGACGAGGTGCGTTTCCGCGGCGTGCTGCTCAGACGCACCCTGGGCGAACACACCGGCTACCTGCGTTTCGCCGCAGTACCCCGTCCCCACGCCGCCATGCCATCCCCGGCCCTGCCGGCCAATGGCCGCTTGCCTGCCGCCGGCGCCCGCTATCTGCACCAGCCGCAACGGTGTCAGGTGCGCAGCCAGTACTACGATGAAGTCGAGCCGCTGCTGGACGTATTGTGCGCAGCCTTCGCACAACGCGCGCTGCAGCAACTGACGGCCGGTCTCGATACCGTCGACGCCGAGCAGCTGCATGCCAGCGGCAAGGTGCGTCCCGAGTTCCGTCCCTATCTGCAGCGCCTGCTGGCGATGCTCAAAGAGGACGGGGTGCTGGAACCGCAGGGGCAGGGCATGACCTGGTCATCGGACATCGCGCTGCCCGCCCCGGCCGACATCTGGGCCAGCCTGTTGGGTGACTATCCCGACTATGCGGCCGAGGTGCTGCTGCTGGGGCGGGTCGGCGAACATCTCGCGCAAGTGCTCGCCGGCGAGGTGTCTGCCGATGCCCTGGTGCCCTCCGACGCGGCCCACCCGGTGTTGGCCCATTACCTGAGTGGTTCTCCCTCGCTGATGCCGTTCAATCATGCAGTGGCCGACCTGGTGGTCGAGGCGCAGGCCGCGCTGCCGGCGGGCGCGCGGCTGCGGGTGCTCGATTACACCAGCGGTCGTTCGCAACTGGCGGCCCAGCTGTTGCCGCGGCTGGACATGGATCGCTGCGACTACCAGCTGGCCATGCCGGCCACGCAAGTGCTGGAGGCGGTTGAGTTTCTGCTGGAACGCTTCCCGACGGTCGAAACCCGGGTCATCGATCCCGAGCATGCCGGATGCCCTGACGGACAGTGTTTCGATATCGTGCTGCTTGGCCAGGAACTGGCAGCGGCGGGTGATCCTGATGCGCTGCTGGCAACACTGACCGCGCGGCTGGTCCCGGGCGGTGCGCTGGTGGTGGCGGAGCAGCCCCCGGCGCGCTGGTCGGACCTGGTGTTCGGCCTGTTGCCCGATTGGTGGCGTAGCGCGACCGACGACCGACCGGTGGCGCGGCTGCGCCCGGCCAAGCGCTGGCGCGAGCTGCTGGCACGGCACGGGGTCGCCGATGCGCAGCTGATCCATGACCTGCCAGATCGACAGGACGGCCCCTATCTGTTGGTTGCCCGCAGCTCGCAAACGACACCGCTCGCCGTACCAAGCCAGCGCGCCGATGCGGCCTGCTGGTTGATCCTCAAGGACGCCGATGGCGAAGGGGCGGTGTTGGCCGACCTGCTGGCTGCGGAACTGCGCGCCGCCGGCCAGCGCCCTTATCTTGCCGCTGCGGGGCAGGCCTTCCGCAGTCACGGCAGCAATGGCTGCGAACTCCGCCTGGATGACGCAGACGAGCTGCATCAGTTACTGCAGCAGCTTGCCGAGAGCCACGGCGCGCCCTTAGGCATCGTATTGCTGCACGGTCTGCCGCTGGTGGATGAGTCAATCGACCCAGTCGGCAGCCGGCGCTGTGTCATTGCCGCCGAACTGGCCAAGGCCTGCGAGGCCGCCGGCATTTCGCCGCAGCTGCTGCTGGTGACGGCCGGTGCCGCCGCAGACCTGTCGCCGCCGGCGCAGGCCGTCCCGGTCTGCATCGACGATGCCACCCTGTGGGGCTTCGGCCGCACCCTGATGAACGAGTACCCGGACCTGCGTATACGCCTGCTGGAACTGGCCGATGCCCATGACCCGGAGGCCACCGCCGGCACCATCGCAGCCGAGTTGCTGGCGCCGGACGTCGAGGATGAATTGATCTACAACGCCGCTGGCCGCTATGTGCCGCGCCTGCGTACCGCTGCGTTGGCCGAGCTGGTTGACGAGGATGCGCCGCTCGCACAGCAACGCTTGGTGACCAGGCTGGACTTCACCACCCCTGGGCCGCTGAAGCACCTGCTGTGGCGATCGCACGCGTTGCCTGTGCCAAGCGGCGAGCAGGTGGAGATTGCGGTACGCGCCGCCGGTCTCAATTTCCGCGACGTCATGTACGCCATGGGCCTGCTCTCCGACGAGGCGGTGGAACACGGTTTCGCCGGCCCGACCCTGGGCATGGAGCTGTCCGGCGTGGTGACGGCGATCGGTCCCGACGTGACGGATCTCGTCGTCGGTGACGAGGTCATCGCCTTTGCCCCGGCCAGCTTCGCCGAGCGGGTGCTGACCCCGGCCGGCGCCGTGGCGCGCAAGCCGGCTGCCTGGTCCTTCAATGCCGCGGCCACCGTGCCCACCACCTTCTTCACCGCCTACTACGCGCTGCATCACCTGGCGCAGCTGCAGGAGGGCGAGCGGCTGCTGATCCATGGCGCCGCCGGCGGCGTTGGCCTGGCTGCCATCCAGCTGGGCCGCGCGATGGGCGTGGAGATCTTCGCCACCGCCGGCAGTGACGCCAAGCGCGACGTGGTGCGGCTGCTGGGTGCCGATCACGTGCTGGACTCACGCTCGCTGGCCTTCGCCGACGACGTGCTGGCGCTGACCGACGGCCAGGGCGTGGACGTGGTGCTCAACTCCCTGGCGGGCGAGGCGATCAACCGCAACCTGCGCATCCTGCGACCCTTCGGCCGTTTCCTGGAGCTGGGCAAGCGCGACTTCTACGAGAACACCCGCATCGGCCTGCGGCCGTTCCGCAACAACATCTCCTACTTCGGTATCGACGCCGACCAGCTGATGGCCGAGCGTCCGGCGCTGACCCGGCGGCTGTTCGCCGAGCTGATGGGACTGTTCGAGGAAGGCACCCTCAAGCCGCTGCCGTACCGGGCCTTCCCGGCCGCCCAGGCGGTGGATGCCTTCCGCTACATGCAGCAGTCGCGACAGATCGGCAAGGTGGTGCTGAACTTCGATGATGGCGTGGGCCCGGTGGCGCTGCCGGCGCCTGAGCGGCGCAGCCTGCAGCTCGACGCCCAGGCAACCTACCTGGTCACCGGCGGCATGCGCGGCTTCGGCCTGGAGACCGCCCGCTGGCTGGCGCGCAAGGGTGCCCGGCAGCTGGTGCTGCTCAGTCGCCGCGGCGCGGCGGACGAGGAGGGCGCCGCGACCATCGAGGCGCTGCAGGCCGACGGCGTGAAGGTGCGGGCGCTGGCCTGCGACGTCACCGACCAGGCCGCCCTGGCGGCGGTGCTGGCCGACATCGCAGCGACCATGCCGCCGCTGCGGGGCATCGTGCATGCCGCCATGGTGATCGACGACGGCCTGGTCCGTAGTCTCACCGCGGAACGCATCCGCAAGGTGCTGGCACCCAAGGTGCAGGGTGCCCGCCACCTCGATGCGCTGACCCGCAACCTGCCGCTGGATTTCTTCGTGCTGTACTCCTCCGCCACCACCTTGTTCGGCAATCCCGGCCAGGCCAGCTACGTGGCGGCCAACCGCTACCTGGAGGCCCTGGCGCACGCCCGTCGAGCCGCCGGGCTGCCTGCCCTGAGCGTGAGCTGGGGCGCCATCGACGACGTGGGTTATCTCGCCCGCAACACCGAGATCAAGGAGGCGCTGCAGTCGCGCATGGGTGGCGCGGCGCTGTCCTCGACCGAGGCGCTGGACGCCCTGGAGCAGCTGTTGACCCGGGATCTGTCCGGGCTGGGTGTGATGGATCTGGAATGGGGCGCGCTGCGGCGCTTCCTGCCCACCGCGTTGTCGCCCAAGTTCCAGGACCTGGCGCAGCAGGCCGAGGAGGCTGGCGCCGATGCCGAGGGCCTGGAGCAGTTGCAGCGCTGGCTGGAGGAAATGGACGACGACGAACTTGCGGCGGCCTTGGCTGAACTGCTCAAGCAGGAGATCGGCGAGATCCTGCACGTATCGCCCGAGCGCATCGAGGATGGACGTTCGCTGTATGATCTGGGCATGGATTCGCTGATGGGCATGGAGCTGGTCGCCGCGGTGGAGGCGCGCATGGGCGTGTCCTTGCCGGTGATGGCGCTCAGCGAGGGGCCGACCGTGGCGCGCCTGGTGGAACGCATCGTGCGCCAGCTGCGCGCGCCGCAGGCGGATGCCGGCGACACCACCGAGCAGGCGGTGGCCAGGCTGGCGGCCCAGCATGCCAGCCCTGCCGATGCCGCGATCATGGCCGATGTGGCCAGGGCCGTGGACCGGGGCAGTAACGACCACGGGTCATTGACGGACGATTGATGAAGCGACGCGGCGGGCAGGGTCTGACAGGCCAGATCAAGGAGCAGCTGATCAAGCAGGCCCTGGAACGGCGCGTGCGTCAGGCCGGCAAGCAGGACGAGGCGCCGCTGCCGGACGACGTCTCGGCCAGCGCCGACATCCCGGCGCGCTTCTACCGCTTCGACCAGCATCCGGGCTACCAGCAGCTGCGCATCGTGCGCGAAGGCGCCGAGCGGCTGGGTATCGCCAACCCGTTCTTCAAGGCCCATGAAGGGACCTCCGGCAGCACCGCACTGATCGGCGGGCAGACCTACCTCAACTACGCCAGCTACAACTACCTGGGCATGGCCGGCGACCCGGTGGTCAATGCCGCGGCCAAGGCGGCCATCGACCGCTACGGCACCTCGGCGTCGGCCAGCCGGCCGGTATCGGGCGAGCGGCCGATCCACCGCCAGCTGGAACGGATCCTGGCCGATACCCACGGCGTCGATGACGCGGTGGTGATGGTCAGTGGCCATGCCACCAACGTCACCACCATCGGCTACCTGTTCGGCCCCAAGGACCTGGTGGTGCACGATGCGCTGATCCACAACAGCGTGCTGCAGGGCATCCAGTTGTCCGGCGCCAAGCGGCTGTCTTTTCCGCACAACGACTGGCAGGCGCTGGACGCCCTGCTGGCCCGCGAGCGGCGCCGCTTCGAGCGGGTGCTGGTGGTGATCGAAGGCATCTACAGCATGGACGGCGACTACCCGGAGCTGCCGCGCTTCATTGAGGTCAAGCAGCGCCACCGCGCCTTCCTGATGGTGGACGAGGCCCACTCCTTCGGCGTTATGGGCGCTACCGGCATGGGCATTGCCGAGCACTTCGGCGTGGACGGCCGCCAGGTGGACATCTGGATGGGCACCCTGAGCAAGGCGCTGGCCAGCTGCGGCGGCTACATCGCCGGCGACCGGGCGCTGGTGGAGTTGCTCAAGCTCGCTGCCCCCGGCTTCCTGTACAGCGTCGGCATGGCCCCACCGGTGGCCGCCGCGGCGCTGGCATCGCTGCAGCTGCTGCTGGCCGAACCGCAGCGGGTGCGGACCCTGCAGGCGCGCGGCGCCTTGTTCCTGGAACTGGCCCGCGCGGCCGGCATCGACACCGGCTACAGCCAGGGTCTGGCGGTGATCCCGGCCATCACCGGCAGCTCCATCCGTGCCGGCCGGCTGGCCGAGGCGATGTTCAAGCGCGGCATCAACGTGCAGCCCATCCTCTACCCGGCGGTGGAGGAAAAGGCGGCGCGGCTGCGCTTCTTCGTCAGCGCCCAGCACAGCGAGGAGCAGATCCGTCACACGGTCGCGGTACTGGCCGAGGAACTGGACCGGCTCTGAGTGCGGGCCTCGTGACCGATCCCTTGCCAACCCCCGACGTCCGCACCCCGGTGCGGGTCGTGCTGTGCACCAGCGGCGGCCTGTACGGCGCGCTGGTCATGCGCCGCCTGGCTGCCGATCCGCGGGTCCAGCTGGCCGGAGTGGTGCTGTCATCGCGGCTGCTGCGTAAGAACTACGGCTGGTTGCGCGGCGTGTGGGCCCAGTATCGGCTGAGCGGGCTGCGTTACCTGTTGTACCTGTGGGCCGCCACCGGCCTGGCCGAGCTGCTGGGGCGCGGTTCGAGACTGCCGTCGGTGCAGGTACAGGCCGCCGCCCTGGGTTGTCCGCTGCATGTCACCCGCGACCTGAATGACACGGTCGGCAGCGCCTTCATCGACGGCTGTGCGCCGGATCTGCTGGTATCCGCCTTTTTCAACCAGCGCATCGCGCCGCACATTTTTACCCGGCCGACTGCCGGTGCGGTGAACATCCATCCCTCGCTGCTGCCGGCACTGAAGGGTGTCGATCCGGTGTTCTTCGCATACTTGCGCGGCATCCGTCCGCTGGGCGTGACCCTGCACCGGGTGGCGGCGGAACTGGATGCCGGGGCGGTGCTGGGACAGGCCGAGGTGCCGCTGTCACCGGACGACAGCGTGCTGGCCAGCACCGCCCGGTTGTTCGAGCGGGGTGCGGGATTGCTGTTGGAGCAGCTGGAGCAGGTACTGGCCGGTGATCCTGGCTTGCCGCAGGCCGGCGCCGGCAGCTACGACTCCTGGCCGACGCCCGCGCAGGTCCAAGCACTGGTCAAGGCTGGCGGCCGTCTGGTGTGTGCCGCAGACCTGCGCGCCATGCGCGCTGGTGACCTCGGCCGGGCCTGACAGGCAGGGTCCGTCCGGCGTCCCTAGCTGGCTGGCGTAAGCCCTGCGACTGCCAGCAGCCGTTGTCCCAGTTGCTCGGCCTTCAGGTCCTGGGTTGCGCCAGCCGCCGCGCCGCGACGCCAGATCAGGTAATCGCTACGTCCATCCTCGAAGCCGCTGGCTGCATACACCTGCGGCATGCTGGGCACGTGATCGCCGTAGAAACACAGCACGGCGTCGTCGTCTGCATCCTCCAGCAGGGTCACCAGGTCGCCGATCATGCGATCGGCGTTGTGCAGGTGGCGCAGGTACACGGTCAGGTCGTCGAAGCCGACCGGTGGCGGCGCCTGGTAAAGGCGATCGCTGTCGGCTGCCGACACCTGTTCCAGGTGCAGCGGGCCGTGGTTCTCCATGGTGATGACGAACAGGAAGGTCGGCTGGGTGGCGTCCGCCAGCAATGCGCGGATCTTGGCGGTCACCGCCGCATCGCTGATATAGGGGCCGCATTTGGGTGCCCCGGGAAAGGCGCGGATGTCGATGAATTCGTCGAAGCCCAGCTGTGGATAGACCCTGTCGCGGGCGAAGAAGCTGGCGGGGTGGGGATGGACGCATACCGTGCGGTAGCCCGCCGCGCGCAGCTCCGACGCCAGCGTCGGCCAGGGGTGATGGGCGAAACGCCGGTAAGGGTTGAAGCGGTCCACGCCGAGCTGCTCGTCGCTCAGTCCGGATAGAAAGGCGAACTCGGTGCGCATGGTATTGGCGCCCCAGGCGGGCACGCTGAGGCGACCGTGGGCGGCGGCCTGTTGGCAGGCCGCATCGAAATGCGTCAGTAGCTCGGCACGGATGGCCGGGTGCAGGCGTCGTACGTCGAAGAAGGACTCGCTCTGTATCGCCACGATGTGCGGTAGCGGGGTGTCCGACGCCGGAGCGATGTTGAAGCCGGCTGCATTGCGTGCCGGATGCTCGGGATGATGGAGATCATGCTGCCACTCGGCCAGGCGATACAGCCACAGGCTGGCCAGCAGCCCGAAGCGGTGCAGGTCGGCAGTGGCATCGAGCGCCGCTGGCGCAGCCAGCCGGGTGCCGATGACCAGCAGCACGCCGGCCAGCGACAGCGGCAGGGCGACGGCCAGGGCAAAGGCGCGCAGCAAACCATCCGCCAGCAACGAGGATTCCAATGCCAGGCCCAGGTACAGCGTCAGGCCAAAGGCCAGCACGCCGGCCATGGCCGGCAGCACGCCGAGGAAGGGCAGGTACAGCCGGGGATGCTTGATGGCCTGGCTGAACAGGCCGAAGTCGGTGAACACGAAGGGTTCGCGCAGTGCCTGGTACTTGGCGTTGTTCACCAGCACCACCAGCAACTGGCCGGCCAGGGTGAGGGCGGCGGCGAACCAGGGGCGCTGGCAGACTGCCAGCAGCAGGGTGAATGCCAGCATCACCAGGCCGAGCTGAATCAGCCATCCTGCCGCGGCGCGCTGGCTGGCGGTTTGCGCTGGCCGAACCAGCCGGTCGAGCAGCAGGCTCAGCAGCAGCGCTGCGCACAGCGCCGGCCAGGGGGCGAGCAGGATGCCGGCGAAATCGTTCATCAGCGGTTCAACGGCCGTAGCCCAGCCACTGCAGGATGCGTTGCGACAGCCCGGCGGGCAGCACCGCCAGCCCCCACATGCCGAGGCTCAGCGGAAAAGGAAAGCTGATGCGGGCCTGATTGCGTGCCAGGCCGCGGGCGATGCGCCGTGCCGCCCTGTCGGGCGACCACATGAAGGGACGCGGCCCCGGGAAGCTGGCGCTCATGTCGGTGGCGACGAAGCCGGGCAGCACCACGTTCACCGCAACACCTTCACTGGCCAGCCAGCCGCGCAATGCCTCGCCGTAGGCTTTCAGCCCGGCCTTGGCGGCACAGTAGGCCGGCGTCAGCGGCAGGCCATACCAGGCGGACAGCGAGCTCATCAGGGCGATCTGCCCCTGGCCGCGCGCACGCATGGCAGGCAACACGGCGTCCACGGTCGCCATCGCAGCGTACTGGTTTATATCGAGCGTGCGTTGGATGGCCTCCCAGGACTCGCCTTCACCGTTGCTGCCGATATTGCTGGTGATCCCGGCGTTGACGATCACCAGGTCCTGCGGCGGCAGTGTCGACAGGGTGAGGCGCCATTGCTGCAGGGCGTCGCGTTGCGCCAGGTCGAAGGGCAGGGTCTGTACCTCGGCGCCCTGCGCGCGGCATTTGCCGGCCAGCGCCTCCAGCCTGCCGGCGTCGCGACCGTGCAGCAGCAGGGTGTGACCCGGCGCCGCGTAGTGCAGTGCCAGCGCCTGGCCGATGCCGCCGCTGGCACCGGTGATCAGCACCCGGCTCGGGGCGACCCGGCCGGTCAAAGGCCGGCTCCGAGGGCAGCCATTGGTGAGCCGGGCGTGGTGCCGGCCGCGGGGCGTCCAGGCTTGCTGGTCGGGAGCCTGGCTGCGTGTTCCAGACGTTGCACGCAGGCATCAAGCGCCATGGCGATACCTTTGGGGTTGTAGAGGTTGCCATTGATCTGGGTGTAGTGACGCACGGTGTTGAGAAAGGCCTGGAGCAATACCGTGTCGGGTGGGGCCGCCTGCTGCCAGAAGTCCTCCAGGTCACCCTGGAAGGTCAGGCCCGGCAGATCATAGATCGCCTCGCCCAGGGCGATGGTGGGTGCGCCATGCAGCAGTGCCGAGATGCCCACGGTGCTGTTGACGGTGATTACCCCGCAGGTGTGATCCAGCAGGGTGGGCAGGTGGCCGGTCTCCAGGTAGCGGATGCGGCCGGCGATGCCCAATTGTTTGGCCAGCCTGCGAATCTCGCGGGCGTAGGGATAGAGCCCGGTATCCAGCGGGTGGTTCTTCACCACCAGCCAGCTGTCGTGCGGGGCGGAGCGTGCAAAAGCGCTGATCGTCTGCTCCAGTACCTCAGGCATGTCCCGATAGGGTGAATGCCGGGTGATCTGGGTGTCGGCGCTCAACTGCAGCGGCAGCAGGTAGTAGCGTTGCTGTTGATCCAGAAGTCGCTCGATGGCGCGGCTATCGCGGTAGCGGTGCCATAGCAGCGGCATGAATCGTCTGGCCCAGCCCAGATATTCGATACCGGCCTGGTGCGGTCGATGGGTGCGGTAACCGGGATAGACCAATGGGTTGAGCAGATTGGCCAGGTGGTAGGCCATGTCGAACAAGGTGCGGGCCTTCAGACCACCAGGGGCGGGTGTGCTGGTGTCTTTGGCTAGCCCTGCACGGTTCGCCAGATACCAGGCCGGATCACCGGGCAGGGCCGAGTTGGCATTGACGCCTCCCTGTTCCAGGGTGAACCAGTTGGGCCGCAGGTAGCCCTCCTCGAACACATGAATGTTGATGCCGAGGCGGCGCGCCAGGGCGATGGCCGGGCGGTGTACCGGGCGTTCGTCGCCGAACAGCACCAGGTCGGTGATGGCCTCGTTGCTGAACAGGTTTGCATAGAAGTCCGCTAGGCCGGCGGCGCCGGCGCGGTAGTGCCGAGCCGGGCGACGCCCCCACAGCAGGGCGTCGCCGGCACAGAAGTTCACCCGCAGGATGCAGTGTCCACGAGCGGTGAGGCGGTCGGCCAGGCGCGGAAAGAACGGGCTGGCCACCCCTTGCAAGAACAGAAACACACGCTGCATGTTGTTCGCTGACTACCTGTTCGGTCGGTCGTTCGGCGGCTGGCGCTGCATGACCAGCAATTCCCTGACCACGCCGTAGCAAAAGGCGTGGGCGGTGCGGGCCAAGCGGGCCACGACATTGTGGCGCAGTGGTTTGGCCGAACGTGCTTGCAATGCCTGACCAAGCCGTTCCACCACCCGTTCCGGCGTGGTGAATTCGCCGCTGGCATCGTTGATATAGCGCGGATAGCGGATCAACACGCCGGCGACCAGTTCGTCGAGGCTCAACTGCCGGCCTCTCCGGGCGATGCTGTGGCGGTCTTGTGTGAGTCCCCAGCCCGCGTAGAACGGCAGTCCATAGGTTACCACCGTCTTGCCCCGCAGCAGGGCCTCGAAGCCGACCAGCGAGGTCAGGGTGTGAACCTCGTCCGCCGCTTCCAGGCAGCTGGCGATGTCGGTGTTGCCGATCAGCAGGTCATAGTCGGCCGGATCCGGCGCCACGCTGTCGCCCCGGCGGTTGCCGCTGACCACGTCCGGGTGGGCCTTGTACAGGATGTAGGCGTCAGGCCGCTGCCGGCGCACCGCGGCCAGCAGCCCGGCGTTGCTGTTTATGTCCCGGCAGCCGAGGCGGATGGCGGCGTCACCCTCCACCTGGCCGGGCACCAGGATGATGGCCTGGCCGGGTCTGGCGTCGTGGGCCAGCGGCCGGTTGCGTTCGCCGACGTTGTACTTGCTCAGCCGGGTGGCGAGCAGCTGCGCGCGCAGCGCCCTGGCGCGGGCCAGTTCGTCTGCAGTGAAGTGCGTATCGGCCAGCAACTGCTCCAGGTCGCAGGGCCGCTGCGGGTCGAAATAGATGCCGCGGCTGTCGATCACCTGGGATACCGGCGTGGTCAGGTCCGTACCCAGGCCCACCGAACGGATGAAGCCGTCCTCCATGCGCCACATCGGGTAGCCGCAGGCCGCGGCATGCGCGCGCAGCGCCGGCGTGTCGCGCAGTCCCCACACCAGCACCCGGGTGCTGGCCGGGTCCAGCCCGGCGGGGATGGCCACGGCACGCTGGTAGAAGCGCACCGTATTCCACGGCGAGTACAGGTAATGGCGGACGTGCCAGCGTTTCCACCAGCTGATGCCGAAGCCCAGCCAGGTGCCGGCATTGCGCTGGAACCACTGCCGCTGCAGCGACAGGTGTTCGATGACCCGCTCGATCTCGCAGCGCCGGCCGGTGTCGGGGTCGAGGTAGCGGGCGTAGTCGAGGTAGGCGGCGGCGAACAGCTGTTCCAGCGAACGACGCTGCCGGCGGCGCGGCACCGGGCAGCGGTCGTCGGTCAGTCCCCAGCCGCTGTAGAAGGGCGCCCCGAAACAGCTCACCGGGCGGCCCACCAGCAGCGCCTCCAGGCCCAGCTGGGAGGACACCACGTAGACCCTGTCCACCTGTTGCAGCAGGTGGATGGGATTGATGTCGTCGGGCAGCAGGCGGGTGCGTGGATCGGCGTCGGCAGCAGAGAAGTGGCCGCGTTTCTTGCCGCTGAGCACATCCGGATGGGTCTTGATCAGGATCTCGGCGTCGGGGTTTTCCTGGCGCGCGGCGGCCAGCATGGTGCGGAAGCTGGCGGCGTCGGCCAAGCCATGTTCGATGGCCAGGTCGCCGGCGACCTGGTCCACCACCAGCACCCGGGGTCGCTCGGCAGGTGGCAGTTGGCAGTCCGGGCTGACGTTGTACTTGGACAAGCGCGCGGCAACCATGGCGTCGATGCAGCGGCGCGCGCGCGCCAGGGTCGCGGCATCGTCCAGGTCGTTGCCGGCAGCGGCGCCCGGCAGCGGGGCCAGCGCCTCGCCGTTGAGCAGTTGCTCCAGGCGCGATGGCCGGCGGGCGTCGTAGTAGATCCCGACGTCGTCGACCACCACCGAGTAGGGCGCTGCGCCGCGTATGCCGAGATCGACCGAGCGCAGAAAACCGTCTTCGAGCGTCAGGTAGCGCAGTGCATGCCGTGCAGCGAAGGCCCGCGCCGGCCGGGTGTTGGCTTTCATGCCCCAGCCTACTACCAGCGCGGGTCGCCGTTCACGCCAGGGCAGGCCGGGAAGCGGCAGGCGTCGCTGCACGACGCTGACCCCGAGCAACTCGGCGACACCCGGCAGGCGCGCTATGCCGCCCGAATAGGTGATCGCCAGTTCAGCTTTTGCATGCACCGAGCTGGATGCCGGGCTGGCCTCAGTCATCGGACTTCGGGGTGGCATCGGCGGGTGGCTGTTCGACCCGGTGCCAGCTGGCGCGCGTGCCGCGCTGTGTCGCCAGTCGGTCCTGACGGGCGCGGTACCAGAGCACGGCACGATATTTCAGGCGGTTGCTCCACGGCAGGTCGACGCCCGGCCAGGGGTTGAATGGGTTGGTACGGCTGTCGGCATAGATGGCCAGCCGGGTGCAGGGGGCGGCCACTGGCGAACGGGCGTGAAAGCCGAAGGTGTTGGCGATCACCAGGGTATTGCGCGGTACCGCGAAACGGCTCGGTTCGGGCAGTCCCAGTTCGATGCGGTCCTGTTCCGTGAGCCGTGGCGAACCGCGGCGTGCATAGCGGTCGGGCAGGTCGCGCCCTTGCACGCTCTGGCGGTATTCCCAGGCCAGCCGCTTCAGGGTCAGCCGGTTGGAGCCGGCGACATAGCTGAACGGCCCCTGGTCCTGCGCGACGTCGTCGAGGAACAGCCAGGCCTTCATGGTGGGGTGGAAGGTGTCGGCGTGCAGTTGCTTCTGGGGATCGTCGCCGCCATCCGCCTGGTAGCCGTTGCGCACCTGTTCGATGAATACCAGCGGCAGGCCGTAGCGTACCGCCGCCCATTGCAGGGGGGCGCGGTAGCTGCGGTTGGCCAGCAGGCGCCGGCAGGCCGGCAGGGTTTCCAGAGCCGTCGGGTCGAGCAGGGTGCGATGGGTCTGGGTATCGCCCTGAATGCACTCGCGCACTTCGCCCCGGTGGGCACGTACCTCGGCATCCAGTGCGCTGAATTCGGCCGCGGGCAGCAGGTCCGGGATCAGCAGGTAGCCCTGGGCGTGGAAGGCGCGGCGTTGTGCCCGTGGCAGCAGGGGCAGCAGCAACAGCCAGCGCAGCCGGGTGATGCCATGGGCCAGCAACACCCGCAGCACGTGCAGGCCGAGCCGGTTCAACAGCCGGCAGCCCAGGATGGGATTGCGCTCGTAGGACTTGCTGGTGGACAGCAGCTGCAGCAGCCAGAGCGGTGTCATGGCGATGGCACGCAAGCTGTTGCGAACGGGATGCGGGCTCAAACAATTGTCCTGCGGTCGCGGATCGGTATCAGGCTGGGTTCTGCGACAGCGATTGTAAAGCCCAAAGCCCTGGCCGTGTGGCTCAGGTCAACTGGTATGCGATTCGATCACTCAGGTCAGCGCCATCTTCACCCCCACCAGGAACAGGAACACCGCGAAGGCGCGCTTGAGCTGCGGCACGTTCAGGCGGTAGGCCAGCTTCACGCCCAGCGGCGCGAACCACATGGTCATGGGTACCAGGATGGCAAAGGCCGCCCAGTTGACGTAACCCGTGGTCAGCGGCGGCAGATCGGGCAGGCCCCAGCCGTTGGCGACATAGACCAGCGTGGCCGGGACGCTGATGATCAGGCCGAACACCGACGCGGTTGACACCGCTCGGTGGATGGGAAAGGCGAACAGGGTCAGCAGCGGCACCATCAGGGTGCCACCGCCAATGCCCAGCAGGGCCGACAATCCGCCCACCAGCACCGCCAGCGGAAACTGCAGTCCCGGCAAGGGCAGGTGATCGAGCAACTGCAGTGGCCGGAAGCTGCTGGCCAGCATGTGCAGCGACACCACCACCAGCATGATGCCGAACACGGTCTTGACCTGGGCGCCGTCGACCATCGTCGGCGCCAGTGAGCCGATCGCCACGCCGATCAGCACCGGCAGCAGCCAGCGTCGCACCAGGTCCATGTCCACCCCGCCCTTGGCATAGTGGTTGCGGGCCGACACCAGCGAGGTCAGCACGATGGTGGACAGCGAGGTGCCCACCGCCAGCGGCATGGCCAGGGTGGTGTCGACCCCGAAGCCGCTGAACAGGTGGAACAGGATGGGCACGATGATGATGCCGCCGCCAACACCGAGCAGGCCCGCCAGCACCCCGGCGAAGATCCCGGTGGCCAGCAGCAGCGGCACCAGCAGCCACAGTTCCTGGGTCTCGATCATGTGCCTGCCCCTGCATCCGCCGCCATGGCCGCACCGTCACTGCGCGGGTCGGCGGCGCCCTCCAGCCGTCCGTCCGGGTGACGCACGATGGCGCCGGCATGGCCGACGGTCTCGTCCAGGGCATCCAGCAGGGCGATGTCATGGCCGCGGCGCTTGAGCTCATCGATCAGCGCCGGGTCGAAGCGCGACTCCAGCTTGAGGCTGTCCGAGTGATCGCCCCAGGTGCGGCCCAGCACCCAGCGGGGCGCAGCCACCGCCTGGTCCACCCGCTGGCCGTAGTCGGCGTAGCGGGTGAACAGCACCGCCTGGGTCTGCGGCTGGCCGTCGCCGCCCATGGTGCCGAACACCATGCGCCGGCCGTCGTCGAAGTGGGCCATGGATGGGCACAGGGTATGGAAGGGCAGGGTGCGCGGCTGCAGTTCCAGCGGGTGGCCGGCCTGCAGGGAAAAGCTGGCGCCGCGGTTCTGCCAGCACAACCCTGTCTGCGGCAGTACCAGGCCGCTGCCGAACTCGTGGTAGATGCTCTGGATGCAGCTCACTGCGCGGCCCTCGGCATCGATGGCACCGAACCAGGTGGTGTCAGCCGGGCTGGTGGCCTCACCCCAGGGCGCGGCGTGTTGACCGTCGATGGCGGCGGCCAGGGCGTCCAGCCGGGCATCGTCCAGCAGCGCCTGGGCAGATTCGGTCATCAGCTCGGGATCGCGGATCTCGCGGTTGCGTACCTTGAAGGCCTGCTTGGTGGCCTCCACCAGCCAGTGCACCATGTCGACGTCGTCCGCAGTGGCGACGCCGGCGGGTCGGCGCGCGAACAGGCCGAGGATCATCAGCGTGGCTGCACCCTGGGTGGGGGCGGCGGTGGTGTAGATCTCGGCATCGCCGCGCCGCAGCCGCAGCGGTTCGGCGCGCCGGGCGCGGTGCATCTCCAGATCGCCGCGGGTCAGTGGGCTGTCGGCACGGGCCAGGTCGAGGGCGATGGCGTCGGCCAGATCGCCGCGATAGAAGTCATCCAGGCCGGCGCTGGCCAGTTGCTCCAGGGTGTTGGCCAGGGCGGGCTGGGTGAGGATGTCTCCTGCCGCCGGCGGCTGGCCGTTGCGCAGGAACACCTCGGCGAAGCCCGGTTGGTCGGCCAGCTGATCCAGCTTGCCGGCGGTGGCGCGGGCTTGGCTGGCGGTGACGGTGTAGCCATCGCGGCAGTAGCCGATGGCGTCGCTCACCAGCCGCGCCAGCGGCAGCCGGCCGCCCCAGTCACGGCTACTGGTTTCCAGTGCGGACTCCCAGCCCGACACGGTGCCGGCCACGGTGATGGCGGCATCGCCGCCGCGGTAGGGGATGTCCTGGTAGCCGGCGTCCACATACAGCTGCCGGTCCACGCTGGCGGCGCTGCGGCCGCTGGCGAGGATGGACTGCACCGGTTGTCCGGGCTGGTGCAGCAGCCAGAAGCTGTCACCACCCAGACCGGTCATGTGCGGATAGACCGCCGACAGGGTGGCGGCCATGGCGACGCAGGCCTCGATGGCGTTGCCGCCCTCGGCCAGCACCGCTGCGGCTGATTCGGCCGCCTGGGCATGGGGGGCCACGGCCAGGCTGCCATGGGATTCTGTGTATAGGTTCATGAATACGCTCGAGTTCGTATCGCGCGGCAGCCTACCAGCCGATCGCGTTGGGCAGCCAGGTGGCGATGGCCGGGAACAGCATCACCAGCAGCAGGCCGAAGGCCTGGATGCCGATATAGGGCATCACGCCGCGATAGATGTCGCCGGTGCTGACCTGCGGCGGCGCCACGCCCTTCAGGTAGAACAGCGACCAGCCGAAGGGCGGCGTCAGGAAGGACGTCTGCAGGTTCATCGCCACCAGCATGCACAGCCAGATGATGTCGGTGCCCTGCTCGTGGAAGAACGGCAGCAGCAGCGGCAGCACGATGTAGGTGATCTCGATCCAGTCGAGGAAGAAGCCCAGCACGAACAGCAGCAGCATCATGAACACCAGCCCGCCCCACATGCCGCCGGGCAGGAACTCGAACAGCTGGTCGATCAGGTCATCGCCGCCCAGGCCGCGGAAACTCAGGCTGAACACCTGGGC
>Ga0272444_10001710_pt1 | contig 20902 bp, 17 predicted proteins | sample SSMForm13_FD_201033 | JGI IMG/M metagenome (GOLD analysis project Ga0272444, IMG submission 201033) | Marine sediment archaeal communities from Little Sippewissett salt marsh, Falmouth, MA, United States - SSM-Form-13 | ecosystem: Environmental > Aquatic > Marine > Wetlands > Sediment ... | reverse complement strand
CCCGCCGGCTCCGGCCTGCTGTCAAGGTTCAATTCCGGGTCAACCTCTTCCTGACCGTTACCGGGGTCAGTCTTCAGGTCTTCCAGCTTCAGAAGTAACCGGACAATGTTCCCCTTGTTGTTCTTGGCCGAAGTGATCTCGGCGTCTGCTAGAATCTCCACACCAGATTCGTCCTTGGTCTTGGAACAGGACTCCAAGAAGTTGTCACAGGCGGGCATATCATCACCGAAAACCTCACCGATCGCCGTTATGGCCATCTGATTCAGATCATCACGCTTGAGACTGAGAAGCTGCTGCATCTTGGTCTCGCGCACCCGCTGTTTGGCTTCGGGATCACCCTTGCCGTTCACCTTCTGTTCGAGCTGCTTCCCCGCCACTTCCGTAGCTGTCAGCTCCGGTTCCTCCGGCGTTTCGTCGGCGCCCAGGATCTCGGGGTCAACGTCGATTGTCTGGGGCTCGCCGTTCTCAGCCTGATTGTCCAGACTAATGGCCGTCCAGAGTTCCGTCGACATCGGCGCACGCTTCAGGGCCCGCTTGATAACCGTCTTGCGGCCCATTTCTTCGTAGTCGGTGACCCAGGGGCCGGACTGCCCGGCCTTCGACCGCCTTCGAATAGCATCGATCTGGTCCAGCGTCATGAGCTCCACGATCGGCTCAGCCGCAGGATCCTTCGCCCTTACGATCGCATAGAAAAGCCTGGGACCGCCGCGATCGCCGTCGAGGTACGGCCGGTGAACCAGTTTCTGCTGAAGGCCAAATTCGATTTCGAAGTTGTCCTTCTCGTAGACTACCTGAGCGTCTACCCCGCCGATCGCCTCCGACTGGCGGGCCAGTTTGATGAGTCCCCGGTAGCCGGGGATCAGCTGGACTTCCATGCAGTTCCGCTTGTTGTTGCGGAACGGCACCAGGTAGCTCTCACCGAGCGGAGTGTCCGGTTCAAGCCCGAGCTGGGCCGACTGCATGATCGACCGCAAAAGCGACTTCTGGTCCGCCTGGAGCAGGACAGGGTTTCGAGTCGCTGCGGTCAGGGCAATTTTAATCAGCCGATCAGGCGTCAGGTGACGCGGGAGAGCCTGAGCGAGTGCTGGCTTCGCTTTCTCCAGCAGACCCTTCAGGTTGTCCATCGGCCTGGTCGCTACTGCCTTGCTGTTCGGATTTACGTTGTTCGCCATCTTTCCGATTTTCTCCTTTCCAGTCATACAGATATTTCGTTGTGAGCAGTTTGATCAGGTCCCGGGTGGCCTTCACGTCGGCCAGGGCTTCGTGCGCCTCCCCTTCAAACCCGATATCGAAGTGGGCGCAGACTGTCTCCAGCTTGTAGTTGGGCAGGTCGATCAGCCCGGCATACCGAAGCCAGTACAGACACAGCATAGGATCCACGGTCCGGTAATTGAACCAGGACCCGAAGAACTGGTCTCCCCCTTTCAGGAAGAACTGCTTCAGGAAATTCAGATCGAACTGCACGTTGTAGCCGGCCGGGGTGAATTTGTCGAGGCCGTTGTATCTGTTCACGTACTGAGACAGGAACGTCTTGACCTCACTCAGCACTATCTGAGCCAGAGGGAAAGACTTCACCTGTTCGACGGTCAGATGATTGATAGCCAGAGCCTCGGCCGCTATCTGGTCGCTCCGATAGGGCTGCACAAACCAGTTTCTCTCGCCGACGACCTTACGGTCGATCTCCACCAGCATGGCTATTTGAACCACGCCGTTCTTCTGGGCATCGAGGCCACTCGTTTCCAGATCGAAATAACAGATTTTCTGAGGGCTCAAAACTACTTCGCTCCTTCCTTGTCGCTGAAGTTGGTCCGAAACGTCCTGGTTTCGGTGGTATTCGTGAACTGCTCCGCAAGGTCCGGATGCTGGGCCCGGAATGCCTTCACGTCGATACTCCGACGCTGACTGAGCTTCCAGGTGATGTGCCAGTCCGGACCGACCACCTTCTCCGAATTTCCGAGGAAGGCTTTAATCTGGTTCTCCAAAAGAGTCTTGTCGTCCCCGTTTTGCTTGATGAGAGCCTTCACCTGACGAAGCCGATTGGCAATTTCGTCTATCTCGGGAGTCGCCACCTTCTCGACGCCGGTCGGAGTGCCGTAGAGCTTCGCCAAGGCTTTCGCGCAGGCGGTCGAACCGTCGGGCTCCGGGGGAATCTGTTTCAGAACATGATCTTCCCAGAAGCTGCGCTCGATTTCGATCAGGTTGGCGATGTAAGTCATATCCCGATCGATGCAGTAAATCCGAAAGTCGTTTCCGCCGATCAGGACGGCCAGGTCCATCGACGGATAACCCTTGACCGCCATGTAGTGCATGACCTGGGCCCGGTAGTATTCCGGAATTTCATCAGTCCCGGCCTCACCCCACTCGTCGGCCATGAACTGACTGGAAGTCTTCACTTCGAGACCCCGGTTCTCATTGAGGATGATCCGGTCCAGGTGTGCAATCATCCACGGGTAGTCCTTGTGGCGGAAGCAGCCGGACGGTCGCCGGAGCTTCCGGCCGGTGACATTGGCGTAATGCCGAGCGATGATTTCTTCCTGAATGGTGCCCCATATCATCGCTTCCGAGGGCGTGATATCCTCGACTACGCCGGTCTTCTGCAGGTAAATGTCCATGGGCGATTTCCAGCGGGAGAACCCACAGACGGCGCCGGCATCGGACCCGCCGAGACCGGACTTGCGTTCTTCGAGGAACTGCTTTCGTTCCTCAACGATCTTCTGAGCCTGGTCCGTCGCGCTCTGGACCAACAGCTCCTGTGCTGATGCTTGCATGACCTATTCTTTCCTTTCTTGCCTTCAAAGAGGCAGTGATTCTGCCCTGAATTGCAGCGGGTGGAAAAGTAGTCGAGACAGGCATGCTCCCACCCAAGTCGATAAACGACTTCTCCCCCGTCCACTCGATAGAGCGAATTTGCTCCGGGTTTATCCAGAGTTCGTCGTCGCCGGAGGCGGGTGGCAGGCTGATCAGGAACATTCCATCCCCTTTCTGCCGTGCAGGTACTTATGCTGACACTCCGACTTATTGCAGGTCTTCGGCTCGTAATCGGGCAGGTGTTCGAAGGTCTCGTTGCAGATCGGGCAGGTCTTCTTCAGCCAGGCCTGAGCCTTGGGCTTCGGCTTCTCCCCTTTGTAGATGTTCGCAGACGTCGCCAGGAACTGAGCTTCGGCGATCACTGCAGCCCTGGTTTCATCGTCAACACAGTCCCAATCGACGAACATGACGGCAATTGGATGCGAGCCTTCAATAGCGATGATCGGACCGCCCGCGTTGTACTCAGAGGACATTTCGACCACGTACTTGCCCTCGGGGTTGTACTCGCTCGCGTCTCTCAGACGCTTCGCCTTGGCTATGGCGGCATGAATCCGCTTAGCCTCAGCATGGTCCGCGGGTACCCCCTTGTCGGCCAGCCAATCGATAGCGACCTCAAGGCGGGCGAGCAGCTCCGCGATAACCTCGGTATGGTGGTCGGTGCAGACCGGGCAATTCCAGAGCCGCCGGTCCGATTCGTGGCCACGATGACACCGGACCAGCTCGCTACCGGATGACTGCTTGGATTGCCCTTTGGCTTCAATCTTGATGCCGACCTCAGACTCGACTTCGAGACCGTAGTCTTTTCGCAGGGATTCGATCAGGGCCTTAGCGTCTGGCCCTTCCAGATAGTCCGAACGACCGTCGGACTCGATAGTAACACTTGGCATGGGAGCCTCCCTTCACTTTGTGGCCCACCAGATCAGATGGGAGCCGAAATACAGAACCGTTATTGCGAATAGCCGCCTTGCGAACCTGGCCGACCGACGATCATCGAGCAGCCAGTCGCAAACCGCTATGAACTGATGCTTCATTTTTGCCTCCCCTTCTCAGGCTGCGGACAGCGACCGCATCCTTTTGAGTTCACTCCCTTCCGGCGCCACATTATTCCGCAGCATCCACTTGACCCAGATCCCCGGCAGGTGCTTTGGGACCCGCTTCGGGAAGAAGATGCTCTTGAGCAAGAGCCGCCGTTTGTAGACCGTGTTGATAGAGATCCTGGCTTTCTGGGCGATCTGCTCAGCCGTGTAGCATTGATTGTCCAGAAAAACGGGGACTTCCTTGTACTCTCCGCTTCTCGTTCGCCTGAGAGTGTGCGTTTGAAACTCCTTCATAGATGTGAAATCTCCATGCGGGGATTGCCTACAGGCAATTCCCAGGCCAAAAATAAAAGCCCTTCCTTGGCTATCCACCCTTACTATATTGCCTGTCGGCAATTTTGTCAACAACTTTTTACCAATTTTTACAAATTTTCTTCACTTTTCGCCGGTTCTTATATATAATGTAGAGGGCATGAACCAATGAGTAAACTGCAAGAGAACATCCAAAAGCAGATGGCGAGACTTGGGCTGAACGCCGCCCAACTGGCCAAGAAAGCCAAGGTCAGTCCGCCCTATCTCTGGCGTATTATCAAAGGCGAAAGAGATGCCGAGGCGATCGGGTTCCTGAAACTCCAGGCTCTGGCTAAGGCGCTCCGGATATCCATATCTGAACTGACGGGCGATCCGGCGTACAAAGACCTTGAGCACCTGCTGGCCCACGCCTCCGAGCTCGACCGGAAAATCTTCGAATGCGTCGTCGACTTGCCAGAGGACCACCACAAACGGAAAACCATACTCGATATATTGGGAATCGTCCAAGAAGCTGAACAAAAGAAGGCCAGTTCCAGCAAGAAGAAGTAATCCCAAGTCCGGGGGGACTATGAGACTGACACATAATCCATTATTGACTGTCGTGGTCGTTGCTGTCTGCTTTTTTTCGGCATGCGATGACGAGTGTAACTGCCCTGACTTGGTTGTATCCCCAGGGGATGGGAGCGACTGGCCCGATTGGGCGACTCCGATCCAAGTCACCCGACCAAAGCACGGCGACACCCTAACTGAAGCCACCCCGTTTCAAGTAGTTGTAACATACCCTTCCGAACTCCCAGCCAAATACGTCCACCTTTTCAGACAGGGCTCCGGGACCGCCTTTGGCGGCGCCAACGGTGACATTTCTGGCTCTGTGACGTTCCAGGCCACCGCCCCATTTGCGGGTGACGCCTGGCTGTACGCCCGGATAATGACAACAGGCGGCGACTCGCTATATAGCGGACAAACCAAGGTCTACTTCAGGTCTCAATGAAGCGTGCTGAGCCAAAACGCTATATCTCCGGCAACCGCACCGGCTGGCTCGTCGACAAACGCGTTGGCCCTCGAAGGTACCAGGCTCGATTCCCAGACGACAAATACGGCGGCTCACACGGTGCCCTGATTGCCTGTCGGCAATATATCGAGGACACAATCTACAATGGGTCACAGGAAGCCACAGAGCGGCACCACGGGCCGACCTTGGACGAACAGGTGCGGGAGTACCTTTCGGAATGCGAAGTCACCGGACGCAAACGATACTCAACGATAAAGGCTGACCAGAACCGGCTCGACCTATTCTGCCGCTGGGCAGCGGAGAACACGAAGCTCCGATGTCTGGCTGACGTTACCATAAAGGATCTCCGCAGCTACCAGCTTTTCTATCTCAAGCCGAAAGCCAACCACTACCGCAACGGCCAATCCCGCCGCCCAGGCAACCGGCAAGCCACATGGGAGAAACATCGGCTAATCCTCAGCGCATTATTTCGATGGGCAGCGGCCGATGGACGCCGATACATGGCTAAAAACATCCTCAGCGGGCGGGACGAGTTCAAAGTCAGAAGGTCCACCCGGGATCAAACCGACATCCGGTTTTTCAGCAAGAAGGAACTTGAGAGGCTATTCAAAACCATGGACGAGAATCTGCCGGCCCTACAAGCGGCGTTCTTTCGGGTGCTGGCCTATACTGGACTTCGATTATCGGAGCTGATCAACCTGACCTGGCAGGCAGTGGATATCGAGCGCGAGAAGATAGCAGTCGTGGGGCGGACCAAGAGTGGCCGGCGCCGGTTTATCCCGATCAATCCTAATCTGCGACCGGTCCTCAAGGGCCTCCCCAAATCGGGGCGATACGTCTTCGACAATGGCGAAGGCCGACCAATGCTGACCGGAAGCCGCTGGTATCGAGTCCTTGAACGGATTCTGCGGGACTGCGGTATCCAGGGCGCCCACCCTCACACCTTCCGCCATACCTTCGCCAGCCACCTGGTTATGGCTGGCGCCGATCTGCGAGCGGTTCAGGAGCTGCTGGGACATTCTGATATCAGAACGACCATGATCTATGCCCACCTGTCTCCCGGGCACCTCAAGAATACTGTCGAAAAACTCGACTACTGACCCCAACTTTCACCACCAACTTTCACCACTTTTTCACCATTCCATACAAAAACCCGCAAAAAGGCGAGAGGAGCGGATAAGAACGGACTGCCCGTTACCGGGTCATTTTGCCTACGTAAGAGGCTGGCTTCCCAGCAAGTCGTGGTGATTTCGGGGGTTAAGAAAAAGTGGCGCCCCCCAGAATTGAACTGGGGACACACGGATTTTCAGTCCGCACCAAAACGCCGGCGTCCAGTATCTTACGTCCGCTTTCACGTGAAACTTTAACCGGGGACTTTTGCGATCGAGGCGGCAACCAGCTTGGCCCTGACTGGCGAAGATCGGATTGACCGTAGCAGGCGAATGGTGTGCGGTGTGTAACTGATGGTTAGAGGCACACCCTCAGCACGGCAGTACCCTGCAGCCGCCTCCAGAAGTCGATCGGTGTCCTCTCGGGAATAAAGACCGGTGTACGCCGCCGCCAGTTGTGTCATGGCCAGCTCGTAACGACTACCGCGCAGCCTGAACATAGAAATGGCTTCGCCGACAAGGCGCCTACTCTCATCTTCTCGGTCCGACCTTGAAGCTGCCACCGCCAAGGTCCTCTTACTGGCAGCAATTTCCCACCGATCGAGATTCACCTTCGCCAGGCTCAGGGCCGCCCGGGCATTCTCCGTGGCACAGACAAGCAGCTCGTCCGAACCGCCGAGGCTCAGATAGGCATCGGCCAGCCAGCGTCTGCAACTTGGGAGAAGGTCCCGACCCTGGTGGCCGCTGCTGGCGCACGCACAGGCCCTTCGAAACAGATCCACGGCTGCTTGAGCCGCCCCCTTCTTCAATTGTATCTTCCCGCTTATCCGGTAATATAGGGCCCGCTGCCGCTGGTCCGGAGTATTCTTCGGGCAACACAGCCTCAGTGCCTGCTGGGCATCACCCAAGCGGCACTGCATCCAGTACGCCCTGGCAATGTTCAGATGGTAGTTACAATATTCCGGCGACCCCTCCGATACTGAGGACACGGGGTATCTCTGATAGAGTGATAAGCCCCTAATGAGACTACCGGATTCGATATAGAAATACGCCAGGTTGTGGGCCGCCCTGAGCTCGCGATCTCCATCGTGGACGCCCCGGTATAGATCGATCGCTTTCAGGTAGTTTCGTTCCGACGCCTCGAGATCGCCCATCTGGGATTGAGCGTAGGCCATAGAATCAAGAGCTGCGGCCTCCCTGACATCCGAGAACATGTTGAAGCCAACAGCCGCCTCAAGAAATTCCTGGATAGAGTCAGCGAACCGACCAGCCCGAAGGAGCTCCATACCAGAAAGCAGTTTCAGAAGGGTCCGCTGCTCCGCCGGCAATTTCGCATAAGAAACACCCCGAAGCACGCGCAGCGCTCCGGGGTAGTCTCTAATCTCGATCAGCGCATTTGCCCGATCGATCGCCTTTGCTACATCGCCGAAAGTAGTAACCATAGAAATTCGATCACATCCAAGTCAGGTGCCGGTTGGGCGCCGCCGGGTGGCGGTATCTCCGAAGTGGAATCCTTGATTGCAAGCGTGTCGTTGTGTCCCCCGCCCGCGGTAGCCAACTCCGGCGATCCGACGAACATCGTACAGGCAATTAACGCGAATGCAAGAAGGAAAACAAGGATTTTCCCCCTCGGTTCGGTGATCAGGTGGTTCTGATACATGATCGGCCTCCTCAATGCGTTTGGGTCTCAGTGACGTTATCGTCATTGATCCCGACAAACATGAGTCGACCAGGACAGAACCCCGGCGCCATGGTTTGTACAGGACCAATATACGCCCCGCCACTGTCAATTTGTGGCAGTGCCACACACTTCAATTCCAGCCTCCTTTTTCAGAATAATCCACTGAATGCCCTAAATCTGTGCAAAGTCGGTCGATGGAACAAAGCATAGAGAATGAAACCCCCCGACCGCCTGCAGTACACGGCCGGGGGCAGTGATGGTATAAAGTCCCCCAGGTGAATCCTGGTGGGTCTGTCCCAGGGTTTTCGGAATCCCTGATAAATCGTCAAGTCCAGAGCCGGCCGCACACCTCAGATCCCGATATTGACATTAAACGCCGTAAAATATCGGTCAGGTCCGCCCTTTACAGAAATGACATCTCCAGTGAGACCGAGATAAAGTTTCCATGCCCGATATAAGAAACGAGCCTGAACCGCGGTGTTGAAAAAATCACTACCGGACGAGCTAAGATACGTCCAGCCTCCAAGGCCCAATCCAGCCTGGAAATTACCCCATACGGTAATATCCCGGACAAGAAACGACCTCAGGGCGTAGGTCTCCGAAGCCTTGTCTTCACCCTGGTACCACCCCGCGTCAGAGTAGAACGCGGACGCCTCGATTCCGGTGACCAAAGGCCCGGTCAGATTCTCGGTCGAAAACTGAGTGGTCACCGAATAGCCGAAAGCCGGTTTATCCGGCCCGATCAGCATGCCGAACGATGCTCCGGCAATGTTTGTGGAGTCCTGGGCCAGGATCGGCGCCGTCATCGTCAGGGTCAGCAGCCCCGCAATCAGTAACAATTTGGTACGCATGATTACCTCGAACTATGATCGTTTGCGTTCGTACCCGGGCCTCCAGTGCTACCCTTGTACACGAACGGTTTCTTGATTGACCCGCCGTTGCGAATGCCGGCCACGATTCCTTCGGTTTTCTTCCTGGTCAGCAGAGCGTGAATAAACTCCCCCCCGAAAAATGCGATCGCAGCGGTGGTCACGGCAGGCAGCCAGTCGGTCTTGAGAATGCCGAAAGCCAGTACCAGACACCAGACGCCGTTCGCTATCTGGACCGCCGTTGCCGACATGCCCGGGAACTTCTTCTGCGTCCAAAGGGTGGCCGTGTACGACAGAATGACCACCGTCGTCAAGACACCAATCTGCACGCCGAAAACGTCCAGTAGTTTTTGAAGGGCCGTAAAGTCCATTCTTCCTCCTATGTAAACGGATTCACGAATTGCGGTTTCGTTTTTCGATGATCTATCCGACGAACCTTGATAAAGGCGTTGTACTTCACAGCGTCCTCGACAGTCTTCACGTGACTACCACCACCATCGGCAGTCAAGCAGTAGGTCGGGTCGAGACAAATCGCCACATGGATAGCCTTGCCGGTAGAATCGAACCAAAAAGCCAGGCATCCGGCATCCGGCGTTGGAGTCTCTTTGTCAATGAACTTCGTCCAAAGAGCTTCGGCGCTGTAATCTGAGTGAAGCGGGATAAGGCCGCACACTTTCAGACACTCGACAGCTACACCGGAGCAATCAAACCCAGAGGGATCGTCCCCGCCCCACCGATAGAACATATTGAGCATGGAGCGAGCGACCTGCAGAAACCGAATTTGATGCAGACTCAACATAGAGATACCCTTACCACCCCTTCACCCGGTAGCTCGCGCTATCCGGCACAGTTACTGGCTTTGATATATCGCTCAGGTCCGGATATTGGATCAACATCGTCCAGGGTTTGCTTCCCAGACAACTGGAGTAGACCAGCGGCGCCATGAAATACCCGTCTGCATTCGTCCGCCTTTTGACGGGCTCTACAAACATCAGACTGGTGTCACAGCTATTATGCTGCTTCGCCGGTGGCGTGAAGATTACAGTCGCATACTGCACAGCGTCGTTGCCCCCAAGCGTGACCATTCCCCAGACATTGCAGACGTTATCGACTGTCGAAGGCGGCGCCGAATACACGGTGTCCGCTTCGGTCCGGTTGTCGATCGACATTGAAATGGCCCCGCCCCAATCACCGTCGTACTGCGTTTTGACGTTGATCGTATAGAAGGAATCGAGGATCCCGGTCAGCAGGCTGTCAATGGACGAACAGGCACCAAATAAAGCGGTATCGGCCGACGTGTTCAGACTGACGATAAGCTGGGCAGAGTCAGCCTCCATGAAGCCGACGTCCACAGGAACGGTATCTATATCCCCACCGGCAGTGTTATTGCAAACGAAGTGCTCACTTGTCAACCACTCGGTGCCTGAGTCTATTTTGACCTGGACGTAGAAGATATGCAATCCGGTGTCGAGGCTGGCGGCAGCGATAGTCGTATCAACCTGGTTTGTATCGGTCCAGATCGTTGAGTCGGCCGTTCCATCGACGAAGTGCTGCAGGATCACGCTGTCGGCGGTTTCGAAGACGTCATATATTCTGAGTGACGTTCCTCCGATGGACCCCCGGGAGTCGTCCGTACATACGAGGACCAAAACCCAGGACAGTAGAACCACGAGAATCACCCCGAGGATGAAATCCTGGACCTGCTTGCGTTGTTTCTGCGTCATTGTTCTATCCTCATATTACCCTCTCCCCTACCTTTCCCGTAAATACCCGTTGGCAACTGCGGTTCTTCACCTTGAGTGGCACCAAGAGTCAAGACAATATCGTCAACGGTGTTGTCCACGGTTTGGCCGGTTGTGGTACTGTCACTTCCCTTTAGGGCCTTGAGCGTGAAATCGTTGAACGCCGTCGAGTCTGTCCCGGTCGAATGGTCGTAGTACCAGGTGACGGCGCCCGAAACTAGGCCGGCCGCCGAGCTGGTTCCGCTGAGAACGGTATCCCCGTAGTTGTTGATAGCCCAGACTGAGGCGCCTTCGATGGGCAGGCTGGACGTGTCTTTGACGTAGAGATTCAGGGTCCGCTTGAGAGTTAGATCACCGGCCCCGGGAGCTCCGGGGTTGAAATTGATGTCAGTCGGAAGCGCACCGTTAAAGTATTCGTTGTCCAGGGCCACGTTCCCGGTGGCTGTTGGTATCTGGTCGCCGGAATAAACCCCGATATGCCACGTCTCAAGGTCGGAGTCGAGCACCAGAGAATCATTCCCGGTGGCAACCGTTGTATCCATAATGGTGACGGTGTTGCTGTCATACAAGAAATCGCGGCTGGCTATCCCGTTGCCTTCGTCTGCGAGATGTAATCCGTGGTCGCAGAAATACAGTTCGTTGTGACTGAAAGAACAACCGGACGTGTCAACTGAACCGTAGGCGTAAACCGCTGCCGCCTTACTCCAAGTGCCCTGACTGAGAGACCGCGAATAGACCGTGTTACTGTCTACCCGGATATGATGAGCCGCGCTGCCGGTGCTGGAATACATTTTGATGTCCAGCCCGAGGGCTTCTTGACCAATGTGGGTTGTTGCATCGTTGGTGTCGGCCGTTGTATATATCAAATTCGAGAAAATATCAACATAACTGACCGTGCCGCCGTCGATTGATCGCAGTCGAATGGACCTGAGTGAACCCCCAGAGGATTCCGCGTCCGGTCCATTGTGAGCGTCCAGGGTGTTGTTTCGCACTAGAATGTGGCTATCGGAACTGCCGTTGCTGTTTTCTATCAAGATGCCACGGCTACCGCCCCGATTGCTGCCACTGATAATATGGTTGTTGATAATTTGCGTACCCGGATGCGCCCCGGTCAAAAGGATGGCGTATTGGTTGGCATTGGACCCAGACGGCCCTATGTTTGTATGGTCGACCGTGATGGTACAACTGTCAATAATGATGAGAGCGCTAATTGATATGATGCCCTGACATGGGCCATTTTCAACGGTAACGTGCTCGACCCAATAATCATAGTCGCCGCTACTCCCGGGAGTTCCCAACCATGCAACCGCTCCAGTATATGTATGCCTATCGGAAAAACTCCTGGAATCGCTTCGCCACGTCCCGCCGTTGAAGTGTACCATATAGTGAGGACCATAACCAAGAACGCAGTGTCCGTCGTGTCCGTCGGTGATAAGGTCGGCGTCGTTGAAGGTCATGTTGTAACAAGTGCCGTGCATATATATTGCGTGATTACTGGTCCCGTCATCTGCGGAATAACCAACGGCCCTCATAATCGTTCCACCGCTTACGATGCAGTCGTGAGCATTCTGGAAGTCTATGCCGTACGCGCTATTGCCGCCACCCGACCCGAACTCAAGAGTGTCCGTGCCGAAATCGAAATAGACATTATTCACGCTCGACGCGGTTATGGCCGTTCCGCTGGCCGTGATATGGTCGCCGTCAATCTGGATGCTATCGTTGGAGCTGGCCGCATAGGGCAGATCACCCGATTCAAGCGTGACAAGATTGCGGGGCTGTACGCCGACCGCACAGAGCAGCACCGTCACGAAAACTAATGTCAGCGTTCTATGGTTCATGAATAGCAGAAGCTCCACTTGCCGATTGTATCAGCTTAGCCCCGGAAACCGACTGCTTTTCAATAGGCAGCGTCGTGCCTCCAGCAGCAGCGGTATGCCCGAACGCCTTGAGACGGGGACCGGGGTTTGAGGCGTCGTCGCTTGCTCGAAGCGGACACTGCGGCGTACCACCAGGGGTATCAAAAAATAATATCCAGCTTTCGTTGCTGTATCCGGTAGTGTCGATCTTGAATCCGATAGAATCGGCGGCCGTGGGGAAGCCGTCGACAATGATTGTCGTATCTGATGCCGACCCCTGATAGGTGTCATTTGCTCCCAGGGCTCCGGCCGTCTGCCAGGCGTTTCCCGTCGAGTATGAGTTCCAGGTAACTTCAGCCTCGACAACCGTTCGCTTACACGCTTCGACCCACACAAACAGCGTTTCGCCGGCGTTAATCAACTCGCCACCAGTGCGCCACCAGACCCGAAGCGAATCAAGAGTACCACCATACGCTGATAGAGCAAGAGTATCGGATAAGCCGGGGAAGGCAAAGTACAAATAGACGATCCTGTAATTAGCCCCAAACCAGAGCAGCGCGGCGGTGCCATAATTCCCATCGGCGTCACTACTCCGCAGTTCTGCGTCATCGGCAACACCGGTATCGTCTCCATTTATCGTGAAACTCCAATCGGCTGCCCAGGTCAACCCTGTAAGCAAAACGAGAACGACCGTTAGTAGCAGCGCTTTCATCGCGTGATCCTTATCTTGGCTGAGTAACCGGTCGAATCGTTGTCGGCCCTGAAGTCAGTTATGACTAGCAGGCCGTACTTCTGGCCGGCAGAAGCCGATATGTCGCTTGCTATATCTACCCTGCTGACGAGAGGGTTTGCCTTCGTCCCGGTTCCCCAGGCTACTCCGGCGGACTGGTAACTGGAATCCAGCATGATCTCGTCACCGTCCGAAAGGTCGGGACCAAGCACCTGATAGGCCACAATTCCGGAGTCCCCGGTTGCAAAGCTGTTGACGACGAAACTGTCAATCACACAGGAGTAAGGTATCGTTACCGCCAAAACGAGGGTGTCTCGATCACCGGCAGTTATATCTCCGGCAACGTCGAGGACCTTCCAGGCGCGAGCACCGTCCCAATGGTTTTCGTACGCGGTTATCGAGTCGGCCAGAGCCCTGGACCAGCCGTACACCGCCGTCAGCTCAAGCCACTCCGTTTTCCATGCGATATCGTCCTGGGAGAGATCCCCATCGGCGATAATGGCCGAATCCAAGCCATGAAAACTGAGTGCGCCGCTACCATCGCTTATCAGTACGTCGTTCGCGTCCCCGTCAGTAGCCGGCAGGGTCAGGGTTATATTCGCCGCAAGGGCCGGAGCGGTCAAAGCAATCGCATCCGTACCCTCGTCCGAATCTTCGTAAAACTGCACAAACCCGCCTGTTTCAGCTCCGTTCTTGACTATTATGCCATCGTTCGCCGTAATGACCGTAGACGTAGTGATCGTAAGGTCGCTGGTCACTTCGTTGTCCGCCCAGGGGTTTGCGGTGTTCACCAGATTTTCAGCTATGGTGCCGTCCGCTATGTCGGTCAGAGTGGCTTCAAGGGGCTGATAGGCAGAGGCGATTGCGGAAGTGGTCGAGTATTCATCAAGCGAATCTTCAATCAGAAGTTCGACGGCGGAAGTCAGAGCGTACTCATCGAGGGAGTCCGTTAGGTGCCCCAGAACCAGCGCTCTCAAGGCGGTCCCGTTGGTGTCCACGCCAATCGAAAGAGAATCCCCGCCAGTTACGGTGAAGGTGATACCGTCAGCCTCAAAGAAGTAGGCCGGGAACAGGAAGCCATCGACACCGGTTCCAACTGCGTCAGCCGCATAACCTATTGAGTCCGAAGTCCCACCAGCCCCACCAGCTGGTTCCCAAGTTATAATGCCCCCCGCGTTCCAGGTCCATTGATAGCCGGGTGTCGGGTCGGAAGTCGGTAAGGTCATGATCGTCGGATTCCCCGCTGTTGAATCGACGGTAAAGCCTCCAGAGCCGGAGGTTGCACCGTTCAGAATCAGCCTTCCGTTGCCGGTACCCGTCCCCTTGATTATTTCAGCGCCGATACTATCGAGCTCTATATATCCGGGAAGTCCCACGGACAGAGAGTCGTTTCCGGTAACCGTGAACGAGACATTCTCACCCTCGAACAGATAGAGCGGATAGAGGAAGCCGTCTACTCCGGTCCCAACAGCATCCCCGTACCCAATAGAGTCCGACGTCCCGCCGGCAACATTATCGACGTAGTGCTTGGTTACGATCACGCTATCGTCGAGCTTGACACCTTTCCAGATCGTGTCGATGATGGCACTATCTCCTTCGAATAGACCGACCCCCACGATATGGGTAGACCCCGAACCAACGATCGAGTCGTTCCGAATCACAAAGTCCAGCAGGGTGTCGGCCCCGAGGAACTTAACAAACGGGCCAAGCCCAACTGTATCCGGATCGATGATTCCGGTCCAGCCGCTCGACGTGACATACCAGCCGTCGTTGGCAAAGCCCTTGTGGCTAGCCGTAAACACGAACTCATAGTCCTCCAGCGGATTACCTTCAACTTTGATATAGACATTGGTGTCGGTAATCTGATAGATCGACGGCCACTCCCATTCTACCTTGCCAGAGACACTATTATACATCCACCAGGAGTGAGAGCTTGGAAGGGTATCGGGAACAGCATAAGCTCCGTCGTTGAAAATCCTGTCCTCTATGCTGTCGTTGACGGTGGCGGTGTCGTAAAACACATCCGCCAGATAGGAGCTTTGGATTGGCAGACCTTCCCAGAGGAAGACCCCCTTGATTCTTGCGGTGTCATTGTATATTCCGCTGATTCCGATGATCTCTTCGCCGCAGATGTTAATCGTTTCCCGGTCCCCTGTGGCAAGGGTCCCCCAAATGAACTTCATCGTGTCTTTAACAAGGAGGATGTAGTTGTAGGAACTTTCACCAGTATTGTCAGCGAGGATCAAAGAGTCGTCGTATTTAATGTCCGAACTCTTGTTCCAAGTAACGTCGCCCGTGAACGTGCCGCCCCCGTACGGCATGAGAGCATTCAGATATCCGTCCATCCAGCCGTAGGTGGCCGCGCTGTCCGGTATCCAACCATCGACCCACCCAACCACGGTTGCCGAGTCACTTCCGCCTGCTCTCGCCCCGATGTACCCGGCCAGCTTCGGAGGCATACTCCCGGTCGTCGTATCGAAATCGATATTGAGCATATCGATGAATCCGGCTGCGGTGTCCCAGGTGAAGAACGCCGTGTCGCTGCCGTCCGCGCTGATGAGCCGGATCAGATTAATCGGGCGTGTCTGAAGACCGTCGTTGGCTTTCTTCGTCCCGGGATAGGTAACGCCGCAAACGCCGCTGACGGACATTACCATCAGCAACACTGTGACTGATATGAACAGTTTCCTCATTGCTATTTCCCCTCTGTGTCAGCAGACTGGTGCGACGGTTTTATCCGCAGGGCAGTCTTGATGTCACCAACGCCCTCTTTGATATAGTGAACGTCGCTCTGGAGAAGCAGATAGTGGGCCGTCAGGGTGTCCATCCGGTCTTCCAGCTTCTCGATAGACGTTGTGTTCTTCCGAATCGCGTCATCCTTCGTCGCAGCCAGGTTGACGACCAGAGTGAAAATGAGTCCAAGCGCCAAAATGAGCACTGCCGCCAGCCCGCGGATGACCCAGATTTTCTCCAGAAAGCTACTTCTGTTTTCTTCCGAACTCACAGCCCCCCCTTTCCTCATTTTGCACCCACCTTTGCCCGCGCCTTCAACTGGCGCTCTTTCCATTTGTAGTATTCCTCAACTGTCATCTGCTCAGCACTGAAGCCCCACCCGTCGTCCTTATGATGCTGCTGCCATAGCAAGAGGCGCCGACCAGCCTCTTTCGGCTTTCCTCTATCGATCAACTCAAAAATGGAAGTCCTTTCCCGACCGCGCGCATTTTTAGCCCTGTCACGCTTCTGCTGGTCGGTTCCAAGTCGTCGGCTTGCCCACCGCGGCAGAGAGCCACCCAGACCGACGATATTCGGGATATTACGACGAGTCCCCAACCAGGCGTCCCCATACTTTTCCCAATCACGCGAGACGCCCTTCATGAATTGACCAATATTCTTCACGTCAGAAACGAAAACCGGTAAGGCCACGAACTCCGCCTTGTTCCACAGTCCGGCAAGGTTTTCCAATTCCATTAGATCGGAGACTATGCCCAGGGATCCCGCAGCAGCTACATTGTTCAGCGCCCTCTCCAGAGTAAACCAGTCATCACGGCGGAACTGCTTTTCTCCCGTCAATAGCTCCTTGAGCTTGTTTTTCGCCCAGACCGTAAACTCTCCCGCCAACTGTGTACCGATAATCAGTCGAAGAAGTGGCAAGACGTTCCCGCGTCGCAACTCCCGCATCAGGGTATCCTTGATGTAAGTCGCCTGCCGATAGCCGTAGCGCTTGTATAAGAAAAGCGGGCGCCACCTCGGGTCGTTGAACACCAAGGGGTCCTTCATTACGTTGCGCTGGAGCTGAGAGTCGACAGCGAAACGATACATCTTCTGCTGAATTGTGTGCTTTGTCAGAGGCTTATTCCAGTCCACCTGGAAGTCCGCCAATCGTTTTCTGGCCCAAGCCGCTCGTTTCCCCTTGCCTTGAGCCAGACTATGCCAATCGACTAAAGCCCGACGCATGGTTGAAGCCGCCAAATATAGGTTGAACTTGTTAATCCCCATGAAGGCGTTCATCTTCACCATACGCCGTGCAATACGGCCAGTCGTTCCTCCCGGCATCTGACCAGTAAACGCATCAAGCATCGACTCCCGAAGAATGCCCGTCTCCCGACCGAAAGACCGATTTTCTTTCTTCAGGAGATCCCAACCACCTTGGGCCATTTTGAAAGCGCCGTGCTCCATGAACGTCGAGTAAAAGGACTGAACGATATTCGGAATAGTGGCAGTACCCAGACCAATCTTTGTCCCAACCTCGAACGCCATGTAGTTATCTACGATCTTTCGGGCAGTCCCGGTCAACCCGTGGTGGCGCTCGTACTGGCCGCTCCACATATCGACAATCTTAGTCAGGTTACGACCCTCGATCGGATCCAAATCCCCGACCTCCTTGAGAACCTGCTGGACACGCTCGCCCTTTCGGCCCCACTTGTTCGCGATCGCTATTCGCTTAGAAACTTGATCGATGTAATGCGGGACAACTTTGGCGGCGTCGCGCTCATACACCCACGCCGGCAGCTCCAACCGACGTGTTTTTTCGAAGGACTTTTCCGGGAACAGCTCCGCAGCGGCGCCACTCTCCAGCTTCTTCACCGCTTCCGTGTAGGACTTCGCCTGGCCGGTTTCAACCAAATGGTCTAATATGGCCTTCGTCGACTTCGACTTGTTCTCGATGAGACGCATGACAGCCTGATCGGAGAAAGAATTTGTCTCGATTTCCTTCTGCAACTTGTGCAGGTCATCGAACACCATATTCACGTACTCAGTCCGCCACATACGCGGAAAGTAGTTGCGTCGATATCCGATTTTCAGCCCGGCCTTCAGAGCTGCCCGGTGCAAATCATCGAATAGCTTGTTAAGGAAGGGTTCGTTACCAGCCTCCACTTTATCTGCCAGCCCTTCGCCCTCTGCCTTAATCATCTTTTTCCAGTCGTGCTGATAGAGCTTTTCAACAAACGTGCCAGCGATATTGTGGTAAACCTCGTCGACTGACTCCAATTCAGAGAGCAGTTCCTTAGACATCGGAGATTTCACCCTATTGCGAGCTTGCTTGAAAAGCGGCGGCGTGATTTTATCACCAGCCTTGTGCGCCTGGTCAAGCACGACCCCCAACCCCTTCTGTGCGGACTCGGCGAGAGCCTTTGCCGTTTCCGGTGAAGCACCCATGAAGCCAAGAGACTCAGAGATTCCCCCCTCTTTTTTCTCAAAGGGCTCCAGGATTTGTTCAGCACTCCACTCAGCACTTCTTGTAATCTTGCGCTGCCACGCCTGCTGCGACGGGCTCCACCGCCAACCCGACGATCTTAATTGCTGTATAATATCTGTCGACGGCTTCTCATCGAAGACCATCTGCAATCGATCAACGTCGTTGTTCCTGACCAGTTCGACCCCTTCGTACTGCTTCGCTCCAACGGCTTCAGTCCCCGATTTCGAATCCTGCTCCGTCATTTCCCGAACCCGTTCACGCATCCGCTTGATATTCGCCAGGTTGTTCGTAATCTCATAGCCGGCGAAGCCCTTCCGCCCCACATAATCAGGTTCCAACAACTTCTTGGCCACCGCCTCGGACAAGCCAGTTTCCTGCTGAATCTTTGAGACCTTCTCCGCATCAGATAGTTTCTTGCTCCGGACGATTTTGTTCGCAGCCTTCATCACATCCTGCATGCGCTCCGCGTCGGCGAGCTTCTTCTTCATGACCTCAGTCGGCCCGCCTGCCTCCTCAACCGCAAGATCCTTCAGCTTCTTCTTGATAGACTGGACAGCTCGCTCGTCAAAATCCCACAATTCGGCGGTGCGTTTTTCGGCGGTTGCCAAACGCTTCGCATTTCTGGAAGTAGGGAAATTAGCCGGACCGGTGACCATCGAACTCGCAGTCCGACTCTCGGCCTGCAACTCAGCATTCTTCCGCTTCAGAAATCCCTCTTTGTACCTGGCCATTTCCGCGGCGAGTAATTCGCGCTGCGCGTCCGTCTTGGCGAGTTTATACAAATCCTCGTAGACCGAATTGATATGCTCTGCGAACCCCTTTTGAATTTGCTCCGCCCGCTTCTCTGGAACCATACTGGACCACTCGCGGGACCGAAAAGCCAGGTCATAACTTATATCCTCCGGTGAAGCAATCTTGGGAGCCCCTGTTTCCGCAATCAAGGCTGGAGAGGTAGCCTCTTTCTTAACAGCACTCCGCTTCTCTATCTCGACGATTCTCGCAGCGACACCGGTTCCCGACTTCTTGAAAGAACCCTCTGGCAGTTTCTCTGACGTGCCGCCGACTTCATCCAACCACTCTCTGAAAGCGGTCGCCGTCTTGTCTCCACGGAAGAAGGGTCCCTCCGACATTATCGCCACGATCTTACCGCCCGGATTCAGCAGGTCGTAGGCGTGCCTCACATGGCGCATATCGGCGCCGTTCTCGAAAGGAGGGTTCATCACGATCTTATCGTATTTCTCACCGTGCCCCAGGAAATCCTCTCCGACCACATCGTAGCCCTTGTCTTTGAGCAACTGACGCCGGTCCGCACTCCACTCGACAACCTTCGTCTGATCTTTCGGAAGTTGATCGGCGATATTCCCCAAGCCGGCAGACGGCTCCAAGACCTTATCGCCAGGCTGAACATCTGCACGGTCTACCATGTCCTTAGCGATTTCATCCGGCGTAACGAAGAAGCCCGGCTCCTTCGATAACTGCATCTCCTTTGAGCGACGATCCAACTCCGCGGCCTTAACTTCCTCAGCCGTCTGCTTCTTGTCATACTTCAGCAACGCATCGTGAACCTTCTGCCACTGCTCCTGGGAGGTGACACCCGCCCGTTTCATCTGGCCATACTCACGAATATCGTAGGCCATTGAGGAGGAGGATCCCATCGGGCTGTTCGTGATCTTATCGAGTTTCTTTACGGCCTCGACCTGGGCATCGGTCGCATGGAAGCCCCACTCCTTGTCCATGTACTGATAACCGCTAAGCGCTTCCCGAATTTCCGCGACGCCCTTCTTGCCCTCAGCGCCCCGAAGCATATCCGTAATCTCACCCTTACGCAGATAGGCCCGAGGGTCGGATGGATTCCGCAACAGAGTCTCGATTTGTGCTTTCGAATTGATACCATGGAGTTCTTGAGGAAGGTCCGCGCGCTCGATCGCCGCCGCCATGCCTTCGAGAATGTTCGCTACCCGATCATACCTGTCGGCAGTCGCGGCATTGGAAGCCCACTGCTCCACCCGTCTGCGAGTAGGATTCTGATCACTCGGAGCCCGCCGCTCTGCAGCATTCCGGCGCAACGTCTCAGCCTGCTTTCTAAAAACGGGAATCAGCTTCTTGTTCGGCGCGGCCTTGCCTGGTGTAGAGACCGCTTTCTCTCTGGCCACCCCGCCGGTCCGCTTCGATCGAGCTCGGGCGATTTCCTCCGGAGTAGCCTTTCTCGGGCCAGACTGCTCGAACTGCTTCAGTTCAGGCGTCAACTGCTGCCCCGCCGGCGACTCAGCCTTCGGAATGCGGCCCTTTATGGTCGGCTCTGCTCCCTCGTCCGCGAACTTGACCGCCCTTTTCAACTCCGTAAAGACCGGGTAATGCCACTCCGGATGAGCATGACTCACGGCCACGAAGTAACTACCAGAGACCGATCGGCGCCCTTGCTTCTCGAAGGTCTTTACCTTGAAAATGGAGAAGCCGTTGCGGTCGGTAACTTTCTTGGCACTCTGGGGCTTGATATTATCGCCAGTCGAGCGCACGACGTCCATCGCTCGCTGTCCCATCGTCTTCGG